>JAESFU010000396.1_pt1 | contig 26090 bp, 26 predicted proteins | sample 9269461 | NCBI WGS metagenome assembly JAESFU01 (sample SAMN14502556, study PRJNA617107) | algae metagenome | isolation source: Stenomitos rutilans HA7619-LM2 and co-occurring heterotrophs from cave walls | place: USA: Waikapalae cave, Hawaii | collected 2009-07-28
ATCGCTTAAAGATGCTAAAACGCCAGATGTATGGCCGAGCAGGGTTAGAGTTGCTCAACAAACGTTTTGTCTTAGCATCCTAACTCGTTGATGTTCTGCCAAACCATCACCAAAAGCTGGGAAGAGCAGAGTCGCAGCAGACTGGATCGTGCTCGCTTGTCCACTTTTGAGCAGGTAAAGCAATTGGAGCCGTTCTTTGTCAGAAGCAGTCTTGGCGTGTCTGAGTCGTTGCTTCAGGTCCGCTTCGGTTTCAGTAATCTCGAGCTTGTAAACACCGGCCATAGCTACTGCTTGAACCCAACAGCTACTTCATATCATCTGTAGCTTAATCTTGAGGAATTGGTATAAAAATACTTATAATTCTTTACATAACGCAACAGTAACGGGAGAACGCCATCATGGTTGGATTCATTAAGGGTATTTTAGGAGCCAAGCAAACGGCGAAAACAGACGCGATTCCAGCACCTGAAGTATCGCCAAAGCCAAAAACTGAACCCAAGGCACAAGCGGCACCCAAGGCACAAGCGGCACCAAAAGCACAAGCGGCACCCAAGCCAGCTAACCAGAAGCCCCAGGCGTTTTATCTTGACTCTAGCGATGCTAGAACGCTGGGCGATATTGATTACATGCAAGCGGCGCGGGAGATCAAGCGATCGTTCCCTAAAACGCTTGGCGGAGAAGAACTGCGTACTGTATCTGTTGTTTCTTCATTGCAACGATCGGCAGCACAAAAAGCGCAAGCGATCGCCCAGCAAGCACAGATAAAAGTCACACCATCTGCAACCTTTACCTCTCAATCAACAACGCGCAGCGGTTGGACAACGCCCAAAGCTGACAATCCACCCAAAATCACAGATCCCAAAGAGCGCCGCCGCCGAGACTCTAACCTGGATGCGTTTCGAGCGATGGCGCGTGACCTTCAGAAAGGGAGAATGCGGAACTATTAAGGGGAGCGGTCAGCAATTAGCGATCAGCGGTCAGGCGAGAGGTAGCTTTCCTTATGCAAATAATCCATCATCCCTTCAACGGATGGTTGAAAATCGTGATGGAGATGAGGTGTATGAGGCTGACCGCTGATAGCTGACGGATAACTCACTCATCGCCTAAGATTGCCATGTTGCACCTTGTACGCGGTTGTGAAACGTTCTGACTCCTGGTGGCGAGGCTTTTTGACAAAGGCTTCGCCACGATCGATTAAGCCTCCCCGCACCTGGAAACTCGCCTTTGGAGCTGTTTCTGCGATCACGGAAAATGTCCTTTGGCGAGATGATCACTTGGCCGTTGTCTCTGACGATCACGATTCTTCATGGCTAACGCTTAGCCCCGGTCAGCGTTTTGTAGTGGTTGGAGATGTGTGGCTTCCCAACCTGAGCTTTATGCAGCGATCAGGTATAGGGATCCCAGAGAGGCAAGACCCACTGTTGTTAGGCGACGAGCATCTACTAGTGGCGCATCTGTGGGAGCAACACGGTACAGCCACCTGGGAAAAGCTATCAGGAGCCTTTGCCCTCGCTGTGTGGGATCGAGAGCAACAGCAACTCTGGCTGGGGCGCGATCGCTCTGGCATTTACACGCTGTATTACACAACAGATGGCGAAACCCGTTGGATTGCACCCCAACTGGGGGCGATCGCGCCTCATTGTTCGTCTGACTTAGATTTGGTGGCACTGCGAGACTATCTGTGTTGTGCGTTTGTCCCTGGGACGCGCACGCTCTGGCGATCGGTACGAGAAGTGCGTCCTGGTAGCATGGTGCAACTGCCGGATGAGATTGTAAAACCCTACTGGCATTTACAGGAAGACATCACGCATTCTGAAAAGTCGTTGGAGTGGCACGGCGATCGACTCCGTGAGTTGCTGGATGAGGTTGTGCAGGCGTATCTGCCAACAGGAGAACCCGTCGGCACGTTTCTGTCGGGCGGGCTGGATTCTAGCTGTATTACCGCATTGGCGGCAAAATTTCACGATGCGCCGCTGCACACCTATGCCATCCACTTTGGTGCAGATTGTCCTAACGAGCTGGAGTTTTCTAGCCTGGTCGCGCAGCACTGCCACACGCAGCACCACATGCTCGAAATTACCTTTAAGGACATGTGGGAGCATTTACCAGAGACGATGGCTGCTCTCGATGACCCGATCGGCGATCCGCTGACTGTTCCAAACCTGCTGCTGGGACGATTGGCAGCCAAGACCGTAAAAACGGTGCTGAATGGGGAAGGGGGTGATCCTTGCTTTGGGGGACCGAAAAACCAACCGATGCTCATTAATGCGCTCTACGGCAACGTCACCCAGCAGGAGTCTTTGCAAGCGTATCTAACCTCCTTTCAAAAGTGCGCGACCGATTTGCCCCAACTGCTTAAGCCTGATATCTGGTCAGCCGTGCAGTCTGAGCCGTCTGTATTTGTAACTACGCTCCAGTCGAGCGATCGCTACTTAAATCGGCTGATGGCACTCAACATTCAATTTAAGGGCGCGGATCAGATTTTGACAAAGGTGCATAATTTGACCCATGCAGCGGGGATCGAGGGGCGATCGCCCCTGTTTGATCCCCGCATCGTGGCGCTAAGTATGACCATTCCCCCCGAATATAAGCTCTCAGGCGTGCAGGAAAAGGTCGTGCTGAAGCAAGCCGTTGCTGATTTATTGCCACCCGCCATCTTGCAACGCCCCAAGAGCGGCATGATGGTGCCCGTTCAGCGCGGCTTTCGCGAACACTGGAATCGGCAGGCCCGATCGCTATTGCTGAGTCGTCAAGCGGCGATCGCGCCTTACCTTAACCAAGCGCTCATCCGCAACTGGCTCGACTATACAGGTGATACCTGGGGACGCTACGGCGTGAAACTCTGGTTATTGGTCAGCCTGGAATACTGGCTGCAAGCGCGACGGTAAGTGGTGGTCAGCGGTCAGCGGTCAGCTATCAGGCGAGAGTGCAGCTTTCTACCTACGGACAAGCCATCCTCGCTGATACGAGTGAATAGACTGTTGTGCAATTATTCTGGCTGCTGACTGCTGATCGCTAATAGCAATTTCTTAAACCCGTTTGACCAGCAACACAGATTTCACTGGACGCATCACGGGCTTTCCTGCTGAGTCAAGCTTGCCGTATACGGTTTTGCCATCGTAGTAGAGCGAGGAAGAACTGCCACCATCTAGATTCATGGCCTCCTCTACGTCCAAGGTTTTGAGGAATGCTGCCAGTGCAGGCAAGGTCATGCCGCTGCCAGCAACTCCTGGTTTTTGAGCCACCATGACCCACAGCAGGCTACGATCGCGGGTCACACCGATCGCCGTTCTCGCATTCGGTTGGCGACTGCCCAACGCATCACGGATCATGTTCCCATTCGCTTCAGCCACAAACCCTTCTGGTTGAGCGGTCATTGTTGGCAGCAGGCGAGGGCCACCCCCCAGTGCATTTACCAACTGACAGCCTGCGGGAACTGCATCACTGTGCAGAGCGATCGCATATTCACGACGATTGCCACACTGATACTGCCGAAACTCTGTGCGATTCAAAATTTTGCTCAAGTAGGGAGTCAGATCTGGGTTGCTCATCAGGCTCTCATTCTGCTGAGGATCAGCAACAAGTTTGCCGTTGAGTGTCACGTAAGCCGTTGATTTCTGATTTTCGGGATCAAAAAAGCCACCGTTCAATGCTGCGATCGCGTTTTGTCGTTGGGCGATCGCCTCGACCGTTTCCACCGTTTTCGAGAGCGCAGGCACGACGACAAACTGACCATCAAGCGGAATCTTTAAGGTGTGAACGATACTATGCGCTTGTGGATAGGTCTTATATTGCATGACACGTTTTGGCGGAGAGGCGCTTGGGGCCGCATTGGAAACCGCGATCGGGGGTGGCGGAATCAGCACCCGTTGCACGGCCCAAGCCATCACAACGATGCCGATCGCGCCTAGACTCGTAAACCAAATTGCTTTCACGCCAGCTCTCTACAAACCAATTCTTCATAACCCAGCTAATCGAATGCAGGATACACCCGATTCGGATACCATCTTAAGACGTTACGCCAGCGTCTGGTAAACGGGTATGAAAACGAATGCGGTCCGCCTTTTAGATACCTTAGGCATCACTTACGATCTGCGCGAGTATGCGGTCGATCCTGATAATCTGGCAGCCGAAAGTGTCGCTCAGAAGCTCAATCTACCGCCCGATCAGGTATTCAAAACGCTGGTGGTGCGGGGCGATAAAACGGGTATTTGCCTTGCAGTGATCCCCGGCAACACGCAGCTTGACCTCAAAGCATTGTCAAAGCTGGCAGGCGATCGCAGTTGCCAACCCGTACCGCTCAAAGAAGTCCAACCGCTCACGGGCTATATTCGCGGCGGAGTCACAGCCCTTGCCTGCAAGAAAGACTACCCCGTTTACGTGGATGAACTCATCGAAATCTTTGACGTGATCTCCATTTCGGCAGGCACACGCGGGTTGCAAATCCTCCTCGCTCCAACTGCTTACCTGCAAGCCGTCAAAGGAATCATCGGTGCCATTTCACAGCCAAAAGTGTCATGATTTAGTACGAGCTTACTATGATAAGAATCAAGATTGAGAGAGTGGCATCGCGCTTGCCCAACCGAAAACCGTAGAAGACAGCAAGCGAATCCTCTGTGCTCTCTACGCCTCGGCGGTAACATGTCGCTCTTTAATTCTCCCTAAGCACCGCGATCGACGGCAAAAAGAACCGCAATGAGTGTCATCACACGGCGACCATCAGTACCAGAATTGAGCCAGCAGATTTTAACAATGGCGAAAGCGGGAGTCTACCGAGAATCGGTGTTTGAAGCACTGCGTCCGATGGCAACCAAAAAACAAATCAGTGCCGCGATCGCCCACGCTAAGCGCTTTGGGCTACACTCGGTCGCCAGCCTACGCGATGACGAGCTGGGCACCTACTATCAAGTTGACCTGGTGAAATATCAGTCACTCGAACACGCGATCGCCACGCCAGCGCATTTAGGTGACGATGCCGAACTGCTAGAGCGGGTAATGAGCACTAATACAGCCATGCAGCGAATGTTAGTCGTCGCTCAAGGCTTAGCAGCTCTCTTGGGCATCATCGGCACACTTTGCCTGTTAAACGATCGCTATCAGCTTGGCATCGGGTTGCTCAGTGGTGCCTTCAGTGCTGCAAGCGTTTGGGCCATGCAGCGATCGCTCAGCAAAAAGAGTCTCTAACGCCTCACCCAGCACGGGGCAAAACGTGAAGGGAATGGGGAGTAGGGAGTAGAGAGTAGGAAAGTTTTGAGTTTTGAGTTGCATCTGCTTTCCCTCCTTCTGCCTTCTCTGCTTCCCTTGCTTCCCCTTCATCCTTTAGCCTTTGCCCCCTCACCCCTCATCCCCACGAGTGTGATTTTCAGTTTTCACTCCAGAGAGCGACTTGACCACCGCTTCAACGGTAGACGCTCCGGGTTGTGCCTGTGGATTGCGCGTGTACCACCAGGCCCAGGCAATGAGAACGGCCTGTAGCGGCAACCTTGCCCAATAAAGTGCTGGGTTGTCGGGAATCCCTTCTAGCTTAATGTTGTTAATCGCCATGTTGATATTGGCAGGAAAGACTGCAATGAACAGGGCAATTAAGCCCCACGCAGCTGCTACGCTGACCAGCGGAATCAGCAACCCGATGCCGCCTAAAATCTCGAAGAACCCGCTGATATAAACCAGTTCTAAAGGATGCGGTAACTGTGGCGGCACGATTTTCACAAACGGCGTGGGTTTAGCAAAATGAATGATGCCAACAGTGATGATAGAGATTGCTAGCACAACCCGAAGAATCTCTTTGCGGCGGTGCGATCGATGCTGCGTGAGGGTCATAAGCCAAAAAAACAAATGCTGAGCTGACCTTAGCAGCCACTCGACGGGTACGACATCTGCCTGAAGTCCCCTTTGGCACAGGCAACCATCAAAACCTCAAACGTTCAAAGTCTTTGCACCTAGAGCCGCCGCAACGAGAACGCCAAAGCCCGAAACCAATGCCAGGAAAACTTTTGCTGGGGACGAGCCTCAGTCGAGCCTTCAAAAAACATTGCCAGCGATCGTGCTGCTTTCTCTAAACTCGCGGGATCGTTGGGATAGTGTGCCTCTGCGGTTTCGACCAACGCTTGCATGGTGGGAGCGGTCGGTTCAATGCCACAGTTACTCAAGGCATTAAAGGCAGATCTGACCTGGTTCGCATCAAATTTAGACAATTCCATACCTCTCACCGGATAGTACGCGCCCTTCGTGTGTTCATTAGTCTATAAGCAATACTTCAACCCACCTAAAGCTCTTTCCGTAAGTCTCGATCACTCTAGTTCTACCGCATCAGTACAGGAAGCGCGATGGAGCCAATGTGTCTTGCATATGATGACTTTCAATACGATGACTTGCAGGAGGTGAGTGAGAAGACTCATTTCGCGCGAAGGTATGCCACAGACCATATCCACTGCTCCGCCATGCTTTCTTGAAAGACCACAAGAGAATCGTTACTGTGCACGATCGTCTCCTTTTCAAGACTCAGCACACCGATCGGTCTAACAGTTCCCTAGAATAGTTTTTTATCGGCTTCATTTTTCCAGTTGCGTCCTCATGACCTCAGACACTTCTCGCCAGATCTGGATCTACGACACCACGCTACGGGACGGTTCCCAACGAGAAGGCTTGGCGCTTTCTTTAGAAGACAAACTCCGCATTGCGCGGCAGCTCGATCGCTTAGGCGTACCGTTTATTGAGGGGGGATGGCCTGGAGCCAATCCGAAAGATGTGCAGTTTTTTTGGCAGCTACAGGAAGAACCCCTGACGCAAGCAGAACTGGTTGCCTTTTGCTCTACGCGTCGTCCTGGCATAGCTGCGGCAGACGATCCCATGCTGCAACCCATTCTGGCAGCGGGCACTCGTTGGGTCACAATCTTTGGCAAATCCTGGGATCTCCATGTCACTGAAGGGCTAAAGACAACCCTGGATGAAAACCTGGCGATGATTCAGGATACGATTCAGTACCTTCGTGCTAACGGTCGTCGTGTGATTTATGATGCCGAGCATTGGTTTGATGGCTACAAGCACAACCGAGAGTATGCGCTAGAAACCTTGAGAACGGCGATCGCAGCAGGCGCTGAATGGCTCGTCTTCTGCGACACCAACGGCGGTACCCTGCCCCACGAAATTGCGCGAGTAGTGCAGGAAGTGATTCAGGCGTTTGATTTGCTCGCGTTAGAGAAAGCAGAGGGCAGAGGGCAGAAGGCAGAAGGGGAAGCAGAGGAAGCAGAGGGTGCAATAGCACACATCGAACTCAAAACTCAAAACTCAAAACTCAAAACTCTCCCCCTTCCCTCTCCTCCCCGCCTCGGCATCCACACCCATAACGACTCTGAGACGGCGGTTGCCAATGCGTTAGCAGCCGTGATGGAGGGCGCACGCATGGTACAGGGCACGATCAATGGCTACGGTGAACGGTGCGGTAATGCAAATCTATGTTCCCTGATTCCAAACCTGCAAACGAAACTTGGGTTCGCCTGCATTTCAGATGAGCAACTGGAGCAACTCACGGAAACCAGCCGTTTTGTGAGCGAAGTGGTGAATCTTGCGCCTGATGACCATGCACCGTTTGTAGGGCTATCGGCGTTTGCCCATAAAGGCGGCATTCACGTGAGCGCGGTAGAGCGAAACCCGCTGACCTATGAGCATATCCAGCCAGAGCAGGTGGGCAATCGTCGCCGTATTGTGATTTCTGACCAGTCGGGGTTGAGCAACATTCTGGCAAAGGCCCGTAGCTTTGGCATTGAGTTAAATAAGAAAGACCCCACCTGTCGCCAAATCCTCAACCATTTGAAGACACTGGAAAGCGAAGGCTATCAGTTTGAAGCCGCAGAAGCAAGCTTTGAGCTACTGATGCGCGAGGCGTTGGGGCAACGCCAAAAACCCTTTGAGGTCAAAGGGTTTCAGGTGCATTACAACATGCTGCCAGACTCAGAAGGCAACCGTGCGACCTCTCTAGCAACCGTGAAGCTGGCGATCGGCCCCCATGAAATTCTCGAAGCTGCTGAGGGCAATGGCCCTGTGTCTGCGCTGGATGCCGCTTTGCGCAAAGCCTTGGTCAACGCCTATCCCGAAATCGACACCTTTCACCTGACCGACTACAAAGTGCGAATTCTCGATGGCAAAGCGGGAACGTCTGCCAAAACGCGTGTACTGATTGAATCCAGCAACGGACATCAGCGCTGGATGACGGTTGGCGTCTCCGGCAATATCCTGGAAGCATCCTACCTGGCAGTCGTAGAAGGGCTGGAGTATGGATTGCTGTTGCAGAACCAGGCAAAAGAGGCATTGGCTTCCCCTGCACAAGCGAAATGAGCTGTGCTTTAACGCCCTTTTCTGATTGCTGGACAGTTTGGATCAATCGGGCGTAGCCGCCGCATCGTCAGTGATCGGTGTCGGAGCAGGGTAGCGAGGGCGTGGACTGGGTGCAGCACCACCTGCGGGGTCATCCCAATCGCCTAATTTTCCTTGACTAGAAGGAATCCAGGTATCATCCTCATCGCGCTCCCACGGTGGGCTACCGATGCCAAGGCGTTCTAACACGCCAACCGATCGTTGAAGCAGTCGTTCTTCTGAGCCTTCACAGACAATGAGGCGATGAGATCCGCTGCTCAATACCCCATCTGTAGAAAGTTCATAGGTACTGAGAACTAGATCGGAAAGGAAGGGTAACCCGATCGCAGCCAGAATTAAGGATGTCACGTTGCCGCTGTCAAGATTAAACACAAAATCCCTCACGCTGCCCAGCAATACGCCCGTTTCAGTTACGACTTCGCAATTGATTAAGTTGGTGTAAGCTGCGACCTCGATCGCTCCAATCGCATCCTCATCATTCACCCAAATAACATCGTCAAAATCCCGAATGCTGCTCCAGAAGATGAACTGAGAGCTTCCGTAAAGCAAGCCTGGACGGATGCTGAATCCAACAATTGCTTTTCGCTCAAAATCTGCCCAAAGTTGGCTAACCACACCCAGCTTTTTGCCACTGTTACGGACTGCAACCTGGGTGCCAAGAAAATTTGAGCGCTGGCGGATCTCTTCAAGAATCATCATCGCACCTTTCCCATTTGTAGGGACGTTACATGTAACGTCCCTACAGTCAGTTAATTAAACCTCGACTTTCACACCCTTCCAAAACGCGATGTAACCCGTGATATTTTTGGCAGCATCTTTGGGGGTGGGGTAGTACCAGGCGGCATCAGGATTAGTTTTGCCGTCTACTTCAATCGTGTAGTAGCTGGCAGTGCCTTTCCACGGGCAACCTGTATGCGTGCTGCTCTCTTTGAAATACTCGCTGTGGATGGAGTCTGGTGGAAAGTATTGGTTTCCTTCAACGACTTCGCAGCGATCGCTTTCGGCTAACACAGCACCATTCCAAATTGCTTTCGGCATCGTCTTAACCTAACAACATCAAGAAAAGCCTAACGAACTCTGCGATTGGCCGCAAGTGCAGACAGTTTTGAGTTTTGAGGGGTTGGTCAGGCTATTTCACACCTGGAACGGAGTACACTGAACCCCATGATTGCCAGTTTCCTTCCGCCCGAAAGCGCTCAACTTACCGAACCAACGTCGATCGCGCTAGCCCAAAGCATCGAGCGTACACAGATTCAAACCCTCCTCTGCGCGGCACCGATCGCGACTGCCTACGTGCATCAAGGCTCAGGTGGCACACCAATTTTGTTGCTGCACGGCTTTGATAGCTCCGTGTTTGAGCTTCGTCGTCTCTTGCCATTGTTAGCCGCAAAGCAAGAAACCTGGAGTGTCGATTTACTGGGGTTTGGTTTCACCGATCGCCCCCCCCATATTCCTTTCAGCCCAGCCGCCATCAAAAGCCATCTTTACGCTTTCTGGAAAACTCTGATTGCTCGACCGATGATTCTAGTCGGTGCGTCAATGGGCGGTGCTGCTGCGATCGACTTTGCCCTAGCCTATCCAGATGCCGTGCAAGCACTCGTTCTCATTGATAGTGCTGGCTTTGCGCGCGGGCCTGCGATCGCTCGCTTCCTCGTTCCACCGCTGGGCGAACTGGCCGCCAACTTTCTCCGTAGCCCCAAAGTCCGGCGCAGTGTCAGCCTGCAAGCTTATGCCGATGCCAACTTCGTCTCACCCGATGCGCTTCTGTGTGCCGCACTGCACCTGCAATGCCCCAACTGGCAGCAAGCAGTCATCTCATTTACCAAAAGCGGCGGCTATAATTTTCTGGCAAACAAAATCGCTGCTGTTGCTCAACCAACCCTGATTTTGTGGGGCGACTCCGACAAGATTTTGGGCACACAGGATGCGGAGAAGTTTCAGCAAGCGATCGCTCACAGCAAGCTGGTCTGGATCACTCAATGTGGTCATGTGCCTCACCTAGAAAAGCCGCAAGCAACAGCAGAGCAGATCTTAGCGTTTTGTAGTTAGAAGGCCAAAGGCAGAAGGCAGAGAGCAAAAGGTAGAAAGCTCCAAACTCTCTAATAACTCAAAACTTAAAACTCAAAACTTTTCATCCTCATCCTTTCCTCCTTCCCCCATGCCCCAAATCAACGATCCCGCACTTATCGCTGAACTTACTGCCCTGTATATGACTTACGAAAAAGCGCTGGTCGAAAACGACATCGTCACGCTGGATGCCCTGTTTTGGGATTCTCCTGAGGCGCTGCGGTTTGGTGCAACTGAGAATCTGTATGGGATGGATGCGATTCGAGCGTTTCGGCAAGGTCGCCCAACCAAGAATTTAGCGCGAGATATTTCTCACTTAAAGGTAGTCACATTTGATGCCGATACCGCGATCGTCACCTTAGAGTTTCAACGTGTGACTGATGGCACGCCGCGTCTGGGTAGACAAAGCCAGGTTTGGCAAAAATTACCTGAAGGATGGAAGATTGTCTCAGCCCATGTTTCGTTGTTGCCGGAATAGGGAACAGGGGATAGGGTGTGGGGCGTGGGTATAGTTTTGAGTTTTGAGTTTTGTTGCTTCCCCTGCTTCCTCCGCCTCCCCTGCTTCTTTCGCTTCCCTTACTTCCCCTGCTTCCCTTACTTCTCACTTTTGATTCCCGAACGCAAAACGTCCCCCCTTTCCCTTGAACGCCCCTTCTACCCGTCTCGCTGCATTGACTCAAGCTCAGTTAGAAAACTGGGTGGAGCAGGCGACGGTTTATGCACAAACGGGTCGTTTGCCGGACTACATTCCGTTGCTGGCGCAGGCAAATGCTCAACTCGTTGCGGCAAGTGTTCGATCGATTGACGGGACTAGCCATAACGCTGGGGCGATCGAACAACCGTTTGCTCTCATGAGTGTCGTCAAACCACTGCTGCTGCTATCTTTGCTAGAGCGGTTGGGGCGGGAGGCTGTGTTTAGCCATGTTGGCATTGATCCATCAGAGCAGCCCTTTCATTCGCTGGCACAGTTAACCGCCGATCAAGGCTTTCCACGCAACCCGATGTTGAACAGTGGTGCCATTACCCTTGCATCCATGCTGCCGGGGTCAACTGGGGACGATCGGTGCGAAGCATTGCGGATGTGGCTGAATCAAATGTCAGGTAGCCAACTTGTATTAGACGAACGAATGTTGGCATCGGTACGATCGCTACGGAATGAAGCCAACCGGGCGATCGCGGATGTGCTGCTGCGTGCAGGCCATATTGATGCTGTTGAGACTGCTCTGGATACGTACAATCACATCTGCTGCCTCTCTGGAACGGTGGAAGATTTAGTGCAAGTGGGGCTGCTTTTGGCACAGCCAAATGGGCAACTCCATCCCTTTCATCAGCGTGCAGTGAACGCTCTCATGTTGACCTGCGGCTTATATGAAGCATCCGGGCACTTTGCGGTACGCATCGGATTACCCACAAAATCGGGCGTGAGCGGAGCCTTACTTGCCGTTGTGCCAGGACAAGGCGCGATCGCCTGCTACAGTCCCACGTTGGATGCCACAGGTAACTCGATCGCCGGACTCTTTCTGCTAGAACAACTCACCCAAACGCTACATCTCAACCTCTTTGGCTAAGAAGCTGTCTCAAAAATATGGCTCATTCAGAAGCTGCCAGGGCGTAGCAGCCCCTACACTTTACTCCCTTCACCATTTCTTCCATCTCTATCTTCACCTTCGACAAATCAACTCCATTTTTGCTATTTTGATGACATGTCATTGAATGAAATGTCATCTAATAGGACTTCACTATGAATATCTCACCAACCATCGTGACTGTGCCTTGTTTTTCCGGTGCGCCCTGGCAACTGGAGCAGCTTACACCCCTTGCAGGTTGTTCATTACGCACCATGCGTCTGCCAGAAACTCTCGACACTATTGAAGGCTATGCCGATTTTGTGGCGAAGCAAGTCGCTGATCTAGAGCACTACATTCTCGTGGGTGATTCCTTTGGGGCAAACATTGCGATCGCCCTCGCTACGCGCCAACCGCAAGGACTAGAAGCATTGGTGTTATCCGGTGGCTTTGCTGCCGATCCCATCACCAACCCATTCACAAAACTCAAGCTAACGGCGGCTTCTTTCCTACCAGGAGAGTTATATCAACAGATAACTTTGCGCTTTCACGCCCAGAGCCTTGCTTCTCCCTATGATTTTGATGGGCAAGTGCCGCTATCTCAGGCTGCTATTCGGTCGCTGTTCATCCAGAACACGCCGCGCCACAGCTACCTAAGCCGCATGAAAGCTGCCTTCTCAGCTAACTATTTGGATAAGCTCGATCGCATTCAGGTGCCCACGCTGGTGCTGACCCCTGACTACGAACGGCTGATTGGCAAAGACGCTGCCCGCCAATTGGTAGAAGGCATTCCAGAGGCAACCGAACTAATCCTGCCTCATACGGGACACATGTTCCGCTTCACCCATCCAGTGACGTATGCTACTGCCATTCAGGACTTTTTACAGCGACGTTTTGAGAGCGATGTGACGGCTACATGCATGCCATTGAAGAGTTACGCTATCTGATCTTGGCGGCGCAGCGGGAGGGCGATCGTGCCCTCTCAGCAGCACTCAACCCGATCGAGCTAACCACGTCTCAAGCCGAGGTGCTACGCGTGCTCTATGACTGTGCCCCTCTGTCCTTGCTTGAACTGGGTGAACGGCTCGTTTGCGAAACAGGTAGCCCCAGCCGCTTGGTAAATACGCTGGTAGAAAAGCAGCTAGTGGAGCGATCGCCTTCTGCCACCGATCGTCGTATGGTTACGCTCTTGCTCACGCCATCCGGTCGGCAACTGGCAGAACAGGTGAAGGCGATCGAACAAGGCTTTTATGCTCAAATTGGTGCTGTGTTGGAATCCATGCCCGTTGAAGCTATCAACGCAGCCCTCTGGCGCTTTGTAGATGGAAGACCCACTGGCAAGGCTTTGACGTACCGCAAAAACCATTTCTGAGAGTTACAACAGTCGCCAGATGAAGGGATAGCGGTAGGGTGTTTGAGGTTCTGTAGCAACCCGGACGATCGCCACAATAGGCAGCAAAATACTGGCAATGCCCAGCAGAATCAACAACGGAATGCCGATCGCCACCAGCACTAGCAGACCGAAGACGATCGCATAGAGAAAAAGATTGATATGAAAGTTAATCGATTCTTTAGCGTTTTCCTTCACCACCGAATCATCCGTAATCAAAAGGATGGCGATCGGGATGCCGATCGAGATAACCGTAGAGCTCAAAAAAATTGCGCCATGACAGAGCGCTGACAAAAGCTTACGCCGATCTTGATTATCCATAGCAGCTTAAAATGGGTGAACTGCGTACATCCTGGCGGTTAACTCCGTTTCCCCCAGCTCCGTACTTGCTTATTCTACTCACTGACTGCTGGCGATTGTCGCTATCTTTAAAAGGGTCAGAAGGCAGAAGGCAAAAGAAAAAAGGAAGCTTGCTACTTAACAACTGACAACCAGTATCTGTCTTAACTAGAATTCAAAACTTAAAACTCAAAACTCTCCCCCTTACCCCTCTCCCCTCACCTCATTCCCTAACCGCATGTCTACAGAACTCCAGGCTGAACTTCAAACAGCAGTCGAACGTCGGCGCAATTTTGCCATTATTTCCCACCCAGATGCGGGTAAAACCACTCTGACCGAAAAGCTTTTGCTGTACGGAGGTGCCATTCACCAGGCAGGCAGTGTCAAGGCACGACGGGCGCAGCGACACGCCACCTCAGATTGGATGGAAATGGAGCAACAGCGCGGGATCTCCATCACCTCTACCGTGTTGCAGTTTGCCTACCAGAACTGCCAGATTAATTTACTGGACACACCGGGACACCAAGATTTCAGTGAAGATACGTATCGAACGCTCGCAGCAGCCGATAACGCGGTGATGCTGATCGATGCCGCAAAAGGGTTGGAGCCTCAAACCCGCAAGCTGTTTGAAGTGTGTCGGATGCGTGGCTTACCCATCTTCACGTTTATTAACAAGCTCGATCGCCCCGGACGGGAACCCCTGGATCTATTGGACGAAATTGAACAGGAGTTGGGCTTACAGACCTATGCAGTGAATTGGCCGATTGGCATGGGCGATCGCTTCAAAGGGGTATACGACCGTCGCAGTGAACAGGTGCATCTGTTTGAGCGCAGTGCCCACGGTCAACGGGAAGCGATCGATACGGCAGTGAATCTTGGTGATCCGCGCATTGAAGAGCTACTTGAGCAATCGCTCTATTACCAGTTCAAAGACGACCTGGAATTGCTCGAAGGTTTGGGGCCAGAGCTAGACCTGGATCTGGTGCATCGGGGCAAAATGACTCCTGTTTTCTTTGGCAGTGCGATGACCAACTTTGGCGTGGAGCTGTTTCTTAATGCCTTTCTGGACTATGCCTTGAAACCGGGGCCTCACATCAGCAACAAGGGTGAGATTCCACCAACCTACCCGGAGTTCTCTGGGTTTGTCTTCAAGCTGCAAGCCAACATGGATCCCAAGCACCGCGATCGCATCGCCTTTGTGCGCGTGTGTTCCGGTCGCTTTGAGAAAGATATGACCGTGAGCCATGCCCGATCGGGCAAAACGGTGCGTCTATCTCGTCCTCAAAAGCTATTTGCTCAAGATCGAGAAGTGATTGAAGAAGCCTATCCCGGTGATGTCATTGGCTTGAACAATCCGGGCGTGTTTGCGATCGGCGACACCATCTATGTCGGTTCCAAACTGGAATATGAAGGCATTCCCTGCTTCTCGCCGGAATTATTTGCTTACTTAAAGAACCCGAACCCGTCGAAGTTCAAGCAGTTTCGTAAAGGCGTTTCGGAGCTTCAAGAAGAAGGTGCCGTGCAGATTATGTATTCTGCTGATGAAGCAAAGCGTGATCCGATCTTGGCGGCTGTCGGGCAACTCCAATTTGAGGTCGTACAATTTCGGATGCAAAATGAGTACGGCGTTGAAACCCAGCTTGAACTCTTGCCCTATAGCGTCGCGCGATGGGTCGAAGGAGGTTGGAATGCCCTGGCAAAAGTAGGTCGTCTGTTCAACACCGTAACAGCAAAAGATAGCTGGAACCGTCCTGTGCTGCTGTTTCGTAACGAATGGAACATGAACCAGGTACAAATCGACCATCCGGAGTTACAACTAAACGCGATCGCCCCCGTAGTTTCTGGGAGCGAACCGGGCGCTTTATGAAGCTATCTTAGAAAGGCTACGCGCCAGTCGTCTACCATCCTTTCCGAGTAGGAGAAGCACTATGCCTCCGGTTCCTGATTCGTCATCGACCGCTCAACACGTTCCAGACCTGGAAACCGGACTAACGGCTCTCAAGCGGGGTGATTATAAAACCGCGATCGCAGCCTTAGAATCTGTCCCCTTAGCCGCCGATCATCCCCTGGCAGCAAAAGCACAGATGGGGCTTGCCGTAGCCTATGCGCGCGTGGGTGAGCCGTTACGCTCAGCCGCTCTCTGTCAGGCACTCCGTCAAAGCGGCAATCGGCAAGTTAGCACTTGGGCCACCCAGACGCTAGCTAGCCTCATGGAAAGCAACCCACAGCTTGCCGATCAGATCCAAGCAGCGACTCCGGTTGAGCCACCTCACGTTGGACGACTCCACGTTAAGCCACTCCATGTTGAATCCGTCAAAGCGGCGAAAACCCCTGTTGATTCACCTTCTCCTTCACCTGAGCCTGCTGTCGATGACCTGACGGGCTTCACGCCGTTTGATCCAGCGGCTCCACCAGAGTTTGTTTCGACGGACGATCGCGCGATTCTGCCAGACCCTACCGCACTGCCTCAACATGCGGTTTCGAGAAGCACTCAACCCATCACAGCAATTCAACCCGATGTGGCTACAGACGAAGCGGCGATACTAGATGCGAGCCATTCAGCCTCCAGCCCAGACGAAACAGCGGTTTTGCCAGAAAATATTGCCCGGAAGATGCAGAAGCCTCGATCGTCTGAGAGCGTAGGATCAACCGCTGCAAACCATATCTTTCAAGGCAGAGCCTCTCAGTCTGTACTGCCGTCTTCTGTAGAGGAACCTCCGTTGTATCAGGCAGGGTGGCGGCAGGCTGGTCGGCTACCGCAGGGTAAGTCTCTCGGCAAGGTGAAGCTGCTCCGCTTGCTACTGTTACAGGCTGGCACCGCGATCGCTCTGTTTTGGATGGTGCAAGCGATCGTCTACAGCACTGCGCTTTACTACAGCATTGCCCTCACCAAAATCCCTTTTCTCAATCTGCCACGGCAGTTATTTCATCCACCCGTGGTTCCCATTCTCATTCTTCTGGGGATACTGTTTGTGGCATCTCGCTGGCTGCTGGATGGGCTGCTGACCGCTGCCTATGGGCTGCAACCCCTGTCGCTGGGTAAACTGGCGACCTACAGCCCCGAAACAGCCCAATCGCTTCAGCGCTTTTGTCGCCAACAGCAGATTCCCATGCCAGTGCTAGGAGTCTTGCCTGCGGCTGAGCCGATCGCGTTTAGCTATGGCTGCATTCCTCATGTAACGCGTACCGTGGTTAGTCAAGGGTTGCTAGAACAACTGGCAGACGATGAAATTGCCACAATCTACGCGGGTGAAGTGGGACATATTGCTTGCTTTGATGTACCGCTGCTGTCGCTCGTAACTGTGCTGGTGCAGATTCCGTACATAATTTTCCGACTGGTATCTGACTGGGGCAATCGGAAACAGGCCGCTATTTCACGCGTCTCGGCTAGCATTCTTGCCGCGATCGCCTATGGTCTGTATGCCCTGTTGCGGTGGGTGGCACTGTGGCTATCTCGGCAGCGGGTCTACTACAGCGATCGCGTGGCAGTGGAACTGACGGGCAATCCCAACGGTTTCACTCGCGCTCTGCTCAAAATTGCGATCGGTACCACGAAAGAAGTCCAAACTCAAAAACAGACAAGCTATTTGCTGGAAGGGTTTGACCTGTTGACTCCCTTAGGGCAGCGGATGGCGACGACACTTGGCAGCGTTTATTTTCACACGCCGATCGAATCCGTGCTGGAGTGGGAGCGAACGAACCCCTATCGCCACTGGTTAGCCGTTAATAATTCGCATCCACCCACAGGCGATCGGCTAAACCTGTTGTCGATTTATGCCCGTCATTGGAAGCTGGACACCGAACTGGAGTGGGCAAAAGAACAGCGCGTCAGTCAGTCAAACGGCAGACTTACAGGTCGTCAATGGCGATCGCTGCTGCTACAAGGGGCACCTTTCTTTGGGCTGGCGTTTGGGTTTGCGACGGCCTATCTCTTCGCAGCACTGGGTTGGGTCGGTTGGAAGGCAGGCAACAACCAACTAGCGTGGATGTATGGGGATGGCTCACTGCTAAGAGGGCTACCGCTCATTGGCTTTAGCATTGGCACCTTTATTCGTATCAATCCGCTGTTTCCCGATCTACCCTTTGCCAGCAACAAGCCGACCAGTACGTCTGATTCGCTGATAGGCTTGCTGAAGCCTGTCGATCGCATTCCCGTTAACAGCCAGCCTGTTTTGCTAGAAGGCACACTTTTAGGACGCATTGGCAGTAGCAACTTACTCAGTCAAGATTTGTTGCTACAAACCCCAACAGGCATCGTGCGGCTTCACTGGCTATCATCCTGGGGGCCGATCGGCAACTTGTTCCCTCAGATTGTGCGTCCCACCGATTTACTCCATCAGACCGTAACCGTGACAGGCTGGTTTCGACGCGGTGCCACCCCCTGGATTGATGTCGATACTATTCGCACAGCAGGCGGACGAGTGAGTCGTAGCGGACATCCCATCTGGTCTACGATTTTGGGAGCGATCGCCGCTGCCTATGGCATCTACACCATCTTCCGAGGCGGCATTTTCTAAAGAAAATTCCTCTCTTCTTTTACATAGCGGCATTCAGCGGCTCTAATTGGATATAAAGTCACTATTTTCCGAGATTTCAACCTAGTAAGGGTAGATTCCCCGTTGCAAAGTGGCGAAGAGAACAAACTGCAATCTGAATCTTCAAGCTTGAGAGCAGATTCGCTTCCACACTCTTTCGCTTGCAGGGTCAATTGATTTTTTTAGTCTTCTCACAACTCGTTGACTCGATCACTATCAAAGGCATCCCTAACTTTCTCAAGGTTGGACTCGATATCTGATTCCTTCATGTACATACATGTAAACGCTTCAATGCGACGACGTGGATCACGTAATCGTTCATCAAAGATCGCGATGAACTTCTGAGCTATTTGAGTTCCAGGCAAATACAATGTTGAGCCGATAATATTAGAATCAGGTTCAAAGAAGTGTATAAATACTTCATTTTCGTCAAGAATAACTAACTCATAATCTTGTTCGATCGGCGTGAGATACAAGTTGAAGTTCCGGCCATGAAACAATTTAAAGTACTCCTCAATATCTTTAATCTTCTCAACCTCGTTAGTTGCAATAATTCGATGATACTCCTCTAGAGGTTTGTAACCTTTTTCTCCTAGAACTCGATCACGAATAGCTTCTCCATACCTCGGCTGATTAGTTGCAATACCACGCGGTGAAAATCGTGTTGAGCGAATAATGCGTCTGGCTCTGTATGTTGCTGCGATTAGAGCTTCAAACGCTGCTCGCTCGCCATCAATGTATATATAGTTGCCTTGAGAAGTTGCTTTTATTTGCTCAAAGACCTTAGCGATTTCATCAGCTTTTGGTATATCTAGCTCTCTCACTCGTTCCAATAACTCTTCTAAAAGTTCACGCTCAGAGCGAATAACAATTTCTCGTTCGCTCTGAGAAGAGGTTAACGCCTCTTGAATCTTTGTTTTTAACTGAGGCCATGTAAAAGCGAATATCTGCTCTATTTCTGCCGTTTCGCGACGTGAATCTTCAGATTGTAGATTGTTTAAATCGGTCAATAGTCGCCGAAAGTCCTCCTCATTAAAATCTTTGGACTGAAACTGACTTATCGAGGAATGTAAAGCTGACTTGTTCACATCAAATAGTAATGGAACAATGCGGCTTTTTGTATGATTTTTGGATAATGCCCCTGCTTCAAAAGCCATCCACAAGCTGTTTAAGTTATTGTTCGTGTATATAAGTATTCCACAGTCAATAGACTCTAAATTATCTTCCAGCTCCGAGCTCCACTTTTTCCCCGCCGCTATATGAGTTGAAAGAAATATTCTTGTAGAAGAGAAACAAATGCGAAGCCAAACTGCAATTGCCTCAGCAATCTTCCGGCTTGGTTCTTGCGACCAACTGATAAATAGGGTGAAGCTCATGATAGATGATCCTATTAATTGCCTAGCATTAATTACAAAGTGCAGTCAAAAGTGTGTTAGCTTTCACACAAAAGCTAATAGGAACAGATCGTTGTAATTGGTGCAGGCTTCCATCATACTTTTACTGTATTGACTAGGATTGAGCCGCTCTATACCTTGGTGCGCTTTAAAGCTTTGCAAAGATAATACTCCGTTGGTGAAAATAATACCCTAAGCGCTCTAAAGTTTTTGCTAGTCAACCAGCTATTTCCTCTTGAGCCTCCGTCCTCATACCCAGTTCTTCTCCTAGCGCTTGAAAATGCTGGGGTGGTCTTCTACAGTGTCATCAAGGTTACAACTGGTGAGGAAGGCTGATGACTGCCGCGTTAAAGGATTTTGAGCAACCCGTTCCTGAAAGTATTCCTGGAAAGCCGCGCTATAGCCCCCGGAATCGACGGCGTATTCTTTGCGTCTTTCCCAGGTACAGCCCGTCGTTCGGCACGTTCAACAATGCGTATCCGCTGCTGGGTGGCGTGAAAGCGTTTATGCCGCCGCAGGGTATTCTGGTCGTTGCTGCTTATCTGCCTGAGGAGTGGGAAGTCCGGTTCATTGACGAAAATATACAATCAGCAAAATCTGCCGATTACCGTTGGGCGGATGTAGTCATTGTGAGTGGGATGCACATCCAGCGATCGCAGATCAACCACATCAACGCAATGGCACATGGGCATGGGAAGCTTACAGTGATCGGTGGCCCTTCCGTTTCAGGCTGTCCAGAATATTATCCAGATTTTGACCTGCTGCATCTAGGGGAATTGGGCGACGCAACCGATCGCATGATTGAGTACATGGACTTGCATACCGATCGTCCCGCCCAACAAATTCGCTTTGAAACGACCGAACGCTTGCCGCTCAGTGAGTTTCCGGTGCCTGCTTATCACCTGATCGACCTGAACAAATACTTCATCAGCAACGTGCAATATTCCAGCGGATGCCCGTATCGCTGCGAGTTTTGCGACATTCCCGAACTGTATGGACGCAATCCGCGTCTGAAAACGCCAGAACAGATCGTGGCAGAACTGGATGCAATGCTGGCTTCGGGCAATCTGCGTGCCGTGTATTTTGTGGATGACAATTTTGTGGGCGATCGGCGTGCCGCTCTGCAACTGTTGCCCCACCTGATCGACTGGCAAAAGCGTAACGGCTACCCCATCCAGTTTGCATGCGAGGCCACGTTGAATCTGGCACAAAACAAAGAGTTATTGGCACTGATGCGTGAAGCGTACTTCTGCACCGTCTTCTGTGGCATCGAAACGCCCGAAACCGACGCGCTCAAATCCATTTCTAAACAGCAAAATCTGATGGGTGGCATGTCCATTCTGGATGCTATTAAAACCCTTAACAGCTATGGGATGGAAGTGGTCTCAGGCATCATCCTTGGGCTGGATACGGATACACCAGACACGGGCGATCGCATTTTGGAATTTATTCGCCTGTCCAACATCCCCATGCTGACCATTAATCTGCTCCACGCCCTACCCCGCACTCCCCTGTGGCGGAGGCTTGAGGAAGAAGGACGGCTCAACTTTAACGAAAACCGGGAGTCGAACGTTGAGTTTCTCATGCCATATGAAGAGGTTGTGGAAATGTGGCGGCGCTGTATTACCACGGCCTACGATCCGGATTTCCTTTACCAGCGGTTTGCGTATAATGTAGAGCACACGTTTGCGAATCGCATCACCCCCCCGTTGAGTCCAGCCCGCCTATCGAAAAAGAACATTCGTATAGGACTGTGGATTATGGCGAACTTGATTCTACGGATTGGCGTGTTGAGTAACTACCGCAAAACGTTTTGGCGCATGGCAGGCCCAAAGCTTAAGACGGGCAACATTGAAAACCTGATCCACATTGGGCTGGTGGCGCATCACCTGATTACCTTTGCTCAGGAGTGCAGTCGGGGCGAGCAGGCTGCGTCGTTCTATGCCCAAAAGGTGAAAACGGCACAACGATTGCGCGTTGGGAGCTTTGCCCGTTAATAAAGTGCTGTTTTCTACTCAGCGGCTTCGATCGCTTGACCAGGGGCGATCGTTAAACCGTAAAGAGCAGCAAACCGTTTGAAAAGCCACATAGTTTCGTGGTTTGGAATGCGGTCTAATTGCACCAGGCGATAAATCTTGCGCTTTGCCAGCGCTTGCAAATACGGAAGATCTTCAAATAGGGTTAAACAAGATGCTGCATGAAGCAACAGTTGCAGGAATGGCTTATACCATTTCAAATCGCTGTAGATGTCAATAAATAGCTTGTGCTGCGTGTTGTTTAATGGAATCGCGTTAAAGATCACCGTCATGCGCTTCCCGTTATAAACGGGAATACTTAATTCCACTGTAAATGGGGTGTGAAGAGTCAACTCTACTTCCACCACAGGCTGTCGCCAGATTCGCAACGCGTTAAAGGGCGAATCGAGCATAGTCTGGAATTTGACGACGCCACCAATGTCAGTAGTTTGCATGTGGTTGACTTGAATCACACGCAGATTGTTGAGACTAAAACTGTGGACGCTTTCTAAATGTTTCAGGTTTAACAAATGATAAATCTGACAAACGTAAGAGAAAGGCAACACATACTCCTGACGAATCATGTGTTGTTTTTGTAGCTCAGCCATTCGCGATTGGGCGGTTTCTAAATACGTCTCTTCTAAGCCAGTCAGTTGATGATGTTCTTGCAATAGCGTCACTTCAGAATCAACGTCTGGCTTTGGTTTCAAATACAACCAGCCCATGAGGCATAAGATAGCCGTGACAAATTGGATGAACTCGATCGCCGAGACATACCCATCCGCAAAGGCAGCCGTAATTCGATCGATCGCGCCAAAAAGCCCGGATGGAATCCCAAGCAACCAAACGCCATTTCTAAAGCGATTGAGAAGATTATAAACCTCTGTAAACGGATGACTTTCTAATAGATCAAAGGTGGTACTGTTGGACATAGGATCAAGCTTTTATCTGGCTGGTATGGTTGAATGTTTCTTATGAATAATTTCCATGAAAAGTGTGTTCTGAGAGCAAGACTCATTGAGTCGATCGCTCAAAAAGCAAACGGAAATTCATCTACAGCAAAACGCTAAGCTGCCAATCTTATCGACTACGTTTCATTCTTCGAAAGCAACTTCAAAGAATATCTGATTCGTAAGCTCATTGCGCCTGTCGTTTTATGCTAACGACTACACTTTTAAGTGCCCTCTGTCGTAAGTCAAGATTAATTTTCATTTACACAGTAGGGCTATAGCTTAGGGTTGACTAATCTCACGATCGGAGATCAGCCTTGAGTCAATTTAGTCTGGTTGTGTTTGCTACTACAACCGTTTCTTTGTGGTAAAAATATAAGCGATCGGGCCTTTTGCAGCACGACGGTAGGACTCTGATATCTAAGCCATTGCGTCGAGTGCGGATGCAGTTCGAGTGGTGAAATCGTGACTAGAACTTGAGATCCGTAGTCAAGTTTTTCGCCTACCCCGTTAACTTTACCTACGCAGGCACTTACGACTTAGGTGTGAACCGCTCACTCCATCGATCGCGCTACTCTTTTAGACATTGTTTCTACGTTTGGTGTAGCGGTAAGTGCCGTCACGCTGTTGCACTGTTGACCTCATGAATGAACTGATTCAAACCATCAACCGTAGCCTGCTTACCTGGGTGAGCCGTGCGATCGACCTCTTACCAGCGCTCATCTTGGCGTTGATTGTCTTGGTCATAACGCGATACAGCGTCCGACTGGTAAAACGCATACTCAAAACCAGTTCAGAGCGGCTGATCCGCAGCGCGTCTTTGCAAATGTTGCTGGTGCAAATCAGTGCCGTTGCGGTTTGGGTGGTGGGTATCCTGATAGCCTGTACGCTGGTGTTCCCCAGTTTGCGGTTGGGCGACATCATCGGTCTGCTGGGCTTGAGTTCTGTAGCGGTTGGCTTTGCCTTTCAGGATATCTTCAAGAACTTTCTTGCGGGCATTCTGTTGCTGCTCAACGAACCCTTCCGCGTGAATGATCAAATCATCATCAACGATTACGAGGGCACCGTCGAGTCTATCAACATCCGTTCTACCCAAATTCGCACGTACACCGATGAACGGGTTGTGATTCCCAACGCGATCGTCTTCACCAGTCCTGTGCATGTACTCACCCATTACGCCTCTCGGCGCACCGATGTTGAAATTGGGCTGCACTACGACACACCGCTTCCCGAAGCCCGACAGGTATTGGTCAACGCTCTAGCAGATGTAGAGGGCGTGTTAACCAAGCCTGCGATCGAAGTCGATGTGGCTGGGTTTGGTGACAGCGCGATCAAACTGGTCGTGCGCTACTGGACACTGCCGCAAAAAATAAAAGTGCGCCGCATTCAAAGTGAGGTCATCGTTGCGCTCAAGCGCGCCTGTGATCAGGCAGGTTTCCACATTCCTTACCCTATTCGCACAGTCTACCTGCCACCGCCACAGCCTGTAGACGATCACCAGTCCATCTCATCCCACCAAAATTGAGCGATCGCCCTTACTCCACCTCATTCAAACTAAAATCCACACAGTCGTAAATCTCTGCAAAGGTCATTTCTACATTGACCGACGCAAAGGTGAGTTTTTCAGCCGCAGACTCGTAGGCTCGAAACAGCCATGTGTCACTGTCTGCTTTGGTGTAATGATCGATCGCAACCTCGTACTGGTTAATCAATACGTACTCTTGAAGTTCAGCAATCGAACGGTAGTAGCGAAACTTATCCGTGCGATCGTAGTCCTTCGTTGATTTTGATAAGACTTCAATGATCAGACATGGGTTGAGAATTGTATCGGTACGCTGGGTTTGGTCTGGACGTTGTTGAAAGCACGGCTGACCCTCGATCACCAGCACATCTGGATAAGTATATTGCCGATAGGACGGAATCCACAACCGCAAATCGCCTATGTAGGGTTTGAACGGTTTCCCACGCAAAGCAAATTTCAAGAGCGCATAGACATTACCAGCAATCTGGTTATGGTTAATCGATCCGCCTGTCATTGGCACAAGGTTTCCGTCACGGTACTCGCTATGAAACTCAGCCACTTCTTCTTGTGCCAGATACTCTTCGGGAGTGTAATAGCGCTGCTCCGTTTGCATGGTTCCCAGCCCTTCTTGACGTTCACTGCTTCTACACTCAAGCTAGCATGGCAGTCTGAGTTAGACGATCGTGTCCTATGTCCGCATCTACGCCATGTTCCATCTATGGCGCTGTGCGGTAGTGAGGCTGAGATGACACATCGTCAGGTTGTTCTTGTAACGGTGGGCGGAGCACCAGATAGCTGATTGCACCCAACAGAGGCAGCAAAGCTACGGCCCGAAACAGGCGTTTATCGGTGAGTCCTCGTCGCGCCATATCATCCCGTACCAGTGCCGGAAAGAGCACCGAAAGCAGGCAAAAGTCCAAGCTCATCACGTGGATAAAGCGGCTCGATCGCCATTGCTGCGCAAAGTCTGCCCAATTGCCCTGACTGAGGCCATAAACCAGAAGACCGAGTGCTGCGATCGCCAACCCCAACGCCAACCAGCGTGAATCTAAAAGCTTGAGCAGCCAGTTCTTCTTACCCACAAACGATCCGTTCGGCTCTCTCAAGGCCAGATACGGCACGATCGCAAACGCACCCACTGCAAATGATGCCGTTGCAAAGAGCCAGGCGGGAACTTTTTGCATTCTGCCATCGATAAACATCAGGCAGCTATAAAGCATTGGCATCACGCCCATGATGTTAAACAGCGCCACAACCAATGGATTGATACCTGCGATCTGCCCTGTAGAAAGGTGCTTGATCAACTCAACCGTATCGGGACGATCGGGAGGAGCGAGCAAAAAGGCGTAGCTGACAAACACCAGCCACACTAGCCAAAAGCCAATTTTTCTACCCATAATCCATGCTGCAAGGAGATCTTTTACACCCTACACGTTCCAGCAGGCGTTTGGACTGAGAGAAGAAGGATGGGGGATAAGGGATGAAAGATGGAGGATAGAAGGCTCAGAGCTGATAGCTAAGCATTGTCTGACTTATCGTGGGTTTTACTGAGACGCTCAAGAGGTTCATTGTCCCTTCATTAAGCTTTTACGATTTCTTCTCCCAAAAAGAATGGCAACCTGCGATTCTAGAAGAAACTCACTTCAGACGGACGATGACAGCTTTTTTGATCGGTGTTTCATTTCTGTTGGGCTTTTGCACCGCGATCGCAAGCCTTGTTGCACTCTTTCAGGTTTACTTTGCGCCAACCGAGTAAGCGGCGACCAAAGCGATGATGTGTTAGGGCTACGTGTTAGCAACTCTGCGTTGGCTAATTAGACCACTTGCACATTAGCTTACTGGCTGCACGAGAGACCGTTCAAAGTTGTCTCAAGCAGCAAGCAGATGGCATCGCCGCCCAAAGCGTTTGCGTCGGTGCTGATCGCGCCCCGACAGGATGC
>JAESFU010000397.1_pt1 | contig 26071 bp, 11 predicted proteins | sample 9269461 | NCBI WGS metagenome assembly JAESFU01 (sample SAMN14502556, study PRJNA617107) | algae metagenome | isolation source: Stenomitos rutilans HA7619-LM2 and co-occurring heterotrophs from cave walls | place: USA: Waikapalae cave, Hawaii | collected 2009-07-28
CGCGACGCTCACGTACTACGGCTCGATCAAGATCTTCGGGAGCGGCGATTTCCTGGGCGGAACGATCTCCTGGGCAGGTTCCGGAGAGCATGACGGCTCGATCATCAAGCCTGCAGACTTGCTGTTCCTGGGTTCGTGCATCGCTGGCGGGCTCGCCTCCGCAGGTGCGGGATATGTCGTCGGTCTGCCGAGCCTTCGCCTTCGCGGCGACTACCTCGCGATCGTGACGCTGGGGTTCGGCGAGATCGTCCGCGTTCTGCTCCAGGGAACGCCCGACCAGATCCAGCCGTGGAAGGCCACGGAAGCAGCGGACCTCCCGTGGCACGAGCTGATCTTCAAGCTCGGCGGGCCCAAGGGTTTCAACCTCCTGCCGACGTACACCACGCTCTTTTGGGTCTACCTCTTTGTCGTCCTCACGCTGATCGTCTGCTACCGGCTCAAGAACAGCTCCTCGGGCCGTGCGTTTCTCTCGATCCGCGAGGACGAGATCGCGTCGCAGGCGATGGGCGTGAACGTCACCAAGTACAAAGTCCGTGCGTTCGTCCTCGCGAGCTTCTTTGCAGGGGTCGCGGGCGGGCTGTACGCGATGAGCATCGGCGCGATCAATGCAGGCGACCTGGGCTTCCAGAAGTCGTTTGACGCGATCATCATGGTCGTGCTTGGCGGGCTGGGCTCGATCTCGGGCGCGACGGTCGCTGCAGTCGTGCTGACGATCCTGCCTGAAGTGCTCCGCGATCCGCCGCCGGTGTGGCCAGCAGGGCTCGTGCTCCTGGCGATCGTCGCCGCGACACAGGGCTTCAGGAAGCACTGGAACGTCAAGGTTTTGGGCGGGATTGTGATCGGTACTGTGGTTCTCGAAGGTGGACGCATTTTTTGCGTCTCACGCGGGATCGACATCGCGTCCTTCCGCCTGATCCTGTACGCAATGCTCCTGATCGCGATGATGCTCCTGCGTCCGCAGGGCCTCCTTGGCGTGCGGGAAGTCTGGGAGCTCTTTGGGCACCGCAAGGCCAAGCCCGCATCGGATCAGACGCCGCCGAGCTCCACCGGAGGTGCTACATGAGCGCCTCAGCAGCGACTGCAAATGTCGGGCTTGATGTTGAAGGGATCGCGATCTCATTCGGCGGCCTCAAGGCCGTGCAGGGGTTCTCGCTGCGGATCCCGCCGCGCGGGCTTTACGGGCTCATCGGCCCCAACGGTGCAGGGAAGACGACCTGCTTCAACCTCCTCACGGGCGTCTATCGCCCGGACACGGGGTGCGTGAAGCTTGATGGGCGCGATCTTGTTGGCAGTAAGCCACACCTGATCGCTGCTGCAGGTCTCTCTCGCACGTTCCAGAACATCCGGCTCTTCGGCGAGCTTTCGGTCCTTGATAACGTCAAGCTCGGGTGCCACCTTCGCGGTACGCATTCCCTGATGGGAACGCTCCTTCGTTCGGCGCGGTACGTCGGGCAGGAACACGCGATCGCTGTACGCTCGATGGAGCTTCTGCGGATCTTCGGGCTCGATACCCGTGCGCACGAGCAGGCCAAGAACCTTCCGTACGGCGACCAGCGCAGGCTGGAGATCGCCCGTGCACTGGCGACCGAGCCGAAGGTTCTGCTGCTGGATGAGCCCGCTGCAGGGATGAACCCGCAGGAGAAGATCGAGCTTCGCGGCCTGATCCGTCAGATCCGCGACCGGTTCAATCTCGCGATCCTCCTCATCGAGCACGACATGGGCGTGGTGATGAACCTCTGCGAGCACATTACCGTCCTGAACTTTGGGCAGGTGATCGCGGCGGGTCCGCCGGAAGTGGTCCAGAACGATCCGAAGGTGGTGGAGGCGTACCTGGGTACGGAGTGACGCACGGGCGATGGTGTCCCGGCGGAGATGCTGCATGCTGACGATATCAAACCTGGTCGTGAATTACGGGGCGATCCGTGCACTGCACGGGATATCGCTCAACGTCGCGGCGGGGGAGATCGTGACGCTCATCGGGAGCAACGGCGCCGGCAAATCCACGACGCTCCGGACGGTGTCGGGGCTTCTTCGCCCCGTCTCGGGCTCGATCGAGTTCGACGGAAAATCAATCACCCGCTGCCAGCCGCACAAGATCGTCTCGATGGGCCTCGCACAGTCGCCAGAAGGTCGCGGTATCTTCGCGAACATGACGGTCGAGGAGAACCTCGAGCTTGGCGCGTATGCACGTCATGCATCCGAACGCGGGGAGATCGCCAAGGACCGGGAACGTGCGCTCGAGCTTTTCCCGCGCCTTCGTGAACGGCTGAAGCAGAACGCAGGGACGCTTTCGGGCGGCGAGCAGCAGATGCTGGCGATCGGGCGTGCGCTCCTGGCGCGGCCCAGACTTTTGCTGTTGGATGAACCTTCGCTGGGTCTTGCGCCGCAGGTCGTGGCGACGATCTTCAAGATCATCCGCGACATTAACCAGACCGGAACAACGATTCTCCTGGTTGAACAGAACGCGCACATGGCGCTCCAGGTCGCGCACCGTGCGTACGTCCTTCAGGTCGGCAAGATCGTGATGGAAGGCGACGCGAAGGAACTCGCGGCGCACGACGAAGTCCGCAGGGCGTACCTGGGCGTTGCCTGAGTCATTCTCGGCCCCTGGCAGCTCGATTGACATCGGGGGTCTGCGGTCAGACACTCTCATTCCACGGTTCGCCGGGAAAGGGTGAACCTCTGGCCCGGGTCTGACGATTGAACCGGGCTTGGTACTGCCGGGTCGGGTATTGCCGGCTTGGTATCGCCGAGCTGGGCATCACCGGGCTGGGGAATGGCTGTGGGCGGGCTGGGTGCATTGGGAGTTCACGTGGTATCACCGCAGGTTCTCACATTGGCGACTTCCGCGGGCCTTGGGGAGACACTTCCCGAAGGGTTCGCGGCCGTCTCGATCGAGGCCGAGGGTGCGACACCTCTCCTTTCGGTGTGCGTCGTCGTCAAGACCGGCCCCGCACCCAAGGGTGTCGCGGATGACGGTCCCCTCCTCATCTTGCGTGAACGTCTCGATGCACGGTGCTACTTGGGCTGCGTTGTTGATTCGATGGCCCGCGTGAAGCGCTGGGTTGAGATCTGGGTCCAGGACACCGATGGCCTTGCGGATGTTCCCCCTGCCTATCGCGACGCGATGAACAACGCATCGCTTGATGCACGGTGGAGGCGCTGGTGCGAGTCGGTCGAGGCCTCGGGCCTTGCCGAAGGGCTCGTGCATGCAGGGTGGGAGCAGCAGCACCCGACGCCGATCCTGATCGATCTGAAAGAGATGCGTTCGATCCGCCCGGTGGAGGGTGGGAGCAACGGCTACTGGCTCTTGTGCGAGGACGACGGCCTGCTCGCGTCGCGCGGGCTGCCCTCATATGGCTCGACGTCGCACCGCTATCTCCACGTCCCTGCACTTGGTGCGGAGACGTTCTTCATCCCGGTGACGCGCAACGCGCCATCGGGTGAGCGGTGCCTGACTGCAGAGGAAGCGATCGGCATCGGTCCGGGAAGGATCGCGCTGAACCTCTCTGCAGGCCTGATGATGGTCTCCGACTGGATCGGCGTTTCGCTCGAAGATCACATCGACGCGCTGGGCGGCGAGAAGACCGTTGCGACTGCAAAGTCTGCAGGTGGCTCAGCCAAGGCTAGGACGAGTGAATCAACTGCAGTGATGGATTCGGGCGTGGGCCGCGGGTTCCTCACGGTCGGTCGCTCGGGCAGGCTCCTTGAGACGATGTACCTCAAGCTCCGGCTGCTTCTGGATGTCGTCGGGTCGGTTCGTGCAGCGGTCGAGGCCAGCGGCGCGCCGATCCTGAACCTGACGCCTGCGAGCTTTGCAGTGTCGCGTCCGGTCGGCGCACCGGGAATGCCCTCTGCGTGGTTTGCAGAAGCTGCACTCCGCGATGCAGGGGTGGGCGTCGGGATCGAGCTTGCAGGGAGCGATTCAAAGCTGTTCATGGGACCAGGCGGGCCTGCGAGCGTGTATTCGCCGGGCGCGACGGGTTCGAACGTCGCGGGCGTCGGCGCGCTTCGCATTCGCCAGATACTCGCTGAAGCAGATGGCGTGGTGCTCGATGCACGGCTGGTGATGCAGGAACGCGCGGTACTCGGGCCGGGCGATCTCCTCTGGCTGCGCGTGAGCGTCGGCGGCACGAGGCTTGACCTCTACGCGACGCCGGACCTCAAGAAGGCCACTGCAGCGACGGAAGTTCCACTCCGGACGATCAAGCAGCCGCTGGGTGACGCGGTGCGCGAGAAGCTCAAGGCCGCAGAGGGCGTGAACATCCCCGGCGTGATGTTCGAAGCCCTGCCGATGGCGGGTTCGCCGCACGATCTCTATTCGCTGGCGGTGATGGGCGTTCGGACGCTCCTCTGCGGCGACCGTGCGCTGGGCCTTGCTGCGTCAGACTTCCAGGACTTTGCAAGGCTTCTTGAAGACACCGCCTCTTCCGAAGAGGAAGGCAAACGCACGACGCTTGAGAAGCGGATCAAGACGATCCTCGATGGCAGTGACGCGGAGAGCACCAAGTGGCGCGACGCACTGGGGCCGCATCACCTCCGGCTTGAAGAGTGGGAGCCCAAGTCCGCACTCGCGGTCGTCACGAGCGATGTGTGGGCGAAGGTTCTTGCTGCACTCGTCCGGGCCCTGCCGGGCCTGGGGCCTGACAGCTCGAGCAAGAACTTCTCTGAAGCACCGCCCAAGGCGCCGCAGCGGGTCTTCGATCCCTTGGTCGCGGAACTACTGCCGCTGGTGATCCAGACGCGGTCGATGGTGGTGAGCGATTCGGGTTCCAATTCCGAGATCCGGACGCTGATCCGTCGCGTCGTGAAGGCCTGATCCTGCAGTTTTGCACGGGCGAGTCTCGTCTAGATTGGGGACTGGCGGGGGCGGAAGTGCCGATGTAGCCTTAGGGTGTCGGTACGGACGGTTTGTCCATGCACACAACAACGCAGCGCAAGACTGCGGAGGAGTTCCAGATGTCGCAGCTTTCAACGTGGGTGACGAAGGTCCTTGTGGTCACGGTCGGCCTCGTGATGATGGGTTTCAACCTCGGCGGCTGCGGTGGCCCCAACTACGGTCGCCATGAGCTTGAGATCTGTCTGAGCGAGCCCCTCAAGGGCAAGACCGTCGAGGTCGACGTGATTGGCGTGATCAACGATCAGGATGTCGAGACCTGGAAATCGGTCGGCGTCACCAAGTACTTCTCTGCAGGTGACAGCACCCGCCGCGAGGCAGTCGGCCGTCAGCAGTTCAAGTACTCCGCGGGCGATTCGGGCTGCAAGACGGTCTCTTCGCAGGACCCGGTGTGGGACGCTGCATGGCGCGGCGCTCGCTCGGTCGTGATCCTGGCCAACATCCCATTCCTCGAGTCTGAGAGCGGCATCACCGATCCCCGCCGCGTCGTCGTGACGCTCCAGAAGGGCAGCTGGGAGAACGACAAGGTCCAGATCCAGGTCGGGGAGAGCGGGATTCGCGTCCTGACCCCGCAGAAGCAGCCCAAGTGATCCCCCGGGTAAGTAGGGGCGTAACCGGGGCATGATGGTGCCTTGCCTGCTTCACATTGGTCGTCTTGCAGAAGGCTGGGGGATCGGGGTGAAGTCGGTGGTGATCGCGGCCGAGTTCTGAGGTGTCCCACACGTTTGTGGGTTTCAGTCTCGGTTTGTGTGAACAGGTACCAAACGCGATCTTTGGTGGGTCGCGTGTACACTCTGATTCCGGCAGGCATGAGACGGAGCCGAGTTGAAACTCGGCTCCGTTTGCATCTCGTGCGGCCGTTGAGGGCTCGGGATGGAAGTGTTCGGCTCCTTTGAGGCGACAGAGGTCGCGCGCGAAGGCAACTTCGGCGTGATCATGTACGCGCGCAAAGCCGGCATTTCGGACCGGAAGTTCGCGATCAAGGTCTTCCGGCCGCCTGAATTCCTGATGGACGACGACCAGATCGTCCGGGAAGCTGAGTCGTTCCTTGATTCCGCAGAAGCGCAGCAGCGAGCGCACGTTGCGGCGTCTGGCGTCTGGGCGCCGGTGTATGAGATGGGCAAGTGCCAGGGCGGCGCGTGGTACGCGACCGATCTCCACGAGGGCAGCCTGGAGTGGCTGAGGATCACGCAGCGTGATCTTGAGCCCGAGCACATCCGCAAGGTGGTCGAGCCGATCGTCCAGGGCTTGCTTGCGCTCAAGGTTGGGCAGGGCCGTCCGCACGGCAATCTGAAGGCGACGAACATCCTTCTGCAGGGGCGTGCGGATCTTTCTCGCGCGAGGATCTTCCTGTGCGATCCCAAGCCGACGTCGCGGTGCAAGAGTCCGGAAGATGATCAGAACGACGCACGCGATCTTGGCAACATCGTTCACCAGCTCATTCTCCATCGGCAGTTCCAGAACGCGACGGAGTGGCCGCTTCAGAACACCGACGCGTGGAAGCGTCTGGGCAAGACCGGCGCTGCGTGGCTCGACGTCGTCAACAAGCTGATCGACCCGACGACGACCAAGAAGCCGACGATCCAGGAGATCGCGGCGATGATGCCCGGTGGTGCGGTTGCGGTGCCTGCAGGTGGCAAGGCGTCGTCTGCAGGTCCGACCGAGGCTGAGCGCAAGGCAGCGAAGGAAGAAGCGGAGCGCAAGGCCAAGGAAGAGGACGAGCGTCGCAAGCGCAACGAGGCTGAGATCGCCCGCAAGGTTCGCGAGCAGGCCGAGAAGGATGCAGCCGCGAAGGCAGAGGCGGAGAAGAAGGCCAAAGAGGACGCGGAGCGCAAGGCACGCGAGGCCGAAGCGGCAAAGAAGTCACAGGAAGAAGCCGCCCAGCGCGCCAAGGAAGAAGAAGCCAAGCGGCAGGCAGAGCGTGCAGAGGCCGATCGCAAGGCCAAGGAAGCTGCAGAGAAGAAGGCTAAAGAGGACGCAGAGCGCAGGGCACGAGAGGCTGAAGCAGCCAAGAAGGCCAAGGAAGAAGCAGACCAGCGGACCAAGGAAGAAGAAGCCAAGCGCCAGGTCGAACGTGCGGAGGCGGAGCGGAAGGCCAAGGAAGCTGCAGAGAAGAAGGCCAAAGAGGATGCAGATCGCAGGGCCAAGGCAGAGGAAGAGCGGCGCGTCAAGGAAGATGAGGCTCGCAAGCAGGCCGAGCTGAAGGCCCTGCAGAAGGCAGAGCAGGACGCGAAGGAAAAAGAGCGTCTCGAAGCGGAGCGCAAGGCAAAGGAAGAGGATCGCAAGGTCAAGGAAGAGGCCAAGCGCAAGGCCCAGGAAGAAGCAGAGAAGAAGAAGGCAGAAGCTGCAGAAGCCAAGGCGAAGGCAGCTGCAGAAGCAGCAGCGTCCCGTGCAGCGGCTTTGGAAGCCAAGCAGGCCCAGGCCCGCGAGCAGGCCAAGGCCAAAGCAGAAGCAGCAACTGCGACGGGCGACAGTTCGTCATCGCTCGGTGAACCCAAGCCTGCAGGATCGAAGAAGGGCCTCGTGATCGCTGCTGCAGCGCTGGTCGCGATTGCAGGGACGGTCGGCGTGGTGATGGCGATGCGCGGCGGTGGCGACACGCCTGCAGTGACACCGGGCCCTGGCCCGCAGCCGGATCCGAGCGGCAGCAACGCGAACGCCAACAACACCAACGGCACCAACAACACGAGCGGCACGCAAGACCCGCCGGTTCCGACGCCCACGGCTCCCACTGCACAAGAGATCGCAAACGCGGTCACGCGACGTGCAGGGGAGCTTGAGCCTCGCATCGCAGAGGACATCGCTCTTGCAGCCCGTGCAGCGGTTGAAGATCACCGGCGTGCATCGACCGATCGCTTGACGACGATCGCAAAGACTGAAGTGCAGCGTGCAGTCGAATCTGCGTCGGTAGAGACACCGCCTGCGGATGTTCGGACCAGCGCTCAGAGAGCGGCGGAGCAGGCACTAACGACTGCATTCGCGCAGGGGTTGAACACACCTGTGCCAACGCGTGCGACCCGCGCGACACTCGCGGCGATTGCAGGAGACTTGTCAAAGACGGTGCTGGGCGATCTTGCAGGGGCGGATCAGGCGCAGGTCGAAACTGCCTCTGGCAATTCGATCGATCAGGCTGCAGGGCGGTTGTGGCAGGGCGCGTTGACGACTGCTGCAAACGCGGCACGGAGCGACGCGATCTCGCAGATCGCTGCTGCTGCAGCAGATGGCGCTCGCTCTGCGTTTGAGACCCGCGTTGCGGACTCGAACAGAACAACCGAACCGCCGGTGCAGCCCCAACCTGAGCCTGAGCCTCAGCCACAACCCCAGCCCGAGCCGCCGCCGACACCGCCCGCGATCACGGAAGCAGATATCGCTGCCGCACGCCAGCAGGTGGCTGCAGTTGCAACGCTGCTTGATGGCGGGAGCACGCTGGATGCACAGGGGCTTGCCGCTGCACGTCAGCAGCTTCAGGTTGCAGAAGGTGCTAAGGGCTTTGAACGGGTCGGGACCGAGCCCGCGACCGAGCGCATCCGCGCACGGCTTGATTCGATCGACCGGATCATCGCTGCAGATGCAGCGGGCATCATTCCGCTTGTCCAGGGTGCTTCGAGCCAGACGGGCGGTGCATCCGAACTGATGGCTGCATGGAGCAGGCTCGGGCAGGTCGGCCAGGGTGTCGCGCTGCCGCAACTTGTGCAGGCCAGGACCGCCGCGATCGCCGCGATGGGCGGCTTTGACGGCGCGGTCCAGCCGCGTGCACGGCAGATCGTTGACGCGACGACGCGGCAGATCTGGAATGCACAGGCAGGTGCTGCAGCAAGTGAGCAGGCGATCGAGCAGGTCCGTGCATCGAAGGACACGCTCGAGATTCCCGATGAGGGGCTTCCTGCGTCGTATTCATTCAATGTCGCGCTCCTGGATTTCAAGACCCAGATCCGCGCGGTGAGTTCGACGGGTGATGAACGGCTTGGCGTGCTGAAGGAGCCTGCACAGCGGTTTGTGCAGCGCGTTTCGGCGCTGGCACCGATCGCGCAGGAGCAGGCGGTTCAGAGCGCGATCGCCTGGGCAGGCGAGATCGCTGCGTTCACGCCTGGCGCGCCGCAGCCTGCAGGTGCGGGCGATCTTTCCCGCGTTGGCCCAGGGTCTGTGGGTTGGACCAAGTCTGGAGAGAGCCCCGACGGGCAGCAGGTCGAGTACACCATCCCTGCAGTGGGCAACCGATTCCGCGAGGAGCGGCTGGTCTTCTACCGTGTGGGGTCGACGTATTTGTCGGCCTCGGAAGTGTCCGTCGCTCTTTTCCGCAGGTTGTTCAGTGGTGCGGATTCACTGGAAGCAATCCGTGGTGCATACTCGGATCCACCCACAGGTCTGAAGGTATGGAGGATCGAAAGCCGGTCCGTGACAGTTGCGGAGGGGTTGCCCTGGTCGTCGGACTTTAATTACAAAGGCTCGCAGCCAGTTGCACCACAAATCGCAGCGTGGGGTGGTCGTCCGGCGGCGGAATTGACGCCGCTCCAGACATGGCCTGTGCAGGCGTTGGCTCCAAGGGCTGCGGCTGTGGTCGCGGGCAAGCTTGGGTGCAGACTTCCGACATTGGATGAGTGGCGTGCAGCAGTGCAGGCCGAATCAGGGCAGATGTCCAATCTTCGTGACACAGAGTGGTTTAAGGTCCTGGCAGCAGTACGTGCGTTCCGATTCCTTAGCGGCCCGATTTACCCCGATTCTGGTGCTGTGCAGTCCGAAGGCACGCGCGCGGAGGGGCCGACGGCATCAGACGGATACCCGTTCTTCGCACCGGTTGATTCTGATGGTTTTGGCAGCCGGTGGCGGCATCTGCGCGGCAACGTGGCAGAGTGGGTTTTCCTCTCGCCACCAGCGGGTCCTGAACCGATCATCACGACACTCAGCGCCGCGGATTCATCCTGGGATTTTGGCATTGTGGGTGGTTCTGCGGTCGGTCCACCAGCGTCCGCGTCCCCCGACCAAGTGATCCGGGAGCGCGACGGCCGTGGATGGTTTGACGTCGGCTTCCGGCTGGCATTCTCCGCGCCTGGCGGCGTCGCGGCGGCCCCGACACCGTCCCCTGCGGATGGTCGAGTCGCAGAACTTCAAGGTCTTGCGTACCTCGTCGCTGAACGTCGGTGACTCCAAACGTCGATAGACCTGACCCGGGGCGGGTCGGGTGTGCACTTCCGGGTATGATGGTGTCTGGCGTCTGGTCCCCTTCGTTGGGGGCTGTTATTGAGTTGATAGGTACCGACCCTTGGGAGTGTCCGGTGGCAGACCCGTTTGGAGATCGCAGCAAGCGCGTCGCCGCACTGGCAGGGAAGCTGCGCGTCCTTCAGTCTGACCTCGCCGATGAGCAGCCCAAGGTGCGCGAAGAGCAGCTCCAGGCAGTGCTTGAGCAGGCGGTCTCGTCTGAGCAGGCCCAGGACGTCCCTTCGTTCATCGAAGAACTCCTGACCTGGTTCCCCTCGGGCCTTGATGGCGAAGCAGCACCGACACCCGCAGTGAAGGCCAAGGCTCCCGAGCCTCGCTCTGCTGCAGAGTGGGCTGCGGGCCTTGCCGAGGCGTGGAAGGGACTCTCTGACGCAGAGAAGGAAAGCCTGACCGCGACGCTGACTGCATCTGGCGTGGTTTCTGCAGCACCCGCGGGCCCGACGCTCCCTGCAAACATTGAGCAGGACCTGCGTGCCAAGCTCCAGCTTCAGCCTGCAGACAAGCTTGACCCTGCAAGGTTGCTCGCGCTCTCTGCGATGATGATGGACTTCATGTCGTTCTGCGACCAGGCTGCATGGCGGCTCTGGAGCGGAACCAGCGCGAGCATCGCGCCCCCGGGTACGGACGTTCGCTCGAACGGCCCGATCCTCCGGTTTGTGCGCAACTACATGATGGGTACGGACGTGAACCTCCCGGGGCTGGGCCTGACGCCGGAGATGCAGCGTCTTCAGCACCTGATCCGCGGCGTGCTGGGCGGCGTCGGCGAGGCAGGCAAGGTGTACGGCGAGATGCTGTGGACGGTGCTGAGCCCCGAATCGATCAAGGCGACGGTGGGGTCTGGGTTCACCAAGAGCAAGGCGGAATACTGGGATCTCTTCGAGGCGCGGGCGGCCAAGACGCTCGACCGCGACGAGATCAAGCGCGAGATCCGCCTGGCGATCGGGCGGTATGTCGAAGATTGGATGAAGAAGTTCAACCGTTGATCGCCTGTTGAAGGATTCCCTTCATTACCGGCGTGAAAATGGGGGTCAGCATGGTCGGAAACGGAACCAGCGCGGTGATGCAGGGTCAGGTTCACTGGCACGAAGGTCTCTTCCTGCAGCCGCATCATCTTCAGACGCTTCAGCGTCAGGTCTCTGACGCGATGTCGATGGAACGCAGATTCGCGTCTGCGTACCCGTACGGCGTGATCGACATGCGCCTGTCGCAGGACGCGATGGAGAACATGCTCGTCCGCTTTGACCAGCTCAAGGTCGTGATGCCCAGCGGGCTGTACCTTGATTTTCCAGGCAACGCCGATCTCGCCGCGCTCGACATCAAGCGTGCGCTCCAGGCGACCAGCCAGCCGCTGACGATCGGCCTTGCGGTCCCGGTGTGGCAGGCTGCACGCGCCAACACGATCGAGACGCGATCAGACACGGGCTCACAGATCAAGCGGCTCTTTCGCGTGAGCGAGATCGATCGCGCGGACGAGAACACAGGCGAGAATCGCCAGCCGGTGCTTGTCCGGCGGATCAACGCGCGGCTCGTGCTCAATGGCGACGACACGCAGGACATGGAAGTGCTGCCGCTGGCCCGCGTCATCCGCGCGACGGGTGACGACCAGGGCAGGCCGATGGAAGATAAGCAGTTCATCCCTGCGTGCATGTTCCTCTCGGGCTCCGCGACACTGCGCAACCTGATCCGCGATCTTGGCAATCACCTTGAGACGCTCCGCCGCGAGACGCTGACGGCGTTGACTCGCAGCGGCGTTTTCAGCAGGGAGAACCTGCGCGGTGCGCAGATCACGCAGCTCATGCGGCTCCAGGCATTGAACCGTGCAGCTGCACGCGTTCCGATGCTCGTCCGGACGCCCTCGGTGACGCCCCTTACTGCGTATCTTGAGCTTCGCGACGTGCTGGGAGAGCTTGCAGCGCTCTTCCCCGAGCGCGACGTGTGGGCGGTTTCCGATTACGACCACGATGCACCGGGCGCGGCCTTCACGGAGATCGACCGGCGGATCCGCTCGATCGGCCTTGAGGGTGCGGCCCCGATCTGGAAGGTCGACTTCCAGAAGGATGGCCAGGTGCTCTCTGCGGAGTTCGAAGAGAAGCACGTCACGACGCCGACCGAGTACTTCCTTGGGATCAAGACCAAGCAGGACCCGGTGGCGCTCGCGCGACTGGTCGAGAGCCAGGACAAGTTCAAGCTCATGCCCAAGAGCATGGAGCGCCTGATGGTTCTGGGCGTGAAGCTCGAGGAAGAGCGTCATCCTCCGTACGAGCTTCCGTCGCAGCCGGGTCTGCACTACTTCCGGCTGGTCCGCGCGGATTCCAAGACGATGTGGGACCGCATCGTGCAGGAGAAGAAGGCGGCGATCCGCTGGCCGGAGGGCGAGGCGTTCGATTTCAGCGAGGTTTCGCTCTACATGACGCTTCCCGGCGAGGCCTGAACCCGGGGTGGCGTGGGGTGGTAGAGGTTTGGATCGATCTGATTGACATACCTCGCGCGGCATTCTGGCGCGCGGGACAGAGCTTTGCACCATGGAACGAAAGACCGTCACGCTTCCTGACATCTGTGACCCGTTGTTTCAATACGTCTGCAGACAGAACCGCGCTGCACAGCGCGGCGTGAGCACCGATGGCGGTCAGGTTCGCAGCGAGCTCAAGAGTATGCTGGCGGATCTGCGCATGCAGGCGGAGGCGACGGGGCTGGGAGACCAGTTCTCGCAGGTCAGGCTGCCCTGGGTGGGGTTTGTCGATTTCATGATGCGCGAGAGCAAGCACCCGTTCTCAAGAACGTGGCGGTCGCTGGCGGAAGAAGAGAAGCAGCTCGGTCTTGATCAGCGCTTCTTTGAGATGCTCGATGAAACGCTCGCGGATTCATCCGAGAAGGCGACCGAGCGGCTGGCGGTGTTTCACACGTGCATCGGGCTTGGTTTCACGGGGATGTACATCGGTCAGCCCGATCATCTTCGGCGCAAGCAGCTCGAGATCACGGCAAGGATCAGGAACAAGTTTGATACCGACCCCGCTGCACGCATCACGCCCGAGGCGTACGAGCAGACTGATAAGCGGGTGCTCCAGCAGCCGGTGGCGCAGGGCGTGGTGTCGTGGGTGATCCTGCTGGTTGTGCTGACGGTTGGCGCCGTGGTGGCGAACGTCAGTCTCTACAAGAGCGCGGCCAGGAAGCTGGACACATCGTTGACGAAGGTGATCACGCACGCCGGCTCTCCGGCGTCGACCGGGGAGGGGAAGTAACCCATGGCGATCATGCAGTATGTGTCGGGGATGTCTCCGGCACGCAAACTGGCGGCAAGTGCAGCGGGCGGCGCCGCGATGCTGACGGTGGCGGGGTTCGTCACGGGCGCGTGGCCGTACATCATGTACATCGCGATCGCGATCGCCTGCGCGGTCGTCCTGATCTTCGCGTTCAGGTTCTTCCTCAAGTGGCGTCAGAAGGGCAAGTCCGCGCCGTTCATCGGCAGGCTGCTGGGAACGACCACGGGTTCGCCCGCGACTGCAGATCCCGCGATGCGTGCCAAGCTCGACGATCTTCGCAAGAAGTTCGAGGACGGCATCGACAAGTACAAGTCCGCAGGCAAGGACGTCTACACGCTTCCGTGGGTCCTTCTTGCAGGCCCCTCGGGTTCAGGTAAGACCGAAGCGATCCGTAACTGCAGTGTGGGCTTCCCGCCGGGTCTGCAGGACCCGCTCCAGGGCACGGGCGGCACGCACAACATGAACTGGTGGTTCATGAACCCCGCAGTCATTCTCGACACTGCAGGGCGCATGTTCATGGAAGAGGGCGGCGGCGAGTGGCGCGAGCTGATGAAGCTTCTGAAGGCCTGGCGTCCCCTCCAGCCCATCAACGGCATGGTCCTTGCCATCGGCGTTGACAGCCTCATCAAGGATTCAGCCGAGAAGATCGAAATCGAAGCAGCCAAAGTCGCTCGCCAGCTCGACGCGATCAGCCGCGATCTTGACGTCCGCTTCCCGGTCTACATCTGGATCACCAAGTGCGACCTTCTCATCGGGTTCCGCGAATTCTTCTCGACGATCTCCGATCCCCAGCTCCAGCACCAGATCCTGGGCTGGTCGAACCCTGCAGATCTCGATGAACCCTTCCAGCCCGACCGCGTCACCGAGCATCTTGACCAGGTGACCAAGCGCTTGGTCCGCCGTCGCGGCGGATTGCTGTCGGATCCGACGCCGCAGAACATGCAGTCGGTCAACCCGCGCCGAATCGACGAAGTCGACGCGATGTATGCGCTCCCCGAGAGTCTGATGGCGATCAGCTCGCGTCTGCGTCGCTACCTCGAACTGATCTTCGTCCAGGGTGAATGGTCCTCGAAGCCCTTGTTCCTTCGCGGCATCTACTTCACCTCGGCACTCCAGGAAGGCGCGGAACTCGACGAAGCGATCGCCCGCGCGATGGGCGTTCCGGTCGATGCGCTCCCCGGCGGCAGCACGTTCACGAGCAACAAGAAGTCGTATTTCCTCCGTGACGTCCTGATGTCCAAGGTCTTCCCCGAGAAGGGCCTGGTGACCCGCGCGACCAACGTGAAGCAGCAGCAGCGGGGGCGCAAGCTCGCGCTCCTGGGTTCTGCGATCGGCGTGGTCGTCCTGTGCCTTGCGTTCACGGTCCTTGGCTATTACCAGCTTGCAGGCACGGTCAGCCAGCCTGCAGAGTTCTGGAGCAAGGTCGATGAAGACCTCGCCAAGCCCGGATCCGAGTATGCACTGGTCCGCGAATCCTCGCCCGGCGAGGTCGAGATCAACACGCAGCAGAACATGACCTCTGAGTGGGGCACCCCGCTCCAGCTCATCACGATGACTGCAGACCGGACTCGCAAGGAAAATGCGATCCGTCCGCCCACGGTCTTCAAGGCGCTCTCTGCGTTCCTCCCCGAGTCGCTTGATGAAAAGGTCGGACGTGCACACTCGTCCGTGACGGACCTTGGGCTTGTTCGTCCGCTCGTGAAAGCCTCGCGTCACAAGATGGCCTCCGCGGATTCGATCGACTGGGCTGCAGGTGACAACGCAGCGTCGAAGGTTCTCGCGTCGCTCGTCCAGATCGAGCGTGCAGCACCGACCGGCAAGCGCCCTGACCGCGTGTACTTCCCCGTCGATTCGTATTTCCGTCTCACCACCTCGGCCGACGAGTTCAAGAAGCTCAGCGACCAGGATTTCACGCGCCTGACCGACGCAGTCGAGCGTGCGGCGGATTCGACCGATCAGTGGCCCCCTGCAGGGATGATCGGTTCGACGAGCACCGCCTCGATCGCATCCGCAGCTGCTGCATTCAACGCGCACTGGCCGACGAGGCTTGAGAAGGATTCACGCGTCGGCACGCTCGTCTCGCTCCAGAAGTCGCTGGAAGAGTTCGACGCTGCAGACCGCGCGCTTGCGGTCCTGGCCAAGCAGTATGAAACCGCCGCGCCAGCAGATCAGGCGCAGTACGACGAGTTCCGCAAGCAGTGGGACATTCGCTACACCGATCTTTCCCGCTCGTGGCTCAAGATCGAGCAGGCAGTGACCAACGTCTCGGTTAAGGACATCGATCAGTCGGTCGCCAAGGCAGGCGACGCATTGACGCGCTCGATCGACGAGCTCTACCGGCTCGTCCTTGGCATGTCTGCTGCAGACTCTGCACTCCTGAAGGCAGGGGAAGCCGCTGCTGCAGCAGGTACGGATGGGAAGTCTGATTCGAAGGTCGACGACAAGAAGCTCGCCGATCTTGCCGGCAGCGCTGCAGACGCGCTGCGATTTGCAGGCGATCCTGAGAATCTCCGCCCGATCCTCCAGGGGATGTACGACCGCTGGCAGGAGCTCAAGCAGTCCAACGGTCCGGTCGCATCCGCGCTCGGCCAGCTCCGCTCGTTCTACGGCGTGGGTGGTCGCGGCGCGGTGCTCCTTGCAGAGACGGGCGATCCCGCGATCCGCTACGTCGTCGCTGCACGCTTTGATGCGTACAAGCAGGTCAATGAGATCTTCACCGCGCCAGTCCCCACGATCGCGTGGGGCGCGCCCAAGTCTGACAAGGCGATGAGCCTGAGCGACTCGATCGACGCGGTCGAGACCGACCTCAACGCGCGTCGCACGGTGATCGACCAGCGCTCCAAGCTCGCGATCGAGCCTGGAACGCCCGATGCACCTGCAGCGCTCAAGCGTTCTGCAGAATCCGCGGCCAAGGTCGCCGCGATGGGCAGAAGAACCCAGGCCCTTGATGCTGCACTTGGTCTTCGCAGCGGCGCGGATCCGCAGTGGGTCCGTGCACGGGTCGAAGCAGTCGCAGGGGAACTTCTCCTCGCGCCGCCCTCGACCGATCCGGGCGCGATGCGTCCTGCACCGGCCGAGATCAACCTCCCTGCACCAATCTCGCCCAAGACCTTCAAGCTCGATCGCGGCTTTGACCCTGCAGGCGCCAAGCGCGTGCTGGACGACGGCGCGGTCGTGATCCGTCTTGTCGGTCTTGGCACGCCCGATGCCAAGGCATCCGCCGCTGCAACGCCCGCGATCATCGATCCGCGGGCACGGACGGGTCCTGCCCTCGAAGCCACCGAAGCGACCCGTGCATACGCACGCCGCTACTTTGGCGACTGGGTCAACAAGCCCGTTGAAGCGATCATGGGCGTGAACGAGAAGACCTGGGCCGAGTACCGCCGTGCACTCGATACCGCGGTTGCTTCCAACCCCGGTTCGATCGCGTCGGACCTCGAATCGTTCGGCAGCCTGGTCCAGCAGGCCCTCCGCGCGATCCCGGTTGAGTACGAAGCAGATCTCAAGGACCCTGCAGGTCAGACCCGCCAGAACTGGCTGACTGCACTCGCTGCAGACAACGACAGCAACATCACCAACGCGCGGCGTGCTTCGATCCAGCAGTGGCTGAAGCTGCCCGACAATCCGCGCGGCGCACTCTCGCAGCTCTCGGTTCTCTCTGCGTCTGATCTCGTCCGCGATTACTTCACGGAGTTCGCGGGTTCGGGCGGCAAGGTGACGATGGCGACCCCTGCAGCGAGGTACTGGGATCAGATCCGCCTCGAAGCACTCGGAACGATCGTCCAGGAGATCAAGCAGGGCCTTGGCGATCTCTTTGACAGTCTCGAAGGTCTCCGCCAGCTTCCGCTTGCCATGGAACCTCCCGCTGCATGGAAGGATGAAGCAGCACAAGTCGCGGGCATGGATCCCAAGCGCGTGTCATTGATCGAGCAGAACCTTGTCGCACTTTCGGGTGCAGCGCCATCGCGTCCTGCAGATCGCAACTCGCGCATGATCTCGACGGGTGACACGACCCGCATCGATGCGATCGATCAGCTCCTCAAGCGGCTCTTCAGCGGCAACAAGATCATGGAAGATCCTCGCTCTGCACGCCTCATCCAGGCCTGGCAGTCGTGGCTTCCCCTGATGGTGGAAAGCACCGAGCCGATCCGTGCTTCGATCTACATCCTCAAGGAATCGGCGACGAACATCCCTGCAGGGTCCGATCCGAGCAAGAGCAAGAACATGGCGGGCACCGTCCGCTGGTTCAACATCGTCGCGGGCGGCAAGGCCGGCGAGAAGATGCTCAACTCGACCTCCGCAGGCGATACGGGCATCCGCCTTGGCAGCGAGTTCCCGCTCACGACCTCTGACGTTCGGATCGAGTTCTTCGATCTTGAGGATGCATCCGCACGGAAGGTGACCGGCGCACGCAAGCTCGTGTCGGGCTGGTCGGTGATGGAGCTTTTGTCTGATCCTGACGTTCGCCCGTGGGGCGACGGCGCGGGCGGCAAGCGCTGGATGGTGCCGGTGTGGTTCAACGGAACCTCGGGCGGCACGCCCGGAACGTACTACATGTGGATGGGTATCGAGCTTTCCAAGCCGCTCCCTTCCACGAGCACGTGGCCGGGACCTGCGATGTGGGGCACAAAGTAAGCGGTCTTGTACGCGGTGTGATGGGTGCCGAATGACCCGCGCGGGGGAAGCGCGTGTCGCGGCGAGTCGGCGCGGTCGGGACGGTGCGTCCGATCAGCGCGTGTTCTCGGACGCACGACGTGGAGCGTTGCATGGCGCTGGTGCAAGGCAAGGGTCCGGCCAAAGAGTCGCCTGCGATCTACCTCGCGGCCTTCGGCAAGCACCCGGGCTGGGATGATCACATCGAGGACATCGGCATCGAGACTGAGCTGCTCGCGCAGGTGCGCCGCATGCTCTACACCGATGCGATCTCGGGGAACATCGATTCTGGTGCCTGGGAAAAGCTCGCGGACGACCAGCGTCTTCCGGGCTTTGCCCACGACTTTGTGTGGTGGATGGGCCCGACGGGTAAAGAGCCCCCGCGCGTCATCGTTGGCAAGTTCTGGTCAAGCAGGGACGGCAAGGGACGTTCGAAGTACCCGATGGCCGTCTATGTCCAGGCCAACAACATCCCGCTCACGGTCGCTGCACGCGAAATCCTCCCTGCACTGAACGCACTGGAAAAGTCCTGCATCGAGGCGACCAGCGCACAGGATGTCAAAGCAGCGATCGACCGGACTCGCGAGCAGCTCCGTGCCCAGTTCGCAAGGTCCGATGCGCCTGCCAAGGTTCCGCACCCGATCGACATCATTCCGCAGTCGCAGATCGCGGGCCTTCTCGACCGCGTTCCGCTCGGCGAGAAGAAGGGCGAAATCCGCGAAGGCTTTGCTCGCGCGATGTATGCGGTCGAGCGCGAGATGGGTTCGTTCCTTCCCATCGGCGGCGAGGGCCGCAAGTCAAAGACGCTCGGCGTTCAGCCGGTCGCGGTGAAGGCTGCACACATCCGTCTCCCATCGCTCGAAACGTCTTCCGCGGATTCTGCCCTGGCGTGGATCTCGATTCTCTCTCGCAGGATCGCGGACGGCATCCCGATTCTCGCGGTCGTGCCACGCGGCGAGGGGTTTGTCGATCTCGTTGTCGGTGAGCCCGGTGCTGCACAGCTCTACTGCATCCGTGCATCGGCCAAGGGTTTCCCGCTCACGACCGATGTGCCGTACGTTATCGACGATGCATTCATGAGCAGGCTCGGCGAGATGGTCGCCCGCTGGAGCGGTGCTGCACCTTCGACGGGCGAGCGATCGGCGGCACCTATCGCAGCGCCGACGCAGGCAGATTCATCTGCAGCACCTGCGCAGAAAAAGTCCGGCATTCGCGGCTGGCTCTTTGGCGGCGGTGCAGCGATCGTGCTTGCGGGCGTCGGTCTTGCAGTGATGAACTCGGGCGAGGGCGACAAGAGCAAGGGCACGACGGTCGCGTCCTCTGCAGGGACTTCGAGCACTGCCAGTGCAAATCCGACGACGCCATCGACCGACACGGGCCCGCCCGATGCAGGGAAGAAGGCTGCGGAAGATGAGCAGGCAAAGCTGGCTGCCCTAGAGAGCAAGCGGCAGGCGGATCTGAAAGCAAAGCAGCAGGCAGAGCAGGAACGCAAGGACAAAGAGAAGGCAGAGCTTGCGAAGGCAGAGACCGAGCGTTTCGCACGCGAGAAGGAAGCAGCGGAAGTCGCCGCAACGGAGAAGGCTGCACAAGAGCTTGCGGCCAAAGAACTGGCAGCCAAGGAACTGATTGCCAAAGAGCAGGCCGCAAGAGAGCTTGCACTGAAGGAAGAAGCCTCTAGGGTGCAGGCAGCGAAGGATGAAGCAGCGCGACTCGCGTCTGCAAAGGAACAAGCAGAGAAGGACGCGAAAGAAAACGCACGCATCGCTGCAGAGCGCAAGGCAGAGGAAGATCGCATCGAGCAGATCGCCGCCGCGGAGATGGAAAAAGAGAACCAGCGCAAGGCAGCGGAAGAGGCAGAAGCATCCAATCGCACGCTAGAGCTCGCCACACAGCTTGAGCTCGCTGCATCGATGCTCGCCGATGGATCACAACTGAATGACCAGGCAGGCGCGGGCAAAACGCTCGCCAAGCTCGTGGAAGATGTCCGCTCCTCCGCTGCATTTGCGAGCGTCGCGGACTCTCCGAACGCCAAGAAGGTCGTCCAGCGGGTTTCTATCATTAACCAGGTCGCTGCATCGTCGGATGTCGCGTTTGTCGCTCGCCACATGGCAGAGCCGGGCGATGGCAATCTCGCGGTGTCGGTCGTTTCGCTGGAGCGGCTTGCTGCGATGGGGTGGCCGAGCGATGCAGCAGGTGTCGAGCAGGCTGCTCAGGGCTTGAAGCACTGCCGCGTAGTGGCACTGGGCGTAAGCGACGAAGGTCGCGGCGAACTCGTCCGCAAGCGGATCGATCAGGCAGGGCGTGCCATGTGGCTCGCTGCATGGAAAGCAGTCCCCGCCGATGATGCAGCGCGTCAGCTTGCGGTGGTCGGCGCGATGAAGGACTTTGGCGTCGAGGCCTCAAGCCTTGATGCGATCGAGCGGTACAACGTCGAGCTTGTGGGCTTCAAGGGTCGCGTGGCCTCGATCGCACCGCTCGATCTTGATGCACAAGTTGAAAAGTTCGTGAATGATGCACCCGAGCAGGCTCGCGAATCGCTGGAGCCGCTTTCGGTGTTGCTCAATGAGCGTCGTGCATCCGCTGCATCGGGCCCACCGATCGACAAGCTCGGTCCGGGCTCGCTTGAAGGCGCGAACGCATGGAAGCTCGCTGCATCGACGGATGCAGGTGGTGCATGGCTGGTCTTTGAGCCACCTGCAGGTTCGAAGTTCAAGACGTCGCTGGTGTTCGGGCGTGTCACGACGTCTCTAGGCGCGTCGTACGTGCTGGCGAATGAAGTTTCGATCGGGCTCTTCGCGTCAACGATCGATCAGTCGGGTAACTGGGGTGACGTGGTGAAGCTCGGTCGCATCGAGCCCAAGCAGCAACTCCGGCGGGTTGGCCCTGCAGGGTGGGAGTGGGAGCTTTCGGGCGGTCAGGTCTCTGGCCTGCGCCCTGCGACGCTCCAGAATCGCACAACCAGCCGCGGCTGGTTCGACTTTGACAACTACATGGCCAAGACGCAGTACTTCGCGCAGGGCAAGGAACCCGAGGCGCCGTCTGCGCAGACGCCCATGCAGTACGTCTCCCCTGCTGCAGCGGTATACGTCGCCAAGCTCCTGGGATGCAGGCTCCCGACGGTTGAAGAGTTCTCTTCGGTGATCGGGCAGTCAGACCAGGGCAGTGCGAACCGGCGAGATGAGTCTTGGCTTACTGCCAATACCGCGCTGTACGCCAAGACCGGTGGCCGAAACACGACGAGTCTTGACGGCGAGATGTTCCTCCCTTCAGGTGTGACGGCACCCAACCGTGCCAAGGCACTCGCTGCAGTCCAGACAAACGACGGTCAGGTGCTGTTCCGGGCGATTCCGGGCGACTCTGCAGCATCCGCATGGCAGGATGCAGCAGGAAATGTGGCCGAGTTTGTCGTGGCTGACGCTTCAATATGGGGTGGCGTGCCGACCGGCGTCGCGGAGCTTCGAGACTGGACATCCAAGTCCGAATCGCTCCGGGTGATGGGCGGATCTGCACTGAGCCCGGCTGAGATCGACCCTGCAACTGCCTACCCCGTGAAAGGGGTTAGTAGTCTGCTTGGATATAGCGATGTTGGGTTCCGAATCGCATTTGAAGCGCAGGGGTCAGGCCGGATGACGGCGGATGGATCAGCAGTGGTGTCGGCGGTGGTCGGGTTGCGTTTGCAGGGTAGGAACAACTAAATTATAGGGCTTATAGACAGAACGTTTTCCGAACCACTTGACGTGTGACTCTGGGGCGTGTTAGTGTCAGTTCAACCGTTGATAGGGTGTTTACATCCCCAGTCAGCGAAAGGGGTTCGATTTCGCGATCGGTTCGCGGTCGTGTTTGAAGTCGGCGACAGACCGTGGGGACGGCGGTTCTTTCGCATTCGCGAGGCGGTGCGCTGGTGGCGCTTTCCGCGTGAGATTCAGGCCCTTCGGGGCACATAGGAAGGCTCGACCTAACCGGACGCTCTTTGTCCGGAGTTGATCAAAGCCAAGGGGTGTCTGGAAATGAACGCAGAGCGCGGGCGGGTGATCGGGCAACTGGTGTCGTGCGTTGGTCTGGCGATGGTTCTCGGGCATTGGAGCCCGGTGTTTGCACAGCCTGTCACGGGCCCGGAACGTGATGTGAAGGAAGCAGGCACGCCTACGCCGCCCGAGCCGCCGAGCATGAAGGAACCTCCTGCGACGACCGACGCAGTGGTCGCTGCAGACGACGGCCCTGCATTCCCGGTCTCGCAGTTCGTGTTTGAATACGCGATCAGCGAGCGCGACGGACTCCCTGCATCGGGCTCCGAGTTCTTTGACGACATCATGGTGACGTGGGGCGTCACTGCAGATGGCGCGTACGTCACGCCCACGCGTGAAGAGATCACGGCCAGCGGCCCGCGAGTCGTGACTCGTACCGACGTTCAGATCGTGACGATGACGCTCCGCGAGTTCCGCGAGAAGACCGCAGAGCGCCCCGCGATGATCCACAAGACCGGCATCAAGCAGGTCCTTGCGGAGCTCAGCAGAAGGTTTGTCCAGGAAATCGGCGTCCGAGGGATGTTCAGCCTTCCCAACCCCGAGGACATCAGCCCCTCTGATGACGACCTCCGCGAAGGCAGGACGAGCCTCCGTATCTCGATGTACGTCCCGGTCGTGTCGCGCGTCAGGACAATCGCGGGTGGTGATCGCATCACCGGCGAGAAGATCGACAACCCTGCCCACGACCGCATCCGCCGCAACTCGCCCGTCCAGGCAGATGGCCTCCTGATGCGTGAGAGCATCGACGAGTACATCTATCGCCTCAACCGCCATCCGGGCCGCCGCGTCGATGCTGCAGTTGCATCTGCAGGTGATCCTGAGAACCCCGAGAGCGTCTATTTCGACTATCTCGTGAGCGAGAACCGTCCGTGGACTGCGTACTTCCAGCTCTCAAACACCGGCACGGATAGCACGAGCCAGTGGCGCGAGCGATTCGGCTTCTCGCACAACCAGCTCACGGGCCACGACGACGTTCTCCGGCTTGATTACATCACCGCAGGGTTCGATGAATCGCACGCGATCGTCGGTTCGTACGACATCCCGCTTGCAGACAAGCTCGGTGCACGTATCTACGGGTCGTGGAGCAGGTTCGATGCATCCGAGCTCGGTGCATCAGGCCTTGAACGCTACAAGGGTGAATCGTCCTCCGCGGGTGCGGAACTGACCTGGACCGCAGCGCAGTTTGACGAGACCTTCCTCGACATCTTCGCGGGCATGAAGTGGCAGTTCGTCGCGATCGAGCAGACGACGCTCGGTACGTCGATCCCCGGTGCCAACGCGAGCTTCATCCTCCCGTATGTGGGTGCACGCATCCAGCGTGATACCGACGCGAGCAGCTCGATGCTCCAGGTTTCGTACGAGTGGTCGATGTCGGACCTCTCGGGCGCGGAGCGTGATGAAGTCTCCAACGGCCTTGGCCGCCTTGGCGCGAACCTCGACTGGCACACGGTCTCGTACGAGGCTTCAACCCAGTTCTATCTTGAGCCGCTCTTCAACCCGACCGACCCCAAGTACATGACGCTGGCCCACGAGCTTGCGTTCTCGGTGCGCGGGCAGTGGATCCCGTACGACGATCGCCTGATCCCGTACTTCCAGCAGACTGCAGGTGGTCTGTACACGGTCCGCGGTTATCCCGAGTCTGCAGCAGCAGGCGACGACGTGGTTGTGGCGTCCGCCGAGTACCGCTTCCATCTTCCCCGCATCTTCACGCCTGACGCGACGGGCGATGGCTCGTTTGCATGGCGTCCGCAGGGCCCGTACGGCCGTCCCGACTGGGACCTGATTTTCAAGGGCTTTGTCGACGCGGGTCGGACCAAGAACTCCGACATCGAGACGTCGTTTGAATCCGACGAGACGCTCGTCGGTGCAGGTATCGGTGCGGAACTCCAGATCTCGCGGAACTTCAACTTCCGCGTCGACTGGGGCGTGGCACTCAAGGAAATCGACGGTCGTTCCGAGGATGGCGGCGTCCTGGGCGATCCGGTCTCCAAGGGAAGCAGCCAGGTCCACATCGCCCTCACGCTTCTTTATTGATCGCCACTGCGCCGCAGCGCGGCAGGTGACGTGATTGGAAGTACCAGGGCTCGTTGATTGGGATTTGTGTTTGGGATTGGTGTGTTGGAATCGTGCTTGGTTTGTCTCCGGGTGGTGTTGTTCGGGTTGGTTCGATCAAAGGTGTTCATCCGTCCGCACGAAGGGTTCAGACGCCCATGCGTGCAGGCGGCACAAGGACGGGGTTGGCCATGAAGAAGTCCTGGAAGCTCGCGGGTTCGTTCGGTTCGTCCCTGATCAACCGCTTTGGCCGTCGCGGCCCGCGTGCTGCACGCAAGGTTGCGGCGATCGCGGGTGAAGCGGTCGGCCTCGACTCCTTCGGTCGCCTGATCGGCGGCCTTGCGCCCACGCTTGCGCTCGCTTTGATCACGACCAACGCGGTCGCGGGTCCGGAGGGTGCGCAGGTTGCCAACGGCAACGTCTCGATCCAGAAGCAGGGCGACAAGACGGTTATCCACGCGTCGAACAACGCGATCATCAACTACAAGAACTTCGACATCGCCAAGAACGAGACGGTCCAGTTCGTTCAGCCCGATGCGCTTGCTCGCGTCCTGAACCGGATCAACTCGCCTTCGCCGACCAAGATCGACGGCAAGCTCCTTGCCAACGGCAAGGTCTTCATCGTGAACCCCGCAGGCGTGATCTTCGGGCAGGGCGCGGTCGTGAACGCTGCAGGCATTTTCGCTGCTGCAGGCAACATCACCGACGCGAATTTCGTCAAGGGCATCTACAAGTTCACGAACGTCCAGGGCTCGGTGACCAACAACGGCACGATCGAGGCAGGGAACGTCGCGCTGATCGGTAAGAGCGTTGCCAACAACGGCACGATCGTGGCCGACAAAGGCGCGGTCGTGATGGCGTCGGGCGATTCGGTCATGATCGGCGAGCAGGGCGGCCGGATGTACGTGAAGGTCGACGCCCAGCAGCAGGACGCGGGCGGCTCGAACGCATCCAAGGACAACAGCGGCGGCGGCTGGGCGGTCGGCGACATCTACTCGCTGGCGATCCGCAACACCGGCACGATCAAGGGCAAGACCGTCCATGCAGAGGCCTCCAAGGGCGTTGTGAACATCGGCGGCACGGTCGATGCCTCCTCGCAGACTGCAGGCGAAAAGGGCGGCAGCGTCAAGCTGCTCGGCGATTACGTCGGCGTGAGCGGCACGGTCGATGCATCGGGCCCTGCAGGTGGCGGCGAGATCCTCGTCGGCGGCAACTTCCAGGGCAAGGGTGTCGAGAAGAACGCCATCCGCACTGCAGTGACCTCGACCGCGAGCATCAAGGCCGACGCGACCAGCAATGGTGACGGCGGCCGTGTCATCGTCTGGGCGGATGATCAGACCAACTTTGCAGGTTCGCTCAGTGCACGCGGCGCGGGCACCGGCAAGGGCGGCTTTGCCGAAGTCTCGGGCAAGAAGAACCTCAACTTCACCTGGAATGTCGACCTGAGCGGCCCGGGCGGCACGGGCGAACTGCTTCTCGACCCTGCAACGATCACGATCGTCGGTGGCACGGGCGACGGCGCTGCAGACGGTACTGGAACCTTCTTTGGTGATCCCGGTGCAACCGAAGGCACGGTCCTCTTCGCCGATATCGGCCCCACGACGATCTTCGAAAGCGAGATCGAGGGTCTGGTCGCGAACGCTGCGGCAAATATCGTTCTCCAGGCGACCGAAGCGATCACGGCCCTGGGCATTTTCGACGGCGGCGAGCTCTCCCTGGGTGCAACAAACTTCACGCTCAGTGTCAGCAACGACACCGCGGCGGGCTTCATCAACCTCACTGGTGTTTCGATCACGTCTACTTCAGGCAACATCCTGATCGAAGGTTCGACGTCCGGTATTGAATCGAACACGATCAGCCTGGGCTCCATCAGCACCGGCTCGGGCAACATCACGGTCACTAACGGCCTTGGAAGCATCGCGACCACAGGTGTGTTGTCGGTTGGTGGCGGTAATCTTGGCCTGACG
>JAESFU010000398.1_pt1 | contig 26024 bp, 27 predicted proteins | sample 9269461 | NCBI WGS metagenome assembly JAESFU01 (sample SAMN14502556, study PRJNA617107) | algae metagenome | isolation source: Stenomitos rutilans HA7619-LM2 and co-occurring heterotrophs from cave walls | place: USA: Waikapalae cave, Hawaii | collected 2009-07-28
TTTCAGCAATGAAAATTTCGTTGACTTCATGAGCGAAACGAAATAATCGCGCTTTTGCTGAAAGAAATTGCCGAGCGATGTATAGTAATCGGTGTTCTTCAAAAATTCCGAGATCGCCACCTGCGACGGCGAATGACATCCAAAAGAATTGAATTGATGAACCTTTCTGTACTCTTTCATCAATTCAGCGGGTGCGACGCAATATCCAAGTTTCCATCCGGTGCAGTGATACACTTTTCCAAATGAAAAACACACGAAGCTTCGTTCGAGAAGATCAGGGTACCTCAGAATGCTTTCATGTTGCAGATCATCGAAGATGATGTGTTCGTATACTTCGTCGCTGACAATAAAAATATTCGTGCCTGCGGTAATTTGTCGCAACTCCTCTATATCAGCCCGCGAAATGACGCTGCCCGTGGGATTCTGTGGTGTGTTCAGAATGATAGCTTTGGTGCGCGGGCTCAACGCGTTCTTCACCTGTTGCCAATCGATGTTGTAGTCGGGCCATTTAAGTTGGATACACTTCGCGATACCTCCGTTTACTTCAATGTTCGGAACATAGCTGTCGTAGTTCGGCTCCATCACGATCACTTCGTCGCCGGCTTCAAGGATGGTAGTAAATGCCGTATAGATCGCATAAGTTCCACCCGGAGTGATCGTGATTTCCGTGTCGGGATTTACCGATGTTCCGTACATGAAGTTGATCTTCTCTGCAATAGCTTCCCTGAGAGGTGGATGGCCAGGCATGGGCGCGTATTGATTATAGCCTTTGCGCATTGCAGCATCAACGAGTGACGTAAGTTCGTTGCTCATTGGAAAATCAGGAAAACCCTGTCCCAGATTGACTGCCCCGTGCTGCGATGCAAGCCCGCTCATCACTGTGAAGATGTTGGTACCGACTCGTGGCAGCTTGCTTCTCAGCTCCATGTAAGATGAATTATTTCGGGATACATTGCAGCAATGATAAAATTATTGCAGTGTATCGTTTGTTATGATGGCGGTTGCTTCGATCTCGATCATGTAATCCGGTTCAATAAGAGCCGACACCTCTACCATTGTATTGCATGGTTTGATCGTCTTAAAGAATTCCGAATGCGCCCTTCCATATTCCTGCCAGAGCTTTATATCGGTCACGAACATTCGCACACGAACCACATCGTTCATTGAACTACCCGCATCAACAAGTATCTTTTCGATTCGCTCATAAATAAATTTCGTTTGCGCATACGCGTTATTTTTTCCGACAACATTTCCATCCGGGTCTGAGGCCACGGTGCCGGTTACTTCAATAATGTTTCCCACCTTCACTGCGCGGCTATAGCCTACAATATCTTCCCATTTAGACCCTGAGGAATAATTGACTCTCTTCATGCAGATTTTATTTCAATGTTTTCCGGCCGGATGAGCGGCTCGCGAACCAGTCGCAGATAAATTTGCGCGAGTGTGATCACATCCTTCTGGCAATACCTTTCAATGCGATCGACATCCGATGTGTTCCAATACACTGTTCCTACCATTGAACCATCTATATCGTCCTTGGATGTTGGAATTCCGAGTGAGGTTGCAAGAAGATTGAGTGATGTATAACTTTTGTGATCACCAAACTTCCATAGTTCCATCGTATCAAGCAGGTTCACTTCCCAGGGCTTCTTACCGCTGATGCTCAGAACGCCTGGTATGCATTCGTCGTTGATGACCATCCTGCGGCAGAGGTAAGGGTAGTCGAACTCGCGCCCGTTGTGAGCGCAAAGATATTTTGTGTTGTCGGGTGCCCACTTGCCCAGCATCTCGCAAAATGATGCGAGTATTTTTCGTTCATCGTGACCCGCATATGATTTGATGAGCAGGCGCCTTTCGTTGTGATTACCTACGATCACACCGCAACTTATGCAGATGATCTTACCGAATTCGGCATAGATGCCGGCGCGTTCGTAAATGCTTTCAACTGTATGCTCGGCAGAGTTGTTGCGCAACAACAGCTCAGCCTTACGCGACCACAGTTCCTTCCAGTTGTCGGGCAGCTCTTCGTATGTTTTGTATTCTGAAACTGTCTCGATGTCGAGAAACAATATGTTGTTGACGGGTACCAATCTCTTACAGGTATTTTTCGCCTTTCTGTCGTTTTACATCATTCACATACTCGCGTATGTCCTGCTCCTTTTCTTTGCGGCAGATGAGCATCGCATCGTTGGTATCTACAACGATATAATCCTTCAGACCCTGGAGCACCACAAGTTTGTTTTGGGGTGCATGAACGATGCAATCATCTGTGTCGATCAACATTACATGATCGCCCTTGATGGCGTTGCCGTGACTGTCTTTTGCAAGGTTGTCGTATGCCGAGTTCCACGTACCAAGATCGCTCCAGCCAAACGAAGACGGGATCACGTACACATTGTCGGCTTTCTCCATGATTCCGAAGTCAATTGAGATCGTTGTACAGAAAGGATATATCTGAAGCAATGCTTCTTCTTCGTTCGGTGTGTTGAAATTCGATGCCTGTGCGCTGAACAATTCAAATATCTCGGGAAGATATTTTTCAAATGCCTTTAGGATATTCTTCACCTGCCAAACGAAGATCCCGGCGTTCCAAAGAAACTCACCGCTCGAAACGAATGTCTTGGCCAGTTCGAGGTTTGGCTTTTCAGTGAAGGTCTTTACCTTATATACATTGTCGGCAACCGGGTACTGTTCATACTGAATGTAGCCATAGCCGGTGTTTGGTGAAGTTGGCTGAATGCCGAGTGTAATGAAAGCGTTGTGTTTGTTTACAAAACTCAATGCTTCCCAACACACTTTTGTAAATGCGATATTGTCTGAGATGAGATGATCAGCCGGCGCTACGATCAGCAGCGCCTGGGGATCGATCAGGCTCAATTTGGTTGAAATGTATGCGATGCAGGGAGCGGTATTTTTGCGCGAAGGCTCCGCAAGGATATTCTGCATCGGCAACAAAGGCAGTTGCTTTTTTACGATGTTGACGTATTCGTTCGACGTAACAACATAAATGTTGTCGAGCGGAATGAATGAAGAGAACCTGTCAAATGTCGACTGGACAAGGGTTTTGCCAATGTTTAAAATATCGAGGAACTGTTTTGGATAATTCGTCCTGCTCATTGGCCAGAAACGTGTGCCAATTCCGCCGGCCATTATCACAACGTAGTTGTGTTTGTTCATACTAGTCATCGTGGGCAATATATTGGTTTTCCCTTGGCGGTGGTTGAAGAATAATACATCAAATGAGACCTTCTCTTACAAGGTCATGCAAATGAATAATTCCAAGATAATTGTCGTCGCGTGCAACGATCAGTTGCGTGATATCGTGCTTCCGCATCAGATCGAGCGCGTCTACAGCCAGCGACTCCGGATGTATCCATTTTGGCGACGGAGTCATGATCTGCATGGCAGTGATCGAGTCGAGTCGTGGATCTTTCTCCAGCATTCGACGAAGATCTCCATCGGTTATAACGCCTGTGAGGCTGCCCTTCTCATCGAGCACGGCAGTGGCGCCGAGTCGACTCCGTGAGATCTCTACAATTACTTCCTTTAAGCCGGCGCTTTCATTTACTTGTGGACGTTCGTTGTGCTTGAAAAGATCAGAGACCCGCAGGTACAATTTCTTTCCGAGAATGCCGCCGGGATGAAACTTCGCAAAGTCTTCAGAACCGAACCCTTTCATTTCCATCAATACCACCGCAATCGCGTCGCCCATTACAAGCTGTGCAGTAGTGCTGCTTGTTGGAGCAAGGTTGTTGGGACATGCTTCCTGCGAAACAGTTGTATCAAGAACGATATTCGATTGCCTTGCGAGGTACGATGAAAGGCTGCCGACCATTGCAATGAGTGTGTTGCCGAAGTTTCTGATGAGCGGAACCAATACCTTGATCTCAGGCGATTCGCCGCTTTTGCTGATGATCATCACAACATCGTCCTGCTGGATCATTCCGAGGTCGCCGTGGATCGCATCGCCCGCGTGAAGAAAGATGGAAGGAGTGCCTGTTGAATTGAGCGTGGCGACGATCTTTTGGGCGATAATGGCGCTTTTGCCAATTCCGGTGATGACGATTCTGCCACCACATTCTGCAATGGCTTTTATCGCCGATTCAAATCCATCGTTAATTTTTGCTTCAAGGCCGGCAATTGCAGCAGCTTCCAGTTGAATGGTACGCAGTGCGATCGACTTTATATCAGGCTTAGTCATCAATCCAGCCATAATAAGGGCAAACGTACGTCGACGCTGAAGAAAACCAAAAAACAAATTCGCCGTGTTTTCCTCACGAGTCTAAGGATTTACATCAATATGTGATAGTTGATTAATGTTAAATGGCGGAGATTCGCATTGGGCAGACAGGTCAAAATGAATTAAATTCGCGGACTTGACCCTACAGGCATATCGCCGACTTTGCGCAGCCCTTTGCTGCACATCTCATTACACTATGTGTGAAGGAAATTAAAAGAGAATGGCAACATCTAAAACTGCAGCCGGTTCCCCAAGGGCTGCAAAAAAGGTAAAGAACGAAATTACGGGCACTGTTACCGACAAATCTAAAAAGCCCGACCTGAGAAAAGCACTACAGCAACATTTCGGATTCGAAGGATTTAAAGGAAACCAGGAAGCAATAATCAATAGCCTTTTATCGGGCCGTGATACGTTTGTGATCATGCCCACCGGTGGTGGTAAAAGTCTTTGTTACCAACTGCCTGCCATCATCAGCAACGGTGTGGCGATCATTGTGAGTCCTCTGATTGCACTGATGAAAAACCAGGTCGATCTCATTCGCGGATACAGCAGCAGCGACGATGTGGCTCACTTTCTCAATTCAACTCTCAATAAGAAGCAGATAACCGCCGTAAAGCAGGATCTTCTTTCCGGTAGGACGAAGATGTTGTATGTGGCTCCCGAAACTCTTACCAAGCAGGAAAACCTCGAGTTTTTCAGCGACCTCGAGATATCATTTTTTGCAGTGGATGAAGCGCATTGTATTTCCGAATGGGGACATGATTTCCGTCCGGAATACAGAAGACTTCGCGAGATCATGCAGGAAATAAATCCGTCCGCGCCGATGATTGCGCTTACGGCAACTGCGACACCCAAGGTTCAAAGCGATATCATCAAAAACCTCGATCTGAGAGAACCTGAAATATTCATTTCATCTTTCAACAGGCCGAATCTTTATTATGAGATCCAGCCGAAGGTGAACCGCGAGCAAACGCTGAAGAGCATGGTGCGGTTCATCGTTCAGATGAAGAACAAGAGCGGCATCATCTATACGCTCAATCGCAAAACGACGGAAGAACTTGCGGACATGCTGATGGCCAACGGCATCAAAGCGGTAGCATATCATGCCGGGCTCGACAGTAAGTTGCGTGCAGCGCGCCAGGATCAGTTCATGAACGAATCGGTTCAGGTGATCGTTGCGACGATTGCTTTTGGAATGGGTATCGACAAACCGGATATCCGCTTCGTAATCCATTACAACATTCCGAAGAGCATTGAAAATTATTACCAGGAGACGGGCCGTGCGGGCCGCGACGGACTGGAAGGAAAATGTATTTTATATTATTCGCATAAGGATGTATCGAAGCTTGAACACCTGATGCGCGACAAGCCATTGAGCGAAAGGGAAGTGGGCGCGCAGCTGATCAGCGAAACAGTTGCATATGCCGAGAGCGGTGTGTGCCGCCGCAAGGTATTGATGAGTTATTTCGGTGAACACTACGATGCGCCGAATTGCGGGCATTGCGACAATTGTTTGCATCCGAAAGAACTCATTGAAGCGAAGGACGACGCATGCAAGGTGATCAAGGTATTGCGCGCGCTCGACGAACAATTCGCAACCGATTACAGTGTAAACGTTTTGGTCGGTCGACTTACTCCGAATATCGGCATGTACAGGCACGATGGCCTTGCAGAGTTTGGAATCGGAAAAGATCAAAAGGATCAGTATTGGAACACGATCATCAGGCAGATGTTGCTTGAAGGATTGTTGAGCAAGGATATAGAAGACTATGGAGTATTGAAGATCACGAAGAAGGGAAATGAATTTGCGAAGAAGCCGAAGACGTTCAAGATTGTGCTGAGCAATGCTTTCGAAGATGCGAATGCGGATGACGATGAAGAAGGAACGGAAGCAGCGACGGCTACTGCGGCGGATGAGAAGTTGTTTGAGATGTTGAAGGATCTGAGGCAAAAGGAAGCGAAGAAGCGGGGTCTGCCGCCATTTGTGATCTTTCTTGAGTCGTCGTTGAATGATATGTCGACGTTGTATCCCACGACAACAGAAGAACTCGAGAGATGCCAGGGAGTGAGCAAGGGAAAGGCGTTGAGATATGGAAAGCCCTTTGTGGAATTGATTGCGAAGTATGTGGAGGAGAATGGAATTGAGCGGCCGGATGATTTTGTGATGAAGAGTGTGGTGAACAAGAGCGTGAACAAGGTGTACATTATTCAGCAGGTGGACAAGAAGATCCCGCTTGAAACAATTGCACGGAACAAGGATCTGAGGCTGGATGCTTTGTTAGAGGATATGGAAACAATTGCTGCGAGTGGAACGAAGTTGAATTTGGATTATGCGATTGATGAGATGCTGGATGAATACGAGCAGGAGGACATCATAGAATATTTCAAGGGGTGCGAAACGTCGTCGTTGCAGGTCGCGCTGGATGAGCTGGCCGAGGGCAATTTCACGTGGGAGCAGTTGAAGATTATGAGGATTAAGTTTTTGTCGGTTTACGGGAATTAGGGGCTGTGAGCTATGGGCTTTGAGCTTTGGGCTGTCAGCTTTCAGCTATCAGCAATCAGCCGAAAGCCAGCCTTGAACCTTGAACGTTGAACTTTGAACCTTATCAGGAATCCCCTATTTTTGCCGTCCGCAAATGGTGCGGTATCCGGCAAAGGCGGAAAAGGACTGAAAATAAATGGTGCGGTAGCTCAGTCGGTAGAGCAAAGGACTGAAAATCCTTGTGTCGGCGGTTCGATCCCGCCCCACACCACAAGAGGCCTCTGAAAAGTCAGAGGTTTTTTTGTGCCGATGTTTGTTGTGTATGTCCTCTATTCTCCCACGTCGGGTAAGACTTATACCGGCTTTACAAATGATCTGGCCCGTCGGTTAGCAGAGCACAATTTTACTGAGAAGCAAGGCTTCACTTTACGTTATCGCCCTTGGATTCTAATCCACTCTGAAATGTTTAACAGCAAACGGGAAGCCATGGACCGCGAGAAAGTGTTGAAATCAGGAAGGGGTCGTGAACAGATAAAATCAATCATCAATAATTATCTCAATGACGAATCAGTGCGGTATCCGCCGTAGGCGGAAAAGGACTGAAAATCCTTGTGTCGGCGGTTCGATCCCGCCCCACACCACAAGAAGCCTCTGATTCGTCAGGGGCTTTTTTTCAACTAACAAGAATATTAAATACAGAGGCTTGATGGTGCGGTATCCGCCGGAGGCGGAAAAGGACTGAAAATCCCTGTGTCGGCGGTTCGATCCCGCCCCACACCACAAAAGGCCTCTGATTCGTCAGGGGCTTTTTGTTTGTAGAAAGACAACATATTTATTTCGGAGGCACTACCGGTGCGGAGCTAGAGAACCTGGTTGATTTCGGCGAGAGTGAAAACGTGATTGTAATGCTAAAAGCCGCGATGTGAGGGTGATTCGACACCTCAATCATTATTTTTGCTTCTTCTTTGTTTTGAAACATTGGACATGGAAAAAGTAATCGTAAACGACAAGCTCTCAAACATTAACGACCACTGGAACCCGCGCATCGCCGCAGAACTCAATGGCCAGCACGTAAAGCTCGTCAAGTTCCAGGGCGAATTTGTGTGGCACAAACATGACCACGAAGACGAAATGTTCTATGTGCTGAAAGGCGAATTCGATATGCAGCTGCGCGATAAGACAATAACGATTCGCGAAAATGAATTCCTTGTGGTTCCTAAAGGCGTCGAACATCGACCCGTTGCAATAAACGAAGTATCGGTAATGCTGTTCGAACCGGCATCTACATTGAACACCGGTGACGTTACCAACGAACGCACGGTAAAGAAGCTCGAAAAAATATAGTTATCAACTGCTCGATCTTACTCTTTATAAAACATCCCAACACTGTTGCCTGACTTTACAAAGTATAAGGCAGCCGGCAATTTTGAAAGGTCCAATTCGATTCCCGATGTATTGCGTCTGTTCATGACAGTTAGAGGTGTCATATCCTGCCCTCGGATATTGTAGATCGTGATACGGTCGCCACCCATGCCCGTAACAATAGTTCTCGTTCGTGCTGGGTTTGGAAACACCTTAATATTTGACTGCATTTGTTGCTCTCCAAACACCGCCCTGATAGGAGAAAATGTAACTGTCCCATCAGCCGCAGTACACTTCACACGAACAAACGAATGTCCCTCGACGAGCTTATCTATCACCAATACCATCCTGCGCTGTTCTTTTGGATACCCTGATGATGCGATCGTGTGCGTGGGTTTCCAGTCGTTTCCGTCAACCGATTGCTGTACCTGAAACTCAGCATTCACCCACTCGCCCTCCATGTCCCATACCAATTCTACTCGTTTATCGTGGAGGGGGGTCGACATGAAATTTGCGATCCGGATAGGCAGGACAGCAGCTGTCTGAACAAAAGAAAATTGATCAACACTTAGGGTCCCGGTTCCGCTCGCCCAAAACCACAGCCTCATCCTGACAGTGCCGGGTGGCGGTGTGAGCAACTCAGTAAACGTAGTGTACGAAGTTTCAGTCACCTGCACGGCATGTTGCGATATCTGGTTATTTGAGACATCCAGGTAGTGGATCCCAAAGCCCGCCCACGCAAATGAGCCCGATATCTTTCCTACCACGTTCAACGTGTATTGCTGACCACTGTTGTAAGTAAACAACGTGGCGTAATGTGTTCCATCTGAGTTGCCTGAAACGCTCATCCTCGCTGCGAAACTACCGGCAAATGCGTCTGAAGTGATACTTGCACCACTGCCCCAATGAGACCATTCTGAAAATGTTCCCAGTTCAAAACCCCGGTTTGAACCAAGCAGTTCCTGCGCATACACCGAACTTAACGGTGCGCAACAAACCAGAATCCTCAAGAAGGATACTATCGAATAGAAAGCAAATCTCATTGGTCGAACATCATTAGTGCTGGATAACGCACGCTGTTTGTCGAGTATTGCTTCTCCGAAAGTCGCGATGCATTTGTTGATTCAGGACAAGTACGAACCAAAAAGTCTGATGTGAAAGAAGACTCATCTCCACTCATGCCGACAACTTCACTCTCTCAAACCGCAACGCGAGGACGGTCCACATGCCAGCAAAAAAATCGGTCACTGCAGTCATCAAAATCGCAGACGGCCCTTTGTCTGTTATGTACAGGAGCAGCATCGCAACAATACCAATCGTGTGACCGGCTGCTTTCCATCTGAACAGCACCTCTACCCGGTAATACGCTATCAACACATAATAGCCGCCGAGAACAAGCGTCAGCAGACCGGCCAGCCTCGGCCAAACTTCTTTCGTTGATGTATAACCGAACATTTGCAGAACCACATCCGGTATCGACATTAAAGCCACTCCGACAATAACCAGGTAAATGCCCCAGGTCATCACACTGATAGCGGCCGGTGACAGACCGGCGCGTGAAATTGATTTCATATTCTTTTTGTTTTGTACACAAATCAACTTCATACGCAAGCGCCAGCGCTTAACAATTGTTAAGAAGCTATTTCAGCAACTGCCTACGGATGCGGCTCAACGATTCGGGTTTAATTCCGAGATAGGAAGCAAGGTATTTCTGTGGGATCCGCTGAAGCAATAATGGCTGCTCATTCAAGAGTTGTATATATCGTTGTTTGGATGAATCGAACAATAGCGATGCTTCTCTTCTTTCCTTGTACAAGAACAACTGCTCCATGTACATGCGTCCAAACCGATCCCATACCTTGTAGTTGTCATACAATTGTGCAAGGTCCTCGCGACTCATCTCAAGTACATACGAATCTTCCAGTGCAGCTACGGAAAACAGACTTGGCTTTTTGCTGATGAAACTGTACAACGAGCCTGTGAAACTGCCTTCACTCTGAAAATCTTTACATCTCTCTTCGCCGTCCAACAAGTAGTACATACGAAACGCACCTTTAACAATAAATGCGATCCGTTTGCAAACATCCCCTTCCTGCAGGTACACTTCTTCACGCTTCACAAATCGCTCGCGCATTCGCGAATAGAAGTCAGTCCATTCCTCGTCGGTGGGCTGTACGAAACGGCTTATTGATCGGCGAGCAATGGCCTCCGCATCAATAAAATAAAACAGCTCATTCATGGAAAGAAGTTTGTGCCGGTAAAAATAATAAGGCATTAAAAGAAACGACCCCGGAAGCCCGGGGTCGCGTATCATCAAAAAAGATTAATAGAACATGTCAGGCCTTTGCGGGCGTCGATTCAAAATCGAAGGTGACGTCACCATTCGGATCCGGCCCATATTGATTAGGACCATCGGTACCTTTCGAAACCATCAACACAAGCAGCCAAATTCCGCCAATTAATGGAATCAGCGAAAGAAGAATATACCAACCCGATTTATTCAGGTCGTGAAGACGTCGCACGGATACGGCAAGACCAGGAAGAATCAATGCTACTACTACCAACAGGTATATAAATCCATAAGAGGCGGGTGCGAAATTTAGTCCGGATACATTGTCGAGTATTGCAGCAACAATAAGGAAGATGAACTGAAATAATACAAAGTACCAGTATTGCGGACGGTTGGCGCGACCGTTGAAGTTCGCATACTGCTGAAGCGCAAGCATAAAGTATTTCATACTGATTAAGGGTTTGTAAGAAAGATAAAAAATTTATTGAAACGCGCCAAAGGCCGTAAAGATTTACCGCTCGGATGATGGTTGGAACATTAAATTTCCGATCGACGGTTCAAAAAATGCGTTTGGTTCATCTAATTTCCGAACTCCGGCTTATCCACATTTCAAGGTTATTTCTTTACCTTACAGCTCCAAATTTTCAACCATCATGACTGACTGCTTGATTTGGATCGTTGATGACGACGCAGACGACCTTGAGTTGATCTCTCAGGCGTTCAAAGAATGTTCTTTCGAGGTACGAACCTTCAGTTCTCCGGATCCGGAAAAGATCACTGGCGAGCTTGAAAAAAGTTACCTGAAAGATCTGCCGGAAGTGATTCTCCTCGACCTGAACATGCCCATCATATCTGGCAAGGAACTGCTTTCCCATATTCGGAATGACGCGCGATTCAAACATATTCCGGTCGTCATGTTCACGACTTCGAACTCAAAAAGAGATCGGATTGAATGTCTTCAACTCGGTGCGAATTGTTTCCTTACTAAACCTAACAGCTATGCGAACATGGTGAAGATCTGCGCATCGCTTGCAACAGTGTTCTGCACGCCCGAGTTTTCGAATCATAAATAGTATATTTGCCGTCCCTCTTCCCTGATGCATTTTATTAATTGCTTGTGCTAAAGCTGATATCATGCATTATGTGATCCTTGTCTGTGATGACGAAGAGGATGTTGGCTATGTCAAACAAGCCTTTGAATCGTTACCAGGTGACATCGACGTTGTGACGTTCGGCACCGCCGCAAGTTTCTTCGAATATATCAATGCTCAACACTCAAGCAACTACCCGTTTCTTGTGATCATCAATCATTATGTTGCGGATGCAGATACGCTTGACCTTTTGCGTTCTATCAAGAAAGACGATAAATACAAGTTGCTGCCGGTTGCAATGATGTCGGGATTCGCCTCTGAATCATTGATCCGTGAATATTACCTGGCGGGCGCAAATTGCTTTTATAAAAAACCATTTGATCAGCACGACTGGAACCATATGGCCGACTGCCTCGTAACGTTGTTCCATAACTGATGCATGTTCCATCGACGTTCGGTCGCGATATGCGCTTCAGCACCTTTAATCCAGATGAACCGTATTCTTCAATGCAGCATACATGATCTCAACCGGATGTAACGCTTTCCTCCCAGTGCCATCCAATATCTGATGCCGGCAACTTGTTCCGGGTGCTGCTATAATTTCTTCCTCATTCATATTTCTTACCGCCGGAAACAACACCAGCTCTCCGATCTGCATCGAAATATCGTAGTGCTCCTTTTCATAACCGAACGAACCCGCCATTCCGCAGCATCCTGATGGAATTACCTTCACTTCATATTTTTCGGGAAGCGAGAGCATCTTCACTGTAAAATCCGTTGATGAAACAGCTTTTTGTTGGCAATGACCATGCACAAATATCTTCCTGTGCTCTATTGAAAATTGATCGGCCGTGATGCGCCCCTTCTCGATCTCACGCGAAACGAACTCTTCAAAGAGAAAACTGTTCTTGTGCAGATGATTTGCGGCCTGAATGTTTTCATCGTCGGCAAGGTCAGGATATTCATCGCGGAATGTAAGAATTGCAGAAGGCTCAATGCCGATCAGCGGCGCATCTTCGGACACCAATGGCGCAAGCAAGCGGATATTTGTATTTGCTATTCGCTTCGCACGTCTGACAAATCCTTTTGACAACCAGGTACGTCCGCTCTCCTGGTGTCGCGGGATAATTACTTCATAGCCGAGTCTTTCCAGAAGTGAAATAGCTTTGATGCCGATGACCGTGTCGTTATAGTTCGTGAACTCATCGCAAAACAAGTGCACTTTTTTGTCGAACACCAGCTCCGACTTGCGACTCTTGTGCTTCTTGTACCAGGCAAGCAAGGTTGTCTTATACAAGGTTGGCATGCTCCGCTTCTTCGCAAACCCCGAGAACGCCTTTACTCTTTTGCTCAACACCGGAGACCTCATCATGTAATTATAAACCGCAGGTGCGATTGCTCCAAGCTTTGCGCTCTTTGTAAAGTTCGCTATGAGCTTTGAACGCATCGGGACGCCGTTCGCATCATAGTAATGCTGCAGGAACTCCGCCTTCAGCTTCGCCATATCAACATTGGACGGACACTCCGATTTGCAAGCCTTACAACTCAGACAAAGATCCATAACATCGAGGATCTCTTTATGATTATAACGGTTAGGCTTAACCGAACGCGTCAAAAATTCCCGAAGGATGTTTGCACGCGCCCTTGTTGTGTCCTTCTCATTTCTTGTGGCCATGAAAGAAGGACACATTGTCCCACCGGCAAGATGGCTTTTGCGGCAGTCGCCTGAACCATTGCATTGCTCGGCATGTTGCAAAATGTTTTGACCATTGAACCGGAAAACTGTTTTGAAATCTGGCGTTTGCTGCCCCGGTTCATACCGGAGCATCGTGTTCATTGGAGGCGTATCTACGATCTTGTTCGGATTGAAAATGTTCTTCGGATCCCATGCGCGCTTCACCGACTTCAACAGCTCATAATTTTTCTCACCAATCATTTGAGCTATGAACTCTCCGCGCAACCGTCCATCTCCGTGTTCGCCGCTGAGTGATCCCTGGTATTTTTTTACCAACGTGGCTATTTCGGATGCAATCACCTTGAATAAGCGATTTCCTTCTTCCGTCTTCAGATTGATGATAGGGCGTAAATGCAATTCACCTGATCCGGCATGGGCATAGTGAACCGAATAAAGATTGTATTTTTTTAGTATCTCGTTGAAGTCACGTATGTAAGCGGGAAGATCATTTACATCCACTGCAGTATCTTCTATCACAGGCACTGCTTTTTCATCGCCCGGCAGGTTGCTCAGCAAACCGAGGCCCGCCTTACGCAGGGTCCAGATCTTCTTCGTATCTGATCCGAACAGCAATGGAAAATGATATCCTAGGCCAACGGACCTCATTTCCGCTTCCACCTTCGCTGCAATTTGTTCTATTTCGGAACGATCGCTTCTTGCGAACTCGATCACAAGAATTGCCCCCGGATCGCCCTGAACGAAGAACCGGTTTTTGATCTGTTCGATATTATCCTTTGTGCATTCAAGAATGTAATGGTCGATCAGCTCGCTTGCACTCGGAGCGTATTTCAGCGCAATAAGGTTTGCGCGAAGCGCCTCATCGATGGTATTGAAATGCACACAAAGCAAACCGACTTCCTTTGGCGGCAACGGCGACAGATCCAGTTTGATCTCAGTGATCAGCGCAAGTGTTCCCTCTGAACCTGCGATCAACGAACAAAAATTAAAATCCGGACCGCCTGCAGTAAACGGCGCCGTTTCCAACAGCAGGTCTATCGCATAACCGGTATTCCGGCGTTCGACACTTCGCTTTGGAAACTCTCTCCGTATTTCAACCTGGTTGTGGTAATCACCGAGGATCGAGCGAACGGTTCTATAAATATTTCCTTCAAGATTCTGAAGCTCGCACTTCTGATGAAAGTCGTCCGGAGAAAGCGACCGGAAGACGGCTTCGGCACCATCGCTCAAAATTGCTTTCACTTCCAGTAAATGCTCGCGTGTGCTTTTGTACACGATAGAATTCGAGCCGCAGCTGTTGTTGCCGACCATGCCTCCGATCATCGCCCGGTTGGCGGTTGAAGTTTCCGGACCGAAAAAAAGTTGATGATCCTTAAGATAGAGGTTGAGATCATCGCGGATCACTCCGGGCTGAACCCGAACCCACCGTTCGGATGTGTTGAGTTCAATAATTTTTGTGAAATGTCGCGAGAGGTCTACGATGATCCCTTTCCCAACAACCTGACCAGCGAGGGAAGTGCCGGCAGTGCGTGGGATCAGAGGGGTGCCTGTGTTTCCCGCAAAAACAACAAGGTGTCTAAGATCGTCCTCTGATTTGGGGATCGCAACAGCGTCGGGTAATTCGCGGTAGGCGGACGCATCCGTCGCGTAAAGGATGCGCATTGTGTTGTCGGTATACAATTCGCCCTCCATCACTTCCGCCAGTTGTCGCAGGGTCTGAACCATCGCTAAAATTATTGTCGAATAACTAAGCGTCAAAAAAATTCCGCGGGCACACGTTTATGCGATGGGAAAGAGAGGTAATCTTGTTGAGGTTGGCATTCTTTTCGCATAAACTATTGTCTGATTTACCCTTTAAAAATGAATTATGGAAAACTACCGAGTCGTCGAGATCGATTCCATCCTTGATGACAACAACTTCAAGATCATGATTCGCAGCAACCCAAAAACTGCGTACTTCCATCAATGGGCTACCGTACTTGCCGATGGAAAAGAATTTACGGTTGGAATTGTTGAGGACTCAAGCGGAAGGATCCATCGCGTACTGCCGGAATCAATCCGGTTTGAACAACCGATTTTTAAGGATGTTCCCGTCGCATAGCCCTAAATAAAAACACCCCCAGTGCTAGTGAGGGTGTCTTCTTAAGATTATAGGGATTCGTTGGGTCGAGGTCGATAAGCAATCGTTTGGCTGAACAGGTAACTAAATTACAGCCTTCGACGACCCATGTCCAAATTTTTCTTAACAGCGTAAGTAAATGTACTTATGCTTACGCCGGTTTCAGCAATCTCTTCATGTCAATGGAAGACTCGGAGTACGGTGCATGGTAGGGTTTTAACTGCTCCTGAACTTCCAACAACTTTTTCGCCATTGGTTCATACAGTTTTCGACCCGGAGGTCCCTCCTGTCTGAACTCAGCGTCCCACAAACCCGACCCATGCCATGGGTACAGATGGTCCCAGTCCGGGCGGTCCACGATGGGGTAAAGGCAAACGCCCCACAAAGGTATATTCGCTGCCATAACCATCTCACATTGGTTGCCGATGTATTCTAGCCAGTTAGGCCTGTGTTCGCCGGAGTGCCCCGTTTCAGTTATCACAAGCGGGCGGCCAAACCTTTCGAAGCATTCGCGCAACAGTTCGGAGAGCGGTCGCCATCTCGGGTCGTTGTCGTCATTAAACCAGGGAAGAAATTGATGAGTGCCATCCACCCATTGGTTGTTGTAATAGAAGTTCAACCCAAGCATATCGAGGTATTCAGGGCGACCTCCCAGCTCCGGGCAAATTCTGCCTGTGAGGATGTCGGCGCACTGAAACTGATTTTGGTGACTGTTGGCTGCCTTGGACACTTGTTCGGGAGTCGCGTCCAGCGGAGCGACCATGTTTACCAGTGGCTCGGCCATCAGGATGCGGATCGACGAGTCTATTTCCCTCATTGCTGAAATGCCTTCGATATACGCTTTCATCAGCCGATACTTCACTTCCCACCCAAGGTTAATGCAATAAGGTGCGGTTCCGCGCACATCTCCGCCAAGCCACGAAAGAAAACTCACTTCATTGATCGGCGTTACAATCAGGACGCTGTCCGGATCGATCGTACGAAAAAATTGAACGAAAGCCCGGCACACTCCTGCAAACCGGCGGGCAAACATGGGGTGAAGCGGTGTGAGATCATCGGGAAAACCGAAATGGCAGATATCCCAAACTTGTTGAATTCCGAGCGCTTTCCCGCGTCGAATCATACGTTCTACCTCCGTCCAGTCGTATTCGTATGGCCTTCTTTCAACCTGGCTCCAGCGAATGCCTTCCCGTACGGTCGTCAGGTTGAATTTCCTGATGTTTCGGTAGTCTTCGTCCAGCATGTCGAGATGCCCCGTCAATGTGAGGAAATCTACGCGGTGGCCGAAGGCGTTGAGTTTATCAGTGCATTCAAACCCAGCAATCCAGAAACTTTTAAATGGATTCACGAACGGCGAGTGTTCGCTTGCCGAATGCGCGTTATCTACAGAATGAGAGGTTGAATGAGCCGAAGGATACATCAGATGGTACCAGTTGATTAATTTCCAATTTGATCATCCGCATCAGATTGCGGATCGTTTTCTTTCATGTGCCATTGGGTATCTGATCCGCCTTCCTTTTGTCCCCCGCTTTCAGCGATCTTCACTTCAGAGGAAATGTCGTTACCCATGCGATTTTCAGAGCCATCCTTCCATCGTTCAAGAAACTGCTCATTCGCTGGTTCGGCGGGTGCTTTCTGATCTTGTCTATTCCCGTTGTCGGGCGATGAAGAATTCTGTTCGTCTTGCATAAGTCTGAAAATGAACAAAAAGTCGGAAAAAATTATGCCGCGCTGCAGCGTTCAACGCGCAAACGGCGGGGGCATGTGTTTTGTGGCCATTGACAAGCCGGTAACGGCGATTGAATCACCAAAATCTCACACAATGAAAAAAGTAAATGTTCTGTTTGCGGGCCTGTTAAGTCTCGGGATCCTGCAAGCTTGTAATGACGCTTCGAACAACGATAGCATCGAGAAGGCGAACGAAGCGAACGAGGAAAAAATGGATTCGGCTGATGACAACGCCAATAGCACCACTGCTAACAACGCATCGCAACCAGCACAAATGGATGCAGATTTCGCAGTTAGCGCAGCCAGCGGCGGCCTGCTTGAGGTCGAACTCGGACAAATGGCCCAAATGAAAGCGCAACATCCTCGCGTGAAGAATTTTGCCAGCATGATGGTTAGAGACCACTCAAAAGCGAATGAGGAATTGAAGACGCTTGCAAGTACAAAGAACATCACACTCCCCACAGTTATGGGTGATGAACACAAGAACCACCTGAAAGATGTTTCAGATAAGTCTGCAAAGGACTTCGACCGAGCTTACATGGACATGATGGTTGAAGACCATGAAGAAGACGTAAAGAAATTTGAGAAAGCGGCTAATGATGCACAGGATGCCGACCTGAAAGCCTGGGCTGCAAAGACGCTTCCGGTATTAAGAGGTCATCTTGATTCGGCTCGCGCGATTCACAACGCGATGAAGAACAAATAGATCTTGCCTGTTTAAAAATGAAATCCCGGTCTTGAACCGGGATTTTTTATGCGGGGCAAAATTTTCCCCAATCAAACAAGCATATACGAATATTCAATTGCCTTCCCTGCAGCGCGCGACCGGTCTGTGGACCCTTTCTTCAACTCCTCCCACTCGCCCTGACTGTTCTTCCACAGAAAAAACACTGGTCCCCCGACCCATTTTACTATATAATGTAGAAGCTTTCCTTCGTGGAGCATCGGTTTAACAATAATCGCCGCCCATTCCTTCTTCCATTTGAACATCGTTTCGAACATCGAGTCCTGAAATATTACGTGATTGCTTTCGTTCTCCATGGCTAGAGTTTCTATTAATATTTCAAATTAACTGCCATTCCCTCGCCGTTCACTGACCATCAAATCGGCTCACATTTATAGCAGTTTTTACCCATTTTTAGCGATAAACGTGCACTTTCGCTCAAATAGGATTGGTTCTTGAGGCATTTACCGAAAGCTTGAAACATGACACCATACGAATTCATGTTGCTGCGAAAGCTCGAGCAAATCGAAATCCTCCTTCAGAAAGGTGTACGCATCGCGAAGCTCGCCCACGGCAGATACAAGCTGTATCTGTATCAGGTCGACTCATTTTATATCGAAGTATGGACACATACGGAAACGAAAATCTTCAAAAAGCTCAAAGCTTTTGCTTCCGGAAATGCGCTAAACCGGTACGTGCGAAGAATCAATATAGAATCTCTCTTTAGCCCTGCGTGACCAACGGAATGGCATATTTTTTTTCCTTACAACGGAAAGCATAATATGAACCATTCAGACAATCAGATGCAGAACGATGCGAACAAGCACCATCGCGATAATCACAGTATCGCTGATGAAGGCGACCGTACGTTTCCTGATTTGCAGCCGTATGAATCTCCGGTTCCTCAGGGGCGCAAAGAAAAATATCTCGACGAAGTTGCCAACATCGAGGATTTGCCAGGAGACGAAGATGTGTTTCCGCACAGAACAAACGAAGGCGCCCCAAGTGATACAAACACTTCGCACCTGACCGATAATAGCGGAGAAGAAAAGAACGAGGAATACATCAATACAGATGAACGGCAACGCGATCTAAATAAAACTCAAAACAATCAGTAAAGCAATTTTATATGATGATCCACGATAGAGACAACCGTGACAGGGGCCCGGAAGAAAAGGACGGTCGCACGCGCGAGTGGACAGACCGCGCGCGAGTAACAGATCCTGAGGAAAATCTTCGTCATAGCCCTTCTATAAATCAAAGCAACGTTCCGGAAGAAGATGACAAAGTGAACGACCGGTTTCGCGCTAAGGACGATTGGCCGATTTATTAACTGAATGATGGTTGAAACTAACGTGAATGGATAATCGAAGTTAGTTCGTCCACGAATGCGGTTTGCGCTGGATTCAGCTTCAGAAGAGCTTCTTCACGCGCGAACCATCCTGCCCTGTCGATCTCGGGAAATTCGCGCAATTTGTTTGACTTTGGTGGCCATTCTATTGTGACCTTGTTTGAGCGAACTTTGTCAGGATCAATATCGCCCTGTACGGCCCACGCGCTTACCCATTTCCCACTTTTTTGCCTGATCGGTGTAAGTTGAATGAAGGGTCCCGCAACATCGATCCCGGTTTCTTCAAAAAATTCCCTTTTTGCGGCCGACAACGCCTCCTCTTCGTCATTGTACTCTCCCTTCGGAATCGTCCACACGCCTTCATCTTTGTTTTTGAAGAACGGACCTCCGGGATGGACAAGGAAAAACTCAGGTACCGCATTGGTCACGCGAAACATCAGGATGCCGGCGCTTCGTTTCATGCAAAAAAAATCTGTCCCCCTTGAGGCAGGACAGATTGGCCAAGTAAGAATGAATGTATTTTCAGACCCGATTAACGATAGAATGAGTGGAATTGGTTGTCGACCAGGTATTGAGCAACCTTATCGACTTTGTTGCTGCCAACCGCTTTCACTGCTTTCAACAACTGCGTCGACGACACTTCAAATTTTTTTGACCAGTAAACCGCTTCGTGAGGTTGTTCGAGATGGATTCGCTTGTCATGCGACTTCCCCGGCTTCCTGACATTTACACTCATAACAAAATTTTGTAGGAATTAATTATTAAAAAATTGTGCCAGACGCGTCACCACTGGGAGTCGGCACTTTAATCGCATTGACAGCAATATGAAAACATTTGTTTTTTTCTGCTTCATCCTCTCCGTCATGTCCTGTTCAACCTCCGGACCTGGAATTTTTCGAAAGTCAACTCCTCATGAGGAGTATGGTCGGAAGCTCGAAGAGGCCGGACTAAAGTCAACCGCTCTCGGTGCAAAATGGTTTCAGGCCGCGCAATCCAGCATGGCAAGCCCGCAAACCATCACCATACCATTTTCGCAGAACGGATTCTTTTCGTCTGACCGCCCCGATGCCATTGTGTTTCGTTTCGAGGCGCGTCGCGGTCAGCTGATCACTGCCACCGTTGGGCAAAAACCTGCGGCCGGCTTCAGACTATTTGTAGAAGCCTACGAGGTGCGCGGGGATGCACCGAAATTTCTTGCGTTATCAGATAGCACAACCGGTACCGTTAAGTTTGAGGCGGAAGATGATCGTGTCTATTTAATTAGAATTCAACCGGAATTGCTTGCTTCCGGCGAATACTCGGTGTCGATCATCGGCTCCGCTTCAATCGCGTATCCTATATCGGCACCCGGAAAAAACCACATAAAAAGTTTCTGGGGAGCCGCGAGGGACGGCGGCGCGAGGAAGCATGAAGGGATTGACTTATTCGCCGCTAGACGCACTCCGATAGTAGCTTCGGTGAATGGCAGGATCACGGCGGTAAACGAGAATCGACTCGGAGGAAAAGTGGTCTGGTTGCGCGCCGAGGACAGGAATTACACGCTGTATTATGCGCATCTCGATACTCAGCTTGTATCAGACGGAGAACGGGTTGTGGTAGGCGACACCATAGGTCTCATGGGAAACACCGGAAATGCCCGAAGCACTGCACCACACCTTCACTTCGGGATATATACAATGAACGGCCCTGTTGATCCGCTTCCCTTTGTTGATCCGGAGGTTCGACTCCCCAAAAAAATCATTAGCTCTCCAGACATGTTGGGGAAAATTGTACGCACCACACAAAACATGCGGATAGCCGGAATTTCTGCAGCTTCGGCACTACCACAAAACACTGTTGTGCGGGTCCTTGCCGCAGCGGCTGAAGAGTATTATGTTGAAGATGAACTTGGTCGAAGAGGCTATGTAGGTATCTCGGCTGTACAACCCGCCGAACGACCGCTCGAGTCGGTAACCGCAAGCACAAGTATTCCTTTATACGCAAGCCCGGATAGTAGCGCGCCGCGTAAAACTGTTGTAGACGCCGGGACCTCCTTACCTGTGTTTGGATACTCAGCAGGGTTTGCATTTGTACGCGTCAACGGTGTTGAAGGATTTACGCCACTTCCACTTTAAGGTCGTTTAGAAATATTTAACGTGCGCTGCTTTAACCTTAGAGGCAGTTCATGGTCTATCCTATATGACCTCCCGCTTCGACATATTGTTTATTACAAAAGAGGCCGTCAAGCAACTCGCTAAGCTCATCTACCGTTGCACACCCGAAAGGGCTGTACCGAACAGAGCTGCCACAGTTCGCCTCACGCCTGAAGCTGTTGATCGTAAAATTTTCCATATCCGTTCGAAGAACCAGGTATCATCGAAATCACCGGCGGCCTGACAACCACTGGCGAAGCATTTGCATATTTGTTGTTTTCTGCCAATCCGTTTGCCCTTTTGCTACGTATTAGTTAAGACGACAACGCTTATCCTTCGCTAAACTTATCTTTTGATAGTTCACGGCCTGTGATTGCCTTTGATATGTCCTGACGAAACCACCCGTTTTTAAGCCGTATTCCCAAGAGGATGTGCTGCCCGGATATGGCAATCGGGTTGTCCATTCAATGCTTACTTTGTAGAGTCATAGTCTCCGTCCGATGTCATTCGCTGTTGCGGGTGACATTTTTTTTTGCAAATGGCTCAAGATTTTTATCAATTCAGGTATGACGGGTTTTGATCATAGCGTCATTCGTGTCGACTCCTGGAATGAGTTCAAACAATTTGTAGACGGGCTTTCCGAGAACTGGGTGTTCCGCGGACAGGTAGGTGCAAACTGGACACTTAAAAACGCCATCGAGCGAACCGACTTCATCAAGTTTTACAACGGCATTGAAGCGGTCTTCCTCACCGAATTCCAGCGTGGAGCGAGAAACTATCTCAACAAAAACGAAACTCCTGAGCATGTGATCGAATGGCTCGCTCTCATGCAGCACCATGGTGCGCCGACACGGCTCCTTGATTTTACAAAATCTCCATTCATCGCCTCCTACTTTGCATTCGAGCAGTGTCATAGCAGGAATGAAGCAGTTGCAGTCTGGGGAATCAACATCAATACCATCAGGCATGAGGCCATCGAAATTCTGAAAGGATATTACCCGGAAGACCTTGCTCAAAGCAACAATCAGATCAATGAAACAGTGTTCGAAAAGATCTTTTTTGAAAACGACAAAAGTCTGATTTTTCCTGTTGAGCCGTTCCGGATGAACAGAAGATACTCACTTCAACAATCAATATTTGTGAGCACAGCAAATTCCTCCGAGCCTTTCATGCGTCAGCTGAATTTCTTGAGGGAAAAAGTATCGCAGGCTGTCGTGAGAATAGAAATACCAACGGTGGCGCAAAAAGAAGTGATCCGCGATCTGCAACGCATGAACATCCACCGCGCCAGTCTCTTTCCGGACCTTGACGGTTACGCCCTTTCGCTGAAGCTGAAATACAACAGTATGAAAACTGCCGAGGAGTCCCTTCGCCAGCAGGTCGACTTTCTCGACAAAGAACAGCACAGGTTGATGCCGTGAGCGCTACCTTTGCGTTCCCTGTATGCCCACGTCCCTGCTTCGTTTCATCATATTTCTAATTGCGCTGCTGCCTTCTTTTGCCTACAGCCAGCAACGACAATATGTCTTCACCCGAATCTCAACCAGAGACGGACTCGCCTCCAATTATGTGTATTCGATCATGCAGGACAGCCGTGGCTTTATGTGGTTTGGCACATCAAATGGCCTGCAGAGATATGATGGCAAGAAGATAATCACTTTCAGAAGCACAGAAACCTCGGGGGATTACCTTCCCGCCGTTGCGATCTCTCAAATGTTCGAAGACGGATCAAAGAACATATGGTTGCGCTGCGGCAAGGAAGTTGGAATTTTTAACCCGGCAACGTTGAGATATAAACGCGCGGTTATAGAAGTTGATGAAGAAGTTTCAAAAAGGGCAGACTACACTCTTTGGAAAGACAATCGCGGGAAAGTTTTTCTGATTCTCAAGAACTATGGCTTTCTATCCTACGATTCGGCACAGCACAAATTCTCGGCGGCGCTGAATCAATTTGAGATTCCAAAGGGATGGAAACTCAGGACAATGGTTGACGATGATAAACGCAACTCTTACTGGATCGCATGCGATTCCGGGCTTGCGATGTTCAATCGCAATTCGTCTCAACTTCATTACTATGCAAACAACCCCCAAAAAATCCGGTTGCTGAACAAGTCAGCAAACACTCGTCATTTGACCACGTTTTTCATCGACCGGAATTCAAGGGCCTGGTATGCCACATGGCCCGGTCAAAGCGCTGGCGAATCGTTTCATTGCTACGACCTGCTTAAGCAACAACCACTCGCAACAACGAAAGGAATTGCGGAAGCAACCCAAAGGTATCACGAACTGCATGGGTTTTTTGAACAGAAAAACGGCAAACTCTGGGCGCATGGCCTCATGCTGTTCCTGGAACGCGATACGATTGAAAATCGATTTAGGTATCTGCGCAATGAGTTCCCCGATGACTACGGGATCCGGTATGATGTTGTGCACACGATGTATGAGGACCGCGAAAGCAACGTGTGGATAGGCACCGACCAGGGAGTATATGTTTTCAATCCGGTAGCGCAACCATTCAACAGCATCACCTTAAATGCAATTGACGACAACAAAGGACCCGGCGACCGGTCGATCACCTGCTTTCTTGAATCCGGAAGCGAAATCTTTGTCGGATCGTGGGGAGGAGGTGTAAAGGTTTTCAATAACAACCTTGTTGAAACGCCGCCTCGCCGACCCTTTCTGAAACCGGGTGACGACAATTATCAGATGGTGTGGTGCATGCACAAACAAAAATCTAATGGCCGCATCTGGATTGGCTGTCAAAGTGGTCGGCTGATGGTATACGATCCTTCTACCGGTGCCACCGACTATTATAATCCTCCCATTCTCGAAGGACGCACGATACGTCAGATCGCTGAAGATCGCGACGGGAATATCTGGATCGCAACCCAATCCGGGAAACTCGTCAAATGGCAAAAAGCGCGGGGCACGACCAGATTCGCCGACGGTTTTACTGCTGCCACAACGCTGAACAGTATAATTTATAAGATGCTTGTCGATGCTGAGGGTTTCTTGTGGATTGCCACTCACGTGTATGGCGTTCTGAAACTCGATCCCGCGACTGCGGTTGTGCTTGCCCGTTACGACACGAAGCAAGGGGATGGAAAATCACTCACCAGCGATGTGGTATCTGACCTGCTTGAACTTGATAGCAAACGAATAATGATCGCCGCAGACGCCATCAACATACTTGATAAAACTACCGGCGAAATAGAGCAGATCACAATGAGCAATGGCCTTCTCGCTCACAATGTTTCTTCTCTCGCACGCGATCGCGACGGGGGTGTTTGGCTTGGAACACTCACAGGGTTAAGCAGGTTCAACCTTTCGAAACACATGTTCACGTATTTCTCTCAGCGCGATGGCGTTCTCAATAGCGATTTTCAATCAGGATCAACGATCGTATTGCGCGATGGGCGTATGATGTTCGGCACTTCAAAAGACTTCGTGTATTTCGATCCTCGCCAGATCAGTTACTCACAGGCGCCTCCGAACGTTAGCATAACAGACTTCAAACTGTTCAACACCTACCTTCCTCCGGATTCAATAACCGCACTGGATAAAGTTAGGCTGAGGTTTACGCAGAATTCAATCACGGTTGAGTTTGCGGCCTTGAGCTTTTTACAAAAGGACAAAATCACGTACTACTATAAACTCGACGGCGTGGATGACGAATGGATCAGGACCGATCGGGCACTGCAGGCGAATTACACGTTGCTGCCCCCGGGCACGTATTCGTTCCAGGTGTTTTGCAGAAATGGCGATGGCGTTGCGTCTGAAAAAATTACAACGCTCGGAATAGAGATTCTGCCTCCTTTCTGGCGAACCTGGTGGTTTCTGCTTGTCATTGCGTTGGGCGTAGCCGGATTGATCTACCTCGCCCACCGGGTTCGTGTAAACAGGCTGATTGAAATGGAGAAAGTCAGAAGGCGAATAGCCCGTGACCTGCACGACGACATGGGTTCAACACTCAGCACGATCAACATTTTGAGTGAAATGGCTAAAATGAAAGTGACGAGCGACTCGAAGAAGACCGGCGAATACCTGAACAAGATCAGCGACAACAGCAGTCGCATGATGGAAGCGATGGACGACATCGTATGGAGCATCAACCCTACCAATGACAGCATGCAGAAGATCACCGCAAGAATGCGTGAATTCGCGACAGGTGTGCTTGAAGCGAAAAACATTGATTTCACATTTCGGGTGGATGAAAAAGTGAACGAGCTCAAACTGGATATGGAAGAGCGCCGCGACTTCTTTCTGCTGTTCAAGGAAGCGGTCAACAACCTTGCTAAATACTCGGAATGCCGTCATGCTTCGATCGACGTTTCGATTCTAAAGTCGGGTTTGAATATGAAGATCCAGGACGACGGGATTGGTTTTGATCCTGACCAGGCCGACAGCGGCAATGGTATGTCGAATATGAAGAAGAGAGCCTCAAGCTTATCAGGTGAGCTGCTCGTCGACTCCGCGCCGGGAAAAGGCACCACTGTATTGCTCCAGATGCCATTGAAGTAACAGATTCCCAAACTGGCACAACGGCTTCCGCGCGTGGAAAACATACTTATGTGATTGTCGGCGCATCTGTTTACGTCTACCTTTGCCGTATGATCAAGGTCGTTATTTATGAAGACAATCCCCAACTGCGTGAAGGCCTATCGATGTTGTTGAATGGTAGCGATGGGTTTGAGGTGATCGGCACTTTCAAAAATTGCAATAACGTCGTAAGTGAAGTGAATGCATTTCGGCCCGACGTCATCCTGATGGATATCGACATGCCGGGAATCAACGGGCTTGAAGGTCTGAAGC
>JAESFU010000399.1_pt1 | contig 25946 bp, 20 predicted proteins | sample 9269461 | NCBI WGS metagenome assembly JAESFU01 (sample SAMN14502556, study PRJNA617107) | algae metagenome | isolation source: Stenomitos rutilans HA7619-LM2 and co-occurring heterotrophs from cave walls | place: USA: Waikapalae cave, Hawaii | collected 2009-07-28
CACGCGGTCCCGACCTGCAGAGAGCTGCACGCCCTGCGGCAGCTTCCCGCCCCCCGTGCGCACAGGCCCACCGCCCCCGTGCTTGCCGCCCTGGGTCGTTCCAAACCGCGATGTCTGTGCACGTTCGTTTGCCACGCATCACGAGTGTAGAACGCGCATCCTTCCATACCTGCCCATTCCGATCGATGGCCGCGAATGAATCAGGTACCATCCTCAACCGGCGATGTCGCAAATACCAGGACCAACCCCGCCCGCAGTCCCATCGACAGCCAAGGAGCAGCACGTTCCAAAGCGCCCAGCCCTGGAACTCCCAGCGCCCGAGCCTCAAGCACCAGAACCCCCTGCCCCTGCTTCGCTCCCGCGCCTCATGGCGCGCCGCATCCGCCCCAAGGGCTCGGTCAGCGGCTTCCTCGCGGGGCTCCGCATCCGCAAGAAGCTCCAGTTCCTTCACACGGTCTTTTCCCTCACGCTCGCGGCGATCCTCCTGGTCGCGGTCCGCCCTGCTCTCAACGAAGTCGTCTACCGCGCCGAACTTGACGAATCGCAGATGCTTCTCCAGGTCCTTGCCAAGACCGCCCAGACCACCCCCGGCCTCTCCGCCCAGGACCTCGCCTCGATCGCCTCTGCATCCGGCCGCTCCATCCGCTTTGCCACTGCAGAGCAGCTCGGCCTGACCGCAGACGTCGCTGCCCGCGCCACCGTCAGCGGCACGACGCCCATCGAAATCCCACCCGTCGCGGATTCCGATGCACCGCGCTCGATCATCCACCTCCCCGGCCTCCGTGGTGCGGAGGGTAATTTCGTTGTGACTGAAGGCAGGATCGAAACCGCGCGAACTGCAGTCTTTCGCCTGTATCTCCTCGTCGGCGTCGCACTCCTTGCCGTCTACGCCCTGGTCGCACTCGCCCTCGAACTCTTCATCCTCCCCCAGCACGTCTACGCGCCGATCCAGCGCATGCTCGCTGCAGACCTTGCAGTGCGAGAAGGCAGGGCAACCGAAGAAGTGATCGACTCGCGTTTCATCCCCAAAGATGAGCTCGGCGAGATCATGCGTTCGCGCAACCAGGCCATCGTCATGCTCCGCGAGCACCAGCAAAAGCTCGCCCAGGCCCTCGACGACCTGAACGCAGCCGCGACCGACCTCAAGCGCAAGAACCATCTCCTCGAAAGCACCCGCCGAAATCTCGCGGACGCAGACCGTCTCGCCAGCCTCGGCATGATGTCTGCAGGCATCGCCCACGAGCTCAATACGCCCCTGGCGGTCATCAAGGGCCTCGTCGAAAAGCTCGCCCGCGACCCTGCACGCGGCGTCGATGTTCCCACTGCAGAGCTCATGGCCCGCGTTGTCGGCCGCCTCGAACGCCTTGGCGAAAGCCTCCTCGACTTTGCCCGCGTCCGCCCGCCGCGCAGCGCACCCGTCGCGATCCGCTACGTCATTGAAGAAGCCCTGACCCTCGTCCGTCTCGACCGCCAGTCCGGTGATGTGAAGCTCGAAGACCGCGTCCAGCCCTCGCTGATCCTCGATTGCGACGCGACGCGCATGGTCCAGGTTTTCGTCAATCTCATCCGCAACGGCGTCGACGCGCTCCGCACCAAGGACGCCTCGCGGGATCAGCCCCCGACCATCGAGATCACTGCAGACCAGCTCGAACGCGACGGCGAGCCCTGGGTCTCGATCACCGTCCGCGACAACGGCCCGGGCATCGACCCTGCAATCCTCGCCCGCCTCTTCGAGCCCTTCGCCTCGACGCGGCTTGATTCCAAGGGCACCGGCCTGGGCCTTGCAGTCAGCGAGGGGATCGTCCATGAACACGGCGGCGTGCTTCTTGCTCGCAATCGCCCCGACGCCCTGGGCGCGGAATTCGAAGTCATGCTCCCCATGACCGCGCCACGCCCTGAACTGCCCGCGCCAACCCCAACACACGACAAGACAACACAAGACCACACGCCCGACCTGCCTAGCCTTGCCTCGCGCTCGACCGGAGATTCACGTGACCCCTGAGAGCACCCAGCAGCCAGAATCAACCACGCTCCCGCTCTCGATCGTCGCCCTCGACGACGATCCCGACTTTCGCCAGTACGTCCAGTCGGTCCTGGAGGGCGACGGTCACGAGGTCCGCACCTCCGCGACGCCCGACGAGTTTTACCGTGCGCTCGAAGACCGTACGCCCGACCTGGTCCTCCTCGACATCAAGATGGGCCACTTCTCAGGCGAAGAAGTCCTCCTCGAAATCCGCCGCCGCTGGCCCAAGCTCTGCGTCATCGTCGTCACCGGCTACCCCAGTCTCGACAGCATGCGCCAGACGTTTAAGCAAGACGTCTTTGATTACCTCGCCAAGCCATTCAGCCTCGGTGAGCTTCAGAAGGTCCTGACACAGGCCACTGCAGCCTTCGGCCTCGGCCAGCGCCCGCAAGACCGCCTCCGCCACGAGCTTGGCAGGAGAATCCGCCTCGCACGCATCGACCGCAACTGGACCCTCAAGGACCTTTCCGAAATCTCCAGCGTCAGCGTCAGCCAGCTCAGCTCCATCGAACGCGGTGCACACCTCCCCAGCATCGAATCCATGGTCGCGATCGCCACTGCACTCGAGCAAAAGCCCTCCGAGTGGTTCGCGGAAGCAGGATTTTGAATCCGCTGATTGACCCTCGATCGACTTGATCGATCCCGTTCAACACTCTCCCTTTCACCTCCCTTTGCTTTGATGGGGATTTGACTCACCCCTTTAGCCTCCCTTGAGTCTGCCCACGTGTCCGGCTCACCGATCACCAATTCCGACCCGGCGGCCATCCAGGTCCCCGGCCCACCTGCCGTTCCTGGTCCTCCGGGCATGCTTTTCACTGCCTTCGAGCCCAGCGGCGATGACCACGCCGCGACCGTGATCGCAGAGCTCCGCCGTCGCCATCCAACCGTCCCGATCTACGCCTGGGGCGGCCCCAAGATGGAACGTGCAGGCGCCACCATCATCGAGCACACCGGCCAGGACGCAGTGATGGGTGTCCCCGGCATGGGCAAGATCATCGAGCACCTCCAGGTCAACAAGCGCGTCAAGGAGTTCGTCCAGCGCCAGCCGCTCCTCGTGCACGTCCCTGTCGACTCACCTGCAGCCAACACGCCACTTGCTTCAATCGCCAAGCGCCACGGCGTTAAGGTCGTGAATCTCGTCGCACCGCAGTTCTGGGCGTGGGGGCCTTGGCGTGCAGAAAAACTCCGCCAGATCAGCGACCTGGTCCTTTGCGTCCTGCCATTTGAAGAGTCGTGGTTCAACGCGCGGCAGATCCCTGCACGCTACGTCGGTCACATGCTCTTTGATCACAAGCTCAACCCCACGCAGCTCGATCTGCAGGCAGACCAATTCCCCCAGGGTTCGCCGCGCGTCGCGCTCATGCCCGGCTCGCGACCCAAGGAAATCGACCGCAACTGGAGCATCCTTCTTAACGCCTATCGCAAGATCGAGCGCGAGTTCCCCGGCATGTCGGGTATGGTCGCTGCAACAACACCTGCAGTTGAAGCAGTGCTCCGCAGTAAGGCAGAACAGTTCGGCGGCTGGCCTGCCTCTCTTGGCTGTGCCTGCGGCCAGACCGACGCGATCACCCGCTGGACCGACCTTGCCCTCGTCGTCAGCGGCACCGTCACGCTCCAGATCGCCAAGCAGAACAAGCCCATGATCATCCTGTACAAGACCAGCAGGGTCATGTTCAAGCTGATCGGAAGCTGGCTCCTCAAGGCGGAGTTCTTCACGCTCCCCAACCTCATCGCAGGGAGAAAAATCGTCCCGGAGCACATCCCGTACTTCGGCGAGGGCGACGACATCGGCGATCAGGCCATCGCGCTCCTCAAGGACCCTGCTGCAATGGAACTCCAGAGCCGCGAGCTTGCGATGATCATCACCCGCTTCCGCGGTTTCAACGCATCTTCCGGCGCTGCAGACGCGATCGAGCAGATCGCCGGTCTCACATCCGCTCGACCGGCATAAGCCAGCAAGAGCACCACCGGTTCTGGATACGGTCCGCAATCGCAAACCCGCCGTGCATCGCGCCCGAGGGATTCAATCCCTTGTCGATGCCCCTGCTCATTGCCACGCCCATGTCGTGCTGAGCGATCGCCTCATCCGCCACAAACAGCACCACCAGCACGCCGCCGTGCCTCACCACCGGGTCATCCACCAGCTTCTGAAGATCGTCGCACACTGCTTTCACAAGCTGCGTCGAATACTGTCGATTCGGCACCGGCACGCCCTTGCGATACTCAAACTGCCCGAGCACCTTCACCTCGAGCCAGTACGCATCTTCGGGCCGGGCCACGTCGTGCAGTTCATCGCCGCCCGCTGCATCGCCAAACAACGCCGCTTGTGATACATCCTTCTTGCGAGCACCCGCTGCCTTCTGTTCATCAAGCAGCCGCTTCGTTCCCGCAGGCAATAGCACCAGATCGCACTTCTCGCGTTCGCTCAACCTCGCACCGACGCGCCGCATGTGCGGAAACACCTGCTCGCGGACAACCGTCATTTGTGGCACTACCCGCGATGCCATACGCGATGCAATCGCGCTCGCAAGCTCCCCCTGCACCCACTTCTCATCCTTCGAATCAATCCCCTTGGGTGCCTGCTCAAGCTCAATCGCTTCAGACGCAGCACGCAGCGCATCAATACACCACTCCAGAATCTCACGATCAATCCACATGCATGCAACTTCTTGGCTGCCCCTCTATCTTGGGGCCGGGCCTTTCAGGCCCCGATTCTGTTTTCTCTTCTCTTCTCTTCTCTTCTACTCGAGTGCCCTGCTCCGCTGCTCGGAGCGGGGCAGGCTACCTGCTTTCCTTCTTCTGCCTCCCGTGCCACCAGGATCGGCTCTGCGATCCTGGTGCCCTTGGTTCAACCTTTTCCATCAACCACCGCAGCAATCTTCTCATGCTGTTCCGCTGCATGCACCTCCGCCGCCGCCTTGCTCTTGTTCCACATCCGCCACAACATCCACGGTAACGGCAGCACGCACGTCGGCACATACCACCACCACGTCTGGACATTCGCCCCATACCACGGGAAGTACGTCGACAGCATCGAGTGCGTCAGCCACATCCCCGGCTGCACCGTCAAAATCGCCACGATCAAAAACACAAGCGGCATCTTCGGCGCCACCTTCAGCTCAAACGCAATCCGCGATCCGCCCCCTTCATCCGACACCATCCCCGTCAGCCAGTAATCAAACGGGTCGCCATACGCGCGCACGCGAAATCCGCCATCCACCTGCTCAAACCCCGGCAGCTTCCCCCTCTGCGAGAGTGCACGAAGCAGCGTGATCACCTTCTCCCGCCCGTGCTGCGTCACAAGCACCTTCGTCGGGTCACTCGCGACCACTTCACCCGCTGCTTCACCTGCAGTACCCACACTTGCTCCATCGCTCATGACAACTTCCCCATCTGGCCGCATCAATCCGTATATGCACCACCAACCCCGCCAACCTGCATGCAGTCCAGTGTACACCCTGCCGAACCCCGAATCGCCCCCGAGGTTTCCCCCGATTCCCTGTGCACTGGCTGTCAGATACCATCGGCTGGCACGCCGTATGCACTAAGTTTCATTGGTCATGGATCCTGCCATCGCCAGATCTGACGCTCGCCGCGTGTTGCGGCTGGTCAACGCAGACGCGCCTTCGCCGTCAACGACGTTGCGTGGACGCAACATCCCTGCCCGCGACCGCGCCCAGAACGTCGCCGCGGCCAACGCCCGCGCAGCCAGCCTCACCGTCGACGACGCACGCTGGATCTTCGCCCAGCGCGTCCGCCAAGCGCTCGAAGGCGGCAAGGCAGCGATCCTCTCCCCCGACCGCAGGCGAGACCTGATCTCGTCGGCCACCAGCCAGGGCATGCGTCCGTTTGACGCCAACCTCGTCATCGCGATCGTCCAGGACGACGTCCGCACCTCCGGCAACACCGGCATGCCGACCCTCTCCCTTGTCCGCTCGCCCGATTCAAAGAGCCAGGCCAACCTCGGCATGGCCTGGACCGTCTGCACCTTCGCTGCAGTGGGGCTCCTCTCCCTCGCCATGCTCGCCACGCTCATCGCGTGGGTTCTGGGATAAGAGAACACAAGGTCGCAGAGGACGCAGAGTTACACAGTAAAGATCCAACACTTGGGGCGGGGCCTTTCAGGCCTCTTCTGCGTGACTTTCCTTTTCTTCTCTTCTCTCTTCTCTTCTTCAGATCCGTCCCATCCGTGTAATCCGTGGCCTGTCTTTCCCCTGCTCTGCTCCCTCCGCGACCTCTGCGTTCAAAACCTCTTTCCTTCCTTCTCCGTGAACCTCTGTACTCTCAGCGCCCTCTGTGTTCGTATTCGCCATTCAAATAAAAAACCGCCCCGGATCAGGGCGGTTTGAAAGTCTCACCGATCTCAATCACTCACCGCGAGCCGCTCACCGTCGGTGCAGCGCCCGTCCGCGTCATCGTGATCTCCATCATCTTGAATTCCTTGCCCGTCTTGGGATCCGCGCCGTGCATCTCGAGCTTGGTCGTGTTGCTGTCGGGCCTGCTCTCGATCTCACGCATCTTGCACGCCTTCTTAGTGATCGGGCAGTGGTACGTGAACTCCCACGTCAGCGACTTCTTGTCTGCAGCGAGCTTGCCCGTCCCCATCATCATGCCCGTGCCCATGCTGTCGATCCACGTCGACTGGAACTGCTTGGAGACGTTGTCGTAGCCGTACATGCCGTGCCCATAAAAGGCACCCATGCCCGGCATGTCGCCCTTTGTCTCGCAGATCGTGAACTTGCCGTCCATCACGGTCTTGATCGAAGCAGTCATCTCGCTCTTGGCCGGCTCGGTGTCAGGTGCCATCCACATCGAGCAGGTGCCCTTCCACTCGCCAACTGCTTCCGCGAGCCACTTGTGGTTCGGGCCCGGCGTCGCTGCATCCATCGCCGCCTTCATGTCCTCTGCAGTCATCCCCGGCGGAAGCTGCTGATCACCAGGCTGCCCCGGTGCGTGTGCAGGCTTCTCACCCGGCTGTGCCGGCTTCTTGTCGGGCTGATGCGCTGGCTGCGAAGGCTTCACCGTCTCCTTCGCAGGCTGCGCGACAGCCATCGAAACCATCACCGCCGCCGCGCCAGCCACCATGAGACACATGCGAGCTTTCATCTTCAATTTCCTTGTTGTATCCCCGTTCCGATCCACGATCACCACGCGTGATCTTCCGTCAATTCATCATACCGGGGGCCGCATTATCGAACCATGCTGGTTATCACCAATGCTGATCGCGACCAATGCGTATTTGCAAATTGTTCGCATACATGAACGCCAGATGAAACCAGCATGCGATGCACGCATCTTGGCTGGCTTGCCGTGATTCCAGCGGCGTATTGCGAATCGAAACGGCGTCAAATCAACGTGCAACCGCCCTCTGGCGCTCACCGGACATCATGAAGAATTGCCTTTGAACATGCCAGAAAGCACATTACCTTTACGCCATGCACTCCCTGCCCATCCGTAGATTCGTGCTCCCCGCTGTCACGATCCTCTGCACCGCCGCGCTCCTCACCGCCGGCCCGCTCGATCCACCTTCTGGTGCGATCGCACCAACCTATAAGACGCTGAACCAGGTCGAGCCGCGCACGCCGATCACCGCGGCGACCACGCCCGGCGACGCCGACAGCGTGTATCTCATCTCAAAGCCAGGCTCGTATTACCTCGTTGAGAGCATGGTCGCCCCTGCAGGCAAGATCGCCGTCGAGATCGAGGCCAGCAACGTCACGATCGACATGCGTGGTTTCACTATTTCAAGCCTCGCGACGCTCTCTGCCATCAAGCTCAACGGTACCTCGCGCACCAACATCACCATCCGCGACGGCCACATCGGCACCTGCCTCGGCAACGGCATCGACTTGACAAACCAGAGCAGGGGCGGTGTCATCGAGAACATCATCGTCACCGGTGCAGCCGGTATGGGAATCTACGCAGGAAATGGGTTCACGCTCTCCAATTGCTCCGCAGTCGACTGCGGGTCTGGGATCCGTGTCGAATCGGGCAACACCCTGATCAATTGCGCCGCGTTCAGCAACGACGGGACCGGCATCACCACATACACCGGCACGTCGCTCGAGAACTGCACAGCCTCGGGCAACGGCTACAAGGGGTTCGTCATCGCGTTCAACAGCACGCTGAGCAACTGCACTGCGTACAACAACGAAGACATCGGCTTTGAAACTTCGAGTTCATCACTCACGGGCTGTACCGCGTATTCCAACACGCTGGGGGGCTTTCTTCTCAGCGGCGGCTCCGCGACCAACTGCGTGGCACGTTCAAACGACTACATCGGCATCTACCTGGCGGGCGCTTCTGCAAACAACTGCATGGCTATCAGCAACGGCGATGTAGGCATCAGGGTCAATAATGGCAGTGTCATCGATTGCACCGCCAACTCCAACACGCTCGATGGCATCTACGCGTTCTCCAGCTCCTTGATTCGCGGCAACAGCTGTAATTTCAACGATCGTGCAGGCATTTATCTCGAGCAAAACTACAGCCGCGTTCTCCAGAACGCAATGAGCAGCAACGTCTACGGCGTTCGGATCGTGGGTGCATCCAACATCATCACCGGCAACACCGCCGCTTTCAGCACGACCTCGAACTGGTACATCGTCGCCAACAACTCCATCGGCCCCATCATCAAGGTCAACAAAACCGCCTCGCTCATCAACGGCGACACCGCCGCAGGCACGATGGGCTCGACCGACTCCAACGCCAACTTCACGCACTGAACCGCGTGCCTCTGTCGACTCTTGGGGCGGGGCCTTTCAGGCCCCGTATTCGTTTTCTCTTCCTCTTCCGTGCCATCAGGATCTGCCCTGAGATCCTGATGTTCTTCTCTTCACGGGTGCCCTGCTCCGCTGCTCTGAGCGGGGCAGGCTACTGACTCCTCCATCCCTACTCCCCGTCCACAACCCATCGCCCCTGCCCTTCATCAAACCGCACACCAACCTTCTCACCCTCCACCTTCGCCCGCAGACACTCCACCGCCGCCGCACGCAGTTCCTGGTAGATCGCAGAATTCGCTCTTGAAGTCGTGTGCCGCAGCCGGATCGGTGCCTCAAGCAGCCCTGCTTCATATGCAATGAAGCTCGCAGCAAACACCGCAGCGTGCTCCCCCTCTGCCACCGCCCGAAGAAGATTCGACAGTCGCTCGCGAGGCGTACCCGCTATCACGTCATACCCGGCGATCACAAGCCGCTCACCAAACTTGAGCGACCTCGCATGACCTGCATGTTCCGCGATCCATTTCGAGAACTCGCGCCCCATCTCAATCGCCGCGCTCGCCATTGCCTCTTCGTCGACCTTCGGCCACTCGATCGGCCCAACGCAGTACGTCAGTTGATCGCAGATCGCAGCGATCGTCGTCGCATACGCAAGTTCTCGTCCCTTGGCGTGCCCTGCATCCACGTCCACGATTAATCGAGCAAGACTCGCGGCCAACGTCTCCTCGACGTGAGCAATGCCATCACCTTCAACATGCGCTGCACTGATCTGCACGCGTTCAACTGCATTCCACACCTCGTTCGTCCCCGAAACCTCCGGCTCCAGATCGCCTTTGGCATTCTTCAGCATGTCGATCGACGCCAGCATGAACGCACGCATCGCCCCTGCATCCTTCGCAGCAGCGACCCCCGCCCCGGATGTCAGCGATTCTCTCAAAGCGCCCTGCACGGTCGCATCGTCTCGCGTGTCATCCTTGCGAGGGTCACTGCTCAGGAGCGATGGATCCCACATCCACCGTTGAAGGAGCATCTCGCAGTGCATCCGTGCAACGACTCTGGCTTGCCGATCCGCCGCCTCGTCAAACCCGACCTCCAGCATCAGTTCAAGCCACTTTGGATCTCTCGTTGCATCTAAGATCGCAAGTTCAGTGCCAAGCTTCTGCCCCGGCGTGCGTTCCTTCAATCGACGCACCGCCCACTCAACACACGCAGGGCTGTACGCTGCACTCTCGCACAGCGTGGTATTCCAAGTAGCAGTCTGCTTTTCAAGCCGCGCGAGCAAACCAAGTCCGCAAGGCTCGTGCACCGTTGCGGTCATACAGCAGATTGCACCGAATCGCGAAGCATGCACGTCGCTCGCGCTGGTGAACATCAGCAGCCCCGCCACAATCACACCAATCGAGCGCATGACGTCCTCTCCCGCTTGCTTCACGCAGGCAACATCACCCTTATTCCGCCCCAACGTCCCACGCTTTCACGCACCCCCGCGCAAACACACCGCAACCGATTCTACATCGGCCTCAAAAAACTGTATTTGCCTTTTCCCCCAGTGCCCAATGCCGAGTGCCCAGTGCCTATCCCTCACTCAAACATCTGCAACTGCGGGCTATCAGCCACGATGTCCGTCACCGGGTGCTCAGGATCAAGCCGGTAATCACCGTTGTAGCACGCAGTGCACCAGTCCTTGTCAGGCCCCTTCACGCACGACAGCAAACCTTCGATGGTCAGGAAGTGGAGCGAATCCACGCCCAGGAATGCGCGGATCTCTTCCACCTCGCGCCCGTGCGCGATGAGCTGATCCCGCGTTGCAAAGTCGACGCCGAAATAGCACGGATGCCGGATCGGCGGGCACGAGATCCGCAGATGGATCTCCTTCGCACCTGCTTCGCGAAGCTGGTCCATCTTCGCCTTGGTCGTCGTCCCTCGAACGATCGAGTCATCCACCACGATGATCCGCCGCCCGGCCACGATGTCGGGAACAACGTTCAGCTTGAGCCGCACTGCAGCGATGCGTTCAGACTGCGAAGGCTTGATGAACGTTCTGCCGACGTACCGGTTCGGAACGATCCCCTCGCGATACGTGATCCCGCTCGCGCGTGCATACCCCGCCGCTGCAGAGCGTCCAGAGTCAGGCATCGGCATCACGCAGTCCGCAGGCACCGGCGCCTCTGCTGCAAGCCGCTCGCCCATCCGCTCGCGTGCAGTCTGCACGTTCTCGCCAAACACCCTGCTCGCGGGGTTGGCAAAGTACACGTGCTCAAACACGCACTTGGCAAGCCTCGGTGCAGGCATGCTGAACCGCCGCGAAGCGATCCCCTTCGCGTTGATGCAAAGGATCTCGCCCGGCTCGATCTCACGCTCGACCTTCGCACCCAAGACATCCAGCGCCACCGTCTCGCTCGCGACGATCGGGTACCCCTTCTCGTGCGGGTTGCCGATGACGTTCCCGTTGGCATCCTTCTCAACTGGGATGTATCCAAGGACAAGCGGACGCCACGCCCACGGGTCGCGGGCAACTTCCATCCGGTCCGTGAACAGGAACACCAGGCTGAACGCGCCCTGCAGGCGCCGAAGCGTCGCTGCAAGCGGGTCCGTCGTCTTCTGCTGCAGTGGGGAGGCCAGGAGGTGAATGATCACCTCCGTGTCGCTCGTCGTATGGAAGATGTGCCCTGCCTCTTCATACGCGATGCGCAGAACATCCGCGTTGATCAGGTTGCCGTTGTGCGCCAGGCCCACCTGGCCCGCCACGTACGACTCGATCAGCGGCTGTGCATTGCACGAGAGCGACCCACCTGCAGTGCTGTACCGGTTGTGCCCGATCGCGGCGACCCCGCCGTCACGATTGAGTTCATCCAGCATCGCAGGGTCGAAAATCTGCGAGACCAGCCCCATCCCCGTCATCCCGCTCAGCCGCGTGCCGTTCGAAACGGCAATTCCTGCCGACTCCTGCCCGCGATGCTGCTGTGCATACATCGCCAGGTACGTCAGTCGTGCTGCGTTCGGGTGTCCCCAGATGCCTACGACGCCGCACTTCTCCTTCTTTTCCGGTTCCGTCCTCACCGCGCTCCGGGGGTACTGCGTGCCGGAGGAGGGAAGAACCGTGAGAGAAATGTTCGTCTTCATGGTGCTCGGTGAGACGGACCAGTCCGGAGCTTGCTCAACCTCTCCCGGACGGGCGGTCCATGATGCGGCTCATGATAGTGCACCAACAGTGCACTTCCCGTCCAGACCGCCAATTCGGAGCCCGAGGACCTTACCCCGCCCGTCCTCCGATGCCGCCCAACCGCGATTCGATTCCAAAATCCGCTTCATCCCGGGAATTCAATCAGAACTCGACGGTTGATATCGCATCCAACCACGTTGGGATGGCGCATAGATCTCCATGGAGGGTTTCCTGTCATGTCCGCACGTCCGCGTTCCATCTGCATAGCCCTTGCGGTCATGCCGTCCGTCCTCGTCGCACCAGCTGCCCACGCCCAGTGGACCGCTGCATCCCTCCATCCACAGAATCTCACCGGCTCCTCCTGGATCGAAGGCGGCACCAGCGGCTCACTCGTCGGCCGTGTTGACATCGACACCATCGAGCAGGCTGCCCTCTGGAACCTTTCTGAAGGCACTTTCACGAACCTCCACCCTGCTGACGCCGCCTACTCCGCCGCGCGCGCGGTCGATGGCACGCTTCAGTACGGCCGCGTCCGCTACGACTTTGACGTTCGTGCTGCACTCTGGTCTGGAGACGCTTCCTCCTTCATCGATCTCACGCCAGACTTTGCCACCGGCTCAGAAATCTACAACGCAAGTGCGGGCGCCCAGTCGGGGTACATCTACTCCGCCACGACCTTCCCCCATGCAAGCATCTGGACAGGCACCGCTGCGTCCTGCATCGACCTCAACCCCTCCGGCGCTCTCGCCTCGATCGCGTACGACACGCACGGCTCGATCCAGGCAGGCACTGCAGTCCTTGAAGGCGTCCAACGTGCAGGCATCTGGTCCGGCACGCCCGAATCCTGGCAAAGCCTCCATCCAGAGAGTGCGCACTCATCCCTCATCCTCTCGATCGATGGCGATCCCGTCACCGGCGAGGTCCATGCATACGGCGGCTTCGTCCGCCCTGCAGAGTCGATCCACCACGCTGCACTCTGGCTGCCCTCAGGCGAGTTCATCGATCTCCACGACCCTGCCTATGCAAGTTCGCAGGTGATCGTCGCAAACGATGGCTTCCAGGTCGGATTCATTTCCGACGGCACCTCGCAGCACGCCTGCATCTGGCACGGCGACGCAATCTCGCACCTCGATCTCCACGCAGCGCTCCCTCAACACTACACAAGCTCTACCGCAACGACCGTCTGGATCACCGATGGCATCCTCTACGTCGCGGGCTTTGCATACAACGAATCCTTGGCTCGCTACGAAGCCATGCTCTGGACGCAGACACTCCTCTGCCCCTCAGACTTTGACCTGTCCGGCTTCGTAGACAGCGACGACTTTGCTGCATTCATCACCGTCTTTGAAAGCGGCGACACGCAGGCCGATTTCGATCGATCCGGCTTTGTCGATGGCGACGACTTCTCCGCATTCATCACTGCATTCGAATCCGGCTGCTGAACGCTGTGTTCAGATTTGCCAGCGTTGAACCAATCGCTGCATCCGTTCGCGATACATGCACGAACATGCTTGCGTAATTGATCGCTGCATTGGCGATTACTTGTATACCGAACCGGAGCTTTCCAAAGTGAATACGTCCTTTGCCCACCCGATAACTGCTGCAGCCATCCTCACGACCTTCGGCGCACTCGCCGCTCCCGCGCAGGCCGACTGGTTCAAGATCTCGCTCAGCCCGTCATTCCAGGGCTATTCGTATGTCTCGGGCGGCAACTCCATGAAGCTTACCGGCCGCATCCAGGCAGGTGCCTTCGAGCACGCTGCCTACTGGCACATGACTTCCTCCAGTTTTCAGCTCACCGACCTTGCGCCTCCCGGTTCAAGCTTCTCTGCAGCCCACGATAATGACAGCACCATGCAGGTCGGTCGCGTCACCTTCGGCGGCCCTTCCCAAGCCGCGATGTGGACCGGCACCGCCGCCTCCTACGTCAGTATGAACCCTGCCTCCGCCACCGCCTCCGAGATCTTCGCCACGCGCGACGGTCTTCAGGCAGGGTCCGCGACCGTCAGCTCCGTCACGCAGGCTTCGCTCTGGTCCGGCACCGCTGCATCATGGCAGAGCCTTCACCCTGCAGGCGCGGGAGCTTCCGTCGCATACGCAACCCAAGGCATCACGCAGGTCGGTATCGCGACATTCGCAGGCGTGCAGCACGCAGGCAAGTGGTCCTCATCTCCTGCATCGTGGCAAAGCCTCCATCCTTCCGGCGCCACTGCATCTCAAGCCCAGGCCATCGATGGCACCACCATCGGCGGCTGGGCTCGCTACGGCTCAAACAACAACGCAGCGATCTGGGATTCCTCGGGCAACATGACCAACCTCCACGACCCTGCATTCACCAGCTCCTCAGTCGAAGACATGAGTGGGGGATACCAGGTCGGCATCGTCCGCAATGGCAGCCTTACCTACGCCAGCATCTGGAAGGGCACCGCTGCATCGCGCTTCGATCTTCACTCCACCCTCGGGTCTGCCTTCACGCAGTCTGCTGCCAGTGCAGTCTGGATCGAGGACAACACCCTCTACGTTGCGGGCTCTGCGTACAACCAGTCGCAATCACGCTACGTCGCGATGATGTGGTGGATGCCGCTGCCATGTCCCTCCGATTTCGATGGTTCAGGCTTTGTCGATATCGAGGACTACACCGCTTTCGTCGCTGCATTCGAAGCCGGCACCGACGACGCAGACTTCGACGAATCCGGCTTCGTCGACATCGACGACTTTACGTCCTTCGTCGCCGCATTCGAATCCGGCTGCTGAACGAACACCAATCAGCACGCAAGCTCACTTCACAAGCCCCGCAAGGGGCTTTATGGCTTTCCCAAGCCACTATCAAATCACCCACGCTCACGCTCAACATTTGCCGTATTTGCCCCCTTTGCCCCATTTGCATTTTCCTCCCCCGCCCGGCAGGGCGGACCAGCGCATATCCCCATGCACAACTCCAGTTACCGCACATTGATGATCTTCTGACGCTTTCGTGTGTAACCACATCGACGACATCCGGTACGCTCGATGGAAGGACTGTCCATCACATTCCAAGAGCCTCCCAATGCACACCCACCACACCATCACCCTCGCTGCATTCGCGCTCCTCGCTTCCTCCGCCCACGCTCAGTGGACGATCACCTCGCTCCACCCGTCCGGCTATCAGTACTCCACCGTCTACGGCGGACACAAAGGAAAACTCGCAGGCCGCGCGATCCTGGCCACCAGCAGCAATTACCGTGCAGTCACATGGAACGTTCAAGCCCACACGTTCACCGATCTCAATCCCGCCGGCTCCACCATGAGCGAGTGCAAAGACGCACGCGGCTCGCGATTCGGCGGAAGCTACGTCCTCACCAGCGTCCGCCACGCTGCATTGTGGAACTCAGGTCCTGCGGCAATCGATCTCAATCCGTCCGCCACCCTCGACGCCTTCGTCGAAGGAATCGATGAGGTTCAGGAAGTCGGCTACACGTTCTCAAGCGGCTCGCAGCGCGCCGCGATGTGGTCGGGCTCTGCTTCCTCATACGTCGACATGCGTCCACCCGGCGCTGGCATCTCGTCGCTCTACGACGTCGAGAACGGCACGCAGGTCGGCTTTGCATACTTCCTCGGCGTGCAGCGAGCAGGACTGTGGAAGAACACCGCCGCATCATTCATCGATCTTCACCCCACCGGCGCGACCCACTCGGTCGCCACCGCGATTGATGGCTCACTCCAGGGCGGAGAAATCCGCGTCGGCGGATCCAGGCGTGCTGCGATCTGGCACGGCACCCCTGCATCATGCGTCGATCTCCACGATGCCGACTGGAATCACTCATTCATCGCAGGCATGGGCGATGGCTACCAGGTCGGGTACGTCTACGACCACGACGCGGTCTCCCACGCGCGCCTGTGGCATGCAACGCCTGCCTCACGCATCGATCTCCACGCAGTCCTGCCTTCAACCTACTCAAGCTCCCGTGCAGCTGCAGTGTGGGTCGAAAACGGCACGCTCTACATCGCAGGCACCGCCACCAACACCGCAGTCAACCGCACCGAAGCAACGCTCTGGAGCATCCCCCTCGGCTGCTTCGCCGACTTCGACGGCACCGGCTTTGTCGATACCGACGACTACGACGCCTTCGTCGCTGCCTTCGAAGCAGGTGACCAATCCGCCGACTTCGATCACTCCGGCTTCGTCGACACCGACGACTTCGACGCCTTCATCACCGCCTTCGAACTCGGCTGCTGAATTGGAGACCTCTCCCCTTCTACCCCTCCTCTATGTGCCGCTGTGCCGTTGTGCGGCTTTGCACTTATCGTTCTTCTCTTACCGCTTTGCTAATGTCACCTGCTCCCTTCCTAACATTTGCCGTTATTTGCCCCTTTGCCTCATTTGCCTTCTTTTCCCCCCCCTCCTTTAATCCCCTCCCAAATCCAGGCCCGTATGCCCGGATCCAAACCCGCCGGTCCCGAAGTCTCGGTTACCCGGCCAAAGATCGCCCTGCTTCAGCAGGGCACCCCCCGGTGAAGACCGGCAACCCAGAGGTTGGGTGTGCCGAGGAACCCCGGAAGGGACGGAGAACTTTCATGGCCCGTTACACTGGTCCCAAGCTCAAGCTGTCTCGTCGCGTCGGCGTCCCCGTCGTGGACATCCCCAAGCACACGTCCAAGCGTGCGCTCAACGTCCCCGGCATGCACGGCTATCGCGGCCGCCGCCTGAAGGACTATGGCCTCCGCCTCAACGAGAAGCAGAAGGTCAAGTTCCACTACAGCGTCCTCGAAGCCCAGTTCCGTCGCGTCGTCGCCGAAGCAGGCCGCCGCCCCGGCAACACCGGCGAGCTGCTCATGCAGCTCCTCGAGCGTCGCCTCGACAACGTCGTCCGTCGTGCAGGCCTCGCCCGCACCATCTGGGGTGCACGTCAGCTCGTCGCCCACGGCCACGTCAAGGTCAATGGTCGCAAGACCGACCGCCCCAGCTTCACCGTCCGCGTCGGTGATTCGATCACCCTCAAGGGCGAGCGTGCACAGAAGCTCTGCCGCGCCGCGATGGAATCGCTCGCAGGTCACGAAGTCCCCGGCTGGCTCGACTTCAACCCCTCGGAGCTGACGATCCGCATCGTCGCCCTCCCGACCTCGGATCAGATCCCCTTCGACGTCGATCCCAACAAGATCGTCGAGTTCTACCGCTAATCGACCCCGCGGCGTTCCATCGCCGCGCAACCCGCTACCCTACGGGCTTGGGAGACATCCCAGGCCCGTTCTTGTTTCTCGTTTGTCCCTCATACTCGTCAGTCACGTCCCTTAGTCACGCACCGGCCACACGGTTTATCCATGCTCAAAACCCTCGAGAAGTACAAGCAGTACGTCCTCGTCATCGGCGGCTCGCTGCTCATGGTCGCGTTCATCATGCCCTCAGCGATGCACCAGCTCCGCGGCGATCCCGCGGACTCGGTCGTCGCCTATGTCGGCAATGAGAAGGTCCGCGGCGCCGAGCTCGGCCTCGCCTACCGCGAGCTCATCGCCCTCAACGCGATCGCGCCCCTCCTCACCCGCTCTGCAGGCATCCTCGACCGCGACGATGAACACTGGTTCCTCCTCTCGCGCGACGCCCAGCGCTCGGGCTTTGTCGGCGGCGAATCCGACGGCGAGCTCTTCCTCTATGGTGATCTCGTCGAGATCGTCGCCTACCAGCTCGCACGCCAGCAGTACGGCCAGGTGGCAGATCAGATCTTCCAGCAGCCCTCGTTCCGTACCCCCATGATCGAGCAGGCCCAGAAGGCCATGCCCAACATGGCAGAGCACGTCCAGCGCGAAGCACGCCTCACGCGTTCAGAGTTCTACACCGCCCTCGCCAAGCTGCGCGGCGTCCTTCGCCTTGAGCAGTCGTTCGTCCAGGCAGGCCGCCTCTCCGATCGCCGCCTCCAGCTCGCAAGCCAGGAAATCCGCGACGGTGCATCCGTCAACGCCGTCGTCATCCCTGCCACCCGCCTCTCGGGCGAGGTCGCAGATCCCACCGACGCGCAGCTCACCGAGCACTTTGAGAAGTACAAGGCAGTCAAGCCAAACGAAAGCGATAACGGCATCGGCTACTACCAGCCCGAGCGCGTCAAGCTCGCGTGGATCCTCGTCGACCACGCGGCCATCGCTGATTCAGTCAAGGTCGACCCCGTCGAGGCCAACAAGCGCTGGCGCAAGGACAACCCCGCCAAGCCTGCAGAGGAATACGCCAAGGATCGCCCCGCGATCGAAGAGCAGATCCGCAAGGAACGCGTCGCGGACATCCACGCCCAGATCGACAAGATCTGGCGTGCACAGATCCTCGCCGCGACCCGCCGCCTCAGTGCAGAGGGCGAATACCGCAAGCTCCCCGACGACTGGGCCACCACCCGCCCCACGCTTGAGTCGATCGCTCGCAACATCGTCGACAACATCCAGAGCTCAACCGGCGTCACTATTCCCACGCCTGTGATCGTCTCGCGTGACGCCAACTGGCTCACTGCAGAAGATGTCTTCAACATCCCCGGCCTCGGCCAGGGGACCGTCACGCTCGGCAACAACAGCCTCCCTGCATGGCAGTTCATCTTCACCGCGCGTGAGCTCTTCCCCGTTGCCCCCAAGGTTCCGCCTGCAGGCGTCGCAGTCCAGGCAGGCGTCCCCGTCGCGGAAGCACACGCCCAGGACAACCGCGAGAACCGCTTCTACTTCATGGTCCTCGACACCCGCAGGGCAGGCCCTGCAGACTCGCTCGCGGACATCCGCGAGAAGGTCATCAAGGGCTACAAGTCGATCGAGGCCTTCCAGATCCTCACTGCACGCAGCCCCGAGTACCTCAAGAAGGCCCAGGACTCCGGCGTCGAAGCCCTTGTCGCGGAGTTCGAGCCCGCGCCCGGCCTCGAAGCCACCGGCACCGACGAGGTCAAGCTTCTCTCCCGCACCCTCGTCACCGGCCAGCGCGTCTGGGGCAGCGAACCCCGCATCCAGAACGACGCCTTCCGCGACGCTGCACGTGCCATCCGCACGCGCATCGACCCCACCAAGCCCATCGAGCAGCTGGGTGCACTCGATCGCACCTTCGCCGTCCCGCTCCCCGGCTCGCTCGCCCTCGCCGTCGGCCAGGTCGCTGCAGTCGAACCCCTGACCTCCGAAGACTTCCGTTCCTTCGGCGAGAATTTCGTCCGCGAAGTCCAGGTCAAGGAGTTCGAGAAGACCGGCAAGTCCGTCGAAGAAGCAGGCCCCTTCTCCGTCGCCTCCCTCCGCGCCAGCCTCAACTACCGCCGCATCGACAACCGCGCCACCACCGAAAAGCCCGAGCCCGCGGCCGAAACCACCAACACGTCCAACACCACAACGACGACCACGACCCCGCCTGCAACAACGCCCTGATCTACACCAACCCCCAAACGCCCCAACGAAAAACGGAGCCATCAAGCTCCGTTTTTCATTCCTGCTGTTCACTGTTTACTGATCGCTGTTCACTGCACCCAGCCGTGCTGTCCGCTGTCTGCAGTCAGCCGTCTGCTCTTCGCCATCAATGCCTGAAATGCCTCAGCCCCGTCACCAGGCACGTCACCCCGCGCTCGTTGCACAGGTCAAGCGTCTCCTGGTCACGCTTCGAGCCACCGGTATGTACGAGGCACGTCACCCCTGCATCGATCAGGATCTTCGGCCCATCGCTGAACGGGAAGAACGCATCGCTGTACGCGACCGCACCCTTCGCATTCACGCCTGCTTTCTCAACCGCGAGCCTGCACGACGCCACGCGGTCCATCTGCCCCGCGCCTGCACCAAACAGCCGCATCGCGCGAGGCTCATGGCTCCCCGGCGACACACCGCCGATGCACACCGTGTTGCTCGTCAGCGCCCTGCACACCGGCTCCAGGAACTTCGTCACTGCAAGCTGCTCGATCGTCGGCGCGGGCCCCGCCGCATGCTTCGTCTCCGCAAGCGTCGAAAGCCTCCGGTCTGACTGCTGAATGAGCACGCCGCCCGGCACCGACCGCAGCTCCATCTCTGGCCCCGTCGCTGCAGATGCCACTGCAGGCGGCGTCACGAGAATCCGCAGGTTCACCCACCGTGCGCGAAGCTTCTCAAGTGCCTCTTCCGTGTACCCAGGCGCCGCCAGCACCTCGATGAACACGTCGTTCCTGCACAGCCGCTCCGCGCCCGCTGCATCAACCGTCCCCGACACCGCGATGATCCCGCCATACGCAGCAAGCGGATCACCCGCGATCGCCTCATCAATCGCAGCAAGGCACGAACCTGCAACCGCAGCCCCGCACGGATTTGCATGCTTGATCACGCACGTGGCAAACCCGCGTTCTGACCCCGCGTGCACCATCGCCAGCATTCCCGCCAGCGAGAGCGCCGCGGCAGCGTCGTTGATGTTGTTGTAACTCAGTTCCTTGCCGTGAAGCTGCCTAGCCTGCGGAATGCCCGACCCAAGCTCGATCGCAGTCCCTGCGGCGATCGCGTACAGCCCGCCTGCCTGGTGCGGGTTCTCGCCATGCCGAAGCGTCTGCGAAAGCACCAAGGGCAGCGAAACGCCCGGCGGCATCACCACCGCGTCGCGCCGCGCTGCAGCCCCTGCAGCAGTCGCAGGTTCACCATGCCGCATCTCGCCGCTCAGCGCGCTCGAAAGATACTTTGCAATCAGCGTGTCATACGCAGCAGTCCTCGCAAACGCCGCCGCAGCCAGCGAGCGACGCAGATCAAGCGGCGAACTCCCGTTGTGAAGCTTCAGCCGCTCGATCACTGCCGCATACTGCTCAACCCCCGTCACCACCGTCACGTAGTCTGAGTTCTTCGCTGCGGATCGGACCATCGACGGCCCGCCGATATCGATGTTCTCGATCGCCTCCGCCAGCGTCACTTCCGGCTGCGACACCGTCTTCTCAAACGGATACAGGTTGATGCACACAAGGTCGATCGGCGTGATCGAGTGGTCCCGCATCGCCGCTGCATGCTCCAGATTGTCCCGGATCGCAAGCAGCCCGCCGTGGATCGCAGGGTGGAGCGTCTTCACGCGTCCATCCATCATCTCGGGGAACCCCGTCAACCGCTCGATCGGCGTCACGCGAAGACCCGCGGCCTCAAGCGCCTTGGAAGTCCCGCCCGTCGAAACAAGCTCGACGCCCATCGCGGCAAGCGCCGTCGCAAACTCCACGACGCCCGTCTTGTCCGACACCGAGAGCAACGCACGACGCACCGCCACAAGATTCGGCGGCGTATGAGAATGTGCCTTCAACATGCAATCCCTGCTCTTTCACCACCACCGCTCAGCAGTGGGGCGGACCCTTTCAGGCCCGTCTTGATCATCCATCACTGCAATTGCATCACGACCAGCGCCGGGTGCCCTGCTCCGCTGCCCTGAGCGGGGCAGATATCTGTGTCCTGCAGCCCGCCGTCAGCAGTCCGCAGTCTGCTCCCCCTAGTGCCCGTTGCCCAATGCCCAGTGCCTTGCCTTTTACTTCGTCACATACTTCGCAAGCACGCCCGACCAGCTCGCGACATACATGTCGCCATCTTCAAACGTGCTCATCGTGACCGAGCGAACGCCAGGCAGCGTCACCTGCTCGATCAGGTCGCCGCGCTGCTCATCCACCAGCGACATCACCTTGCCGTCCCACACAAGCAGGTTTGTCTTGCGCTTCCCGACCACCGTCCCGCGAACGTCCGCGGCCGTCCAGATCACCGTGCCGTCCGTCGCGTCAAACGCCTGCAGCCCCTCGTCCGTCGTGCAGCACACCATCTGCCCGATCGCAGTCGGTGCGTACGTCAACTGCTGTGCGGTCCGGTGACGCCACATCCGCGCCCCGTTGGGTGCAAACGCGTACAGCGACTGATCCAGGCTCGCGACAAACATCACGAGCCCATTCGATGCAGGGGGCGCGCCCGGGCCGTCAAACACCGTCGAACGCCCGACCATCCTGCCAAGCGCCACGTCGACAAACACCACCTGCCCCGTCGAGCTCACCGCACCAACCACCGAGGTCCCGACCGAAACCGGAGGCTGGTCAAACGAGCCCGTCGTGTCAACGCCCCACATCTTCACGTTGTTCGTGAACTGCTGTGCAAGCAGCTCGCCCGTTGCGGTGCCAAACAGCGCGACGTTCCCCAACACGAGCGGGCCCGTGTTCGAAACCTTCTCAAGTGACTGGCGTGCAACCAGCGTTCCCGTTGCGGTTGAAAGCAGATAGACCTCTGATTCCGACGCCGCGGCAAGCACATTGCCGTACCGGTTGTCCACCGAGCGATCCACGCCGATGATCCGCGTCAGGCGCGTCGCAAGCTCGCTCGACCAGCGCACCGCGCCGTTCGTGGGCTCCATCACCGTGATGTTGCTCCCCGATTCCTGCACAACCAGTGCATCGGGGTACACCAGCACCCGCTGGATCCGCTCGCCAGGCACCACCACCGGGTACCCGCGCCAATCAAGGCGATACCCGACCGTGCTGTACGCCTCAGGCGCGATGTCAAAGCCTGCGTCGCGGTCCGCGATCTTCTCAGGCGCGCCCTTCACCGAGCTGTCATAACCGCCGCTGCTCTCGCAGCCGCCAAGCGACATCGCCCCACCCGCCGCGAGCATCATCCCAAGAACACGAACAAACACGCGAATCTTCATGCGGACAATCTCCCGATCAGGGGTAAGTGGCAGTCAGTGGTGGGGGACGGATACCGTGAACAAAGAACCCAGACGTAAGAACACCCGTGCATGGACCCAGGCCCCATGCATAGACCCGAGTAGCCCCCGCTGCATCCCACGAACCCCTCCCCTGACTCGAAAGTCAGCTTCCAGGGTCCCAAGGGCCGATGCAGCTGGCAGGTCGAACGGCCCATCAGGAAGCCGGTCGGAACGCCAGTATCGGGTCATACTGTCCGGGGGTCAAGCGTAGGTCGCACCCACGCCGCCGTACGGCTCCCTGCCGCATGCTTTCCATGGGTCCACGCCCATTTCCCCATCCGTCATTCATACCCTCAAGGTCCATGTTCACCGGACTTATTGAACACACCGGCTCCGTCGAGCGAATCACCCCGACCCCCTCGGGCGTCAGGCTCGAAATCGACCCCCGCTCATGGACTGCACGCCCTGCTCCCGGCGATTCCGTCGCCGTTTCAGGCTGCTGCCTCACCGTCGCGGACGACCGCGCCCAATCCGGTGGCTGCCTCGCCTTCGATCTCGTCCCCGAAACGCTCGCCCGCACCACCCTGGGCAACCTCCGCCCCGGTTCACCCGTCAACCTCGAACGCTCCGCCACGCCCGCGACACTCCTGGGCGGCCACATCGTCCAAGGTCACGTCGATGGCATCGCCCGCGTCGACTCGATCGAAACCGCTGCACGGTGGCACATCCGTTTTGTCGTCGGCCGAGACCTCATCGAGTACATCACGCCCAAGGGCTCGATCTGCGTCGAAGGTGTCTCACTCACCGTCGCAGGTGTCCACATCCACCCTGCTTCCGAATCAACCGCGACCAACGCAGGCTGGTTCGAGGTCGCCCTGATCCCGACAACCCTCTCCAAGACCACCCTCGGTAACCTCCAGGTCGGCCACACCGTCAACATCGAATCCGACGTCGTCGGCCGAACCATCATCCACTGGATCCGCCACTTCGGCGACCCCGAAAAAATCCCCCAGCGCGGCCCCGGAGTCTTCTAAGCACTCCACCCTCTCACCATCTTGGGGCGGGGCCTTTCCAGGCCCCGTCTTCGTTTTCTTCCTGCTCTTTGTCTCTACTGGGTGCCCTGCTCCGTGCTGCTCTAAGCACGGGGCAGGCTACGACCTCTCCCATTCCCATCGGCTTACTGCTTAGTGTGAACTGTTCACCCAGTCTTCTCCCCTCCGTGTCCCCTCTGCGTCCTCCGCGCCTCCGTGTTCTCTTGGCCTTTCTGTGCCGCTGTGCAAATGTGCCGCTTTGCTGCCTTTATTTGCCCTCTTACCTCACTCCCCAAACAACCCACCTTTCCCTTCCTCCTCCTTCTTCCCCTTCTTCCGCAGCGGCACCACTCGCCCTCCATCCACCACCGACTCAATCTCACCATCCGCCACGCGCGTCTTGAGCGTCTCGCCCTTCTTCACATCACCTGCCCGCCGTACTGCTTTCCCATCCGCCCGCATCGTCACGCTGAACCCACGCTCCAGCACGCGCACCGGGCTCACCACGTGCAGCGCACGCTCCGCGCTCGCTAGCCGCGAACCTGCACGCTCCGCAACCACGCGACCTGCCTGCACAAGCCTTCGCGAAACCCCCGCAAGATCGACCTCCACCATCCGTCGCGCCGCCATCTCAAGCCTCTGCTCGCACGCAGACAGCCTCGCCCGCCGCTCTGCATTCACCTTTTCTGGCCGATGACGCTCGAGCCGTGCCGACGCAAGCAAAAGCTTCTGCTCAAGCTCCTCCATCAAACCCGACATCGCCCCTTCCAGCCGCTCCTCCCCTTCTTCCAGCACTTCCTCCGCTCGCCGTGCAAACACTGCAGGATCACGCATCACGCCGCGACCTGCAAGCTGCTCCACGCGCCTTTGCTCATACGAAATCAACCGCCGCACCTGCGATTCCATCCGCCCCTCAAGCGACGCAAGCTGCCGCAGCAACTCCTCTGCCTCCGGCGTCACCCGCATCGCCGCCTGCGTCGGCGTCGCGCACCTTTCATCCGCCACAAGCTCCGCCAGCGTCACGTCCGTCTCATGCCCGATCGCCGCAACCACCGGTACCCTGCATTTCACGATCGATTCCGCCACGCCGCGATCGTTGAAACACCACAGATCCTCCTTCGATCCACCCCCGCGCGTCACGATCACAACGTCGATCCCAAGCTCCTCGCTCCGCCGCGAAACTTCATCGATCGCACCGCGAATCTCCGCGGCAGCCCCATCGCCCTGCACGCGCACATCACACAACACCACGCCTACCAACGTGCAGCGCTTCCGCATCGTCACAAGCACGTCCTGCAGCGCGGCAGCACTCCTGCTCGTCACCACCGCCACGCGTGATGGAAACTTCGGTACCGAGCGCTTCCTCGCAGGGTCCAGCCACCCAGCCCCTCGTACCTCTTCAACCAGCGCCCGAAACGCTGCATCCAGCGCGCCCGCCCCGACCGGCTCCACCTGCTCCACGATCACCGTCACCCGGCCCTGCTTCGCGTAATACTCAACCTTCCCCCGAACCACGACCTCCATCCCGTTCTCAATCGCAACCAGCGCCCTGCGAGCTGCAGACTGAAACATCACGCAGTTCACCACTGCGTTCTCATCCTTGATGTCAAAGTACCAGTGCGTCCGCTCCCGAAACCCAGACACCTCGCCCACCACGCGCACCGTCCCCGACATCCCATCCCGCAGCACGCCCTCGATCTTCGCCGAAAGCTGCGACACCGTCATCACCGGCGCCTGCCCGCTCCCCTTCGCTCCACTCCCTACTGCACCACTTCCCCCCGACGTGCCACCACCTCCAGCAACAGCCCCCGCCACCTTCTTCGCCGCCATCTTCGATGAATCAAACGGAAGCCGCTCCATCCACCCAGCGTAGCTGTTCATTCCCTCTCTTGGCTGCCTGCGGAACCCTCTTGGGGCCGGGCCTTTCCATGCCCCATCTTCTCTGCTCTTAGACCCCGGAGGGGCCAAGGCATGTAGCTACGGGTGAGCAAAGCGAACCCGTAGTAATCCGCGCCCGACAAGACCTCTCTTCAATCTCCCAACCCACCCCAAAGGGGTGGAGGAATCGCAGGTCTCAACTCGAACTCCCGCTCGCCTGCTTGAACCCCTACACCAACAACTCTCGCCGAAACGCCAGATCAAACCAATCAAGATCTTCTCTGCTCTCCTTCAGATCCGTCCAATCCGTGTAATCCGTGGCCCGTCTTTCCCCCTCTCTGCTTCCTCTGAGACCTCTGCGTTCCAATCTCTCTTCTCTGTGCCCTCCGTCACCTCTGTGGCTCTGTGTTCGTATTCTCTCTTCCCCCCAAAAAAGAACACCGGGCCTCACCCGGCCCGGTGCCCACAAACTTCAGTCTTTCACCAGTGCCTGATGCCCAGTGCCCTGTGCTTATTCTCTGATGCTCACTTCTTCTCCGCCACC
>JAESFU010000400.1_pt1 | contig 25935 bp, 24 predicted proteins | sample 9269461 | NCBI WGS metagenome assembly JAESFU01 (sample SAMN14502556, study PRJNA617107) | algae metagenome | isolation source: Stenomitos rutilans HA7619-LM2 and co-occurring heterotrophs from cave walls | place: USA: Waikapalae cave, Hawaii | collected 2009-07-28
GGACAGCAAGGGAGTGTCAAGGGCATGGGTACTTTAGATTGCAACGTACCAGGCTTAACATTGCAGCCGCCAGTACTGTACCTTGCTCAAGCTAGAGATTCGCCATCCTTACACCTTTAGGACTACCCTCATTTCAAACCGGAACGATTCCTTCGGAAAGCTTCGCTAACGTGTTTTGAATTGAAACGATCGCACTTCAAATAACGTCAGTTCGGGTTAAGCCGGAGGTAGTAGGTTATGGTCAAGGGCGATCGACGGCTTCTTCGGCTGATGGCAATAGGCAATCAATCCCCCCAGAATATTGACAAAGCAATTGACGGGAGAGCGATGGCGCGAATGCTCAATTTGAGAAATGTTCTTCAATTGGTCGATGATGGTTTCAATGATGGCGCGTTTGCGGAGCATCAGACGGTCATTGAGGGGGATCAATCGCTGTTTCATGTTGCGCTTGAGTTTGGTGATGAGTTGAATGCCTGCGGTTTTGAGCAGTTGTTTTGCCAGCTTCTGCGAGACATAGCCCTTGTCGGCAAACACCTTACCAAACAACTGCTGGAGTAACGTCGGCACAGGGGTGCGGTCGTCGCTATTGCTAGGAGTGAGCTGGATATTGAGCCACGCGCCTCGGTCATTGACCACCAGATGTAGTTTGAAGCCAAAGAACCAATCGACTGATGTCTTGCCGCGTGCGGCTAAGTTTTTAAACACTTTGTGCTGGGAGATGCGGCGGTTGTGACAGACTTTCAGCGAGGTGGAGTCCATAAAACTGATGCCGCTACAGGTGCCAAAACAGGAGCGCAAATAGGCACACATCGGCACTAACGTTCCGGGAACCCAGTCAATGAACCGCTGGTAGCTCACAAGTCCTGGAAAGTCATTTTTCCACTCGCATTGAACTTTCTCTTGATAGTAAGTTTTGAAGTTGCGGTAACACGACCGATGAAAGCCAATTAAAATAGTCATGATTTCGCTCAAGCTCAGGCTGCGCGAACGATTGCGAAGCGTGAGTCCACAGCCTAAAAGTTGCTGCTTCCATTGCGGTTCAAAGCTTTGACAAAAATCATCGACGGAGCAAAAGAGTTCTTCTAGACTAAGCATGAGGGCAAACTAGGCGAGACTTTAGCATTTTCAGCCTGTCGGGTTTGCCCCTTTTTTGCGCCAATCCTTATCCCGTACTCACGTTAGTGTAAAAGCCAGATTTTCAGAAAATGCTATTTGGGGGTGGGTTCAAGATCTGATTTTGGCTTAACCATAGGTCTTTCAGCGATTCCTTAACCCGAATTCAGGTTAATTCTGAGTATGAAAAACATGCTGTATGCTTGAAACTTCGATTCGATTCATACTGCTTTTCAGCAACACCAAAAAAAGGGACAGCCTTTTGGAGACTGTCCCAGCGTTCTGTGCTCTCAGGAGAAATAAGCTTCAGAAGAAATGGCAGTTGAATAACCTAATGGATGCCCCAAACGCATACATGAACCGTTAACCCCAAACGATCGATTGTCATGCTGAGCTTACGTGGAGATGAGCTTACGCCGCGACAGATTGAATACTGACATGGGCTGTTATCTTAAAGCGTCAGCACGCACGTTAGCACGCACCTTTCTTGTCGAGTACGACGCGGATGGTTTTTAGGACCAACCGCAGATCATACATGATCGACCACTTGCGCTGATAATCAACATCCATTTTAACGATGTCTTCAAAATCAATTACAGTTGAACGACCGTTAGCTTGCCACTCACCTGTGATACCGGGTTTGACATTCAGCCGCTCCCAGTGATGCTTCTGGTAACGGATAACCTCATCAACAGTCGGTGGACGAGTCCCCACAAGGCTCATGTGACCCATCAAAACGTTCCAAAACTGCGGTAGCTCATCAAGGCTGGTACGGCGCAGGAAGCGACCCACGCGAGTGATACGCGGATCGTTTTTATTCTTAAAGATGCCGCCTTTGGCTTCATTGTTGACGAGATGCTTCAGCTTGTCCGCATTCATCACCATCGACCGGAACTTCCAAATGCGGAAGGGCTTGCCTTTCAACCCGCAGCGGATTTGGCTGTAGAAAATTGGGCCGGGGTTATCAAATCGAACCGCGATCGCGACGGGAACTGCCACCACGGCTGTTATGGTCAGTCCCACCAAAGCGCCAACAATGTCAATGAGCCGCTTGGTTTTACTGGTAACGGAGGGGTGCACAGTACGAACACGTTGCTGAGGAGTAACGTTGGTAGCCTGACCCGCTTCTTTAGCACGCTCAGTCAAAGCGCCTTGGAGAGCAGTAGGGATGTCAGAAGTAGTAGTCACGTTCGTAGTTGGCTTTACTAGGGTTCACTTTGCCTTCCACAAACATACGTAACTCACCCAACAATGCACAGCGTCTACGAAGACGTTTGCTCAATCTTTATAACTACTGCCGATTACTATGAAGTTCTGATAGTTTTCTCTACACGCTTTTAATCTATTTGCTACCTGATCTTCAGCGCTTTTACGTAGAAGTGTGCCTTTACGGCTGACCTTGAAGCCAGGTAGGAGGTAAGACCAGCGATCGACCGAGTTCAGCCGCCACTGCGGCAGCGCCGTAGCGATTCAGGTGGCTGGGGTCTGTGAAATAGAGATGTTGCTTGGACCAGTATTGACTAAGGTCATAGACGCGAAGCTCGTGCGATCGAGTGAACCGTTGCAGGTAAGTACGAAAGTGCTGTTCACTCAGGGCACGGGCTTCGTCTAAGTAAATCTGCGTGAGTGGGAGATTCACAAAGATCACGGGAATTTGATGGCTTTGTGCAAGCTTCAGCACCTTTTTAAAAGCAGCGGACTGTACTCCGTCCAGGTTAAAGTCACGATAGTCCGCATCGTATGTACCCTGAACTCTGGGGTGACGCTGAAAGTAGTTTTCGGGTCTGAACTGATCTGATAAAGGCTGAAAGCCAGTTGCATCTTGAAGTTTGGCAAGCATCAGGTACTCTCGTTCAGCAGGTGAGCCTACCCGAGTGGAAAAGTTTAGGGGTGCTTTGTATAGAGCTAGCCGCTTGGAGACTAAGTTAGAGGGTGGCTGAAAAGAAGAGACATCAAAAGACGTTGGGTTAGGCACCGTGCCAGTGTTTAAAGCTGTTAGTGAGACTGTAGTACATGACATAATCTGAGGTTGATCAGACTGTAACACTGGGCGAAGTCCCGCCGTTAAGAGTTGATAGCTTTGGGAGGCGATCGCGCGCTGGTAAGTACGATCTACACGACCGCTATTAAATGCTCTCACCCCATCGCCCCAAAGCACCAAACGTGGCAACTGGTCGAGGTTTAGAATCTCGCGCAACAGCAGATCAACTAACTGGGCCGTCGCGCCATTCACCCCCAAATTAAAAATTTTCAAGTTGGGGTAGCCCCGGTTTGCAAGGGTCTGTTGCAGCACGATCGGATCAATGCCCTGCAACGCGCGCGAACTACCAACAATCAAAATATCTGGCTTGCCGGATTGAGCAACAAAGCGAAGATAGCGCTGGAGTTGTTGATCAAGCTGCTGGCTGTTAAAATTGGCAGCGGGTGGCACGTATGAACAGGCGGTTGAGGGCTTGAGGTGAGGTGATGGCTGCTGAGTGGCTGGAGCGATCGAAGGAATTATGGTTGTGAGAGCAGCCAGGGCGTAGTACGGAGATACCTGTTGAGAAGCAGTGGCTGTCATCGCATGCCCAACAGCACCTGTGAAGAAACCGCCGCTTAACAACGACAGGTATAGGCAAAGGGGCGATCGTGTCGGTAGCCATCCCATAGATTCATCGAGTCGAAGGAGCTGTCATCGCCCATCATACCGTTCTGAATCTCGTAACCATAGATCCTGAAGCGCTTATACGAGTTCTCAGTTTCGAGTTTTGAATTTTGAGTTACGGAAGCTCTGTTGCATCACTGTTTGAGGCTCTTGGTCTGTAGCCCAATGAAAGGGAAATGGTATTACAGCGTGCAAGCAGTGTCACCGTGAAATGATTGAGCGATCGCCATAAAAATTGACCACCACGTCAGGCGTGATGGTCAGAGACCCAACCAGGTTAAAACTTTGCCTTTCAGGGCGCAAAGACGATCGTGACGCTCAGGCAGCTAAAACAAGCTACGGATTAGCAGGAGCGGTCTGGCTGGCATCGCTCGAAGGGGCAACTGTGGGAGCAGTCGAAGGGGCAACTGTAGGAGCAACCGGAGGAGCCGATTCGGGAACAACAACATTAACGTTTGGTGCTGGTTGGTTGGGCACCGTAACATTGACGTTAGGCGCTGGCTGCTGAACAGGCGCAGTTGTGGTTTTCTCTCGCTCAATAATTGTGCGAGTGGGTGCTGGAGACGGGCGCTGGTTAACAAAATAGAGGCCAAAGCCTAAAGCTGCAAGCCCAAACAACAACATCCCAAGCATCAAGCCTGTAGCAGCGCTGTCATTTTCACGAATGGCACGGTTTTGCTCGCGCATAGCGATATTTTGCTCACGCAAGAGCTGGTTATCTTGCACAACATCACGGCTGGCACTCACTCGATTAGGATTGGCAGGGTTAGGATTAAAGTTGGTCATTTTCTTTTGTTGAACTCGTCTTAAAAGGGCACTTTGAACGTGAACAAAACTTATCTAAAACTTAAGAAAACTGATGCCTATCAGTTGTCTAACACCCTATTTTTGTTCACCAAACTTATTAGCTGCCATTACGTTAATTGTTTTCCATAGCAAAGTCGCTCTACCCCTGGAAGGGAGCTTCATGTACCAAAAGATTGATTTCAATCGCGACCTCAAACTGAAGTGATCACCTTGTCATAGCGTGTCCACAACTACAGCGATCGATCCGGCATCGCGCCACAATTTTGTCGTAGTTTGCTTGTAGAGTCTCTAGCGGTCTCTTTACATCACAAATTCATCCCCTATGCTGGTTACGCAACAACCGATTTTCAAACGCTTCTGGTATCCCGTCATACCCATATCAGCCTTGACAACGCCCCAGTCGTTTCAGCTTTTAGGCGAAAACCTGGCTTTGTGGTTGGATGAAAGCGGAAAACCTGCGGCAGTGCGCGATCGCTGCTGTCACCGATCGGCAAAATTATCCAGAGGAGAAGTCATTCAAGGAGCCATTCGCTGTCCTTATCACGGTTGGTCTTTTAACGCAGTAGGAGTTTGCGTGCAGGTGCCCCAAATTGGTGAAGAAACCGTTCCAAAATCGTATCGGGTGGATGCGTATCACTGTCAGGAGCGCTACGGCTATGTGTGGGTTTGCCTTGATGAACCTTTGCTGGCGATTCCCAACCTTCCTGAAGCCGCAGACTCGCAATTTCGCCAGATTCCCGAATTTTACGAACGGTGGCACTGTGCAGGACTTCGCTTGATGGAAAACTCCTTCGATAATGCCCATCCCCACTTTGTGCATGCCAAAACCTTTGGCGTTGAGCAAGAGCCTGTCCCACCCCAACCAGACTCGTTTGAAGAGACAGACTTTGGTCTTCGGATGCATTACGTGCTGCCCGTATTTAATAGCGATGTGCAGAAACAGAATTTGCAAATGGAGGCAGGTAGGACGGTACGCATTAGCGAAGGCACTTGGTTTATGCCGTTTATCCGCACACTTAAGATTACCTACCCCAATGGCTTGATTCATCTCATTTTTACGGCTGCCACACCGATCGACGATCGCTCCTCACAAATCATTCAGTTCTGCCTGCGAAACGATACGGAAGAGGCTGTCACGGCTGAAAGCATCGTTGCCTTCGATCGGGCCGTCACTTTAGAAGACCGCACCATCCTGGAAGGAACCGAATATGACGTGTCTCTGAGCGTTAGCGCCGAACAGCACATGGCAACGGACAAGCCGGGAATTGTGATGCGGCGGAAGTTGGCAGCATTGGTGAGAGGAAAAGGATGAAGAGAGTTTTGAGTCAAGGAGCTATCAGCGTCAGTGGTCAGTGTAGAAGTTTTGAGTTTTGAGTTGGAAGAGAGAGGTGTGAGGTGTAAGAGGTGTGAGTTTTCCCCACTCCCGACTCCTCATTCCCCACTCCCTTTTACCTTTAGCCTTCATCCCTTATCCCTCATCTTCTACCCTCTGCCTTCTGCCTTTCACCTAATTTTGGTACTAAAAGACAGAACGCATTTGCAAGTTTTGGTAAATAAAACTATAATCAAGGGGTTGAGCTTCTACTTGGATCGACATTATTGTGTTTACAAGTACCCTTCTCCCTCCCAAGACTGCACTGCCAAGCGATTTATTTGGGGCGATCGCGGATCTGAAGCATGAATTGAATGCGGTCATTCTGGCGCACTACTATCAGGACGATGACATTCAAGATCTTGCCGACTATCTGGGCGATTCGCTGGGTTTGTCACAGCAGGCTGCCAGGACGGATTCGGATGTCATCGTCTTTGCGGGCGTGCATTTCATGGCAGAAACCGCGAAGATTCTCAATCCTAACAAGCTCGTACTACTGCCCGATTTAGCAGCAGGCTGTTCTTTGGCAGATAGTTGTCCGCCTGATGCCTTTGCAGCCTTCAAAGCAAAATATCCTGATCATTTGGTAATTTCTTACATAAATTGCACGGCTGACATCAAGGCGATGAGTGACATCATCTGCACCAGTGCCAATGCGGTTAAGATTGTGAACCAGATTCCAGCGGATCAGCCCATCATTTTTGCACCCGATCGCAACCTGGGTCGATACGTCATGGCGCAAACGGGGCGAGACATGGTGCTGTGGCAAGGAAGCTGCATTGTGCATGAAACATTTTCGGAAAAAAAGCTGGTGCAGTTGCAGATTCAGCATCCCGAAGCCGAAGCGATCGCCCATCCTGAATGTGAACCTGCGGTGTTGCGCCATGCGAACTACGTCGGTTCCACTACAGCACTACTCAACTACATTCAAAGCAGTGCCAGCCAAAGCTTCATCGTGGCAACCGAACCCGGCATCATTCATCAGATGGAAAAAGTTGCCCCCCATAAACGCTTCATTCCAGCTCCTCCAGTCAATAATTGCGCCTGCAACGAGTGCCCCTACATGCGCTTGAACACCCTCGAAAAACTCTACCTCTGCATGAAGCACCGGACACCCGAAATCACACTACCCAAAGCAACTCAACAAGCAGCGCTGAAGCCCATTCAGCGGATGCTGGAGATGAGCAAGTGAGTAGGAATAAGGGTGAGGGATGAAGGACGAATTGATTCAACACTCAGTGCCTCTCTCCTCTCTTGCAACTCAAAACTCGCAACTCAAAACTCAAAATTTTCATCCTTTAGCTTTCATCCTTTCCCTCAAACCACCCTCCCCTGCCGTATACACTCCGCGTACCAATGAAAGCTGGTTTTGGGAATGCGTTGTTGCGTGCGGTAGTCAATGTAGGTGATGCCAAAGCGCCGATCGTATCCCCATGCCCATTCAAAGTTGTCCAGCAGGCTCCAAACAAAGTAACCGTGTAGGGGATAGCCTTCAGCCACGGCGCGATGAGCGGCTTTAAGATACTGTCTCAAATAGGCAATGCGCTCTAGATCCACAACTTCACCTTGGGCGTTCACGGTATCTTGAGCGGCGCAACCATTTTCAGTGATGAAGAGGGGCAAATCCGATCGTCCTAACGTCTCGCTGATGTGACGTGCGCCCCAATACAGGGACTCTGGCAGCATCCAGAGCCAGGGCATGTGAAGACGAGGATAGCTCTCGCGAAAGTCGAGACAGTCGTAACCATTGGCATTGTCGGTTGCTCTCACATAGGTGCCCGTATAGATATTTAGACCTAAAGCGTCTAATGGTTGATGAATGGTTTCCAGGTCGCCTGAGTGAATATCTGGGGCATCACGCCCCAATTGTTCCAACAAGACGGGGCTGTAAGCACCCGTAAGCACCGGATATAGAATGCCACCATTGGCCCAGCAGGTTGGCAGCGCCTTCTGTGCAGCGGCAATGTGCTCTGGCGACTCAGCGATCGGTACCGTGACGGCTGGATTATCGACCAGAACAATCTCACAGGGCACAGGCGACGCAGCTCGAATGGCCTGACACCCCAATCCATGTGCGAGGATCGCGTGGTGGCTGGTTTGCCAAACATCCTTGCGAGTTTTAACGCGAGTACCCGGAGCATGGGGCGGATCGGCATTCACCGCATAGCCCAGATGGGTAAAGCACGAAATTTCGTTGATGGTCATCCAGTGTATGATGCGATCGCCCAATCGGCTCACCACGGCTGTCGCATAATCAGCATAGTCCTGCGCCATTTCTCGACTGCGCCAAGAACCATAGCGATCTTCTAGCGCCTGGGGACTATCCCAATGAAACAGAGTGGCGTGGGGTGTAATGCCATGCTCACGCAAACAGTCTACCAATCGCCTGTAGAAATCCACCCCGGCTTCGTTGACCGCTCCTCGCCCATCGGGAATAATGCGTGTCCAGGCGATGCTGAAGCGATAGTGCTTAATGCCCAGCGCTGCCATCAGCTTTACGTCGCTTTCGTAACGGTGATAGTGGTCGCACGCAACGGCACCTGTATCGCCATTGAGCGTTCGTCCTCGTTTAGCACTAAAGGTATCCCACACGCTCGGTTTGCGTCCATCTGCTTTCACAGCACCTTCGATTTGATAGGAGGCAGTGGCGGCACCCCACAGAAAATTTTCAGGAAACTGGTAGCTGGTCATCGATTCATCTGAACGCTGCTTTCAATACTCTAGTCGTTCGCCTCTCTGGGATGTGAATGCGATAGTAGAGAGAGCGTTCAACATCTTTAGTGCAATATGTTGGAATGGTTGCTGACGATCGGCGCAACAGAGCTGGGCAAAGCCGTCTTTGAGCAAGGCTTGAAGTTGGGGCAAACGGCTGCGGAAGATTACGTGAAGGATTTCTTCAAGGGCTGTTTGAAGGAAGGCGTGGCGGCAGCGAAACCAGAAGTGGCAAAGAAAGCGGTCGCTGGGGCATTACAGGCGTTTTTGCTGCTGGTGGCGGACGAACTGGAGGATCAGGAGCTATCGAAGGCAGAGATCCGCGATCGCTACGATTCCGCTCTCATCCAGTTTGTCAAAGATGAATCGGTGAAGCCTATTCTCGGTCAGGCGTTTGAGAAGGATTGCAGCGCGATCGACAGTGCTACTCTAGCCAGCCTTTGGGCGCGATCGACCTTGCGGGGCAACCCTTTTCCAGCGATGCCACAGGGGTTTGACTGGCAGCGGATTGGCAGCGAATACCTCAAAAAAGTGCGCCGGATTGTGCGCGAAACACCGGAACTGCGATCGCTCCTCGAAACCGAACTGCTGGAAGATATCGTTCGCAATACCGCTCAAATCTCTCCAGGTTTCGATGTTGCCAGGTATCGAGAAAGTTTGCAAAGCAGCTATGGCTATCTGAAGCTATCCACGATCGACACGACCGATCAGCAGTATCGCGTCAAACTCTGGAAAATGTTCATCGAACAAACGGTGCGCGAAGACATCCGGCAGACCTCCGAGGTCTTTAAAACCTTGGAGGTCTTAGAAGAGGAGATCGATCGGCGTGAGTCTTTCCAGCAACCGTCGCGGAAGGTGTTGTCTATCGTCGATACGCTGCATGAAACATCCCTACGGGCAGTCATCTTAGGCGATCCGGGTGCGGGCAAGTCTACCTTGTTGCAGTATCTCGCCTTGGAATGGGTGGAGTCCCAGACCTCGGAGGTTTCAGATGCGGTCTCAGCGCGGTTGCCTTTGCTGATTGAGTTGCGAGAATATGCCATCGCCCAAACCAATAATTTTCTCGAATTTCTCCATCGTGGACGTGGGGTTGATTGGCAGTTTGACCAACAGCAGTTGCATCAATACTTGCAGGAGCATCCCACCCTCGTGATGTTTGATGGGCTGGATGAAGTGTTCGATCGCCCCACCCAAGCCGCTATCACCGACGACATTATCCGCTTTGCCCAGCAGTATCCTCACGCGCAAATTCTCATCACCTCGCGCATTATTGGCTATAGCCCCGAACGCCTGCAACATGCTGGTTTCCGTCACTTCACCATCCAACCGTTAGATACCGACGAAATTCACGAATTCATCGATCGCTGGTATACCCTCGCTCTCGGCAACGACCCCGACAAGCCTCGTTTAGTAACACGCCTGAAGGACGCGATCGCCAACTCCACCGCCATCCAAAACCTGGCAGACAATCCCCTGTTGCTGACCATGATGGCAATCCTCAACCGACGGCAGGAGCTACTACCCCGCGATCGCGCTGACCTCTACGACCAGGCATCGCGGGTGCTGCTGTACCACTGGGATGTGGATCACAAAAAGCTGAACCTGCCCCTGGACACCATCGGGCGACGCGAAAAACAGGAAATGCTCCGCCTGATCGCCTACGACATGCAGGCAGGCGAGGAAGGACTGAAAGGAAATTTAATCAGCGCCGATCGCCTCACCCGCATCCTCACCGACTATCTGCGCGACCAGGGCTTCAGCGAACCCCGCGAAAAAGCCAACAAACTCATCGATCAATTACGCCATCGCAACTTTATCTTGTGCGATCGGGGTGCAGACACCTACGGCTTCGTCCATCGCACCTTTTTAGAATATTTCTGCACCGTCGAAATCGTGAATCGCTTCGAGAAACAACGTACCCTCACCTTTGAACAATTGCGCGATGAGGTCTTCGGAAACCACTGGCAGGACGAAACCTGGCATGAGGTTTTGAGATTGATTTGTGGGGCAATTGATGAGAAATTTGCAGGCGAAGTTATAGATTATCTGATGAATCAAAATTCAGAAATTGACTATGCAAATGAAGAGGAAGAAGCACCTACACATTTAGAGATAGCAAGTGCTTGTCTTTTAGAAGTTAAAAACAGATTGCTTATTGAACGAGTAGCGAATGAGCTGCTAAATTGTCTTAAGCATTTGGCTGAAGAAACTCCGTTCGGTTTTATAGCATTTCCAATAATTGCCAAGAACTGGTTTGATGATCAAACAATATTTGACTGGTTCGTTGATTTTATAAAATCTGAAGAATATGGTCTGGAAAGGCGTGATGCCCTAGAGGTCTTAGTTGATCATTGGAAGGAATATCCAGATGTCCTAAAAATAGTTCAGACCACTGCTCAATCCGATAGCGATGAGAATATGCGCCAGAAAGCAGCGCAGTTGTTAGCTTATGAGTGGATGGATAATCCAGATACCCTTAATATTTTAATCAAGCGAGTCCAATTGGACACAGATTACCTTGTACGGCAATCTGTGATGGATCTAGCTGACTATTGGAATGATGATCCGCGTATTTTTTCTATTGTCAAAAATTGTGCTAAATCGGATGAGAGTTCCCACATAAGATGGTTAGCCTTGAGAGGATTGATACAGAACTGGAGTAGTGAAGTTATTACATTTGATTTTTTGAGAAACAGAGCTACTAGCGATCCTTTTGAACGGGAATTTAACCATGAGGGTAATCCTCGATTACTAGCACTTGAAGCAATTTCTGACTTCTATCCCAACCATTCCAAAACCCTTGAACTGTTGCGCGATCGGGCAGAAAATGACCCCGATGAGCAACTGCGGCAATGGGCACAGGAACAATTAGAAACGATAAAATGTGAGGAACAATAAAAATACACTCAGAGAAAAGAAAACCTAAATTTTATGGAGGAAACTGTGGAAATTCAGGAACTAAAGCTGTTAATTAAAGAAACCATGCGTGAAGTTTTGCGAGAAGAGCGGTTAATGCTCTGCAAAATCCTGATGCCCTACGTTGATGATGCCGAGCAAGCAGAGCTAGAAGCTGAATTCGGCTCGCCCACAGATTACTCCGAAGACGAAGCGATCGACATGACAGCGTGGGTGAAGCATGGCAATCAGGTTCCGTAAACAAGCAATCAAATTCATTGAAAAAGCTGACTCTGATACACTCAATCGTATTCAAGAAAGGCTCAATCAGCTTGTGATCGTCGTTGAAGCACAAAGCATCATTCCATTTACAGAACTTGACATCAAACAGATGAAAGGAGAATGGGAAGGTTTTTATAGACTCCGAATCGGTAAAGTTCGTCTCATTTTCACTGTAGATCTGGCTTCTGGTGATGTTGAAATATACACCATTGGTAATCGAGGCGATGTCTACAAAAAAGGCTGATTTTCCTAGTCCTATTCCAAAACCCTTGAACTGTTGCGCGATCGGGCAGAAAATGACCCCGACGAGCAACTGCGGCAATGGGCACAGGAGCAATTGAAGGAAAGAGGAGGGGAATAATTGGGAGCAAAGATTGAAAGAGTACATCCCAGTTTTGTATTCATAGTGCGAGCGTCTCGCTCGCGAGCGAGACGCTCGCACTGGTTGTGGGATGGGGTGATCCGCTATCGATCACGAGCGAGACGCTCGCACTGGGTGGGCTGATGTAATCATTAGCGATGCGATGGGAACTTTATGAGGATGAACATATGGTTCTAATCCGTTGAAGTCTTATGCAGTCGATCTATTTTGTTACCTTCTGTACCTGGGAGCGACTTGAGTTAAATTCTGCCGCACGGCAGGTTGTAATGGAAGCTTGCCAATATTTTCATGGGGAACGGTATATCATTTTTGCGGGTGTTGTCATGCCCGACCATGTGCATTTATTAATCCAACCATCCCTAAGGAATACAGGAAAATTTTGGACGATCGGCAGCATTTTGCATAGCATTAAAGGCTTCAGTGCAAGACAAGTCCCAATGGTGATGCCTCATATCGGCAAGTTGTGGCAAGACGGTCGTCATGAACGGTTAATTTTGAGCGATCGCCATTTTCACTCCACTGTGGAATATATCTATCAAAACCCAGTAGCAGCCAAGATTATCAAACCTTCAGAAGCCTATCCTTATGTTTGGGGTCATTCTTCCATCAAAAATAGTACGAGCGTCTCGCTCGCGTTCAAACAAAACTAACTCATGCAGAATACGATGAAGAGAGATGGAAAGAATGATGCAAGGTCTCAATCTAGATCCAACGATCGCAGCCTGGTCATCGATCGCTGAAACGGTCTTTGTTCCTCATACTGAAGAGGAATATGAGCATTTAGTCGAACTGCTGAATAGCCTTATTGATCAAGTGGGTGAAGATGAATCGCATCCTCTTGCTTCCATGATGGACGTGATTGGGGTGTTAATTGAAAGCTATGAGACTGAGCATGTTCCTGAGCTAGAAGAGGTTACTTGAACTTACGATTCCATTTATCCTAAAACCCTCGAATGCTGGATACTGATATTCTTTCTGCCATCAAGCGAAATAGAGTTATTGCAAGTTCTATCGTTTTGGCTCTCCCCCCGTTTTTACCCTGTAAACTAAAAGAAGATGGAGCCAGTAGATCCGTCGATCGCGCCACAGCTTTTTCACGGCTGGGTTCTACCGCTCCAGAATGCCGCACACAGATGCTAGAGCAGGAGCTTGTGATGTTAAACATTCCTTCACCCCCTTCCATTACGCCGCGTCAAATGAATTTGCTGCGGATTGTCGCTGCAATGGCTTGGTCTGATGGTCACCTTGCTGCTGAAGAGGTCACCATTATGCTGGAGCGCCTCAGTCGCGTTTTTGCGACCAGCGCCACGCAACAACAAGCCTTGCAACAGGAGCTACGCGAGTATTTGATGCAGCATCTTCCCCTCAGCGAACTGGTGTCTAAATTAGAAACTGCTGCTGAGCGAGAGCTTGTTTTGCGCTTGGGCTATGAAGTCATTCGCTGTAGTGCTCGCACACCTGAGGAAGCGACGATTAATGCAGAAGAGGCCGCTGCTTACCAAACATTAGTGCAGCTTTTAGGGCTACCCCCTGAAACGGTAAGGCAGATCGAAGCAGCCGTCATTGCTGAAATAGCGCCACCAGAAGGACTCGCAGACTGGCTTACCCATACGCTCGAAGACTTTGTACGTCGGTAGGGACTTCAAAGGTTGAAGTCCATTGGCAGAAGCCACACACACTGGTGAGGGCGTTTGAGGGGCGATCGCAGAACAAACGCAACGATAGATAAAGGCTTCTACAGTAGTCATCAATCCTTTGTGAAAAGCATGCTGTTTTTGAACTAAGCAACAGTTAAGGGTCAGCGGTCAGCCGTTAGCCTTCAGCCTGGAATCTAAAGCTGAAAGCTGTAGCTTGCTTCGCCAAAGGTGTAAGCTAACCCAGAATCATTTTCACAAACCAAATAGGATCGCTATAGACTTGGGCGTATAGTTCATTCTGCCAACTGCTGTCGGTGAAGCAGCAAGTTTGAGCATGTCTATAGCAAGTAGTGAGTGACAGATGGCGCATCATCGTTTGAAGGCAACACCAGAAACGGTTCATTTTGGAGGCTTTTCGCCTGACCTCAAGCCAGCGCTCACGGTTCAGTCTGGCGACACGATCGACGTTGAAACCTTCTCCGGGCTGAATATCTATGATCAGGCTCCACCAGAATTTGTGCCACCGGAGTTTTTAGACATCTGTCAGCATCTCTCCGCGGAACGTCGAGTCAGTGGTGGGCCTCATTTATTAACGGGGCCGATCGTCGTGGAAGGTGCTGAATCAGGCGATGTCCTCGAAGTCAAGCTCCACTCCATCACGCCTCGCTTACCGATCGGTTTCAATGCCATTCGCCCAGGTTGGGGTGCGTTAACCGATCGCTTTAGTGAGGGACACTTGCGGTTTATTCCCCTCGATCTAGAGCACAGTACCGCCGAATTTCCTGAAGGCAGCAGCATTAAAATTCCCATTCGTCCCTTTTTTGGTATTTTGGGGGTAGCCACGGCAGGGACGCGCAATTCGATTCCACCCGGTGCCTATGGTGGAAATATTGATAACCCCGAACTACAGGCGGGTTCGCGTCTTTTGCTGCCCGTCTTTTTGCCAGGAGCGTTGTTTTCTATTGGCGATGGTCACTCGGCTCAAGGCGATGGCGAGGTGTGTGGCACCGCGATCGAAACCTCTATGAATGGCACAATCGAATTAACCTTACGAAAGAACATGCACTTGACGAGTCCGATCGCTGAAACCCCTTCCGATCTTGTCACCACTGGCTTTGCAGAAACATTAGATGAGGCGCTTCAGATCGCGCTGCACAATATGGTAGACGTGCTGTCAAAACTGGCTGGCATTACCGAAACCGAAGCCTACTGTCTTTGTAGCCTTGCGGCTAGTTTCCGCATTACACAGGTGGTGAACAGTCCTCAAAAGGGTGTACATGGCTTATTTCCCAAAGCGCTCTTGCCAGAAGCCCCACGTTTTTAGGGATGCGAAACCATGATCGGTCGCTCGTTGTTGCTCTTTATTTTGGCTGGAGTGTGTGAAATCGGTGGGGGCTATTTATTTTGGTTGTGGCTGCGTGAAGGTAAAAGTGTCTGGTTAGTGGTGTTGGGAGTTGTGATCTTAGCCATCTATGGGGTCTTGCCAACCCTGCAACCTGTGAGCTTTGGACGAGCCTATGCCGCTTATGGGGGGATCTTTATCGTGCTGTCCATCCTATGGGGATGGGGAGTCGATCGCGTAACACCTGACAAGTATGACTGGCTGGGAGGATGGATCGCGTTGCTGGGTGTTTTAGTCATCCTGTACGCGCCCCGTTCCTCATAACTCGGTTTCGTCATACCACGATGCCCTAAAATTTACGCCTTGAAACTTATGCCCTTCAACAGTGGATACAGAGCGCAGCTAAATGAGAATAATTGACAATAAGCTTGAATCGCTTTTATACTAAAAAGCTGTCAGACTTTTTGTGCCATTGCTTTGTACGAAGGCTGCTTGGCAAGTCCGTTGTGTTAGATCTGAGTCAGGGAACACTGGTTACTGTATGTCCGATCGCTTTGCACTCAATAAAGCCGAACGTTGGAGTCGGCGGCACTTGTTGAAGGTTGGCTTAGCAGGCGTTGGGATCACAGGTAGCGCGATCGCGCTGCGGGCACTTTGGCAACCGCGATCGCATCCAGTCCACGTTCCACCCGCCGCAGATTCGACGGTCACCGAACCCAAAGGTTTTACCCCACTCACCACACTGCGCCAGTTTGACTACGGCACCGTCACCACCGAAAACGGGAGAACCGTGCGTGAGTTTCGTGTTGAAGCCCGCACAACAGCAGTGCAACTCAATGGTGCAACCTCGTTTATTACCTGGAACCTGAATGGGCACGTCCCAGGGCCAACCTTTCGTGCCACCGAGGGTGATCGCATTCGCGTGATCTTCTACAATCGGGCGGGGCACTCACACTCGCTCCACTTTCATGGGGTGCACCCGCCAGACATGGATGGGGTGAAACCAGTTCGCAACGGCAACGTGTTTATTTACGAATTTGATGCAGAACCTTTTGGTGTTCATGTGTATCACTGCCATATTGCCCCTGTCACTCGCCACATTGGTAAAGGGCTGTATGGCATGTTTATCATTGACCCGCTCACCCCACGACCGCCTGCTGATGAAATGGTGTTGATCATGGCAGGGTATGACGTCAATGGCGACCAAAAGAACGAACTTTATGCGTTCAACGGCAAGCCGCATTACTACATGCAGCACCCCATTTCCATTCAGAAAGACCAACTGATTCGGCTATATGTGCTGAATATGATTGAGTTTGACCCAGTAGCTACTTTTCATCTCCATGCCAACATGTTTCGGGTGTTTCGCACAGGACGGCATCTAGAACCTGATGAAGAGACAGATGTGATCACAATGGGCACGGCAGAACGCCATATTCTGGAGTTTTCTTACCGCTATCCCGGTAAGTTTATGTTTCACCCACACCAGGATGCGATCGCGGAAGCTGGCTGTATGGGCCTTTTCGAGGTGGTCGATCGACCTTCTAACGCTTCTTGATACTCATTCACCCCTCACGGATTCTCCTTCCCTTTAGCGTGCTTCTATCAATATCAATTAGGACTTGCGCATTTGCCTCCAAACCCCCAATGCTGAGGGCTTTAATTGGTTCTATTCCCCCAAAATTGGGGGCTAGGGGGCGAAAGATGATCGCTTTTGCGTAAGTCCTATCAATACGAGATCAATATGAGCGTTTCCTTCGATTGCGTCTCGGCGATTTATGATGCTACACGAGGTCTACCACCCAATGTCTCTGAGCAAGTGACAGACTGTATTTTGCGCCTTGCTTCTGCTACGCCAGCCACTCAATTTTTGGAACAGCCTCAATATGAGTTCAAACAACGGTGGGATGAGATTCTCGCGCATTACGGGGTTGAACTAACCGATTATGGTGCAACGGAAGCAGATGTTCTGGATGCGTTAACGCAACAGGGTGCCACAATAGAGACGATCGTCGCGGCAGAGTGGCGCATTGAACAAACGATCGACGAACTGCTGCATCGCTATCAAAACCGGATGTATAGTGCAAGCTGGCAAATTCCAGACGAGATTTTTGCTCTGGCTATCCAAAATCTAACCACCTGGTGTGAGCAACACTACGATTCTCTAGACTTAGACGTTTCTCACAACACCCGCTTTCAAATCACGATCGCGCCATTGGGTGCAGTGAATTCTATCCGTCTACGTTCGCCGTTCTGAATAGTTTGTGAACAGATACCAGGCCACAGGCACACGATAGAAAAGCAACAGATCTTGTACCAACAGCAGTGGGTTTGGCTTTTAGTTCGCTAATTCTTTGTCTCATCTCGATGACTTTAATGAGCACTTAAAGCCGCAGCATTGATGAAATTTAAGTACCTGGAAACGGGATCAATTTCTGCGTCTTGATCTCAACCTTAGACATGAACAAATGTGAACAAATGATCACTTGGTATCTCTGCTAGCTAATTCTTGCGTTTGCTTTGAGTACTATCAAGCGGTCAGTTCTAAGAAGACATCATGAGTGGAAATGCTGCCCGCGTTCAAGCCGTTCACCAGATCACTAATCGAGCGTTGATACCGCCTAAACCCCCAGAGCGTCTAGAAGATATCTGGGCCGAGAATGTGTTTAACCTCAGTAAAATGCAGGCCAGCTTGCCCAAAGCGGTTTTTAAGTCGATTAAAAATACGATCGTCACAGGTGAAAAACTCGATCCGTCGATCGCCGATACAGTCGCTCTCGCCATGAGAGACTGGGCAACTTCAAAGGGCGCACTCTACTACGCCCACGTCTTTTACCCTATGACCAATTTGTCCGCTGAAAAGCACGACGGCTTCATCTCGGTGCAAGGCGATGGCAATGTGATTTCAGAGTTTTCTGGCAAAGTGTTGGTGCAAGGAGAACCGGATGGCTCGTCGTTTCCCAATGGCGGCATTCGAGACACCTTTGAAGCACGAGGCTACACGGGTTGGGATGTGACCAGCCCCGCCTACATCATGGAAACCGACAACGGTTCTACGTTGTGCATTCCCACCGTTTTTGTCTCCTGGACGGGTGAAGCACTAGATAAAAAAGTGCCGCTTTTACGTTCGATCGCCGCGATGGACAAAGCCGCCAATAAGGTGCTGAAGCTTCTGGGGAATGCAAATGTCGCTCACGTCAACTCTAGCTGTGGCGCAGAGCAAGAATATTTTCTGATTGACGCGAACTTTGCCAGCCAGCGTCCCGATCTTCTCTTAGCCGGACGTACCCTCTTTGGCAAAGCGCCTGCGAAGGGTCAAGAGTTTGACGATCACTACTTCGGCGCGATCCCAGAACGCGTTCAGGTCTTTATGCAGGACGTAGAAGAAACGCTCTACAAACTGGGGATTCCTGCAAAAACTCGGCATAACGAAGTAGCTCCTGGGCAATTTGAAATTGCGCCCTTTTTTGAAGCCGCAAACGTCGCCAGCGACCATCAGCAGCTTTTAATGACGGTGCTGAAGCATACTGCCAAACAGCACGGGTTTGTCTGCTTACTGCACGAAAAGCCCTTTGCAGGCATCAACGGGTCTGGGAAACACGTCAACTGGTCAGTGGGGAATGCGACCCAGGGCAACTTGCTTGATCCAGGCGATTCGCCTCACGACAATGCTCAATTCCTGGTTTTCTGCGGTGCGGTGATTCGGGGAGTGCATAAATATGGGCCGTTGATGCGTGCCGTTATTGCGACTGCCAGCAACGATCACCGTCTGGGAGCCAACGAAGCACCGCCTGCCATTATGTCGGTGTACCTGGGTACCCAGTTAGAAGAGGTGTTTGAGCAAATTAAAACAGGTACAGTCACTGAATCAAAGCAGAAAGGTGTCATGGATCTGGGTGTTGATGTGTTGCCCCATCTCACCAAAGATGCAGGCGATCGCAACCGAACGTCGCCCTTTGCGTTTACGGGCAACCGCTTTGAGTTTCGCGCGGTCGGATCGAGCCAATCAGTATCGGGGCCGTTGATTGCGCTTAACACCATGCTGGCAGATTCGCTTGATTGGGTTGGCAACCGCTTGGAAAGCGAATTAGCTAACGGCTTGGAACTCAGTACAGCCATTCTGACTGTCCTCAAAGAAGTGATGGAAACGCATGGTGCGGTTGTCTTTGGAGGCAACGGCTACTCTGAAGAATGGCACAAAATGGCGGTTGACGATCGCGGTTTAGCCAACTTACGCACCACAGCGGATGCCCTACCAACGCTCAAAGAAGCTTATATTGAAGACCTGTTTGCCAAAACGGGTGTGCTCACACCCGTCGAGCTAGCAAGTCGGTTTGAAGTGTACGCTGAGCAATACATCCTGTCGATCGAGGTCGAAGCGAAACTGGTTGTCAACATGGCTAAGACAATTATTTATCCCGCAGCGCTAGAGTACTTAGCCAAGCTATCATCAACCATTGCGAGTTTGGCTGGGCTAGGCGTTGACTTTGACAAAGAGAGTGCCAAGAAAATTGCAGATCTCACGAATGCAATGGTCGCGACAACCAGCAAACTCAGTACAGCCCTGGCTAAGCACGATTTCGCCACTACAGAAAACAAAATGCAATACTGCGCTCAAACGCTTCGTCCCTTAATGGATGAAGTACGCCTATCTGCTGATGCCCTGGAAGGCGAAGTTGCCGATAGCTTCTGGCCTCTGCCAACCTACCAGGAAATGCTGTTCATCAAGTAGTGTTCTGCTTGGATGACCTGGTTTAACCGCTGTTTGAAGCATCAGCATTCAGCATTCAGCGGTTAAACCAAGGCACACATTGCGTGAATGATTGAGATGAGTAATTTAGGACTGCCATAAAGCCAAGGCAGAGCGAGCCGTCTCAGCAATGGTTCTATCTAGCACAATCATGACTGCGGTGCGATTACTGTGATCTGGTTTGTGGCACGATCGCGCACAATCCACCCAACCTTAACGTCCGCTTCAGCCGCATCTGGATCGATCGGAGCCTCAGTGACATTGAAATATACCTTACGCCCCTCCCGCGTTTCGATCGCAAAATCGGTATTTTGGGCATACACCACCTTAAAGCCGCGATCGCGCAAACAGTACATGGCCCACCCTTTAAGTGTTTGCTGCTCTGGCTTAAACGGAATTGGCGGTTGATGAAATAAGGCTTCGATCGCGACGATGAATGACATAGCTCCTCTAATGCGTCTCTGGTTTGTAATTTCGTAACATCAGCGCTTCTACGGCTGCTTGCGGCGTAATGTCTCCCTGCAACAGGCGATCGACTTGATGGGAAATGGGCACAGCAATGTTTTGTTGTTCAGCAAGTATCGTCAAAACTTGAGTCGTATTCACCCCTTCGGCAGTACCTTTGAGCTGAGCGAGAACCTCCACCAGCGATTGCCCCTGGGCCAGCCCATATCCCACCTGGTAGTTGCGGCTGAGGGCACTGTTGCAGGTTGCCAGTAAATCACCTAAGCCCGATAAGCCATAGAACGTTTCTGGTTTAGCACCCCAATATGTCCCCACTCGAATAATTTCGGCGAGTCCGCGAGTGACCAGTGCAGCTTTTGCATTCGTGCCCAGATGTAACCCATCGCAGGCTCCCACCGCGATCGCAATCACGTTCTTCAGCGTACCGCCCAGTTCCACGCCCAGTCCATCAGCATTGGTATAGATCCGAAAGGAGTTGGACGACAGTGCCGCTTGGACGGTTTCTGCCGCAGCAAGCTGTTGGCTGGCAACCACCGTTGCAGCAGGCAACCCCTGCTGAATTTCTTGAGAAAGGTTTGGGCCTGATAGGACAACCACTGGATGCGACGGTAATGCAACCTGCCAGATTTGAGAGGGCAGCAGCGGCGTCGTTTCATGGCTACCCGTTGCTGCCAAGCCTTTGGTCGCTGTGACAAACACCGTATGAGGTGCGATCGTCACCTGTTGTACCTGTTCAGCGACTGCTCTCACACCTTTCATCGAGACCGCAGAGACCACTATATCGGCATCATCGAGCATCGTGTGCAACGCTCCCTCTTGACGTGACCAAACACGGACTCTGTGGCCTTTGTCCTTTGCCAGCGTGGCTAAAGCGGTTCCCCAGGCTCCAGCACCCAGAATGACGATCGTAAGTTGTGACATAGGATAAAGCTATCAGCTTTCAGCAATCAACGGTCAGCTTCTTAAAGTTCAAGCCTTGAGTGTTGAAGCAAGACAACTGACCAACAAAACGAGGGCTTCAAGATGACGAATCACTACTTGTTGTAAGTTGATGGCTGACCGCCGACTGCTGACCGCTTCTTTCTCGTGGATACCGCTCCATCAACGTCCGCACTTGCTCCGCATGGTAAGAACTGCGCGTTAGAGGAGACGACACCACTTGCAGAAAGCCCAGCGATTCGCCATAGACCTGCCAGACATCGAACTGCTCCGGACGCACGAAATTGACTACGCCCAAGTGCTTTTGACTGGGTTGGAGGTACTGCCCGATCGTGAGAATGTCGCAAGCCACTGACCGCAGATCGCGCATAACCTGTTTCACTTCGTCATCGGTCTCGCCCAGACCCACCATAATGCCTGTTTTTGTGTAGACCCAAGGTGTCAGATCGCGCGCTCGCCGCAAGACGTCCAGCGAGCGCTCATAGCTTCCTTGAGGACGAACTCGACGATACAAGCGGGGGATCGTTTCAGTATTGTGGTTCAGCACCTCTGGCGCGGCTTGCAAAATCGTTGCCAGCGCTTCCCAGTTGCCACAAAGGTCAGGAATCAAGACTTCGATCGTAGTGCCAGGTGAAGCAACCCGAATCGCCTGGATGCAGCGATCGAACTGGGCTGCACCACCATCCGGCAAATCATCCCGATTCACTGAAGTCACCACAACATGGTTCAGCCGCATCCGGCGGACGGCTTCTGCCAACCGCTCTGGTTCAGTGGGATCAAGCGGCTTTGGCTTTTTCTCAAAGTCAATGTCGCAGTAGGGGCAAGCACGGGTGCAGGCAGGCCCCATAATCAAAAAGGTAGCCGTGCCATTGTTAAAGCACTCACCAATATTGGGGCAAGAGGCTTCTTCACAAACCGTGTTCAGCTCCAGATCCCGCAGAATTTCTTTAACCGAGCCGACCCGCTCCCACTGGGGGGCTTTTACCCGCAACCACTCTGGCTTAACAACCACACCTTATCCCAAGTTAAACAGCTTCTGTCCATCCTAACAGGCACAGGCTACAAGGTCGAAGTGCCGCCAGAGCGTACACAACTGCCCCGATCGAGGTGTCTTTTGAATCAAGGCAGTTGCGCATCAAAGAGGGTTGGTTTCGGGGGGGGCAACATTACCTGACATTGGCGAAACGGTTTCTTGCTTAATGCTCAGCGTCGCAGCCGCACCTTTGGGAGTCACCTTAGCAGCAGTTGTCTGGGTGGGAGAAGCTTTTGGTAACGGCGCTACTGTTGCTGAAGAAGAGGGTGAAGCTGGTGCGGTGCGCTGAGGAATCGATTGATGCGAAACCCAGGCAATTCCACCCGCCATCAAAGCCGCGTAACCAAGATAGATCTGCATCGAATTGATGCGTAGCTTCGAGCCTGTCTTGGGCTGCTGCCACGATGGTACTACAGCCGACTCGATCGCAGGTAGCGACGCAGCCATCTGGTTTCCATCGAGATCCAGTGCGTTACCAATCTGACGAATAAAGCCACGCAGATAGATATCCTCAGGTAGCCGCTCGATTCGTCCAGTTTCTAAGGCTTCTAATTGATGGAGGGAAACCTGGGTTCTTAAGTGTAAATGATATGGTGACCACGACTTTTCTTGCCGTACCCGAAGAATCATTTGCCCTAAGTCTTGCAGGTACGCTTCTCGTGCCTCAAACATGGCCTTTTGTGCAAGCTCTCGCTTACTCAGTTTTTTGCCAGGGTCTACCTTGAGCGGCTTGATGCTAGAAACGGCAGTGGGCGGATAGAGAACTTTACGCTCTCGAACTGCTGGCGGTGTCTTGCTTTCTGTAGGCGGAACGACTGCCAGAGTAGGAGGAGTGCGATCGGAGGCGTTTGGGGCTGAAGAATTTACTGGTGTCAGGGATTGCACCTTCGATGCAGCGGCTGGAGTGATGGAGTTGGTAAAGCTCTGTTCTGCTGTTTGCACCATCCTTGAAGACTTTTTGTGCACCATTTTGCGTAGTGCCAGTCGAATGGCTTCTCGACCCATCGCTCTCATCATGCTCTGCATCTGTCGATTCAAATCGTCTGGCAATGCTTTCAGGCTTGAGAGCATCTGTCCATAAATTTCGCTGTGATGTAGCTCCGTCTCGACTTGCCCTAAGATTGCCCGCAGCCCATTCAATGAAACTTCAGCGTTGCCCCCAGGAACACCCACACAGTACGTAGACTCGTGTGCCAGCATGAATCGCCTCTCCTATCTAAAACGTCCAGCACTCAACAGCCTTTATTAACCTCAAACGTGGCTTCGCTCAGTGGTAGCCAAGCTTTTACAACCTACGCCTAGAGTAAAATAGTGAAGCCGTCTTCATTGCTTCATCATTCAAGGGCTTCCTGCTCCCTCCGGATGGATAAATTTCAATTCAAACAGGACTGACGCAAATTCTCTAAAGCCAGCCCCCCAGCCCCCAATTTATAGTCCTAGCGGACATACAAGAAAGGGAAAACAAGCCCTCAAAGTCCCCCAGAATTGGGAGCTTAAAGCCCTTTGGGCATACAAGAAAGAGACGGCTGCGTAAGTCCTATCAAAACAAAACGGTGGGGCGATCGCCCCACCGTCAGCAGCAGATTCGAGCCTTAATGCCATTCAATCGCGACGGCTATCTCTAGATGTGCATTCTTTAGACAAGCAGCGCTCTAGCAGCGATACTTGATGGAACCACCAATAGCGACGTGGATTGAGAACCACTTGAAACTTGGAGTCAAAGACTGGCTGGTTGAGGAACTGCCAGAAGGGAAAAGAAAGCTTGGTGTGTTGTGAAGAAAACATAGGAAAATTCCAGATGATAGGGGCGGGCAGCACTCGTCGCAAGCGCTCGATGCACGGACTGGTATGCCACTACAACCATGCCAAAATCCTTTACGAATCCCCTTGTGAGGATTGCGGAATCTTCCTACATCTTTTTTTCAAATATCTGTATTTCTATGGAGAAAATGACGCACTTTTTGGGGTGCCTTCAGTTTCTTCGTTACGTTCAGTTCGTCAACACGGCGAACCAAAGTGTAAGGTATACATGGGTAGACTGCAAAAACGGAGCGGCAAGCTCTGTACACTTACGATTCGCTGAGCTTCGCGATCGCACGTGTCAACAGTTGATAAAACCCTTCGACATCAATTGTTTCAGCAATGTTGGCATGGGGAGGCGCGTTGGTCACATGATTGCGATCGACCACTGTGCGCCCCATCGTTAATTCACTGGTCGTTTCGATTGCAACATAAGCGCGGCTGGTCGTGAATAGAGCAGGCTGCAAGAGATAGGCAATGACGCAGGGATCATGAAGCGGCGGGCCAGGAAAGCCATGACGCTGCATCTCGTAGGCACCGTAGTGATTCAGCAGGCCGAGCGTAGCAGCGCTGATGGGGGAGTTGATTGCACGTATCCCATGCAAGCGCTCTGGAGTCGCGATCGCCTGATGCGTTACATCCAGACTCATGATTGTCAATGGAACTCCAGCTGTGGCAACCACATGGGCTGCATGAGGGTCAACATAGAGGTTAAATTCGGCTGACGGCGTGATGTTGCCTTGAGTCAGCGCTCCGCCCATCATCACAATTTCTTGAATGTGCTGACAAATCGCGGGTACCTTGATGAGCGCGATCGCAATATTCGTGAGGGGGCCCAAAGTTGCAAGCGTGATCTTGTGCGTTGATCGCAGCAGCGTCTCGATCAAAAAATCAACGGCGTGTTGCTCTTGCAGTGGCATCTGCGGTTCTGGCAAATGAATGCCATCTAACCCTGTTTTGCCATGTACGTCTTCAGCCGTTAGAAGGGGACGCAGCAACGGACGAGGGCAACCTGCATACACGGGTACATCAACACTCATCAGTTCGCACAGGGCGCGTGCATTCTTCTGCGTAAGGCTGAGCGGCACATTACCAGCCACTGTCGTAATGCCCAGAACGTTAAGATGCTCTGGAAAGGCTAGGGCAAGAAATAGGGCGATCGCATCATCAGCTCCTGGATCACAGTCGATGACGATTGGTTTAGCCACCATAAATAGCAATTACTAGAGGGTGATGATGGATTTGGGGTAAGCAGAAAACCGTTAACAATCTACTAAACCCCTAGAGGAATAAATATTACCTGATGGACGGTTCGGTGATCTCCTACAGGATGCAGCGGTTTTACCGCACAAGGCAATTAGCAAAACTGATGAATTAGTCGTTTCATTAGCCATGCTGATCAGTAGGTAAGCACAATGATTTGTAAAAAGAGGTTTGAGGACTTCGCCTCCAAGCAGGGGTTTAATCCCTCCACCCCAAAACCATCTTTAACTTAATAGGACTTACGCAAATGCGGTCATCTTTCGTCCCCTAGCCCCCAATTTTGGGGGAACAGAGCCAATTAAAGCCCCCAGCATTGGGGGTTTGGGGGCAAGTGCGTAAGTCCTACTTAATTAAGCCCAGCCACTTAGCAAAGTTAAATCACCTCCGGCTTTGCCGGAGGCTTATCTTTGTTAGCCCCCCAAGGGGGCAGGGTTAGGTGTCTCCCAAGGAGACGAGCAGCCTCACCGCAACGGCAAATTCAGTTGCTCTAACCGGA
>JAESFU010000401.1_pt1 | contig 25896 bp, 17 predicted proteins | sample 9269461 | NCBI WGS metagenome assembly JAESFU01 (sample SAMN14502556, study PRJNA617107) | algae metagenome | isolation source: Stenomitos rutilans HA7619-LM2 and co-occurring heterotrophs from cave walls | place: USA: Waikapalae cave, Hawaii | collected 2009-07-28
CTTGGTATCGTCGATGGCTTCGACGATCGTGATATCCATGAGACGGAGCGCGATGCCGTCTGCCCACTGCTGGATGGCCTGCATGGAAAGATCGCGCGGCTGCACGACACGTCCGCCGCGATGGAGGAAGCGTGCAGGTTCGTGCGGTGCGGTCTGTGCGAGGTGGACGGGGCGGAATGCGTAGAAGACTGCTTGATGGGTCTTGGCGAGCGCAGGGGGCTGCGTGACGGGGTTGGTCCTGATCCCAAGCTCGGGGTTGCCCGAGGCCCGCGCGGTGCATGCAGCGATCGCTGCTCCGGGAGAGAGTTCGCGCTCGATCGTCGCGGAGGGATAGGTCGCTTCGACGCGGTCGCCGATTCGCACTGCAACGCCATCGAGCCCGCGCGCGAGCATGAGGTCGGCTTCGTCAAACGAGAGAAGCGTGATGGGCCGGATGGCCTCTGCGAGTTCGAGACTGATCTGGATGTCGCCTGCAAAGAGCTGCTTGCGGTCTTCGCGGAAGGCATCGCCGCCCTTGGCGAGGCGGGACTGTGATTCGCGGTGGGCGCTCTTGGCTGCAGCGACGAGCGGGTGGAGGGAGTTGCTGGGAAGTTCGCCGGGGGTGCGTAGCGCGTCGCCGCGACCGACGATCGCGCCATCGAGCCGGAGGGTGATGCAGGCAGCGCTGATGACGTCCGCGCCCGGCGGTAGGGCGTCTACAGAAGGTTCCTTGCCTTCGCGGATCCAGCTCTCAAGGACCGAGAAGCAGGCCAGCGCGAGGTCGGGCGTCAGGCCCTTGGGTGCCTCGATGGTGAGGGGCTGAAGGTTCTCGGGCTGTGGCGCTACCGGTGGATAGGCAGCGTGGGCTTGGCGTCCGGGAACGTGCGTGGTACAAAGGAGGAGCGTGAGGGCGGCGGATGTTGCCCAGCGGCGACGGGGAGTGTTGCGTTGATGCAACAGGGCGGCATGCGCGGGCGCCAGAACGGCCTTGGGGGCGCTCAGCGTGGGATAGTTTGCCGCGGAGTCAGAGTGGCACGCGGGTTGATTCATGTGAGACGGCCTTCCACAACTCAAAGACTGGAGCATCAAATGAAGAACCTGCTGACCATCACCCCCGGCCATCGTCGCACCGCACTGCTGTGCCTGCTGACCTTCCTGGCAATGTGCTAAGCCTTCCCTCTACCTCGCAACGATCCCCTGGCTTGCAGCGATCCCGAGGCTCGCAGCGTCCCAGACCATCGAAGGTTCGACGGAGAGAACGCAGGTGATCATTCATGCGGGGCGTCCCTCGGTCGGTTGACCGCTGGGACAGCTTACAGGACTGTACGGATCATCGACGGCACCGTGCAACGCCCGGGAGGGATTGCAGGGGCGAGACCTCCGGATAACTGAAGATCGCTACTGCACCTGAATCTCGCCCGTACGGCGGGTTGTTGTCGTTTTGGGGGGACCTGCCCCAAGCAGGCCGCACGCTGGCGTGCTCAACCCGCTTACGGCTGGGCGAGCATCTCCCGGACCTTGGCAGAGAGTGTCTGGGGCGTGAAGGGCTTCTGGAGGAACGAGTAGTTGGAGCCCAGGACGCCGTCGCGGAGGGTCTCGTCGTCGGTGTAGCCGCTGGCAAAGAGGATCTTGAGCTTGGGAAGCTTTGCACGAAGCTTCTCTGCAAGCTCCCGCCCATTCATCTCGGGCATCATCATGTCAGTCAGGAGAAGATCGATATTCCCCTGCTCGCGCTCGACGAGTGCCAGGGCAGACGGGCCATCTGGAGCTTCAAGCACCCGCCCGACTTGGTCCTTGAGCGCCAGGACGGTGACCGTGCGGACGTTGCGGTCGTCTTCGACGATCAGGACCGTGCCCTGGCGCGGAGAAGTATCGCTCGGTGTCATGCCAGGACGCTCCGGTACGTCGAGGGGGAGCTCGACGGAGGGAAGGAAGATCTCAAAGGTCGAGCCCTTGCCAAGCTCTGATTCGACATTGATGTGCCCACCGCTCTGCTTCACGATGCCAAAGACCATCGCGAGGCCCAGCCCGGTGCCTTTGCCCGTCGGCTTGGTTGTGAAAAAGGGCTCAAAGACGCGCTGGCGGACTTCGCCGGTCATGCCCGTGCCGTTGTCGGTCACGCTGAGGCGAACGTACGAACCGGGGCGTGCGCCGGTGTGCTGGCGAAGGTCAAATTCATCGAGTTCGATTCGCCTGGTGCTGATCGTGATTGTGCCGCCATCGGGCATCGCCTCGCGCGCGTTGACGACGAGGTTCATCAGGACCTGGCCGATGTGACCGGGGTCCGCGAGCACGCGACCTGCGTCGGGCGCGAGATCGGATTCGAGCGTCACGTTCGCACCGATCATGCGGTTGAGGAGTGTCGAGGTTTCGCGAACTGCAGCGTTGATGTCAAGCACGCGCGGCTCGACCACTGCACGCCTGCTGAAGGTCAGGAGCTGGCGCGTGAGTGCAGCTGCACGCTCGCCGCCTTGGCGGATGTCATCGAGAAATCGGCGGACAGGGTCCTGCGGGCGTGTGGAAGCGAATGCGAGTTCGGTTGAACCGAGGATGACGGTGAGGAGGTTGTTGAAGTCGTGCGCCACGCCACCTGCAAGCTGGCCGACTGCTTCCATCTTCTGCGCCTGGCGGAGCTGCTCTTCAAGCCGCATGCGCTCGGTGATGTCGCGCACCACGCCGAGGATTCGGCCATCGGAGAGGCGCTTCGAATTGATCTCGCAGTGGAAGGTTGTGCCGTCCTTCTTGCGGAACTTCCACGTGCTCTTGACAGCCTCCCCTGCAGAGAGCGCTTCAAGCTCGCGTTCCATTCGAGGGAGGTCTTCGAGCGTGCAGACGTCCTTGTACGTCGTGCCGAGCATCTCTTCGCGGGTGTAACCGAACATCGCGCACCCCGCGATGTTGGCATCGAGGCAGCGACCATCAGGTGCAGACATGAAGATGCCGTCGGTCGCCTGATCCGCGAGCGTGCGGAAGCGGGATTCGCTCTCGCGAAGCGCTTGGGCGACCTGCGACCTGCGAACAAACTCTGCTTCCCAGAGGTGAAACTGCGCGCGGAGCACGAAGTAGAGGAGGATGCTGGTGACGCCGATGAAGAACCAGCCTTTGTAGCTCTGGATGCGCGTGATCGCGTGCGGATCGTCAAAGAGAATCGAAACCACGTGATCCGAAGTCAGGATCCATAACGCGCCAGCGACTGCGTAGAGCAACGCGGTCCTGACCGCGACGCGGAACAGGACTCGACGCCCCAGGCTTTCCTGCTTTGGCGACACCCTAACCCCCTTGCACGCCGGAGCTGACTGCACCGGCTGCTCGTAGACCCCTCTGGATGCCGAGCATCATACAGGGGACGTGTGAAGGGTGCGGCGGATTGGTAGGCTGCACACCATGACAACATTCATGCAGCCAGTTCGAAGGGGTATCGAGGGGGTTGGCCGCCTGGGATGGATGACGCCTGCCCGGAGATGGTGGGTTGGCGCGTGCGCTGCCGCGATGGCGGTCGCCATCGGCGGGTGCAAAGGCTCGGGGGAAACTGGGGGTTCCGAGGCTCTTGGTGCGGAAACTTATGTCCTGTGCTATCTCAAGAACGGTCCAAAGACCGGGCAGGGGACGAGGGAAGAGCGTCAGGAGATCTTCCGCGGGCACATGAGCAACATGCAGACGCTGGCCGAGCAGGGCAAGCTCGTGATCGCAGGGCCGTTTGATGCACCGCGCGATAAGACGTGGCGCGGGATCTTTGTTCTGACTGCAAAGACCGCTGATGAAGCGACCGCGATCACCGCGACCGACCCTGGCGTGAAGGCAGGGGAGTTCTCAACGGAAATGGTCGTGATGCGAGGGAGCGACGTTCTCCACCAGACTGCAGAGCTTGACCGCAAGGCCAAGGAGAACCTCCCGCCGCAGCAGCCGGGCCAGCCACCTGCGAACATCCGCAAGTATGTGATGGTGCATGCAAAGGATGCTCAGAAGGCAGGCAGGGCTCTCGAGCAATCCGGCTGGCGTTCGCGTGTCGTGTGGGCAGGGACGTTTGAAGGCTCGCATGCAGGCGAGTGCATTGTCGTGCTTGATGCGACCGAGCCTGCGGAAGTCCAGTCGATGCTGACTTCGAACGGCGCGGGTGAAATTGGCGTCGATGGCTGGTGGTCGACCACAAGCCTGATGGATCTGCCCGATCCTGTCGGCAGCGTACTGCCTTAACTAGATTCTCCTGCTTTGCCGTCCGCCGCCCGCGGTCCGCGGCCTGCTCATGAAAAGAGAAGGCCGGGACGCCGCTTGCACGGCGCCCCGGCCTTCGGGGTAAGGAGATCAGGATTGAAACTCGCGATCAGCCCGCGACCGTGAGGAGGTCTGCGATCTGGATCGCGTTGGTCGCCGCGCCCTTGCGGAGCTGATCGCCGCAGGCGAGCAGGCACCACGAGATGCATGGGCGATCGGTGGAGGCAGTTCCCGAATCGATCGCAGCAGGATCAGGACGGAGGCGTCCGACGAGGACGTCATCGCGGCCTGAGGCCTGGAGCGGGGTGGGGAAGCGGTTGCCACCGCGATCATCGACCAGCGTCACGCCCTGCACGTTCTCGAACGCAGCACGGACCTGTGCTTCGGTCGCGGGCCGCTTGAGGCGGACGGTGATCGCCTGCGTGTGTGCACGGAGGACGGGCACGCGGACGCAGGTGGGCGTGATCGAGAGCGACGGATCTGCCCAGATCTTGCGGACTTCATCGATGATCTTGCGTTCCTCGACATTCAGACCTGAGACCGGATCGACGTCCGAATCGTGGCTGAAGACGTTGAAGGCACAAGGTTCCTTGAAGAAGCGAGGCTCTGGTGCGTGGCCGTCCAGGACGCGACGGGTCTGTGCACGGAGCTCATCCATCGCGGCGATGCCCGCACCGCTGACTGCCTGGTAGGTCGCAAGCTGGATGGACTCGATGCCGAACGCCCTGCGGAAGGGATCAACTGCAGTGACGAGAATGACCGCGGAGCAGTTGGGATTGGCGATGAGGCGCGGCGGGGTTGCGGTGCGAGTGAGCCGTGCACCGTTGATCTCAGGAACGATCAGCGGGATGTGCGGATCGAGGCGGAAGGCTGACGAATTGTCAACGACGACCGCACCCGCAGCCACTGCAGCAGGAGCGAACCTGCGTGCAACATCCGCGCTTGCAGCGAAGATCGCAAGATCGCTCGTGGCAAACGAGTTCTCTGCGAGTGCTTCGACCTGCACCTTGCCATCGCCGTAGGGGAGAGTGGTACCTGCAGAGTTTTCAGAGGCCAGCGCCAACACGCGGGACTGGTGAATGCCGCGTGAGGAGAGGATCTGAAGCACTTCGCGGCCGACCGCGCCGGTGGCGCCGACGACTGCAAAGCGCGGGGGGCGAACCCCGCGTGCTTCGACCTGAGCAGGTGCTGCTGCGTGCGTGACCGGCGCGGGTGCAGCGCCGGTGGCGTCGAGTGCAGGGCGAGTTGCACGGAGTTCGCGACGCAGATCAAGAAGATCCGCGACGACGCTCTGTGCAGTCGGCCAGCGGCCTGCGCCCAGGCCACGGACAAATGACGTCGCACCATCTGAAGTACGGATCAGGAGGCCGTTTGCAGAGCCGGGAAGATCCGCAAACGGGCTGTGTGCATCGACCAGGCGCGGCTCGACCGTGCCGACGATGCCCTCGGGCGTCCTGCGTGCAGTGGCGATCAGCTTGATCACCTGGCCCTCGCGCTTGCGTGCAGCGAGTTCCTGGATGGCCTGCGTGCTCAGGCCGGTGCGAGCAAAGTCCTCATACCGGACATCCGCATCAAAGGCGTGGAAGCACATGACCGCGAGCTTCTCTGCAGCGTCGGTGCCGTTGAGATCGCGCGAGGGGTCTGCTTCCGCATAACCCTTGTCCTGCGCGGTCTTCACTGCAGCATCGAACGAAGCACCACCCTGGACCTGATCGAGCACGAAGTTGGTCGTGCCGTTGATCACGCCTTCGATGGATTCAACGCGTGCACCCTGCCTGCGAAGGCTGGCGACCGCCTCGATGAGCGGGACCGCGCCACCGACACATGCAGCGTACCGGAGCGTGCCGCCCGTTCTTCCTGCAAGATCACGGAGTTCGCGGCCGTGCGCTGCGATCAGCGCCTTGTTGGCTGTGACGACGTGCTTGCCTGCAGAGAGCGCAGAGCGAACAGCGTGGTATGCAGCGTCGGTTCCGCCGATGAGCTCGACGACCACGTCGTCGCCCGCGGTGGATGCAGCCTTGATGAGCGAATTGGTCACGAGCGATGCGGGGATGCCCGCTGCAGTAGCCTTGGACTCATCGCGAACCGCGATGCGGGTCACTTCAAAGTCGTTGTCGAGCTGCGAAAGAAGCGTGTACACGCCGCCGCCGACGGTCCCCGCGCCGAGGATCGATGCACGGAGCGGCAGTGGGGCGGGCGTCGATGCGAAGAAGACATCGGACTCAGAGCCCACGACCGAAACATCGCTGCGCTGGAACGAGCCGACTTCAAACGAAAGGCTCCGTGCACGGGCCAGCAGGACGGCCTTGTGCTGGATGACGCCGCCGTCGAGCGTGAGCGCGGTTTCCCACGAAACCGTGCGGAAACGCTTGGCGGGCGGGCCGGGAAGCGCGGGATCGCGGTCGTAGAGACCGTCGACGTCCTTGATGAGACGGCATCGCGAAGCTCCAAGCTCTGCAGCGAGGAACAGGGCGGTCAGGTCGGAACCGCCGCGGCCAAGCAGCGTGAACTGGTTGTCATCATCCACACCGACAAAGCCCGGGATGATCACGACCGGACACTCGTTGAGCGAACGGTCGATGATCCGGCGATCGATCGATGCAGGGTCTGCATCGGTGCCGCGACCACGCGTCTTGAGCTGGATCGCCTGCGGCCCCAGGACTCGTGCAGGAATCCCTGCGCGGGAGAAGGCCAGCGAGAGGAGCGATGCAGTCGTGAACTCGCCTGTTGCCAGGAGCAGCGCACACGCCTTGTCGTCGGTCGCGTCGGTGTACGAGCGTGCCTGCGTCAGGAGCCTGTCGGTCGTGCCTTCAAAGGCAGAGACGACGACGACAACCTTCGAGCCTGCACGGATCCATCGGTAGGCCTCGTGAACGCCGCGGCGAAGATCTTCTTCGCTCCGGAGAACCGAGCCGCCGAACTTGAGAATCGTTAGCGGGTGGTGCACGAAACACCTCCCTTGGATGCGGTACAGGATGCAGCGGTGATGCCCGTCTTGGCTGCTGCAGCGGCGATTGCCTGCTCAAGATCCGCGATGATGTCCGCGGGTTCTTCGAGGCCGACCGAGAGACGGACGAGGCCGTCGGTCAGGCCGACGCGCAGACGCTGCTCACGCGGCACGTCGCCGTGCGTCATGCTCGCGGGGTGCGTGATCAGCGTCTCAACGCTGCCGATGTGCTCGACGAGCCTGCAGAGCTTCACGCCGTTGAGGAGTGCAGTCCCTGCTTCGACGCCGCCCTTGATCTCGAACGAAATCACGCCGCCGTGGAGGCCGCCGATGTGCTGGCGCTCCGCGATCTCGCGCTGGGGGCACGATTCAAGGCCGGGGTAGTAGACGGTCTCGATGAGTGCGTTCGATTCGAGCCACTTGGCGACGGCGAGTGCGTTCTGCGACTGCTGACGCATGCGGAGCGGGAGCGTCTTGAGGCCCTGGATCGTCTGGAAGGCGTTGAAGGGTGCCTGGATGTTGCCGGTGCACTTGCGGATCCAGCGGACACGCTCGAGGAACGCGGTGTCGCGGCTGGTGATCGCACCGCCGAGGCTGGTCGAGTGGCCTTCGATGTGCTTGGTCGTCGAGTAGACGGTGATATCGGCACCCAGATCGAGGGGCTGCTGGAGCGCGGGCGTGAGGAAGGTGTTGTCGACGATCAGCGTGACGCCTGCAGCACGGGTGATCCTGCTGACTGCTTCGATGTCGGTGAGCTTGAGCGTGGGGTTGGCGGGCGTCTCGATGAAGACGAGCTTGGTGCGAGTCGTGATCGCGGCAGCGATCTGCGAGGGCTCGCTCGCGTCAACGAAGGTTGCCGAGATGCCGAGTTCGTTGAGAACCTGGCGGAAGAGGCGGACGGTGCCGCCGTAGATCGCGTCGGCGACGACTGCGTGGTCCCCTGCACGGAGGAGCGCGAGGAAGAGCGCGGTTTCAGCAGCGAGGCCGGTCGCAAAACAGACCGACGGGGGTGCATTCTCAAGTGCGCCGAGGACCGACTCGAGGTGGTCGACGGTCGGATTGCCGACGCGCGAGTAGCTGGGGAGGCCGTCCGTGTCGCCGACCGAGCGCTGGGCGAAGGTCGTGGACTGAACGATCGGCGTGACAAGCGGGCCGGTGACGCGGCGCTTGGCGAGATCGCCATGGAGGGCGATCGTGCTGGTCGAGAGGTGCGAGCGGGTACAGGACGCGGGGTTCGATGAAGTCGACATGCCGTGATCTCCTCACGGCATCAAGTAGCGGCCTTGTAATCGCGGGGTGGGTGTTGAACGTCAACACCTTTTTGCGAATGAACGCCGGAGCGAGCTTCGCCGCATCTTGCCCTGGAAATCCAGGACCCCCCGCATGGGGTTGGCCTCGGCACCGCGACCTTGGTCTTTAGAAGACTGGCTCGGTTGCCGCCTGGGTGTGTGGCCTCCCAGGTCTCTTGATGCTGGACGAAGAATAGCGGGTTGTCAGATTCGGTCAAGAGGCATGTGCGCAAGTCCTGCGAATGAGGTGTTTTAGGACGTGGGAGGTCGTGGGAAGGGCCTTGCAAAGGCGGCAGGGCCATGGCGCGCGACAACCCCGGATGGCGGTCGTGGGCATCCATTCGCTTCCATCGGGGCGTGAACGCTGGCTCAGCGATCAGCCGCCCTGCTTGGCGTCTGCAGGCTGGTTCCAGGGAGTGGCAGTAAGCCTGAGCTTGCCGCGGAACCCCGGGCGGGGCGGGTTTGCTGCACCTTCCGCGAATCCGAGCGGGATCTCGATCTGGCGTGTGCCGTCGGCCTGCTGTACGACATTGGCCATGTGCGTCGCCTCGCCGATGCCGCGTTCAGAGGCGAGACCGAACCGGACGGTGGTCACGCCGCTCGCATCCGTGCGCACAAAGAAGGTGATCGTCTCGTCGTAGACGAACCCGCCCTCGAAGTGCTCGTCGAGCCAGAACTGGTTGTCGACCTCGTACATGGGCACGCGGATGCTGACACGCACTGCAAACGCAAGCGCGGTGTCGTTCGACTGCGTCTTGGCCATCTTCAGGAGATAGCCGGTGAAGAGATTCTGCGGGTTCTTGTCCTTGATCAGTTCGTCGAACTCCGCGTGGATCGCGGAGGCCTGCTCCACCTTTCGCTCGTGGAGGTAGTAGATGCCGCCGCGAACGCGTGCAGTGGATTCGATGTGGTACGAAGCGCGGATCTTCTTCCCCGCGTCCTTTTTCTCCTGCACCTTCCTCGGGAGGAGAATTTCATCCGCGTGGAGCGTGGCCTCGATGTGGACATCGCCAAAGAGGAATCGCCGGAGGTTCTGGTACCCCTCTTCGGAATTGACAATGCCGTAGTGCCCGCTGTGGCTGCGATGAACAAACGCACGCGGCGCCTTGTGGACGGTCGCGTTCTTGATCATGACAAGCCCGTCACTCATCGGGCCGGTCCCCTTCTTGGAAAGCCTGAAGAACGCGGTGTAATCGTCGTAGTTGGTGCCGACAAGGCAGAAGAAGCGTTCGACGGGGAATGCGCCGTTCAGGCTGGTCACGTCGGGATTGGCGGTGCTGGCAGGAGGGAGCTTGAGGTAGTCCCGCATCACATCGCGGTTGAAGTTGCGAACGTGGAACGGATCGAGCGCGCCGAGATTGGGCGCGTTCATGCCCAGGAGGTCGATGCCGTTGTGCGGCGTGGCGTAGGTGAACACCTTGTCGACCAGGTGCACCTTGGTCCGGTCCGCCGATGTAGCCCTCGCGACGTTCAGCTCAAGATCTTTGTCGAGTTCCGCGTTGCCGCTTCCGTGGATGCAGAGGTTCTGGAGGTAGCAGCGGCAGATGAGCCCGCCCATCGAGTGGGCGACGAGATGAACACGGAAATCTTTGCGGGCCTGCGCATCCTGCTGGCAGACGCTGTCCCGCACGCGGAGGATGAATCGACGGAGGTCCTCGGCGATCATGGGGATCGTCTGGCGCTGGCCATCGCCAAGATCATTTGATGCACGCTCGTAGTAGCGGAAGATCCAGATGCTTTTGCTCGGTGCTGCTTCGGTGCGAGGGAGGAGATCGCCATCGCGGAAGCAGTCGGTGTATTGGTGATCCTTCATCAGGCGAAGGAGCGGCGATTCAAAGATGAACCTGACGATGTTTCCCTGGTAGTTCTGGCGGATCTTGGTCGCGCCGAGATTGAACCCCATGAATGGGTCCGCGGTTGTTTCCTCGATCTCGCCTTCGGTCGCTGCAAAGCCGCGAACGTAGATGATCGGGTAATACGGCTGTGAAATCGTCATATGCTCAAACCCCCGTTGCACATGTGGCGGCGGATGGATGGCTGTGCAGAGAGATCATACCTTTTTCATGCCCTGTACGTGACGCGAAAGGTGCGGCCGATTGGCGTGAGGAACTGCAGCGAGGAAAGGTGCATGGACCTGCTTGAATGCGCAGCCCGCTCGATCGCCAAAGGCCAGTGGCCCGAGGCTGCTGCGTTGCTCGAGCAGGCCTGTGCGCGTGAGCAGCGAGGATCGGATGCGTGGGCAGTTTGTACTTCGATGCTGGGCGAGTGCCTGACACGTCTTGGGCGATTTGAAGAAGCGCAGCCGCTGCTTGAAGGGACGCATGCAGTTCTTGAGCGCGAGCAGGGTTCATCCGCATGGCGAGAATCGGTGCGGAGGCTTGTCGATCACTGGCAACTTCGCGGTTTTTTAGAACGTGCAGCGGATTTTCACGTTCTGCTTGTGATGGATGATCGAAAGCGTGCAGCAACGCCAACGACGACCAGAACGCATTCTGAAGAAGCGACGCCAAGCGGTAATCAGCAGGGCAATCCGGGCAGTGGCAAGTCGTGGCTTGATGGCTGGTCAGAAGTTTCGGAGCAGTAACGCCATGCAGGCGATATTGAGCAGAACTGCAAGAACAGTCAGCACCCAGAACGCAGGCTTGCGGTTCTTATGCCGGAGGAGTTTCATCGCGAGGATCGCGCCGGGCCAGCCGCAGACGAGTTCAAGGATGTGGAGCGTCTTTTCGGGCGTGCGCCAGGTACCACGAGAAGCTGCACGCTTATCAAGCCAGAACGCAGCGAAGGTGATGAGGCTCATGACGATGTAAATGCCTGCCACGATTGCAGTACGTTGCACACTCATCGCGCTGCACGCGGGAGTTCGAGCGTCCCGGAATAGACGTGCGTCGCGGGGCCCTTCATCTGCACGCCGCGAGTTGGCGATTTTGAATCCCACGTGATCTGAAGATCCCCGCCCGGGAGCTTGAGGGTTGAAGTTGTCGCCAGGCGATTGGTCAGGACGCCAGCGACATGGACCGCGCACGCACCGGTCCCGCAGGCCTGCGTCGCGCCTGCGCCGCGCTCCCACGTGAGCATCGACGCGCTGTGTGAAGGGCGTGCAGACGTGGTGGGGGAGTCGACCGCGACAAAGTGCACGTTGGTCTTCTCTGGGAAGACGCTGAGCCGCTCAATGCGCGAGCCGAGCTCGTGGAGCGGAAGGCCATCGAACGAGCGGACAAAGAAAACTGCATGCGGATTGCCCATCGACACGCACGACACATGAACTGCGTTGTCATGGGCAAACTGCGTAAGAACAGCTTCGATCGCAGCAAGTTCCGCGTGGTCCGATGGAGTGCCGAGCGATGAGAGCGGCACATCCAGCACACGATCCATCGACGCATGCACGGGCACCATCGCTGCTTCCAGGATCGGTGAACCCATGTCGACCGTGACCGACGAAACGTTGGCAAACCGCCCAGTCTGGCTCCATTCGCTGCGATCGACGTCGTGCGATTCGCAGACGATGTCCAGCACGCCTCTTCCGGTGAGGACTTTCAAGGGGTGCGAGCGCACGCCCACGCGTTCAACAAGATGCTTGGCGATGCACCGCAGGCCGTTGCCGCACATCTGCGCGCCGGTGCCGTCGGAGTTCACGATCATCATCGCAACATCCGCGCGGTCCTTCGTGCCGTTGATGCCGTGGTCGCCCAGCCGAGCCGAGAGAATCAAGATGCCATCCGCGCCGATGCCGGTTCGTCGGTCGCAGATCGCGGGCGCGGAGCTGTTCCAATCGTGGTCGATCAACTCTGGTCTGCGTGTCGCATCGATCACGACAAAGTCGTTACCCAGCCCGTGATATTTGAAGAACGGGACGGTTCGTCCTGAGCTGTCTCGTGCAGTTTCGCTCATACCACCACCGGACGTTTGCGGAGCAGGAAGATCAGAAGCGGGCCGCCGATGAGACTTGTCAGAACGCTGATGGGGAGCCGACCAGAGGCAAGGTTCACGGCCTTCACAAGAGTATCAGCCCAGATCACAAGTGCACCTCCCGCGAGGGCCGCGCAGATAATCAAAGGTCTGTGAAGCGGTCCCGCTGCCATGCGCACAAGATGCGGGCAGATTAAACCAATGAACGCGACGGGCCCTGCGATCACCACGCTGGATGCAGCCAAGACCCCCGAGGCGATGAACATCCAGCCGCGCAACGGTCCGATCGGAACGCCCAGCGAGCGTGCTTCGTCATCACCCAGCGTTGCTGCATCGAGTGCAGGTCCGAGCTTGGCGCTGATGCCTGCAACGACGACCACGATCGCGCCGATCAGGGCAGACTGCCCCCAGGTAATGTCGTCGCTGATCGCCCCCAGGAGCCAGCGCGATGCAGCCAGACCCCGGTCGGGGAGGAGGTACTGGACAAACTGGGTCATGCTTGCCGCCAGCACGCCGATGATGACGCCGACCAGGAGCAAGGAGGGTGGATCAATGAACCCCTTGCGTTGGCTGAAGAGGTACGTAAGCCCAAGTGCACCAAGGGCCCCGACGAGTGCAGGTGGTCCGGTGGCACCCAGCCCGACCTGCGAGATCATGCCGGTTGCCTTGTAAGAGATGTATGCAGCGGTCATGACGCCCAGGCCCGCCCCCGACGCCATGCCCAGGAGGTCGGGCGAGGCCAGCGGGTTGCGGAAAAGGCACTGGAGGAGTACCCCCGCGACCGCCACTGCAGACCCGACCACCAGCCCTGCAGCCGCACGTTGTGCACGGAGCTCGATGATCGGTGACTTAAAGAAGGAAACGGGTTCGTCAGGGCTTGGGTTGGTATCGGGCGGGACACCGCCGACTGCAATCCGTGCACCGATCGCCGCCAAGAGGAGGATCAGACAGGCAGCAAAGACCATGAAAGCACGTGCTTGCACTGCTAGAGACTAGTGTCTCCGCAGGCAGGATGCCATGGAGGGTGTGGTTTGGTGTGGTCGGTGGCGGGCGGCGGGGCGCCTTCCACGGCCCGCAGGTCGGGATCGGATCTCGGTGGGCGCGATTGATGACGACCGGCGGGAGGCTGCATAAACTTGCTCCCCCAAACCGCACCCGTCCAGGCTTCTTTGCCGGGGCGAGGGAGGCGGCCTTTGCAAGTTCGACGGAGACCCGCGCGTGGCCAAGAAGACCTTCCGTTGCCGACTCGTGACCCCGACGGCCAGCCTCATCGATGAGGCGGTGACGTACGCGTCCGTGCCGGCGTGGGATGGCCTGATGGGCTTCCTTCCCGGGCGTGCACCGATCCTTGCCAAGCTCGGCTGCGGCGAACTGGTCCTCCGGTTCCCCGACACCGACAAGGGTGCGGGTGGTGAGCGTTCGTACGTCGTTGATGGCGGCGTGCTTCAGATGCAGGGCGAGACGCTGACGATCCTCGCCGAGTATGCAGAGGCTGCGGAGCAGATCAACCCTGCTGACGCCCAGGTCGAACTCAAGAACGCGATGGGCAAGTCGGCTCCCTCTGGCAACGACCGTGCAGTCGCCCAGGAAAAGCTCGACCGCGAGCGCGAGCGTGCACGGGTGAAGGTCCGGATTGCCTCGGGTTCGTCGATCTGAGCTTGGTATTCTGAACTTGGTGCTGTGGGCTTGGTGTTCTGGGGCGGGCCTTTGGATGCTGCCTTCGGAATCGGGCGCCACGTTCGATCTTCCATTTTTCGTGCCTTGCAATCCGTGACCCTGACACCCATGTGTCACGGGTCGTTGTCGCTTGCACTTCATCGTCCATGCTTCCCTGCTAGTCTCTGTCCGTGGCATCGATCAGCAGGGTCTTTCTGGGGTGGAATCGCCCGCTCGTTCATTCGGCGGCGGAGTATCTCGCGCGGACGTTCAAGGTCGAGAACGGCGGCGTGGATCTCTCTCGCGTCACGTTGATCGCGCCCGGCGGAAGGTTCGGCCGACAGATCATCGAAGAAATCGCGATCTCGCACGGTGCAGTGCTTGGCGAGTTTCTCACCATCGAGCGATTTGTCTCGCGGCTCATCGATTCGCCGCAGTTGCCGACCGACTGGCTGCGCAAGCTTGCGTGGGTTCGGGCTGCTGCAGAGCTATCGACCGAGGAACGCGAGTCACTGTGGCCTGCGAGCGTGCAGAACTCAACAGTGCAGCTCCTGGCGATGGCACAGGCGATTGACAATGCAGCCAAGCGGCTCGCGAGCGACGGGGTCGGCTTTGAAGACGCGCTCGCGGTGGTGGAGGAGAAGGATCTTCCTGACATTCCACGCTGGCGTGCATTGAACATTCTCAAGTCTGCGTATCTGCGCCAGCTTGCAGGGTTCAACTCCGTCGACCCCTGGTCGCACCGCGCTAGAGCTGCACATGACGCGAACTCGCTGCACATCGGCAACGTGATTCTCGTCGGCCTTGTTGAGATCCCGGGCTTGTTTCGCAAGTTCCTTGAACGTGGAACTGGCAATGTCACTGCCTTGATCGCCGCGCCGGACGATCGCGATCATCTGTTCGATCATCTGGGCACTGCAGATACGCGTGCATGGCAGAAGGAACTTCTTGAGATCGATGACTCTGCGATCACCGTCGCGGATGGTCCCACGCAGCAGGCGCAGGCGGCAGTCGTGATCGCGGGTGGTGATGCACAGCCCCGCAAACCAGATTCGGTTGTGATTGCAGTGCCCGATGAAGAAGTGCTCGATGCCCTGGAACTCCTGGGCAGGTCACTTGAGCAGCCAACGGATGGTCGCATTCCGCTCCGACTTCGCTCTGCTGCAGGTTCGAGCGCATCGCAGACCGCCCCTGCACGGATGCTCCGGCTGGTCGCTGAGTTTCTCGCGGATCCCGAGCTACCTGCCTTCTCCAGGTTGCTTCGGCACACGGACATCGAAGCGTTTATCCGGGGCGCTGCGATCAGGCGTGCAGGGCCCTTGATTCAGCACACCACCGATCTCCTTGGCTTTGTTGATTCCTACGGGACGACGTACGTTCACTCGACGATCGATGGCACGTGGCTGGGCGGGCTTCGGAAGGAAGACCCGATCCGGAGGACCGTGCTTGAGGCGATTTACAGCGGCATGACGGAAATGCTCGCGGGGCTGTGGCGCGAGAATCGACCTGCTTCAGAGCGCCCGATCAGCGCGTGGATGCACATGATCGTCGGCCTTGTCCGGAGCGTTTTCGGAACGCCCGCGGATGAACGATCGGTTGCAGCGATCGAGGCGATCGAATCCATCGCACGATCCATGCAGACGGGTTCGATTCATGGTGAGCATGAGCCTGCGATTTCGCCCGATGCAGCGATCCGGATCATTCTCGCGGAGCTTGGCAGAACGCAGATTCCATCTCCAGGCGATGACAACGCGGTGGAGCTTCTGGGGTGGTTTGAAGCAGTGCACGATGCAGCGGATCTGTTGATCCTGACGGGGATGAACGAAGGGTGTGCGCCGCGAGATGCGTCTGCAGATCCATTGATTCCTGAAGCACTCCGGCAGGCTCTAGGGCTTGCGACAAGGCAGGCTGCGCTGGCTCGCGATCAGTGCCTCTTGACGCAGGCGATGCACATGCGTCCGCGCGTCGCGGTGATCGCGGGTCGACGTCGCATTGATGGCTCTCGATTGTGGCCGAGCAGGCTTCTGCTCGCTGCGGATGACGCGACGGTGGTCCGGAGGCTGGGATGGTTCCTTACCGAGCAGATGGAGCCGCCGCCCGGGCCGGGAATGGTTCCGGTGCTTTCCAACGGCGGCGCGACTTCGCAGGCGTTCAGCGTCAGGCCGGTGGTGGAGCACGATCCGCTGGAGAGCGTCTCGGTCACATCGTTCAAGCGGTATATGCGAAGCCCGTACGAGTTTTACCTCCACGAGGTCATGAAGCTTCGCGAGGTGCCCGAGCTTGCAGTGGAGCTTGAAGCGACGACGTTTGGTGATTTTCTCCATCGCATTCTCGATCTTTTCGGGCAGGGCCCGGTCGCCGCGAGTACGGATGAGGCTGAGATTCTCGCGGAGCTTGAACGTATCGCGAGGAACGTCGCGGAGGTTGATTTTGGTGCAAACCCACCGACTGCAGTTGCGGTGCAGTATGAGCAGGCGATGTACCGGCTCAAGGCCTTTGCAAAGTGGCAGGCAGAGCGTTCGCGGCAGGGCTGGTCGATTCTTCTGACCGAGTGGGTGCCCAAGGGTGGCGTGCTGAAGACCGAGCACGGTGATCTGCGCATCCGGGGAAGGATTGATCGCATCGATTATCACGCAGAGAAGAAGCAGATCGCCCTGATCGATTACAAGACCGGCGAGGGCGATGGGAAGAACTTCAAGCAGATGTATCGCGAAAGTTCGACCTCGCTCTTCGGGCCTTGGAGCGATCTCCAGCTTCCGCTCTACCGCATGCTGGCGCAGCCGATCGCCGATGAAAAGGATGCGTCGATCACGATGGGGTATGTATGGATCCCCAAGACCGGCAAGGTCGAGTTCCTCGAAGGTGCGTGGACCACTGGAGAGCTTGATCGCGGGATCGAGCAGGCTGTAGACCTTGCAGGGCGCATGCTACGGGGTGAATGGCACACGCCCGGCAACGCGATCCCGGAAGATGGCCCGATGGCCGCGCTCCTTGGCGTTTCGATCATTCTTCCGTCTGGCGAAGATGAGGGAGGCGACGAATGACCTCTCTCTATCGCGGCATTCTCGCCTCTGCAGGGACGGGCAAGACCTACGCCCTGACGACGCAACTCCTTGGTCGATTTCTCGCGGGCGAGGATCCTTCGAGCATCTTTGCGGCGACGTTCACGCGCACTGCAGCGGGTGAGATCCTGGACCGCATTCTTCGCAGGCTTTGCGCCGCTGCACAAGGCGGCAAAGGGCTTGATGATCTTCGCACTGCATTGAATCGTCCCGAGCTTTCGCAGGACGATGCACGCAAGGCAGCGGGTGCGCTTGGTCGAAGCCTTGATCGTGTCTCGATCTGGACGCTCGATGCGTTCCTTGTGCGAGTTGCCACTGCATTTGCAGTCGAGATCGGCCTGCCGCCCGGGTGGCGGATCACCGGTGATGATGAAGATGCGCAGATTCGTCGTACCGCGATCGGAAGGGTTCTACGCGAGGGTGGCAAAGACGCGATTCTCCCGCTTCTTCGCATGCTCAAGAAGTCGGAGGGCGATCGTTCGGTCCGTGAGTCGATCTCGCGTGCAGTGAACGCGGTGTACGGGCTGCATGTGCAGGCCAGTCCGGGCGCCTGGGACCACATCGCAGTTCCAGAGGGTGTTCTCTCAGCGGAAGAAGTCGCCAAGGCAGCTGCAGAGGTGCAGGTCGCGCCGCTGGCGATGACCAAGGCAGGCAAGCCCAATGGTCACTGGGCCACTGCACGGAGCAAGTTCACCGCGATCCTGGAGGAGCAGGATTGGCTCGCGATCGCGGGAAACGGCTTTGCGATCGGCGCGATGGGTGGTGGAACGTATTACTCGCTTGAGTATCCAGAGGCGCTGCGGGAGCCGCTGGCTTTGCTTGGTCGCCACGCACGAGCAGTGATCCTTCGAGAACTTGTCCTGCAGAATAAAGCAGCTGCAGAGCTTGCGGATCGCTTTGAAGTCGCGTACGGCAATCTCAAGCATGAGCGAGGCGCGATCCGCTTTGACGATCTCCCCAGGATGATCATGGCCGAGGATCTCGCGACCGTGCGAGAGGAGTTGTACTACCGGCTTGATGCACGAATCCGGCACGTGCTTCTTGATGAGTTTCAGGATACGTCCGTCGCGCAGTTTCGCGTGCTTGAGCCGATGCTCGCCGAAGTCGTCTCGGACGAGACGCAGGAACGTTCGCTCTTCTACGTGGGCGATCCCAAGCAGTCGCTCTTTGGCTGGCGTGATGCAGAGCCTGCACTGATCTCAAAGCTCGGCGAGTGGTGGGAGCAGATCGAGGTTGAGAAGCTCGCCAGGAGCTATCGCTCCGCGCCCGAAGTGCTGAAGGCAGTGAATCGTGTGTTCACCGATCTTCGCTCGCTGGATCTCATGCGTTCAGACAGTGCGGACCGTGCTGCACTTGAGTGGGATCAGCTTTTTACCGAGCACACATGGGCGGAGAAGCTCGACAAGACGCCCGGCCGCGTCGCTGTTCGCGAGTTTCCCGACCTCACACCCAAGGATGCAGAGCGTGGCGTTGATCCAGCGCGTTGGTGCAGGCACGTGGTCGAGCGTGTCATCGAGATTCAGCGTGAAGCACCGGAAGCAACGATCGGTGTCCTGCTTCGCCGCAAGACGTTCATGCCCCGGCTTTTGTCGATGCTTGCAGACGCGGGGGTCGATGCAGCAGAGGAAGGCGGAAGCCCGCTCACGCAGTCCCCTGCGGTCGCCGCGATCCTCTCGCTGCTGCACATGGCGGAACACCCTGACGACACGCTGAGCGCGTTCCATGCAGCTTCGACGGCGCTTGGCGAACTTGTCGGTCTTGCGCGAAGTGTCACGCCCGATGCAGTCGAGTCCGTCGCGACCGCGATTCGCGAACGGTTGACGCATGGCGGGCTCGCTGCATTCGTCGAGTCGTGTGCGAACTGGCTCAGACCTGCGGTGGGCGACATGGATCGGACGCGGCTTGCGCAGCTTGTCGAGTGTGCAGTAGCCTACGACCGGCGCGGCGGGATCGGCGTGGGAGGTTTTGTCGAGCTGGTTCATGCGACCAAGCGGCCTGCAGGGGTCCCTGCTCCGGTTCGTGTGATGACGATCCATGCAGCCAAGGGCCTCGAGTTTGATGCAGTGATCGTCCCCGAGCTTGATCAGAAGATCCCTGCGTTGACGCCGGAAGTGCTGCATGGCCGCAGTTTGCTCAAGGGCCCGGTCACCGCGATCTCGCTGTACGCGAGTCAGTCGTACCAGGACGCATCGCCGGAGCTGCGCGAGCTTGCGATTGATCGGCAGGCACGGGAAAACCGCGAGGCGCTGTGTCTTCTTTATGTCGCGATGACGCGAGCGAGGCGATATCTCGAGCTGATCGTCCAGCAGCGAAAGCCCACAAAGGGCGGTAAATCGGACGAGCCCGAGAGCTTCAATCTCGGCAAGCTCGTCCGTGCACGCCTGACCGATGCAAAGAGCGAGGGGCCCTTGCTCGCTGCATATGGCGATGAGCGGTGGGCTGCAGGGCTTCGTGAAGAGAAGGCACAAGAGCACGGAGCAGCGCGGGCCATCGAGCCGCGTCAGGTTGTCGTGGGTCTTGCGCCCGCTGCAGTGGTTGCCAGGAGAATTGCGTCAGACCTTTCGCATCACACCGAAGATGGCGTGCCGCTTGATCGGCCAACTGCACATGCAGGCGGCCTCGTTGGAGGTTCGGTCGAAGCACCATTGGGTCTCTTTGAAGACAGCCGCGAGCGTGATGAACGCAGGCGGCTTGCCCGAGGTCTTGGCACCGCGGTTCATGCATGTCTTGAGCAATTTGAATGGCTCGACGGAGACGCTCCTCCACCGACCGACGGCGAGCTCAGGGCGGTCCTCGCGCGGACCAATCTGCCATTTGGCGTTGATATCGAGGATGCGATTAAACGCGTCAGGCAGATCCTCTCGCATGCACGTGTGCAGCGTGTTCTGACTTCAAAGACGTATATCCATAAGCCCGGCGATACGGTTGAACTCCGCCGAGAGCTTGCAGGGTTCCAGCGCGGGCCTGAATCCGGCCAGCTCCGTGCACGGATCGACCGGATCGTCATCACAAGGCGAGGCGGCAAGATCGTTTCGATCGAGATCATCGACTGGAAAACCGATGGAATCTCTGCAGCAAAGGCGGTCGACGCGGAGACGGAGATCGCTCGTGCGGAAGGGTATAAAGCCCAGATGGGCGCGTACCGCAGCCTCATCGCCCGTGCACTGGGTGTAGAACCGGGGCTTGTCCGCTGCGTGCTCGTCATGGTCGCCACGGGGCGAATCATCGAGGCTTGATGCAGACTGTGCAGATCGCGGGCGTACGCTCGTGGTGTGAAGACGCAGGCAATGGGACAACGCAGATTGGTGATCGGGTGCATGACCGGCACGTCCATCGACGGCATCGATGGCGCATTGGTCGAGATCAACGGCCACGGCCTCGAAATGTCCGCGAAGTTCATGGCCCTAGAGTCCCGCTCGCTTGGCACGCTTGCTCAGGACCTTCGCAAGCTTGCAGATCAGCAGCAGCTGTCTGCAAAGAGGATCACCGAGCTTGCGTGGGAGCTTGGCACGCTTCACGGTGAGATCGCAAAGTCGCTCGCAGGGCGTGCAGATGCTCCGATCGATCTGGTCTGTGTGCACGGCCAGACGGTCTATCACGGTGGTGGCAGGACGTGGCAACTCATCCAGCCCGCGCCGATCGCGAGGATGGTGCAGGCTCCGGTGGTCTTTGATCTTCGTGCAGCGGATATCGCTGCAGGCGGCCAAGGCGCGCCGATCACGCCGATCGCAGATTGGGTTCTCTTCCGCGCGTCGACAAGCAGAGTGGTTGCAAACCTCGGCGGCTTTTGCAACATCACATGGGTGCCATCGAGTGGTGGTGCTGAGGCCGTGCGTGGGCGCGACGTCTGTGCGTGCAACCAGATTCTCGATGGCCTCGCCCGCGTCAGGCTCGGTCGAAAGTTTGATGAGGGCGGCCATGCTGCACTCAAGGGCAACGTCATCCCTGCAGCGATGGAGGCGATGGTCCAGATCCTGCGCGAGCAGGATGCACAGCGCCGCTCGCTCGGCACGGGCGACGAAGTCGTTTCAGGCTGGATCAGCGCCACTGCTGCACAGCCCGGCGCGGATGTTGTCCGCACTGCATGCGAAGCAGTCGGGAAGGTGGTGGGGGAGGCGGTCCTGGCGGCATCCGACGGTGAGAAGGGCACGCAAGTCATCATCGCGGGGGGCGGCGTCAAGAACCGGGCGCTCTTCGAAGCGATCGCACGCAACGTGAGTGGTCTGCCTGTTGTTGAAAGCGATCAGTACGGAATCCCTGCTGCAGGCCGGGAAGCGATGGAATTTGCGATCCTCGGTGCACTCTGTCAGGATCGAGTGCCCATTACGCTTTCGAAAGTGACGGGATGCACGGAGCCCGCGCCAGTCTCTGGTGCATGGATCTATCCTTGAGATGCCTCTAAGCCCCCGTCATGGATGGGAGCCGAGCACAGCGCTCGCAGTGATGGCAAAGAGCCGGACCTGCGCTGCGTTTGCAAGAGTCAGTACACGTTTCTCTAGAGTTGAGCACGATGAGCGGCCAAATGGATGGGCAAACGGAAGATCACATGGAAGAGATCGAAACCAGCGGCAATGAGAGCGTGACTGCAGATGCTTCCGGCCTGCCGATGGACCGCTCGCGGCTTTCAACCGAGCAGCGTAACACTGCGTCGATGGATCTTCACTCGCTCAGCACGCGCGAGATCGTCGACCTGATCCAGGAGGAGGACCGCGAAGTCTTCCGTGCGATGAAGCGTTCGCGGCACCTTGTCGCCAGGCTGATCGCTGCTGCAGAGCCCGGCTTTGTCGCAGGCGGCAGGCTCGTGTATGTCGGTGCAGGGACCAGCGGGCGTCTTGGCGTGCTTGATGCATCCGAAGCCCCGCCCACCTTCTGCGTCGAACCCGGCAAGATCATCGGCATCATCGCGGGGGGCGATGGTGCACTCCGCAAGTCGAGCGAAGGCAAGGAAGATGATGTTCGCGGTGCGTGGGAAGAGCTTGCGAAGCTCAACCTGAACGAGAACGACACCGTCATCGGCATCGCTGCAGGTGGTACCACGCCGTATGCACTCGGCGCGATGGAGTTCTGTAAGACCCAGCTTGCAGAGGGGAAGCGTCCGGTCACGGGCATGATCGTCTGCGTCAATATCGAGTCGCCCTTGCACGTCGACCACTTCATCGTGCTTAAGACCGGCCCGGAAGTGCTTACCGGTTCAACGCGGATGAAGGCAGGGACCGCGACGAAGATGACGCTCAACACGATCTCGACCACGCTGATGGTCCGCTCGGGCCGCGTCTACCAGAACCTCATGGTCGACGTTCGTGCAACCAATGACAAACTCAAAGACCGTGCTGCACGCATCATCGCGACGCTCACTGGCACCTCCCGCAAGGAGAGCTTCGATCTTCTCGACCGTGCAGGCGGCGTGGTCAAGACTGCAGTCGTGATGCACGATAAGCGCGTTGGCAGAGGGGAAGCAGAAACACAGATCGAACGAGCAGGCGGCAAGCTGGGTGATGTGCTGAAGAAGTGAGGAGAAGAGAGGCACTGGGGACTGGGCACTTGGCACTGGTGTTGAGCAGAGCCAGCAACCGCTGGCGTTTGAGGCTTTCACCAGTGCCTGATGCCCAATGCCTCTTTGCAGTTCCAGCCAGCAATTCATCACTGGCCTCCTACCCCACCCCACCTCACTTCCTCTTGTACGTTGTCTTCCCCTTGCTCAATTCCACGAGGCTCTCGCTGTCGAGATAGGCACGCGCCTTTTCGTCGTTCATGAGCGTCGAATCAAGGAACGCGTGGACCGAGCACGTCGTCACGCGTGAGATCATCCCCACGTCGCCAACGTCCTCATCCGACTTGCTCCGCATCCGTGCATACCCGCCGTACGACGAGTGCGTCGCGCCTTCGATGAACACGAGATACTTCTGCCCGGGCCTCGCGAACTCAAACGGTTCGCAGCGGGATTCGGGCGTGTCCCGCGTCGATTCCACCGTATCGAGCGTGCCGGAGATCACGAGCATCGGCTTGTCAATTTCGTTCCACGATTCCTCGGTGAACAGCCGCGTCTTGGTACCTTGCCCAGAGATGAGCACTGCAGATTTGAACCGCGTCTGCGCGTAACTCTTGGGCTGAAACGACTCGAGCGAACGGGCCTTCGCGCCGATCGCAAGCTGCGCAGTGAGTGCCCCTGCAGAGTGCCCTGCAATCCCGAGCTTTTCGCGATCGATCACCTTCACTGCTGTGTCGCCCTCGCCCTTCACCACCTTCATCTGCATCCTGGGCACGATCGCTGCTTCGATTTTGTCGAGCGAATCCAGGATCAGCGTGCAGTCTTCCACGCGTTCGAACGGCTTTACGCCTTTGATCACATACGACGGGTTCGCAAGATCACGCGGCTTCTCACCTGCATCCTTGCGTAGCTTGATCGAATCGCGATGCGTCGGCAGTACGACCACATAGCCGTGCGTCGCAAGATGCTCCGTCAGATCGGGGAACGCGTTTGACCCGCCCCCTGCTCCGTGCGAGAAGATCACACACGGCAGGAGCTTGTCTGCACCAATCTCAATCTTCTCTCCACCAACGTTGGGCTTCTCCGGAAACCGAATCTTCAGTGGGATCTTCGAGCCGTCCTTCCGCTCAAGCTCGATGTCGATTTCGCTCGCTGCGTACGGACCATCTTCGAGCTTGTACCCCTTTGATTCATCGTACGCAGGCCCATCGCTGGGCTTGGCTGCATCGGCGTTCTTCTCGGTGCTTGTTGCAGGCTGCTGTCGTTCGCGCCACCGCTTGAGTAGTCCCTGTGCAGAAGCATTTTCTGCAACAGTTACGCCGACAAGGCACGCAGCAGCGATCAACAGCACAAGCTTTGGTGAACCATTCCCGCGATGCATGGAAAGAGCCCTCACGCGTTCAATGCAAGTGGTGGACAGGCTCGCACGCGAGCAACTGCACACAACCACGGGTAAACGTCGTTACCCCGCGCTTCTTGCATCAACTTGATGCCAAGAACGCTGTCCAATAACAAGGTGTCAGGTTGCCAATGCAGGTGCTGGCGTGGTGAGAGAGCGATCAGCCTCGCGTCGCTGCATGTCCCCTGCTGGCCTGTGCAGCGACTGGTGCCGACGCGGGTCCGGATGCAGAAGCAGACGCACCTGCCTCATCATCCGCAGAATCCGGCTGCACGAACGGCTTCTTCCCGAATTTCTTCCGGATCTTGTTCAAGCCCTTGAAGACGCCCGGCCTTCCGACCAGCTTCTTCTGGAACTTGTACTTCCCTGGAAAATCAACGAGGAAGATACCGATGAGCACGACCGCAAGGCCGGGGCCCGGTAGAACGAGCATGAAGAGGCCGGTCAGGACGATCGCCCACCCAAGCACCTGTGCAGCGATTCTGCGTGCACGGGCACCGCCTTTGGCTGCCTTGGGTCGTTTATCGTGCTGAAAGTAGTCAGCAGGGAGCTTGGCGATCACGATCGCGACCACGACCGTTGAAACGACCATGCCCCCGACGAGCCCGCCGAGGCTCCAGAGAATGGTGTCGAGATTGTCGGTGATCCACTGAAGCATGATGGAGTGTTATCGTGCAGGTCCCGCCGATGCTTGGAGCCTGCCATTGCGGTTGGGCATGGCAGGATGAGGAGCGGGTGAAGGCACGCCTTCTGGGCCCTTATTCGGAACGCTCCAAGGTCGGTTTTGGTTCGAGAATTCCCATCGTTGCCGCGCCGTTTCTGATTCCTGTCTCGCAGAGTTGCTTCCCAAGATGCGTGAAGCATCGCCGTCGACTATGCTGGGCCCATGCACCGAATTCTACAAGTCGGCGTCGGCCCCCTCGGATACCGCATCGCCATGGAAATCGCTGACCGGGGTTTCGGGCGGTTCACCGCAGCGGTCGACCCTGCACCCAACCTCAACGGTGAGCTTCTCTCCAAGGTCTGCCCTTCGGTCAAGGATCCCACCAAGATCCTCCATTCGATCGACGACGTCACCAACTGGGACGAGATCGATTGCGTCGTCGTCGCGACCAGTTCTGACCTTCGCCTCTGTGAACCCACCTTCCGCGTCGCCCTTGAACACGGCAAGCCCGTCGTCAGCACGTGCGAAGAACTGATCTACCCCTGGCTCCGCCACAAGGCACTCGCAGAGCGGCTCGATCTGCTCGCCAAGAAGACCGGCGGCAGGATCCTCGGCACGGGCGTCAATCCCGGCTTCATCATGGACGCGCTCCCCGTCTTTGCGTCGGGCGTCTGCAGATCCGTCCGGAGCGTCCACGTCGAACGCATCCAGGATGCTTCGTCGCGCCGCGTCCCCTTTCAGAAGAAGATCGGCGCGGGTCTTGATCGCGAGCACTTCGATAAGAAGGTCGCAGATGGCAGCCTCCGCCACGTCGGCCTGGGCGAAAGCCTCCACTTCCTCGCAGAGTACCTCGGCCTCCCGAAGATTGAATCGTGGGACGAGAACATCGAGCCCGTGATCGCGGACCGCGAACTCACTTGTGCGCTCGGGCCCATCCACAAGGGCATGATTGCGGGCGTTCGCCAGGTCGCCAAGGGCTACGCACAGGAACGCTGCGTCGTGCAGCTCGATTTCCAGGCTGCGATCGGCCAGCCCGACCCGCACGACCGCGTGGTCCTCGAAGGCGAACCCCCCATCGACCTGGTTATCCGCGGCGGTGTTCATGGCGATGCCGCGACGTCCGCGATCATCGTCAATGCCATCCCGCGCCTGATCGAAGCACGCCCCGGTCTGCACACGATGGCCTCGATCGCCACCATCCGGCGGGTGTGAGGAAGAGGCAGGCGGCGGACAGCGGGCTGCCGACAGCACGAAGCAGAGAATGCATGCCTGCACGTCTTTTCCACCTGAT
>JAESFU010000003.1_pt1 | contig 25840 bp, 14 predicted proteins | sample 9269461 | NCBI WGS metagenome assembly JAESFU01 (sample SAMN14502556, study PRJNA617107) | algae metagenome | isolation source: Stenomitos rutilans HA7619-LM2 and co-occurring heterotrophs from cave walls | place: USA: Waikapalae cave, Hawaii | collected 2009-07-28
CTCAGTGGCATCTTCCGCAATGTGACGCTGTGGAGCAGCCCTGCCGGGCATATCCGCGATTATCATATTAAAACGCCACTCGATAAACAGTATCGTGATGCCACGCTTGCCGTATCTGCGAAAATAAAGAACTACGGAAGCACGGCTGTGAAAGCGCGCACGCTGGAAGTGGTATTGTATAAAAACGATAAACCTGTACCCGGCGCCAAAAGCCAGCAGGCTGTACCAGCGCTGCAGCCCGGTGAAGAAGTCTCTGTGGAGATCAAATGCCCCGTCAACAATCCGCAGAAGTGGACGGCAGAGACGCCCGTATTGTATACTACTGTGCTCAGCTTACTTGAAGGGGCGCAGACTGTAGAGATGTTATCATCCCGTACCGGGTTTCGGCAGATCGAGCTCGATGGTCGTTTGTTGAAAGTGAATGGTGTGGCTGTGAAACTCAAAGGCGTGAACCGCCACGAGAACTGGCCTGATGACGGGCATGCTGTCACAGAAGCGCAAATGATCAAAGACCTGTTGCTGATCAAGCAGGCCAATTGTAATCATGTGCGTACATCTCATTATTCCAATGATCCGCGCTGGTATGAGTTGTGTGACGAATATGGTCTTTACCTCGTGGCAGAAGCCAACGTAGAATGTCACGGTGCTATGAACCGCTTCAATGAAGAGCCGCGTATGAAGGCCGCTATCGTTGAGCGCAACACTGCCAATACAGACAACTTCAAGAATCATCCTTCTGTAATCATCTGGTCGCTGGGTAATGAGAATGGCAGTGGGGGCACCAACTTCAGGGCGGCGCTTGCGGCTATTAAACAGATCGATCCTGAGCGGCCCACACACTATGAAGGGTTTGGCATTGGCGACAACAATCCTGCCGATATCGACAGCCGTATGTACACCAACGTGGTGGAGCTGGAACAACACGCCAACAGCCAGCGGCTGATGAAGCCTTTTTACTTGTGTGAGTATGCTCATGCCATGTTCAACTCGATGGGATCGGTAGATATTTATAATGATCTTTTTGATAAGTACCCTGCTTTGTTGGGTGGGGCTATCTGGGAATGGCAGGACCAGGGCATTTACAACAACCGTGATCCCAAGCATCCTATTACTGCTTTCGGTGGCGGCTTTGGTGAGTTTCCCAATGACCGTTACTTCATTCATAAAGGCGTAGTGTTTTCCGACCGCTCTCTGAAACCACATTTCCCTGAGCTGAAGCATGCTTATCAGTGGATCAGTATCCGCGCGAAAGATGATGGTTATAAAACGTTTGTCATTAAGAACCGCTACCAATTCCTTGATCTTAGTGGGCTTGGCGCCAACTGGGAGTTGCAGGAGAATGGTGTTGTCATTGCAACGGGGGCGTTGCCTGTTGGAACTATTGCACCCGGTAGGGAAAAAGAGATAGCAGTGCCTTATAACGTGCAGCCCAAAGCCGGTGCTGAATATTTTCTGCGTATTTCTTTTAAACTGTTAGCTGCTACTAACTGGGCGGCTAAAGGTTATGAAGTGGCGTGGCAACAATTCCAGCTGCCGGTGCAAGCGCCTGCAGCCGCACCAACCATTACCGGCATGCTTGCTTTGCAGGAAGATGCCAATGCCATACAAGTGAAGGGCAATGGCTTCCAACTCACTTTCAACAAGCAGAAGGGTACTTTCACACAGCTACAGGAAAATGGAAAAAACTTATTGCAGGAAGGTGGTGGTCCTTTGTTGCATCTGTGGCGGGCGCCTCATCAGATCGATGATACCTGGGCTTCGCCCGATTGGGATAAATATGGACTCAAGACATTGACATGGACAGTTGGCGAAATCAAAACATTACAGCCTTCGCCTGGCATTGTGGAGATCAAAGCCATCCTGACCGGTTCAGGAAAAGAAAACTTCACCGTGGTGCATCAGGCTATTTATACCATAAAGGCTGATGGCGCTATTCACGTGGCGAATGCCGTCAGCTCCAACAAAGAGAATCTTGTACTGGCCCGCATGGGTGTGCGCTTATTCCTTGATAAGTCGCTCGATCAGTTCAGTTACTTTGGCCGCGGGCCGATGGAGAACTATGCTGACCGTAAGCAGGGATTCGATGTGGGCCGCTACAGCAGTACTGTGAAAGCGCAGCTTACGCCTTATGAAAAGCCCATGGAATGTGGCAATCATGAAGATGTGCGCTGGGCCAGTGTGCGCAATGCAGCAGGAGCGGGGCTAACCGTTCAGCAGGATTCTGCGCATTTGCAGGTAGCCGCGTTGCCTTATAGCGATGAAGAGATGGAAAAAGTGGAATATAAAATAGACCTGCCTGACAGCAAGGGAACCGTGTTGTGCATCAGCGCTAGAACGCTGGGTGTGGGTTCGCATGGTTGTGGACCAAGGCCGCTGGAACCATACAAGGTTTACGCGAAGGCTACCAACTTCAGTTACCTGTTACAATTGAAAAGCAGTAAGTAGCAGCATAAGTAAGCAGTTAGTTAAAAAAGCAGCGGCCATCGATGATGATGGCCGTTTGCTTTTTATCACAGCGTAACTAAATTTGTTTTCATGGCTATATGTATGCTATCCGATCACTGCTTCGCGTTCAACTTCTGTTACTTGTTCTTCTTCTCTTGCTGCTTCTTTAGCTGTTGTTGCCGCTACTGCTGTAACTTCTTTCTTGCTGCCTACTGCCACAAAGCTCAATCCAAACGCTGCCAGCAGCAGGAGTCCGCTGATCCAGATCACTTCGTGTACACCAAATGCTGTAATCACAAAACCTCCCAGTAGTGTACCCAGCGTGACGCCTGCGTTGCCAAAAGATACCATCAGGCTGGCTGCCAGTTCCGGCGCTTCCGGCGCCACGGAGGTAGAGCGTGTTTGGCCGATCAGGAAACCGCCGGTGTGTATGAAGCCCCATATAGAAATGATGATGGCCATCGGAATGAACAGACCGCCGAAGGTGTAAGCGGCGAAGTGTATTAATATAAGTGATATCAGGAATACCCTGTTGGTGAGCTGTACATTTTTACTGAGCGCGATACCCGTAAGCCAGTTACCTACAATGCCCGTACCGCCAAATAATAACAGCATCAGGCTGATCTGTCCGCCGCTCATGTGCAATATCTTACCCAGGTATTCTGCGAGATACCCATAGGTGGAGAACATGCCGGCAATCATGATCAGCGTAGCTGTGAGGTTAACCCACAATTGTCCTTTCTTTAAAATGACCAGTTCATCTTTGATGGATGTTTTCTCCGCCACCGGCATGGAAGGCACGAAGAAGGCCAGTGCTGCAAAAGCTACCAGGTTCACAATGCCCGACAAGAGGAATGATGCCTGCCAGTTGAAAAGATCGGCCACATACGTGGTGATGGGAACACCCAACACCGTGGCGATGCTCAAACCTCCCAACACTACCGATACTGCTTTGGGTGCATCTTTAGGTTCTACCTGTTTGGAAGCTGCCACTGTGGCTACTGCCCAGAATACCGGATGCAGGAATGCCGGCAGGATGCGCGCGATCATCAGCATGGTAAAGCTGGTGGATACTGCCGATAAGAGGTTCGACAGGACGAAGATGGCCAGTACCAGGCACATCATCACCTTGCGGTTGATTTTTGAAGTAAGCAGGGTAGTGAAGGGGCCTGTCAATGCAATGGTGAGTGCAAAACCACTCAGCAGCCAGCCTGCCGTATCGATGGATACGTTGAACTCTTTTGCCAGGGTAGGCAGGATGCCGATGACGCCAAATTCAGTGGTAATGATGCCGAAGGCGCCCAGCGCCATGATGTAAATTGATCTTTTCATAAATAGAATAGTTGAGCACCCCGCATCCTTTTTTGCATGCAGGGATTGTTGTTTGCATCTGGTAAAAACAGGCAATTGAATCGTCGGGAAGGATGCGTTCTGTAAGGTGCAGCATCCACCGGTTGAGTAGCGGGGACAGCGGCTAATGCTGTGAATGACCCCGCAAAGATACATAGAAACATCGAAATGTTTCAATATGTTCGGACGCCCCCGATATTTTATACAATTCGTTAACAGTGCCGGGAAGTGGTGGGGCAGGATCGCCTCAAATGGGTTTAGGTACTGCCCGACGCATTATTTAGTCGGTTCCGCAACATTTGGCTTGTCGGTGGCCGGTGTTACAATACCTTTAGTTTAGCATCTGTAAAGATCCAGGGTGCTTTTACAATAATTTACAAAGGTTACATTTTAATTTACAGTTCTAACCTTTCAAGTTGAAAGGATCAAAGTAGTTTCGCTGCTGATCTTTTATTAACTTGCTTTTAGATAAAACAGTTTGAAACTTAAGGCTACCATATTGCTACTTTTTCTTTTCGTGTACATCGCGGAGTGGGCGGCGCTGCCTTTCTACCTGCAGCCCAAGCCGGTGGTAGCAGCTGCAGCACCGAAGAAATGCTGCGCCAAAAAAAAGCAGACCGGTGAGTTGCCTTGCCAGCAGCCTTCGAAAGATTGCAATACCGGCTCCTGTTGTGCCAATTGCCCGATCGGTCATGCCGCTACCCTTACGGCGATGCACCTGCTTAGTGGTCAGGATAACATTATCAAGAAAGAATATTCACTCTATCGCTCTCATTATTTCTATACTTACTACGCCACTTCCTGGAAGCCGCCCAACGTGGGTTGATACATACCGATATCATTTAATTCAATAAAGTAGTTTTTGTTTCATTGTGCGTGGCCTGAAGGTGCACGACCTGAAACTGTATTGTTCAATTATTAATTACAAACTCAATATGAAAAAGATATTCGTATTGGCAGCTACTGCCGTGCTCATGATCAGCGCAATCTCTTATGCCAACAATGGCGACAAAAAACAAGACAAGGAAAAATGCAAAAAGACCTGCACCAAGCCTTGTCCCAAACCATGCAAGGACAAATGCGACAAAAGCAAATGTGCTAAAGCATAACCACATCAGTTGGTAAAACGTGTAAAGCCCTGGCAACGGGGCTTTACGCTTTTGTAATAGTAGCGGGTCGTTCAGTCTGGCCGCTTTGAGCGGCCTGACTAATCGCTGTTGTGCAAAGTCCATGCTTATCTTCAACTTTTGTTTCTCTCCTGACATAGGGCTGACATCAGGAGGTTGTAAGTTTGCGGAAGCCTGCAAGGTGGCGGCTGTTTCACCGGTAAGTATTATCTTAAATATGAAATAAGGAAAGTATATGCCCATCAAAGATGTAGAGACGTTTCAGCCAACCAATCAGCGCGCGTGGAGAGCGTGGCTGAAGGCCCATCATGATAAAAAGGAATCCGTGTGGCTGGTGATGTATAAAAAGGAGTGTAATAAGCCGACCATCGACTGGAGCAGTGCTGTGGACGAAGCGTTGTGTTTTGGGTGGGTGGATAGCATCCGGAAGTCGATCGACGAAGAACGCTTCATGAATTTCTTCACCAGGCGGAAGCCGAAGGGTACCTGGTCGAAGATCAATAAAGACAAGGTGAAGCTGTTGATCGATGAGGGGCGTATGACCCCTGCAGGGTTGGCCGCTATCGAAACGGCGAAGCAGAATGGCTCGTGGACCATGCTGGATGTAGTAGATAATTTGACGATACCCAAAGACCTGAGCGCGGCTTTTAAGGCTTATCCGGGTTCCGCCAGCTATTTCAAGGGACTCAGCAAGTCGGTCAAAAAGGGCATGTTGCAATGGATACTGTTTGCCAAACGTCCTGGAACCCGGCAAAAAAGGATTACCGAGATTGCTTCGCTGGCTGCGCAGCAAAAGAAGCCGAAACAGTTTTGAATAGAGTCCGGAAGTTGGGCACAAGCACCCAACGCGCGGTAGCTGTGCTGCATGCTTGCGCCAGTGCCGGGTTGGGCTAAAGCCCGAAGATTGATTTGTTTATACCCCGGCCCTAAAGGGCCGGGCAATTGGAGCAACACAGCCTATTCAACAGGCGGTAAATGCTTTTACCCACCAATTCTCAAAGGTTGATACATTCCAGATCGGTTAATACATTTTTCCCCTTCATTTAAACATTTGTAGCATCGTGCACAAATGTGCAATAATATCTTGCCTGTCAATCACCAATGACTTGCCTGATGAATTGCAGATCGCTTGTATTTCTTTTTTGTAGTGTACTCTTTGTAAACCAATGTCTCTTAGCTCAATCCAATGCCTCCGGTTCAGGATCAAATGCTGCGGGGCTGACCGATGCCGACTCCCTGCGATTTTACAATACTATAAATACCTACGTGAATCCCGTGTTGCCGGGCGATCATCCTGACCCCACCTTGCTAAAGGTGGGTGACGATTTTTACCATTGTGGGTCTTCGTTTCATTTCAATCCTTACCTGCCAGTTTATCATTCCAAAGACCTCGTGCATTGGAAAGTGATCGGCCGTGTGTTGCCGCCGGGGCAGGCTTCCATGGTGAGCGACCGTCCTTCCAACGGTGTGTGGCAGGGGGCCATCACGTATTTCTATGGCTCTTACTGGATCTATTTTTCTTCCGGCGGGCAGTGGTTTTCCAAGGCTGCTTCACCGGCAGGACCGTGGACGGCGCCCGTGCGCGTGAAAGAGAATGCTGAAACCGGCCCGCTTGGATACGACAACTCCATTTTTGTGGATGATGATGGCAAGCCTTATATGGTGATCAAGAACGGTCAGAAAGTGAACCGTCTACAAGAACTCGGGCGTGATGGCCAACTGGCGGGTTCTGTCATCAACCTCGATTGGATCAATGCCAAATTGCAATACAGCTGGGCCGAAGGGCCGGTGATGTGCAAGCGCAATGGTTACTATTATTATTTCCCTGCCGGTGATGTGTCGGGTGGCCAGTATGTATTGCGGGGCACTGCCCTGACGGCTGATTCTACCAAGTGGGAGCGGCTGGGTAATTTCTTCAAGCCAAGCCCTGATCCTAATAATACTTTCCCACGTCCCAATCATATAGCTGCACCGGTGCAACTGGCGGATGGTACCTGGTGGACCATTGGTCAAAGTTATCAGCGTCGTGGCAATGACGACTGGAGTGGTATGGGGCGGCAATCATCGTTGTACCAGGTGATCTGGGAAAATGACAGGCCCTGGGGCTTGCCGCCCGTGAGTACACCTGTGATGAAGCCGGCACTAAAAAATAACGGGACTGCCTGGCGCAGTGTTCACTCCGATCATTTCGATGCTGATAGTATCGGCGACTGGTGGCATTTTCTTACCAAAAGGGCGGCCGGCAATTATTCTCTCACAGCGCGGAAAGGATGGGTGCGCCTCACGCCGGATAGTGGCCTGACGCACCTGGTTCAAAAGGAAACTGATCATTATTATTCGGCTGTCACAAAGGTTGACCTGGGTAATAAGCAGGTAGCAGCCAAGGGTGGTATCTATCTCACTAATGGCAATCAGCGTGTATTCGTACGACTGTTTTGCGCATCAGATGATAAAAGTATTGTATTGCAACTGGACACGGCCCTGCGGAAAGTATCTTATAATAAAGGAGGAGCCCTATGGTTGAAACTCGAACGTTATGAGCACCAGCTGACGGGTTACTACAGTGCTGATGGCAAGAAATGGTTACCCGTTGGTGCGCCTGTGAGTGCTGTGCCGCTCGATAAAACCCAACCTAATTACAATAGCTGGGTGGGCACGAGCGTGGGTTTATTTGCGGAAGGCGGGGCGGTGGATTTCGATCTCTTCATTTGTAAAGATGGTTTTTCCGCTATGCCTGCTGTTGGCAGCAGCAATCATTACGGGATACAAAAGATAGCGCAGGAGCGTGAGGAGGTTGTGACCAATCAATCGACGTTTGGCGGTTGGTTGATGATATCGGGTGTCGATTTTGGTAAGGCCGGAGAAGCCAAAGCGATCGAATTGGAAGCTTATGCACAAAAAGGAGGGGTGGTAGAAGTACTGCTGGATGGCCTTGAAGAAGGAACACGGCTGGCAGCTGTTCCCATCAAACCTGGTAAGACAGCTACTCATGTGTATTCATTACGCAGGGTAGCGGGTGTTTCCGGTCAGCACGATCTGTTTATCAGGTTTCCTGCTGGTAATCAGCAGGATATATTTGTCAAGCGTATTCGCCTAAAACGCGATTAGACATTATTACTCTCCTTTTGGCAATTCGTACCCTGTGTGTCAGTATGACAATTGTAGATTCGTGCGTTGTTATTTTCGTGTTCAGTGCCATGTGACCATTTTCTACACCTAACGCTTTGATAAAATTGTTTATTTAACTAAAATGATTGCTTTATGAACTGTGAACGCATCTGCGGCCGACATGCTCCCTTCCGGCCATTTTCCCAAACATCATCATCAGAATTACACAAAAGCCAGTAAAACCCTGTAAGCGGTCCGGCGTATAGAGCCTGCAGCATTGACCATCATTGGTTAAGGCTCATGGTAAGATAGTCTGTTGTGGGCTGCCGGGCCCTTATTGTCCTCACATTAAATATCATATAGCTAATGCTCAACATGAACTCTAAACAAAAGTCCTGGAAATGGCTGGTGACCACAGCGGTAACGCTGTCGATGGCACTTGTCTGTTCACCCTTGCTGGCGCAGGATGCCCGCGTTGTGCAGGGCGTAGTGCTGGACGAGAAAAAAGTACCGGTGGCCGGCGCTACTGTACAGGTAAAGCAAACGACCATCAGTACAGGTACGACCCTGGATGGAAAATTCAGCTTGCGCGTACCTGCCGATAAAAACATTCTGCTCATCAGCTTTGTGGGCAAGGTGGCGCAGGAAATCAACATCCGTAACCAGAACAATATTATCATCAACTTAAAAGACAGTGTCATTGGCCTGGAAGATGTGGTGGTAGTGGGATATGGCCGGCAGAAAAAAGAAAGTGTGGTGGCCGCGGTGTCTACCACCACCGGTAAAACGCTGGAGCGTGCAGGTGGTGTGTCCAACATCGGCGCTGCGCTTACCGGTAACGTGCCAGGTCTCATTACTGCACAAAGTACTGGTTTGCCCGGTGAGGAAGATCCACAGATCATCATCCGTGGCCGCAGCACCTGGAACAACAGTAATCCGCTTGTATTGGTGGATGGTGTTGAACGCCCGATGACCAGTGTGGATATCGGATCGGTAGAAACCGTGAGCGTGTTGAAAGACGCTTCCGCTACTGCTGTGTTCGGTTCCCGTGGTGCGAATGGGGTAATATTAATTACCACTAAAAGGGGTAAGACCGGTAAAGCTTCTATCCGCGGAACCGTGAATACCATCATGAAAGTGCCTTCCAAACTGCCTGGTAAGGCTGATTCCTATGATGCGTTGCGTACGATCAACGAAGCCATCGAATATGAGCTGGCGCTGAAGCCTGAAAGCTGGAGTGCGTTTTACCCGCAAGACATTCTGAATAAATATCGTTATCCTGCCAACCTCGCAGAGGCAGAGCGTTATCCCAATGTGGACTGGGCGAAAGCGTTGTTCAAGGATTACGCCATGTCGCAAAATGCCAACCTGAACATCAGTGGCGGTACGCGCTTCGTGAAGTATTTCACCAGCGCCGACTTCCTGCATGAAGGTGACCTTTTCAGGATCTATGATAACAGCCGTGGTTATAAACCGGGGTTTGGTTTTACGCGTCTGAATGCGCGTACCAACCTCGATTTTCAATTGACTCCTTCTACCTTATTTAAAGTAAACCTGTCGGGTTCTTATGGTGTAAGGAAAAGTCCCTGGGGCTTTTCGGGCAACCAATATGGTCCGTGGATAGATGCGTATACCACAGCGCCTGATGTGTTCATGCCTGTGTATGCAGATGGTTCCTGGGGTTTCTTTGCGCCCAATGAAGGCCGTGCGGAAAACTCAGCGCGTAGTCTTGCAGTGGGTGGTATTCAATACCAAACGACTACACGTATTACGACCGACTTTACCCTGGAGCAGGATCTTGGTATGCTGTTGAAGGGGTTGCGTTTCAATGGTACTGTTTCTATGGATAATACTTTCATTGAAAGCGACCGTGGTGTTAACGACCTGTACAATGATGTGCAGCGTAAGTGGATCAACCCTGAAACAGGTGCTGTTACTTATAAGAATGCGTTTGACGCGGTTACGGGCTTCGACTTCCAGGAAGGTACCAAATGGTCTCCGGCTGGTGGCGCCGTAACAGGCAACCAGCGCAGGCTCTTCTACCAGCTGCAGCTGAACTATGCAAAAACCTTTGCGAAAAAGCATGCGGTTACGGCTATGGGATTGCTTAACCGTAACATTACCGCCAATGGTAGCATGATCCCTTCTTACCGCGAAGACTGGGTATTCCGTGCCACTTATTCTTATGATAGTAAATACACGATCGAATATAACGGCGCCTATAACGGTTCTGAGAAGTTTGCGCCTGATTATCGCTTTGCCTTCTTCTCATCCGGTGGTGTGAACTGGATCGTGTCTAAAGAAAAGTTCATGCGCGATATTGCCTGGCTCGACCTGTTTAAGCTCAGGGCTTCGTATGGACAGACTGGCTTTGACGATGTAGCTGGCCGTTTCCTTTACCTCACAGAATGGGCCTATGGTGGCCGTGCGAGGTTGGGGGTAACGGGTGAAGCTGCTGAACAGAGCCCTTACAACTGGTACCGCGAAGCTACGGTGGGTAACCCCAACGTGCAGTGGGAGCAGGCGGAGAAATTCAATTTCGGCGCCGACTTCGAATTGTTTAAAGGCTTCATCAGGGGTAAAGTAGATTTCTTCCGTGATAAACGTTCCAAGATATTGTTGGCCAACCGTACATCCGTGCCTTCTTACTTCGGCGCCACGCCGCCGGTAGCCAACCTTGGTAAGGTGAATGCGCAAGGTTATGAACTTGAGTTGCACTTCAACCATTCAACGGCCAGAAATCTTCGTCTCTGGGCTGACCTGAACATGACGCACACGAAGAATAAAGTGATCGAAGCAGACAATCCTGCTTTGTTGCCTGCCTACCAGAAATCGGAAGGCTTCCAGATCGGTCAGGCTTATTCTTATGTAAGCCAGGGTTATTACAATACCTGGGATGAACTGTATGGCAGTACTATCCACAATGCCAACGATAACCAAAAGCTGCCCGGTAACTACTATATCGTAGACTACAACGGCGATGGTGTTATCGATGCACAGGATAACATTCCTTATGGCCATACCGGCTGGCCGCAGAACACTTACAATGCCACGTTTGGGGTAGACTGGAAAGGGCTGAGTGCTTTTGTACAGTTCTATGGTGTGAACAATGTTACGCGCCAGGTAGTGTTCAACAGCCTTGGATCACAAAATCACATTGTGTATGATGAAGGCAGCTACTGGTCTAAAAATAACCCCAATGGTGATGTGCCTATGCCCCGCTGGTTATCCACGCCGGCTGGCTATTACCGCGGCAATCAATATATGTTCGACGGATCATACGTGCGTCTGAAGAACGCAGAGGTCGCTTATACGTTGAGCAAAGGACTGGTAAAGCGCTTAGGACTGGAATCTCTGCGGATATACGTTAATGGTAACAACCTTGCCGTTTGGAGCAAGATGCCTGATGACCGCGAATCGAACTTTGCCGGTACCGGCTGGGCATCTCAGGGAGCCTATCCTACAGTAAAAAGATATAACCTCGGCGCAAACATTACATTCTAAACACGGCTATATGAATAAGAATATAAAAACATTGATGGTGGCTTGCCTGGTAGCGATTTTGCCCGGCTTCACATCGTGCAAGAAGTTTCTCGACAGGGAGCCGCAATCCATCGTAGGTGGAGAACAAGCGTTCAAAAACTTTATCAATTTCCAGGGTTTTACAGAAGAGCTATATCATTGCATTCCCGATTTTTCCAATGCTTATTGGACCAATTGCTGGAACTGGGGCGAAGATGAGATCCAGTCTACCTCTTATGATTTCCATTTCGTGGTAAAGATCGATAATGGTGATTTCTGGGGCTGGCAGGCGCAGTTCGACGGCTGGCAGGCCGGCTGGATGGACCGCAACAATACCAGCACCAATGATGACCGCTTTTCCAAGTCGCTCTGGAGACTCGGCTGGTATGGCATCCGCAAATGCAATATGGGTTTGGCAAATCTCGATAAGCTCACCGATGCTACGCAGGAGGAGAAAGACCTCATCAAAGGACAATTGTTGTTCTTCCGCGGCTGGTTCCATTTTCAGTTCATCCAGTATTTTGGCGGCTTGCCCTATATAGACAAGGTGCTGGCCGGTGATGAAAAACTCACTTTGCCTCGTCTTAAATACAGTGAGTGTGCCGATAAAGCAGCTGCCGATTTCCGCGAAGCAGCCAACTTGTTGCCCACGGATTGGGACAACACTACTGCCGGTAAAAGAACATTGGGTAAAAACCAACTACGCATCAACAAGATCATGGCGCTGGGCTATCTTGGTAAGAACTATCTGTGGGCTGGCAGTCCGTTGATGAACTATGTATCTGGCGGCAGTCAAAATTACAATGCAGAATATTGCAAGAAGGCAGCAGAGGCATTCGGAGAGTTATTGCAACTGACTGAATCCGGTGCTGCGCCTCACAAGCTGGTTGAGTTCTCAAAGTACTATACCAACTTTTACTCTACCGGGCAGAACTGGCTGATGCCGGGCGCTACCGAAGCTATCTTCCGCGGTCCTTATTATGGTGCGCATGGTACTACTTATAATACTGCCAAGCAATACCAACCCAACCCGCTGTCGCAGGAGTCGGTAAAATTCCTGCCTACTGCGAATTATGTAGATAATTATGGTATGGCGAATGGTTTGCCTATTAAAGATATCACCCAGGCAGATGCAACGTCAGGTTATGATCCTTCATATCCCTGGAGAGGAAGAGATCCCCGCTTTTACAATGATATCGTATATGATGGTGTAAAATGTATCCAGGGCGCCACCACCAATGAAGGTGCCCGTTATGCCAACCTGTTTACAGGCGGTAGCTACCGCAATATTTCCAACGGCAGCCGTACAGGATATGTGTTGTACAAGTTCATACCGATGACTGCGAATGAAATGGACCAGGGTTGGAGTTATGACAAGGCGCTCAACATTCACCTGCCTTATATGCGGCTGGCAGACATATACCTGATGTATGCCGAAGCGGCTGCGCAGGGTTATGGTTCTGCTAACGGCAAATCAAGCAACTTTGGCAAGACTGCTGAACAAGCCATCAATACGCTGCGCGACAGGGCAGGTGTGGGGCATGTTAACGCCCAGTTTCTCGGTTCCCTGGACGCTTTCACGGGTGAAGTGCGTCGCGAGCGGGCGGTGGAATTGTCTTTCGAAGGACACCGCTTTAATGACCTGCGTCGCTGGATGCTCCTGATCAAAAGCCCCTATACCCTGAAGAAGTCTATTGAATTCGACCGTGCACCGGGATTCAATAACGCTGATCCTAAAAACAACCGTGTTCTTAACATACGCGAAGTGACGATCCTGGAGCGCAGGTATACTGAAAAGCACTATTGGTTCCCGCTGAAAAATGCTGACGCCAATATGTACCTCGAGTTCGCACAAAACCCCGGTTGGTAATTATTGAGTACAGTCAAACCCGAAAATTCATGAAGCAAATAAAAAATATAATGGTATTAGGTGCGCTGATGGCAACAGCATCGTTGTCACAAGCGCAGGATACCGTCATCAATAATACAACCTCCAATGCCCCCGATCCTGAGGCTGTGCAGGTAGCCTTCCGCAAGGTGAATAAGAAAGACCTGCTGGGCGGTGTGTCTGTGGTGGATGTGGCCACACAAATGAAGCAGAACTACATGACCTATAGCCTGGAGAATATGGGTGCGTGGGCGAATGGTTTCAATGGTAATAGTAACTGGGGCATGGGCAGCTACCTGTTGGTGATCGATGGTGTGCCACGTGATGCAACCAACGTATTGCCTACCGAAATTGCGCAGATCACCTTCTTAAAGGGCGTCAATGCAGTGGCGCTCTATGGTAGCCGTGCTGCCAAGGGCGTGGTGTATATTACCACTAAAAGAGGTGAGGTGGGCAACCAGCGTATCAATGTGCGTGTGAATACCGGCATGCATGTGCCGAAAGCCTATCCTGAGTACCTGGGTTCGGCCGAATACATGACCCTGTACAATGAAGCGCGCCGCAATGATGGCCTCGCAGACTTGTATACTCCTGAAACGATCTACAACTATGCATCCGGTAAAAACCCGTACCGTTATCCGAGCGTAGACTACTATTCCGACGAATACCTGCAGAAAGTTTTCGGCCGTCATGATGTTACGGCAGAAATTTCAGGCGGTAACGATAAAGCACGTTATTACACCAATATTGGCTACATAACTGCCGGTTCGCCGCTCAACTTCGGAGAGGCTATTAAGAATGATAAGTCCGACCGCCTCAATCTGCGTGGTAATGTTGATATCAACCTCAGTGATTACATTAGTTGCTTTGTAGATGCTTCTGCTATCTTTTATACCGGCAAGGGCGTCAACACCAACTATTGGGGCAGTGCTGCTACGTTGCGCCCTTACCGCTTTTCGCCGCTCATTCCTATCGATATGATAGAGCCGGAAGATGAAGCCTCACAGATCTTTGTAAGGAACAGCAACCACATCATCGATGGTAAATACCTGCTGGGTGGGTCGCAACTGGACCAAACGAATCCATTTGCAGCTATTTATGCCGGTGGTAACAACAAGTACACCAGCCGCCAGTTTCAGTTCAATACCGGTGTAAACGCCGATCTCCGCAATGTGCTGAAGGGGCTTACGTTCCGCTCTACTTTTGCGGTGGATTACAATACTTCTTACAACCTCGCTTTTAACAATACCTATGCCGTGTACGCACCTACCTGGAATACTTATTCCGGTGTAGACCTCGTGAGCAATCTTACTCAATATGGACAGGATGCTACGACGGGCGTGCAAACTGTGAGTAATAGCTGGTATAGTCAAACTATTGCCGCTACTGCCCAGTTCAACTACATAAATTCCATCCGGGATAAGCATAATCTCTCAGCTGTGTTGCTGATGAATGGATGGCAGCAATCCGAGTCGACTGTGTATCACCGTACCAGCAATGCCAACCTTGGTTTGCAAATGGGATATAATTATAAGAACACCTATTACGCCGATTTCAGCGGAGCGGTTTCGCACAGTGCCAAACTGCCTGAAGGTAACCGGACTGCGTTGTCGCCCACTGTATCACTGGGCTGGCGCCTCAGCAATGAAAACTTCCTGCGTGGAAACAGTGTCGTGGATGACCTGCGGCTGACTGCTTCAGCAGGTATCGTTCATACCGATCTCGATATCACTTCCTATTACCTCTATCAGGGCGTGTATACTCCACTGGGTAGCTGGTTTGGCTGGAAAGATGGTACCGGTACCCAGGCTACTGAATCGCGCAGGGGCGATAATCCTGAAATGAAATTTCCCAAACGCGAAGAAGTGAGTGTAGGTGTGGAAGGCTCTTTCTTCAAAGGACTGGTGAAGTTTGAAGGCAATTTCTTCGTCAATAAGATCACCGGTAATATCATACAGGCAGGCGTATTGTTCCCGTCTTACTTTACTACCGGGTTCCCCGTTTCTTCTTTTATTCCTTATGTAAACTATAACGACGATAAACGTATCGGTTTCGATTTCAGCCTGGGCCTTCACAAAAAGCTCGGTGAAGTAGATTGGAACCTTGGCATCGTGGGTACTTATTACAAAACTACCGCTACCAAGCGTGCGGAGGTATACCAGGATCAATATCAATACCGCGCGGACAAACCGCTGGATGCGATCTGGGGTCTGCAAAGCCTTGGCTTCTTCCAGGATGCCAATGATATTGCTGCTTCACCCGCACAAACTTACGGACAGGTTAAGGCAGGCGATATCAAATACAAAGACCAGAATGGCGACAACGTGATCGATTCAAGGGATGAGGTATTCCTCGGCAGAGGCGGCTGGTTTGGTGCACCCCTATCACTGGGTGTGAACCTGAGCGCCAAATGGAAGAACTTCAGCTTCTTCGCACTGGGCACTGCTCAGTTAGGTGCGTATGGTATGAAGAATAGCTCTTATTTCTGGGTAGATGGAGAAGACAAGTATTCCATAGTAGTACGCGATCGTTGGACGCCTGCCACAGCAGCAACAGCGAAATACCCCAGGCTCACCACTTTCAACAGCGACAACAACTTCCGGTCATCTGATTTCTGGATGTACAGGGCCAACCGTTTCGACCTGTCCAAAGTACAGGTGTCTTACGATCTGAGTGGCGTGCTGGGTGATAAGGATTTTGTGAAAGAACTGGGCATATATGTGAGTGGGTTCAACCTGCTTACGCTTTCAGCTGAACGCGCTCTTATGGAAACTAACATTGGCAGTGCGCCGCAAACCCGCTTCTATAATCTGGGTGTAAAGGCTTTATTCTAACAAGCTGATGCATTCAATCAAGTATATGTATATGAAGAGAAGTATTATTATCCTGCTGGCTTCGGTCTTCCTGTTGGGCAGTTGCAAGGACCTGCTGGAGCCGGCTATAGAAAATAACCGGCAACTGGACCCTGATGGGTTCATCCCCAACGATGCCCGTTTTCCTTTCGGTGTATTGCTCAATGGCTACAACCGTATGCCTACGAATGGCTGGACTTTCAGCGATGTGGCTACAGACGATGCGGTGAGTAATGATCAGACCAATGCTTTTTTGAAAATGGCCAATGGGCAGTGGACAGCCAACAACAACCCCCTGAACCAATGGACCAACTCCTACGCAGCCATCCAATATCTCAACATCATGTTGCGCGATGTGGATACGGTGAAATGGGTAGCTGATCCGGTGGTGAGTAAATTGTTTGGCATGCGTGTGAAAGGGGAAGCTTATGGTCTGCGTGCCTACTTCCTGTATCACCTGCTGCAAATGCATGGCGGCGTAGGAGAAAGCAATCAGCTGCTGGGCGTATCCCTGCTGCTAAATGTGCAAGGTACCAATTCCGATTTCAACCAACCCCGTGCCAGCTTCGATGCCTGCATGAAACAACTCTATAGTGATCTCGACCAGGCAGAAGCGCTATTGCCGCTGGATTATGAAAATATTCCCAACGCATCGCAAATACCGGTGAAGTTTGGTGCTGTTACCAAAGAGCAATATGACCGGGCGTTTGGATCTGCTTACCGCGGATTTCTCACTGGCCGTATTGCCAAAGCGATCCGTTCAAAAGCGGCGCTGCTGGCTGCCAGCCCGGCTTTCAATACCAGTTCTGCTACTGCCTGGGCCGATGCTGCCAACTATGCAGGAGAAGTATTGACATTGAAAGGTGGTGTGAATGCACTGGCGCCCACCGGATTGACCTGGTATTCCAACACGGCTGAAATTGCAGGGCTGGCTGATGGCGCCAACCCTCCCGAAATATTGTGGCGCAACAACTATGGCGACAACCGTGATCTGGAGCAAGCCAACTATCCTCCCAGTTTGTTTGGTAATGGACGGATCAATCCTACCCAGAACCTGGTGGATGCTTTCCCTGCTGTGAATGGATATCCTATCACTGAGCCTGCCAGCGGATATGATGCTGCTAATCCCTATGCCAACCGTGATCCACGTTTGCGCCAGTTTATCCTGGTGAACGGTGGCACAGCTGGCCCGAATAATACCGTGATCACTACGGCGGCTGATGGCACTACCAACGATGCACTGAGCAAGGTAGAGACATCTACCCGTACCGGCTACTATATGCGCAAACTGCTGCGCCAGGATGTGAACCTGAACCCCACATCGGCTAACAACCAGCGCCATTACAAACCCCATATCCGTTATACCGAGATCTTCCTCAACTACGCCGAGGCTGCCAACGAAGCCTGGGGCCCGACGGGAACCGGCAACCAGACCTTCTCTGCGTATGATGTGATCAAAGCGATCCGTAAAAGAGCTGGTATCGGTACTGCCAATAATGATGCTTATCTCGAAGCAGCGAAGACCAGTAAAGAGCAAATGCGTGCGCTGATCCGCAACGAGCGCAGGCTGGAATTGTGCTTTGAAGGTTTTCGTTTCTGGGACCTGCGCCGCTGGAAAGCAAGCCTTACGGAAACAGCGAAAGGCGTGAGCATCCGCAACAACGTTCCTTCCTTTATCAATGTGGAAGGAAGGCAGTTCCAGCCATTCATGATCTATGGCCCTATACCTTATGGCGAGATACTGAAGTTTGGCGCACTGGAGCAAAACCAGGGATGGCGATAAAAGATTCTATTGACTTATTGAAAACAATACAATGAAAAAGTTTCTATTACCAATCATAGGGCTCTTTGTACTGGCCGCCTGCAACAAAGACGTGGAGTTCGCGGACTACAAGTACCAGACCGTCTATTTTGCTTACCAGTACCCGGTTCGTACGCTCACCTTTGGTGAGGACATCTTCAACACCGACCTCGACAACCAGGGAAAGTGCCAGATCATGGTTACCACCGGTGGTGTGTATTCCAACAAAAAGAACCTCAACATCGGTATTGCTGTTGACAACAGTTTGCTGGGTAATGGCCTGCTGTTTGGTGCGGGTAAGGATGAGATACTGCCCATGCCCGCTAACTATTATACACTGGCTGCCAACAGCGTCACCATCCCCGAAGGCGGTCTTACCGGTGGTGTGGAGGTGCAACTGACACAAGCTTTCTTCAACGATCCCAAAGCCATCAAAAATACCTACGTGATCCCTGTGCGTATCGCAGATAAATCAGGCGCAGATTCTGTGCTCGTTGGTAAACACTTCACGCTGTATGCTATCAAGTATGTGAACCCCTGGCATGGTAACTACCTGCGCCGTGGTAAAGATGTGATCACCGGCAGTGTAAACCAGACCATCGTTCGCCATCAGCAATACGTAGAGAAGGATGAGGTGAACAAACTGAATACGCGTGCTATGAAACAGTTGGAGTTTCCGGTAGTATTCAAGGATAAGAACGGCGTGAATGTGAACTGCCCACTGCTGCTCACTTTCGACGATGCCGGTAAATGCACCATCGCTGCTGCCAATGCCAGCTTTACTGCTACCGGCAGTGGCCAGTTTGTAAAAAGAGGAGAGAAGAACAGCTGGGGAAGCAAAGACCGTGATGCGCTTTACCTCAATTACCAGGTTACATTGCCCGATATGCAGGTGGCTTCCACCGATACGCTGGTGATGCGTGACCGGGCCGTAACAATGGAAACTTTTACACCAGTGAACAAGTAATCAATTCTGCCATATTTAATCTTCGTCATTATGATGAACAGACTACATACTCTTGCTGCCGGCCTCACGGCATTGACCGTGGTGGCTGCCTGCAACAAGTATAAAACCCCCGAATTCAACGTAGACAAACCCGGAAGCGTTACCGTTCAGGAAGATATCGACGCTTACCCTGCGTTGAAAACTTATATCAACCGGGCGGCTCATCCCAACTTCAAATGGGGTGCAGCGTTGGGCCTGCAGGAATACCTTGATAAAGGTGTGAAGTATCGACTCACCAACAAGAACTTCGATGAAATCGTGCTGGGTTATGAAATGAAGCACGGCGCTGCGGTACAAAACGATGGCAGCATCGACCTTAGCAAAGTAAAGACCTTGCTCGAAACAGCCAACAAAGCAGGCATGTCGGTATACGGCCATACATTGATGTGGCATGCTAACCAGAAAGCGACTTACCTGAACGGGTTGCTGTCGCCCATGGTAGTAACGTCGCCTGCCTATGCAAACGACCTGAACCTGGCCGGCCTGAAAGACAAGACTTTCAATGGCTGGAACAAGGCTAATCCCGGCGCCGGCATTACCGTTGCCGATGGCACCGGTATGGGTACCGGCAACCATGCGGTAAAGCTGGTGGCCACTGGTTCTTCTTCGGCGGCTACCGACCTGCAACTGATATCACCCACTATCAATGTGAACAAAACGCATAAGTATGAAGTGGTGATGTATATCAAATCAGATATAGCAGGTGAAGGACGCATTTCTTTTGAAGGATTGAACAACAATACACCGCAGATCGACTGGACAAAATCGGGTACGGCTACAGCGACCTTCACCACTGGTATTTCCTGGAAAGAGATCAGGTTCCAGATCAGTGATTTTGCCGGCGATCAGATCAAGATCAAAATCGACCTTGGCTATAAACCCGGCGTTACTTATTCTGTAGATATCAACAACCTGTATGTATATGATACGCAAGGTGTGCCTGCGATCAACAACCTGGTTACTGGTGGTGATTTCGAAACAGGTGTAGCCTGGGGCGGCTGGGGCGGCAGCTCTACCCGCGGTATCACAGCCGATGGCATGGGCGTGGGTAACAAAGGGAAGGCCTTTTATGTAACTAACCCCACCAAGGCAACCAACTACTGGGATGTGCAAACCAGCTACTCCTTTGCAGCTGCGCTGGACAATGCACAAGCTTATGAGCTGAGCTTTTGGGTGAAGGGTACAGCGGCAGGCATCATCAGGCCCGAATTGCAGAGTGCCGACTATTCCTCCAATGGCTTTGGTCAGGTAGCGGTTACTACCGATTGGAAACTGGTGACGATCCAGACAACAACAACTGCCGCCACCAGGATCAGGCTTATCTTCAGCTATGGAGAATATGCCGGTACCGTGTACCTCGACGATGTGGTGGTTAAGAGCACCAAAGCAACCGGCGGCAGCACTACCATTGTAGAGAAGACACCGGTAGAGAAAGCAAGCATTCTTACCGGCGCGATGGATAAATGGATGAAAAGCATGTTGGACGTCAGCAAGACATACGTGAAAGCCTGGGATGTAGTGAATGAGCCTATGGACGATGGCAAGCCGTACGAATTGAAAACAGGTGTAGGCAGAACACTGGCAGCTGACGAGTTTTACTGGCAGGATTATCTCGGCAAAGATTATGCAGTGATGGCCTTTAAACAGGCCCGCCAATTCGGCAACGCCAGCGATATTCATTTCATCAACGATTATAACCTCGAATACAACCTCGATAAATGCCGTGGCCTGATCGAGTATGTTAAGTACATCGAAAGCAAGGGCGCCAAAGTAGATGGTATCGGCACCCAGATGCACATCACGATCACTACTAACAAGGACAATATTGCAGAGATGTTCAGGCTGCTGGCTGCAACAGGTAAGCAGGTTAAAATATCAGAACTGGACATTGGCGTAGGTGTAAAGACTCCTGCCGCTACTGCTGAGCATTACAAAGCACAGGCAGAGATGTACAAATACGTGATCGATAAATACTTTGAGCTGGTACCTGCCAAACAGCGCTATGGTATCACCATCTGGAGCCCGCTCGACAGTCCGGCCAACTCCAGCTGGCGTGCCGGAGAGCCGATCGGTATCTGGACAGAGACCTACGTGCGCAAACAGGCTTATGCATCTGTGGCTGAGTCTCTGAAGACGAATACAAAATAGCAATAAGCTCCGGAATCTGCTAAACCATTCAATACAAGGTGACATCGCCCGCCGGATGTCACCTTTCTTTAAACCTTTCCTCAAAATATATTCGTGTTTACCAAATTTGTACAACTAATTGGTATAACAATGGTGCTGGCAGGATGCCAAACTGCCTCCACCAGTAAAGAGGTTGTACTCCTGAAAGTTGGTACCTGGCAGCTCGATACGGCCACCTGCGAATACATCGTCAACAGCCCATCCTGGACAGCGTTAACACCCGAGCAGCAACGGGACCGGCTGATAGAAGAGGGACGTATACTGGCATTTGCTGCGGACCATCGGTTCGACACCATCAGCAGCCTTCGTTGCCAGCTGGACCACGCGATGCAATACCATGTATCTTCCGTAGACGGATATGTATGGAGTAAACAGGTGAAACTCCTGTTGCAGGTGTCGGATGAAGATGTGCAGAAAGTCCATGCTTTACGTAGGCAGGAATACAAAGTAGAGACCATTTACTTTAGTAAAGAAGCGTTGTTGAAGGAGTATTATACAGGGCATCAGGCGAAGCTTTCCCTGCATGACTTTTATGCCTTGCAGCAAAAAGTAAAAGGAGTACCTGGTACAAATATATTCAGCGGTTATCTGCGCTATCCCTTTTATCCGCTGGGCGTATACCTACCAGCATTAGGGAATGCTGCAACAGGAACCGTATGGGGGCCAATTGAAGCATTATCGGGTTATTACTTCGTGCACCTTGCTGATAAACAGCCGCTGGCCCCCGCGCCTATAGCACAGGAGCAAGATCGCATCCGGCAAGAATTGCTGCTGGCCATAAAAGAGAAAGCTATTTGGGAAAGCAGGCAACAGGTATTGCGCGATACGAAGCCGCTGTTGTATGAAACTACTATCGCCGACATAGCTGCCAAAGCGGATACGACAGAAAAGAAATGGACGGGTGTAGATCCGGAGCTGGTATTGATGGAGTATGAATGGAAGGGAGTACGCCGGAACTATAGACTGACTGACTTGATTGAATTCATTCAATGTCAGCCCGCATTCACCGGTTCATTAGCCGATGCCGGCGATATCAAACAAATGCTGTATGCCTGGTTGATCGGTATCCACTTGTATGAACAGGGACGGCAAATGAATATGGAGCGTGACGTCGCCTACGTGCAATTTAGGGACCGGTATCAGCAGCAACTATTCATCAGTTATTATAAAACCCAACACGTCAACCATCAATTGGATCAACAATATCCGGTAAGCGTCGATCATCTCGAAGCCTACCTTGCAAACAGAATAGCATTACAAAAGAAAGACGATCAATAGATAGTCTTGTCAGACCATTCGTTTTATCATTAAACCATTTTCAAAATTATCAGTATGAAAAAGATCCTTATCGCTTTTGCCATCATCTTTATGTCAATATCTGCATCAGCCTATCAACATGTGTTTTATTGTAATCCAATGATAGGGTATGCAGGATCAAACGTTACCATCAATGCAACCTGCAGTTACCTGAAGTTCAGTAGCTCGTGGTATGATTTGTCAGGCAGTTATAATGGGGGTAGCTCTGTCGCCTACGATGGTGGCACACTCATCGGAGAGTATTCCTGGTGGACAGGCCACAACACACCCTCTTATAGCAGCTCCATTTTTTATAATCAATATTGGGGAACCGTAACTATGTACATGGCTGTGACCAGCTGTTATGGAGAATCGAAACTGGAGTGGGGACTTTAAGTAGTCGTATTTTTATAATTGTTTGATCAGGTACTTATCATATTGATCGTTTAGCCCGGTTAGACTGCTTGCAGTGGATAGCCGGGCTTATGTTATACATACCCTAAAAAGATACACACAATGAAGAAGAATCGTTTTGTTACCGCATGGGCTTTGGTTTTGCTGATGAGTGTAAGCCTGTGCAGCCAACCGGCCAATGCCCAGTCGATCCGTTTCACGAACCCTATCCTGACCGGCTTTTATCCTGACCCCAGTATTGTACAGGTGGGAACGGATTATTACCTGGTCAACTCTACCTTTTCCTTTTTTCCTGGCCTGCCTATTATGCACAGTAAAGACCTCAAGAACTGGAAACAGATCGGCAATGCCATCGACAGGACGTCGCAGATGCAGTTTCTGAAGCAGCGTACCACACGTGGGTTGTTTGCTCCTGGTATCAGCCACAATAATGGAACCTATTATATAGCCTGTACCAATATCGATGATGGGGGTAACTTTGTGATCACTGCAAAGAACCCGGCAGGCCCGTGGAGCAATCCGGTGTGGCTGCGTAATGTACGTGGTATCGATCCTTCTATTCATTTCGTGGATGGAAAAGCCTACATCATTTACAATAGCGATGCACCCGATTATAAGCCATTGTATTCCGGCCACAGAACGATACGCATGTATGAGTTCGATCCGGTTGCTTTAAAAACAGTGGGAGAGGAGAGGATATTGGTGAATGGCGGTGTGGATATTAGCAAAAAACCGGTATGGATCGAAGGTCCGCATCTCCTGCAAAGAAATGGTTGGTACTACCTCTGTGCAGCGGAAGGAGGCACCTCTGTCAATCATTCCCAGGTGATATTGCGCAGCAAGTCGGTATGGGGACCATATGTGCCGTATGAGAACAATCCGATCCTTACACAAAGAGGCTTACCGGAAGACAGAAAACATCCCATTACCAGTACCGGCCACGCACAAATGGTAGAAGGCCCTGATGGAAAGACTTATGCAATTTTCCTCGCCTGCCGTCCCTATGCCGGCGATTATTATAACACGGGCAGAGAAACATTCATTGCTCCTGTAGAATGGACAAACGATTGGCCGGTTATCAATCCGGGCAAAGTGGAAGTGCAATATTATTATGACGCGAACTTTCCGGAAGTGAAGCAGTCCGGCGCCTTACCGCAAAGTGGAAACTTTTCTTACACCGTTAAGTTTGGCCAGCAATGGGACCCATCGCTGCTGTTTCTGCGCTCCTGCGATAGCAGTTCTTTTTCCCTGAATAAAAAAACAGGCGTTACCATGAAGCTGAAGCCAGAGACAGTAATGGAATTAGGTGTACCTTCTTTTATCGGTAAGCGGCAGCAACACCTGTATGCCACTGCAGAGACAGAAATGTCTTTTACTACTGCAGCAGATAATGAAAAGGCAGGATTCATGGTTTATTATGACGAATACCACTTTTACTACCTGTGCAAATCAGTAGGGAATGGTAAGCCAGTGTTGCAGTTGTACAAAGGCAACCCATCAACCAAAGGCATGGACTTGCTGCAAGAAACTCCACTTACTGGCAAAGCGGATAAAGTGCAATTGAAAATAGAAGCCAAAGGTGATGTATATGATTTCTATTATGCTACCATTGCCGGCAAGTGGAATAAACTGCAGGGCGATCTGGATGCCAAATTCCTGAGCACACACGTGGCAGGTGGCTTTACCGGTTGCTTCTTTGCGCTCTATGCCACTTCATCGGGCAAGCCTTCCGGTAGCACGGCTTCCTTTGGCTATCTGAAATATAGTGGTAATGATCCCATGTTTAAATAAAAAATAACTGAATAAATTATTCGATTGTATGAAAAAGAAAACGTACAAGCTGCTGTTGGCGGGGCTGCTATTGATAAGTGCAAGCGCCTGGGCACAGGATCCCAATTTTTATATTTTCTTATGTTTGGGTCAATCTAATATGGAAGGGGCTGCCCGATTTGAACCGCAGGATACAACGGTGGATAATCGCTTTCAGGTATTGGAGGCGGTGGATTGTCCCAATCTCGGCAGGGAGATGGGCAAATGGTATACGGCAAAGCCACCGCTGTGCCGTTGCCGCACGGGCTTATCGCCCGCTGATTATTTCGGTAGAAAAATGTTGGCTGGTCTGCCACCAAATGCAAAGGTAGGCGTGGTCCATGTGGCGGTGGGCGGATGCAAAATTGAATTGTTCGATAAAGACCGTTATGAAGCGTACGCAGCAACAGCGCCTGACTGGATGAAGAACATGATCAAAGAGTATGGCGGTAATCCTTATGGACGATTGGTGGAAATGGCAAAGATTGCGCAGCGTGATGGCGTGATCAAAGGTATATTGCTGCACCAGGGCGAATCCAATACCAACGATACCACATGGCCTCGGCAGGTAAAAACGGTATATGATAATCTGATAAAAGACCTTCGCCTTGATCCTGCAGCAGTGCCCCTGCTGGCTGGAGAAGTGGTGAATGCAGATCAGGGTGGCGTTTGCGCCAGCATGAACAAGGTCATCGCTACCTTACCCACTACTATTCCTAACTCCTATGTTATTTCTTCTGCCGGATGTACGGATGGGCCTGATAATTTGCATTTCAATGCGGAAGGATATAGGATGTTGGGCGAAAGATATGCTGATAAAATGCTGTCCTTGCTGAAGAATACACAGCATGCGGGAAAGTAGACAATGTAACGGATCGTAGACAAGATCTATAATAACAAAAGCCGGCAATGAAGTGCCCCCAAAAAGTTAGACACTTATGGGGGCATTTTTTATGGATAAACGAGTAAAATTCAGTTGTAAGCTTAAGCTATCTATTGTTCGCTCTGTTATGGCTGGTGATCATTCCTGCCTGA
>JAESFU010000402.1_pt1 | contig 25840 bp, 19 predicted proteins | sample 9269461 | NCBI WGS metagenome assembly JAESFU01 (sample SAMN14502556, study PRJNA617107) | algae metagenome | isolation source: Stenomitos rutilans HA7619-LM2 and co-occurring heterotrophs from cave walls | place: USA: Waikapalae cave, Hawaii | collected 2009-07-28
GCCTCGCGCTGCCGATACAGGGTTGAGCCGAACAGGAGTACCCGACGCGGGACTTCTATCATTGTTCGGCACCAGATTGGCCCTTTGCCGACCGAGGCCGCCCATGCCCCGCATCCCGATTGAGTCCAACACCGCTTCCACCGTCATGGTCAACGGGCGCGAGCTCATCGCGTTCAGTGGCTGTAACTACCTCGGCCTGGGCCATCATGCAGACGTGAAGGCTGCAGTCGTTCGCGCCATGGGCTCCTTCGGCATCACGACTTCCGCCTCGCGCGAAACCAGCGGCAACACGCTCGAGCACGAAAAGCTCGAAGCAGAGCTCGCGTCGTTCCTGGGCGTTGAAGCAGCGATCCTCATGCCCGAGGGATATACGGCAAACCTCGCCCTTGCGCAGGCCCTCGGTTCCCCCGCTGCATGCAAGAGCGACGATGTCGGCGTTGCGGTCATCGATGAGAAGTCTCACCGGAGCATCCGCAACGCAGTTGAAGCTGCAGGGTTCCTCGTTGCAGATTACGAGCACACAAACCCAGCAGACGCCCTGAAGGTCATCCGCAGGCACGCAGGCGATGGCCGCAGGGTCTGCCTCTGGACCGACGGCATCTTCGCTGCAGATGGTTCGATCGCTCCCATCCCGGAGCTCCTCGCTGCACTTCCCAACGCCCAGTCCTCGATCATCGTCGACGATTGCCACGGGTTCTGCGTGCTTGGCAACCGCGGTCGCGGCACCTGCGAGCACTTTGGCCTCCGCGATCCCCGCATTATCTGGACCAGCACGCTCGCCAAGGGCCTTGGCTGCTATGGCGGCGCGATCGCAGGGAGCAGGTCGCTGGTCGATCTCGTCCGCTTTGAAGCAGGGATCTACAAGGGCACCACCCCCGTCCCGCCGATCCTTGCCCACGCTGCACGTGAAGCACTCCGCGTCATCGATCGCGAGCCGGGGCTGGTCAAGTCGCTCGAAGCCAACGTTCGCAGGGTTCGTCGCGGGCTCGCTGCACTCGGCCTCCCCGTTGAGCAGACTGCCTCGCCCGTCATGACCTTCGTCCTCGATACCCCCCAGCGCATGCGGGCCTTCTACGACCAGCTCATGGCAGGTGGCATCTTCATCCCCCTCATCGATTACCCCAACGGCCCTGCACCCCTCTACTTCCGCCTCTCGGTCTGTGCAGCACATACCCAGGTGCAGATCGACCATCTCTTGAAGACGCTCGAATCCGCCCTGGCCGCGACTGCCTCGCTTTCCTGCGGTTCTCGCACCGCCGGATAAAACCCAGACCACGCAAATTCGTAGAACAAGTCGGTTACGGGCATGAATCCAGTGCGGCGCGGGAACATCCATCAGGATCCGCGTCGCACCTATCATTGTCCGACCGTCCGTTTTCCCCCTGCACCCATAGAGGATGATGATGCGAGCAGCAAAGCACCCGATTCAGCCGCTGGTCCGTGCATGTCGGGTGTGGACGATCGCCATCCTCGGGTCGTTCCTCGCGTTTGCAGGCGTTGATGCAGCCCTCGCCCGCCTTCAAAGCGGCACATCGACCAGCCAGCGTGCAGTCCCTGCAGCCCGTCAGGCCGCGAACGTTGCCATCATCACCATCAAGGGCCCGATCACCAGCCTCACTGCAGTCAGCTTCGAGCGTCGCCTCAAGCTCGCCGAAGATTCTGGAGCAGAAGGCATCGTCATCGACCTCGATACACCCGGCGGCGAACTCGGTGCAGCCCTTGATATCTGCAACGCCATCAAGTCTGCTCGCATCAAGAACATCGTCGCCTGGGTCCATCCAAACGCGTACTCGGCGGGTGCAGTGATCGCGCTGGCCTGTAGAGAGATCGTCACGAGCTCGTCGGGCACGATGGGTGACGCTCTTCCGATCCGCGTCTCGCGATTCGGCGGCCTCGCACCACTGCCTGAGCACGAAAAGCAGAAGGTCACTGCTCCGCTTCTCGCGGAGGTTGTCGATTCTGCACGCAGGCAAGGCCACGACGAGTACATCGTCCAGGGCATCGTCGCGCTGGGTGTTGAACTCTGGTGGGTGCAGAACGAAAAGACCGGTGAGCGCATGGCCATCAACCGTGCAGAGTACGAGCTTCTCTTTGGCTCGCAGCCCTCGGTCAGCAGGCCGCGATTGGTCTCTGCACCCAGCGGCACCGGCAGCATGTCGAGTGGGGGTGGTGGGGGAGATGGCTCACCACAAGGCATTCCGCCTGATCCACCTGCATCCGACGCCCAACCCAATGACAAGCCCCACGGTCCCTCACCTGCAGAAGCTCCCGCTGACGCCAAAGAACCTGCTGAAGAAAACGCCACCGACCCCAATCTTCCAGAGTCCGGCGGAACGCCCCCCAAGAAGCCTACTGCAGACGGTGAACTCGCCTTCAAGCCCGCTGCACCACAGCTCGAACGCGTCGAAGCAGAAGTCTCGATCAGCCAGGACCGAGCCAGCCAGCGTCGCATGCTGACGCCTGCGGATCGTGGCCAGTGGAAGCTCATCGAGTATGTGAGCGATGGCAACGGCCCCTTCACGTTCAAGAGCGATGACCTCGTCCACTACCAGCTCGCTGCAGGGAAGATCGAGAACGATGAAGAACTCCGCTCCTTCTTCGGTGCGACCAACCTCCGTCGACTTGACCCAAGCTGGTCAGAGAAGATGGCAGGTGTCCTCATGAACCCCATCGTCCAGATTGTCCTGATCGTCCTTTTCCTCGTCGGCCTTGTGCTGGAGATGATCCACCCCGGCCTTGTCGCCCCGGGCTCGGTTGCTGCAGTGGCGCTGGTGCTGCTTGTCACGCCGCCGCTGCTCGTCGGCATGGCAAACTGGTGGGAACTCGCTGCGATCGGTGTCGGGATCGTCCTCCTCGCGGTCGAGGTTCTCATCCTCCCGGGCTTTGGTATCCCTGGCGTTCTGGGCCTGATCCTCCTGTTTGTGGGCCTCGTAGGCGTCTTTGTCGGCCCCAGTGGCAGCCTCTTCCCATCGAGTACTGGCGGCAGGGGCGAGATGCTCGGCGGCCTGGTCATGGTCCTGCTTTCGTTCGTCTCTGCAGGGATGGTCATCTACTTCATCAGCAGAAATCTCAGTTCACTTCCCGGTATGAGCAGGATGGTTCTCAAGCCCGGTGCCGATGAAGAAGTCGAGATGAGCCCCTTTGAGGCCATGGCACCCGCTGCAGTAGCCTTTGGCGTGGGTGAAGAGGGCGTCGCGCTCACCCCCCTTCGCCCTGCAGGAAAGGCGCAGTTCGGGGAGCGCGTTCTCGATGTATCCAGCGCCATCGGGTATGTTGATGGCGGCACACGGGTCAAGATTGTCTCTGCAGACGGGTTTCAAACGCTCGTTGAGCCGATCCAGAACCCGCGTCAGGCGTAAGAAGATCGAAGAAGCATCGAACCGGAGGTAGGCAGAACCGCATGGATGGCTCGTTCCTGATCTGGGGCATCGTTCTCATCGGCGTCGCCGCCTTGCTCCTCTTTCTCGAGATCTTCGTCCCATCTGCAGGGCTGATCTCGATCCTCTCGGTCTGCTCTGCCATCGCAGGCATTATCTGCCTCTGGAAGCACAACCCCATGTGGGGTGCACTCGGCGGGTTGGTTTCCCTTCTCGGCGGTCCATTGATCTTCATCCAGGGCATCAAGCTCTGGCGACATACGCCCATGGGTCGCAAAATGGTCGGCGAACCCACCGAAGAAGAAGTCGCCCAGCGCCGTGCGGAAGAAGAGAAGGAAGCACGCGAGCTCCTGGCCCTCATGGGCGCAGAGGGTGAAGCGATGACCGACCTCCGCCCCGTCGGCGTCGTCCGCATCAATGGCAAGAGGTTCGATGCACTCTCCGAGACGGTCCTGATCCCTGCAGGGAGCAGGGTGAAGGTCACGGTCGCCGAACCCGCCCAGATCAAGGTCCGCCCGATCGAAGACCGCAGGGTCTGATCAACTGCCAATAGTCTCGATCACACAGGCGTGTGCGCACGGCGATGGATATTCCGCGCTGCGTACTGTGCATAAGCCCATTTATCCATCTTGAGAGCTTGCTTCCTCGGTACACTCACCACTGGCGAAGGTGGGAGGGTTCGGTGCTTTCGCTGCACCATTCACAAGGAGCTTGGAGGCCATGAATTCACACGCAGCAGCGGGATTGATCGCGGCGGCAGGCGTCTTTGCAATGTGCACGCATGTTGCGCATGCACAGCCCCCTTCCGATGGCATCCAGCTCTTTGGCCCGCTCGAAGTCACGCCGGGCGGCACCTTCTCAGCTGGCAACGGCTGGTCGCAGCGCACGAGCGAGCTGATCACCGTCTACGACAACACGCACGTCAATCACTACCAGACCGGCGACCCTGCAGACTACACCTTTGCCGCGACCGTCTCCTCTGCAGGTGATTCGCTCACGCTCGAACTTCCGCGCGTCGGCCCGTCGCAGTACGGCCCTCGCTTCCAATACCTCGACCGGATGGAGTTCTCCCTCAGCCATCTTGATCGCCTCCCCTCGGGCGTCATGGTCGATGTGTACCACCTCTTCTACGACGACCTGGTTACCTGGACAGGCACGGGTGACTGCACGCCGCGCGTGCTCCTCGGCGGCTTTTACCTCTCGGATATCTTCCTCCCCCCTTGCGATCCGGGCACTTGCGTCACGAGCTTCACCGTCACCGATCTCTGGCAGCTTGGGATCGTCCTTGACGACAACGCGTTGACGTACGTTCAGACGATCTCGTTCCCCAATTCCGGCGGAACGCCCAACGAGGATCCTGATGCGCTCATGGTCTTTGCGGGTGACGGCACTGCATCGGGCGTCGACGGCAAGGCTGCGGTGGGTGAATCGACCGACCAGCTCTTTGTCGTCGGGAACTGCTTTTATGGCTTTGGCGGGACGCCCAATGTCTCGAACATCCGCCTCAAGCTCGACGTGATCTATTGCGATTCAGACTTTGATGGCTCGGGATTCTCCGACTTTGACGATTTCAGTGCGTTTGTCAATGCGTTCGAAGCAGGGTGCTGAACTCGCATCCCGAGCATTGCATTTTGAAGGTCAACCCGCAGGGCCGTGCACGGAGCGCGGCCCTGTTCTATTCTCTTGGCATGAACGGACGAACGCTGATCGTCGCGATGCTCGCGGGTGCCTGCTCATCCCTCGCTTACGCGGGGCCGGTCGAGGACGTCTCGCACGATGCAGTCGTCGAGGTGCTCCGTGCACTTCCGACCAGCCGGGCATCCATCGGCGATGATGAAGCACGCGAAGGACTCCGCAAGACCGAAGCACTTCTTATTGAGCGTCTCAAGGGCTTTGGCTACGAACCAAAGATCCAGGAGATCCCGTGGGTCTCGCCCGCGCAGCGTCTTGGCAGGTCGACCGATGCAAAGGATGCACCCAAGAGCGACGAGCCCAAGAACGAAAGCCCAAAGCAGGAGTCTCCCAAGAAGGAAGCACCTGCAGCATCTTCTCCCGCGACGAACGTTTCCGCACCAGACGAACCCGCGCCCAAGTTCTGGAACAACATCATCGTCGACATCAAGGGCACCGAGCTTCCCGATGAGGTCATCGTCATCGGCGCGCACTTTGATGCAGTGCCCCGCACGCCCGGCGCGGATGATAACGGCACCGGCACTGCAGCTCTCGTTGAACTCGCGCGTGTGCTGAAAGATCAGCCCTTGAAGCGCACCGTTCGCCTGATCTTCTTCAACCTCGAAGAAGCAGGCCTGATCGGCTCGCGCCACTACGCGACCGATTTTTCGCAGAACCCCGGTAGCGAGCGCCTCGTCGGCATGATCAGCCTCGAAATGCTTGGCTTCTTCTGCCTCGAAGAGGGCTGCCAGAAGTCACCGATCAAGGCGATCCCCGGCGTCTTTGAGCCGCCCTCCAAGGGTGACACGCTCGCGTCGGTCACGATCGGCGTGCACAAGGAGTTCAGCGGCAAGATTGCAACTGCGTTCGAAGCAGGTTCCGACGGCATAAAGATCACACGATTTGACTTCTTCCCTGCACCGATCCCCGACATCCTCCGCTCCGACCACGCGCCGTTCCTGGCGATCAACGTCCCGTCGATCATGCTGACCGACACCGCCAACTTCCGCAATCCCAACTACCACAAGCCCACTGACACCATCGATACGCTCAATCTTGATCGTTACGTCCGTTCGGTTCGAGGCGTCGTCTCCGTCGCGATGTCACTCGCCAACGAAACTTCGCAGCAGGCAAAGCCCGAAGCAAAGTAATCGCTTCTTATCTTGCTCTTTCCGCGTTGTCCGCGTACTCCGCGGCCAAATCCCCTGCATTCACGCAGGAACCTGTCGTCCCGGTGCATTCCCGCCGCCCCCGCCCGGGTTCGGTGCATTGGGCGGCATATTCGGAAGCGGTGAGAAGCTGATCGGAAGTTCAAGCTCCGTCTGCCCCTGGAAATAGTGCTTGGTGCCGTCAACCTCGATGGTCTCATCGAGCATGCGTGCACGTGCAGTGACCTTCGTGAAAAGATCCTCGCCGCCTGCCAGCGGGTCCCACACGTGCGATCCGGTCACGGGCTTGGGCTTGATCTCCACGCGATAGCGGAACACGCTGAACAGCCGTGCGCTCTGGTCTTCCTCGGTGTTGTAGAACTTCGGGAACTCAACATCCGCTCGATTGAACTTTCCGACGTTGCCTGATGCAAGCGCAGTCCACTGCTTGTCGCTGTTTGCTTCCGAAGCGATCTTGCCGAGGTTTACGACCGTTCCGTCCGTGTTGCGACGCTCAAAGTACCACATGAACTGTGTATTGCCCGTTATGCCCACGTTGCGCGAGTACCCGTTCCACAGCCGCTTGACCAGCTTGGGAATCCACAGCGTGAACGTCCCCTTCTTGTTCGAAACTTCCACCTCGTGCCCGAACGCCACGAAGCGGTGGTACTGCCAGTAGCGCGAGTTCACCGGCGCTTCTGCCAGCCGTACGCGCAGTCGCGCCTGCCGATTTGCCTGCTGATCCGGCTCGCCTTCTTTCGTCCACCACGGAATCTCGCACTGCAGGAACCCGCCAAGTACAGCGTTCTGCACCGTTGGCTGCATGTGCAATGGCTCGGTCGTCTCGGGCGGATTCGCAGTCGAGCCCGGCACCGGCGCCTTGATCAACGGCTTTGCATCACTGTCCTCAAGACCTGCATCCGACACGTGCTCGCGCTTGTTCTGCTTGTTGTAGAACGTCCCGGGCCTGCCACCATCCAGCGGCGGACCCCAGTGCGTGTTGTTCGTCGCGACCGGTGCATCACCGTTCCAGTGCCCGACGCTTGCCTTGATGTTGATCAGGTCACCTTTTACCACTGCAGGGTTGTCTGCAGTGCGTGATGAAAGGTCCTTGAACGTCGAGCATCCGACCGATGCATCATCGACGACAAAGTTCGTTCCGCCCGACGTGAAGCTCTGGTGGCAGTGCACGCCGTCCTTGAACGCACCCGTCGGCGGACCCGAGAAGGGATTCACCGCTTCGGGATACCCCGGCAGCTGCGGGAGCGTGATCTTCCAGTACGTGTCTGCGGTCGGGTTGTCGTCCGCCAGTTCGCACAGGTTGAACTCAATCCCGCCGTGCTTGCCCTTGCGGATGTACGCACGGAAATCGCGGTCGTGCGGCGTCGCCACCGCGCCGTGCTTCGTGCTCCCCGACGTGAACTCAAACTTCGTCGCCTCGATCGCGCCGTGACCCATGAAGACCACGTGCCCGTCATCGCCTGCTGCAGAAGCGCCGCGATAGATCTTCACGAGGCAGTCGGTCGCCATCCGCGCACCGACGGAGCTCAGCCAGCGTCCATCGCAGCGGTTCACCCGCTCCCATTCCATGTCCTCGTCGTTCTTAGGCGTCGAGACCGTGAAGATCCGGTATGGCTCGCCGCGCACGTTGATCACCGCGACCGACGCAGTCTGCTCCAGCGTCACGCCGTTCTTGTTCTTCACCGTGATCGTCGACCAGACAGGCTCATCCTTGGGCAGGAAATTCATCCGGTCGTTGGCGTTCTTCACGCGGCCATCCCAGCGCCACGAGTATTTCGCGGTCGCGAGCTTGGCCTTGGCGTTCTTTGAATCGTAATTCGACTTGGAAAAATCGCCGTGCTCGATCAGCACCTTGTTGTTCGCATCCTCGATGCGCCAGTAGAGGTACAGCTCCTGGCCTTCAGGCACCGAAGCCTCGAACGTCGCCATCGCCCACTCGCAAAAGCCCATGTTGATGTCGGACTTCTCGAGCCGGACGTTGTCCTTGTCAAAGAATTCCGCCACCTTCTTGTCGTCGTCCGTCTTGCCCTTGTAGACGGTCGTCGCTGCTTTCCAATGAAACTCCTGCCACGCGTGCCACAGCACCACGCTGCTGAAATCCAGCGTGTTCACGTTCGTCAGGCTCACCGGCGCGGGGATCGGCGGTGGGGCCGCGGGCGCTGCAGGTGCAGGAGGGTTTGCGGGGGCGGTTCCAGCCATGAGAAGAAGCCTCCGTGCTCAGCAGCCGTAGATGTCTTTGAGTTGTGCCCGGGTCTTGGGTCCGACGATCCCGTCCACATCCAGCGGTGGATAATCCGCCTGGAACGCCTTGATCGCTGCAGTCGTGATCGGCCCCTGGATCCCGTCCACCTCGCCGCTGTCATACCCGAGGTTGTTCAGCCGCCCCTGCACACCGCTGATCGTCTCGAGCGGATCGAGCCCCCGAAGCTGAAGGTCGTACGTCGGCCCGTCCTCAATCTCCAGCATCCCGATCTGTGCATTGGGCCGAACGAACATCTCAAAATGCCCGTCGCCATCGGTCGAGCCGTCGTGCCACTTGCCATCGACGTTGCACTTCCACTTGTGATTCGCAAGCGCGAGGCCGTTATTCAAGATCCGGATCTTGAGCTTCGCGGGAACGCCCTTCATCTTGTACTTGTGCCGCTTTTCGACGGCGCCCGTCTCGTCCTTGCGTGCAAGGTCGGGCACGTACACCTCATCGCCCGGATAGATGAGATTCGGGTCGGGCCGCTTTGAGCGCAGCTCGCTGTTCTGGCTCAGATTCCACACCGTTTCCCACGCAAAGCCGTACTGCTCCGCGATGCTGGAAAGGCACTCCCCTTGTTGAACCACGTGAATCGGCATGCAGCAAAGTTCCTGGTTCCGCTCCGCATCAAGCGTAGCAGACGTCCCGGCACATGCCGTTACGGCGTCTGTCCGGCGGGGGATGCCGAATTCGTCCCTGATTGCATCTTCGCTTCCTGCGCCACTGCCTCCCGAACCCGCGAAATCGTCGGGTGCATGAACAGCAATGCCACCCCTGCAGCGAGCGACAGCCCTGCGATGCTCCAGCTCGCCAGCGTCTGCATTCCCACGACGCCGGTCAGCACGACGTACACCGGACCGCCGCCGCACAGAACCAGGAGCAAAAACTGATCCCGCCGTACCGCCCGGTGCTTCTTGAGCAAGGCGTCATTCCACGCTCGCGTCCTCTGCTCCAGGTGCTTCAGGATTGCAGCCAGCCCAAACAACGCCCACCACCAGAAGAACGTCAGCACCAGCCTCGGAATGTTCTCTACCCATCCCGAAAGTCTCGGCGTCCACACCTGGTCACCTGCAATCGAGGCGATGATCGCAACAAGAAACCCCACCCGTACGCCCAGCCGTGCCCACGCAGGCGGGTGCAATCCGCCCGAACTGGACCGTGAGATGAACCACGCGCCGATGATGATCGAGAATGCGCCGCACAGCAGTACCACCGCGCCGACAAACAAAATGATCGTGAATGCCATTTCCGTGGCGCTGCGAAAACGCTGGCTTGTCATCGTGTAACAAAGCGCGATGGCAAACAGAACTGCAGGGGTGAGGAGCGCGGCTGTCAGGCCCCGCAGGAGCATTCTGATACCTCGGTGCACTGCCTTGAACCACTCCGGCGACGCGTTGCGCAGCAGCCTGGCATCATCCAGCGATCGCGCAATCGCTGCAGAGCACTCCGGGCACACGCCATCAACATCAAGCCCCTGCAGGTCATACCCGCAGTCGATGCAAGGCCGGGATGCAGTGACTTCGTCCATGTTCTACGCGTGATCCTCTGGCCTGTTGCGATTCTTGTATCTCGATGGCGGCTCTTCGTACGCCTGCAAAGCCACTCCCGTTCACCCTGCATTCACGATCGGACGTTGCATCGCCTTTGCCACTGCATACTCCGCAAGGAACGCGTCGCGAACACGCTGCAGCACCGTCGCAAAGTACATCGCAGGGAAAAACAGTGCAGTCACGTACTGGGGTTCCCAGCGAAGATTCCGCATGAGCAGCGGGGCCAGAAGACAGGCCGTGCTCAGGAAGTGCAGCGTGGTGAACGTACGCCCATGTACATGCTCGCGCGAAGTCGTGCGCCGCTCAAGATGGTTGGTCAGCACATTCAGCCCGTACATCGCGAGCCACGATGAGGCCAGGAATGTACACAGTGCATATGGCGTGACCTGGCTCTGAATCGTGCCCGGAAGCAGGCTCGCGGTCCATGCAGTGCCCAGGCCAATCAAGCTTGCATACCGCACGAGTACTCGTGCACGCCGCGGTGTGGGCATCTTGCTTTTCCCCCGCCCCGAGAGCTTCCAGCATGCAAACGCGACGGCGCCCGTAACCGCGATGGGAAAGACCAGAAGAACGGCCAAGAACGAGTCGGGAGACCGTGTCTTGAATAAGCCAGTAAAAGAGCTGAGAAGCGCCAGCAGCAGGATCAGCACGAACAAGCACAGCGGTGCAATCACGCCCACAAGCACCGCGCGGTACAACCATGTGAGCCCGGTGGCGATCGATGCGAGCCACGCCATGTCTGCGTATCGAAGAAGATGCCGGTCCGGCAGCGACTCAAAGATCGGCGTCCCGCACTCGGGACACTTCATTGAGATGACGAGACCCTTGAGCGAATACTCGCACTTCACGCAGGCAAGATTCGCAATCTCCTTCTCCATCAAGCACCACGATTCCCACTCACAACGTGCCTTTATGTCTTAACCCCAATGCCCAGTGCCGAATCCCCAGTGCCTTGCGGTCTGCTTCCCCTCGATGCCCTGCTTCAACTTCTTACCCCAACCATCCTCGCCGCAAACCGCTCCCGCTCCCGCGCAAAGTCCTGCGGCGCTCCAGGCAGCTCGATCTGCGTTGCGCGATATCCCGTCGCCTGCTCGATCATGCGGTCCATCCGGCCCTGCATGCACAGCTCGCGCGTGTTGGTCGACGCAAAGATCGCCCCGCCCGGTGCAAGCACCTCCATCGCCTCGCGGATGAGCGGCCCGTAATGGTCGGTCGAGCTCCATGCAGGGATCTTCTTGCGCTTGTTCGCGGTCGAAAAGCTCGGCGGATCCAGGATGATCAGTTCAAACGCCATCTGCTTGCGCTTGGCATAGCGGAGGAACTCAAACGAATCCATCCGTGCAAACCGGTGCAGATCCGGGTTCAGCCCGCTGTGCACAAAGTTCCGCTTCCCCCAGTCAAGATACTTCCCAGAGACATCCACGCTCGTCGTCGCTGCCCCCGCCATCGCGCACGCCACCGAGAACGCGCACGTGTACGCGAACATGTTCAGCACGCGCGGTGCATCGGGGTTCAGCCCGCCGCCACCTGCTTCTTCTGTCGCCCACCCCGGCTTCTTTGCAACCTTCTTCGTTGAGATCCACTCCGCCAGGAACCGCCGGTTCTCTCGCTGATCCAAGAACAGCCCCGTCGAGAACCCATCAAACATGCGGACCTCAAGTGTCATCCCGTGCTCGCGCACCAGGATGAACTCGCCCTGCGTTTCCCCCGCGCACGGCGTCGGCTCCGTCAGGACATCCGGCCCCAGGCCCCCGAGTTTCGATCGATCCTTCGCAAACGGCTTGTGATACACCGCGCGAACACCGAGCTCAGTGGTCGCCTCAAGCACCGCGCTGCACGCAGCCTGCACATCCAGCGTCTCCGGCACGCGCCCCTCATATGTGATCAACGTGCACGCAGGTCCATACCGATCGACATAGATCCCATCAAACCCATCCGCCTCGCCACCAAAGAGTCGAAACGCATCAGTCTTGCCTGCAGAGATCAACCCGCGCCGCTTCCCGATCGCTGCATCAAGCAGCGAAGTAAATTGCGACGGATCCCCAACTTTCCGAGGCCCTGCACCTTCGCGCCGATCATCTCGCGGCCTCTCTCGCTGCTCGCCCCGCGGCTGCTCACGAAATTCACCATCCCCGCGCGCCGGCCGTGCAGGCCCCCGCCCGCCAGGTCTTCCTCCACCTCGATGTCCACCACGCGATTCCATCAACGCCTTTCACCAATGCCCAGTGCCAAATCCCAAGTACTAAGCCTCTAGCCTTCTGCTCGATGCCTTTCACCAGTGCCTAATGCCCGATGCCGATTGCCCTGCCTTGCCACCTTTCCTCAAGGCAACCTCTCCGCATACTTCCATTCCGACTCAAAGTCCTTCTTCAGCGCCGTCTTCATCAACGCTGCACGAACAAACTCCATCGGAATCGAGCCCTGCGTCAGCACTGCATCGTTGAATTCCTTCTCCTTCATCTTCCCGCCGCCCACTGCCTCTGCATGCATCGCACGCAGCTGCAGCCCGCCCATCATGTACCCGACCTGGTAGAGCGGCGAGTAATCACCCCCGATGTACCGCCGAACCTCGCTCAGCGCGTTGTTCTTCTCGTGCCCGATGCGATCCACCAGGAACGTCACCATCTCCTCGGGCGTCATCGTTCCAAGATGGAACTGCAGGCTCACGATGATCCGTGCTGCACGGTGCATCCGCCAGAACAGCATCCCGATCTTGTCCTCCGGCCCACGTGCCCACCCAAGATCCCAGTGCTTGAACTCCCAGTACAGGCACCACCCCTCGACAAAGAACGGCGTCGAGAAGATTTGCCGGTACGGCCGGTACCGATCCGACATGTGCCCCTGCAGATGGTGCCCAGGGATCAATTCGTGCGGCACCACCAGCCTCGTGAAGTGCTTGTTGTTCCCGCGCATCACCTGCAGGCGGTCCGAGAGCGACTGCTGATCCGACGCATATCCCACGCCGATGTGCAGACCGCCGTAATACTGGAACGGCCAGAACTTCTGCCGGTCGGGCGTGATCATCTCAAGACGCCACAGTTCCGTCGTCAGGTCCGGGAGCGTCAGCAGATCGCGCGACTTGAGCCACTCGATCTGCTCCTTCACCACCTCCGTGCAGTAGTGCGTCTGCTCACCCGGTTCGACATAACTGTTCTTGACCTTTTCGAGTGCAGCCTTCCAGTCGTCGCCTAGCCCCATCTCGGCCGAGGCCTTCTTCATTTCCGCCTCGCACCACGCAAACTGCACCTTGGCAATCTCGATCAGTTCTTCCGGCGAATACGGGATCGATTCGTTCTTCAGATCCTCCGCCAGCGTTTCCCGCCCGATCGGATCGCCGATCAAGGGATCCGCATCCTCACCCTTCAATCCCGCGATGTCGCGCCGCAAGAAGTTCGCATAGTCCTCGATCGCCCGGTCTGCTTCCTGGAACGGCTTCTCGACCCACCACGAAAAGCCCGGTTCAAACTGTGCGTAGTAGTCGTACCACGCTCGAAGCGTCGACCTCAAGGAACGTGCAGCCCCTGCTGCACGCTGCGCCACCACCGGCGACACCGCAATCGCGCCTTCCGCGCCTGCTTCCTTCTTCCCCTTCTCGATCGACTCGCGCAGCGCCTTGATCGCGTCTGGAATCGCCGCAAGCGACTCTGCAGATGCACGTGCGTTCACGCGCTCCATCTTCCAGCGCTTCTCTTCAAGCGTGCACACTGCAGCACGGAACGGCAGTGCAGCAGCCATCTCCCCCATCCGCTTCCGCGCCAGCGCGTTGTAGGCGATGCTGTTCCGGAGCTTGTTGCGAAGGAGGAGGTAATCGACCTTCCCATCCTGGTCGAGCGAATCAAAGTTCACCTCGCCCAGCCGCGCCTGGTGCGTCTTGTACAGTGCATCCAGCCGGTCCAGCCGCGTCTCTGACCACGTGATGTTGTAGAACCGGTTGATGTCCGATTCATCCGCGCCAAACCGCTGGATCAACGCCTGCATCAGCCCTGCGTCATCCGCGACCGACGGCCCTGCGACCCCAGAACCCGAAATTGCAGAGCCCGCCGCAGCAGTGGGGGCGGTGTAGGCAGAACGCCCCGAAGCCTCCGGTGCTGCGTGTGCACAGGCGCTCGGCCCGATACCCATCACAAGTCCTGCAGCAGTCACGATCGAAAGAAGCTGGTGTCGCATAGGGACGCCATCGTACCGCGATCGCCATCCTTTTACACGCCCGCCACGCACACCACCGTACATCTTGCCCGGCCGTCTCTACGATTGGCCCGCCCAGCCTTCCAACTGCCCATCCGGCCCGGAGTTTCTTCGCGTGCAGAACCAATTCGACTGGCTCGTCGTCACTGCAGCCAACACCACCCAGGGCCGTGCCTACCAGGCACAGCTCGCCTCACGCGAATCTCGCGGGCAGCTCTCTGCTTTCGGTTCGACCATCGTCGTTCCCGACCCGCACGACCGCCGTGCAGGTTCCGGCGGTTCCACCTTCGTCGCCATCGCGGAGATCATCCGCCGCAGGTGGGAAACCACGCCCAGGCGCCTTCGCCGCAACTTTACCGACATCGCTTCCATTCTCGCAGGCCAGCGAATCCTGATCATCCACAGCGGCGGAGACAGCCGCCGCCTCCCTGCATACGCAGCCCAGGGCAAGGTCTTCGCTCCCCTCCCCTGCGACACCCCGCTCGGCACGCAGGCAGATCTCTTTGATCTCGTTCTCGATGACACTGCTTCGATCACGCCTCCCCAAGGCGGCGGGGTTCTCATCGCCGCGGGCGATGTGCTCCTGGGCCTGAAGGCAGAGCACGGACCCATCCAGCGTGCAGTCGCTGCAGGTTCCCCCGGCGTCGTCGGCGTCTCGTTCCGTGCACCCGCCTCTACTGGCTCGCGCCACGGCGTCTACGTCCTTGATGATGCAGGGACTGTCAGCCTCTTTGCACAAAAACCCACCGAGCGTGAGCAAAAAGCACTCGGTGCACACGATTCCCGCGGCCGCGTGCTCGTCGACACCGGCGTCGTCCACGTTGATTCCGCCACCATGGCCCGCTGGCTCGAAAACCTCGGCCTCGAACTCACGCCCGACGGTCCGATGCTCGATGGCTTCCTCGCGGACCTTGCGTCTCCCAACGATCAATCAAGCACCCAACCACCCGCAATCGATCTCTACCACCACGTCCTGAGCGCACTCCCTGCACGTACCGACGTCGAAACCTACCTCCACGGTCTCCAGGCTCCCGATTCACATCGCGTGCTCTACACCGACCTCTTCCACGCCTTCCGTGGCCCACGCTTCTCTGCAGCGATCATGGACCACTGCGAATTCCTCCACATCGGCACAACGCGCGAAATGATCCACATCGCAGGGAGCGACGAACGCGTCCGCAGACCCGGCGAAAAAGCAAATGGCCGTGCGATCTACAACTCGCCCGGTGTAGCGCCCTCTCTAGTCCGCGCCTCGCACGTCGTCGTCGAATCCTGCGACGTCCGCAAGCTCTCCCTCGGTGGCGACAACCTCGTCGTCGGTCTTCCGAAGGAGCTCGACGGCAAGGTCACGCTCCCCAAGGGCTGGGGCATCGCTGCAATCCCCGTCGGCAAGCGCGACTGGGCATGCATCCTCTTCGGCAACGCAGACGACTGCAAAACCACGCTCGAAAAAGGCGGCACCTTCGGCAATCGCCCCCTCCGCGATCTCCTCTCACGCGGCGTCGATGAATCAACGCTCTGGCAATCGCACGCTTCAGGGGAGATCACTGAACGCTCACTCTGGACTGCAGAGCTCTGGACCATCGCAAGCGCTCTTCCTTCCTTCAACGCCTCTGCATGGCTCACCGACCCCCGTGCACTCGCCCCGCACAACTGGCACAAGCACACCCGCATCTCGCTCGCCAAACTCGTGCGAGAAGTAAACCACCAGCGACTCATCGAACACCGCGCGAGTCTCCAGCGCACCGACCGAACCGCCCGCCTCGCAGATCGCCTGACGCAAGATCCCTGGCTCAGTGCGCAAGGCATCGCTCGCGATTTCACCGCGCCCGGTCACGAAGCAAGCCAATCTGCTGCAATCAAAACCATCGAAAAGCTCGCCAAATCCACCCCGCATTTCGAACGTGCACGTCTCCACCGTCTCCAGGCAGAACTTTCTACCGGCTCTGCAGCATCCCGCTTCATGCAGCGTGCATTCGAAGCAGTCGGCCAGGGCGTCCACACCGACGTCAAGCTCCCATCCTCCGCCCCGCGCGCGCGCATCCGCCCCGACGAAGTTGTCTGGGTCACGACGCCCGTCCGCATCGATCTTGCAGGCGGCTGGAGCGATACACCCCCCGTCTGCAACGAGCTCGGCGGCACCGTTGTCAACATGGCGATCACGCTCAACGGCCAGTTCCCCGTCCAGGTCATCGCTCGCAGAACAGAAGAACGCACGATCCGCCTCAGCAGCGTCGATCTCGGCCGCTCGATCACGCTCAAGAGCTCGCGAGACGCACTGCGGTACGACGACCCCTCCGACTGGGCCGCGCTCCCCAAGGCGGCGATGGTCCTCTCCGGCATCACGCCCTCTACCACCTCTGCATCGCTTGACCGCTGGCTCGCAAGGTTCGGCGGCGGCCTTGATCTCACCGTCTTCTCTGCACTTCCCAAGGGTTCGGGCCTTGGCACAAGTTCAGTCCTTGGTGCAGCGATTCTCGCCTGCCTTGATCGCGTCGTCGGCCTTGATCTCGATCACGAATCGATCATCCGCAGAACCAGCGTCCTCGAACAGATGATGTCCACTGCAGGCGGCTGGCAAGACCAGGTCGGCGGCATTACGCCCGGCATCAAGATCAATCGCACCAAACCCGGCAGCGATCAGACGCCAGTCGTCACGCCCATCGCGATGTCTGACGCCATGTCCCGCGAACTCGCAGATCGCTCGATCCTCTATTACACCGGTCAGCGCAGGCTCGCACGCGACATTCTCCAGAAGGTCGTTGCCCGCTACCTCGCGCGAGATCGCGAAGCAGTGCGCGTGCTCCACGAGCTCAAGGACCTTGCAGAGAAGACTGCATCATGCATCGCTGCAGGCGATGTTGACGAATTTGCCCGCTGCGTCGCGACCAACTGGGAATACAAAGTCCGCCTCGACCCCGGCTCCACCAACGCGAAGATCGAATCGATCATCGATCCGCTCCGTTCACGGCTCCTGGGCTGCGAAATGCCCGGTGCAGGCGGCGGCGGGTTCCTCTACCTCATCGCCAAGACCTCAACCGACGCCCGCAGAATCCGCACCATCCTCGCCGCCAATCCCCCCAACCCCCTCGCCCGCACCTTCGACTTTACCATTGACACCCGCGGCCTAGGCATCAGCACCCTGTAAACTTTGCCGCTTTGCCGGGTGCCCTGCTCCGGCCTGCTCTGAGGCCGGGGCAGGTTACGTGATCTCACTGCCTCACTGTCTTCGATGCCTTCACCAGTGCCCGATGCCCAGTCCCCAGTTCCTCTTCCTACTCCGAGTCCTCTCCACACTCCCTCTTCACCTTCGCAATCAGCTCCCCAACATGATCAAACCCCTTGAGTGCTGCTCGCACCTTCGGCTCGATCTGCTCAATCACCTGCGTGTGAAAATCCCTTGCAGCCTGGTCCTCCCACGTCTGTCGCGCACGTTCCCACCGCTCGTGCAGCACCTTCACTGCATCCATTAAATTCGACTTCGCAACCTGCACACTCATCGCCGTTATCTCCTGCGCTTCTTGGGGCGGGGCCTTTCAGGCCCCGCATGTTTGTATTTCTCTTCTCTGCTCTTCCGTCCCACTCGCCGCCCTGCTCCGCTGCTCTGAGCGAGGCAGGCAACACAACCTCACTGCCACAGTGCCTTCCTGCCTCGATGCCTTGTTGCCTTGATGCCTTCCACCCAGTGCCCAATGCCGAGTGCCCAGTGCCTTGCCTCTATATACCCGTCACCCACATCTCCCGATCCCCTCCATCCTGCACACTCCGAATCACTCCACGCTTTAATACCACCAGCGTTCCCACCTTGCACGCAAGCACCGGCCGCAATCCCGGCACGCGCTCCAGCACTTCCCGCACCGTGCACACACGCGTCCCACCGATCGTCTCCGGCTGCTCGATCGGCCCGATGTACCAACCCGTGTCCTTTGATCCGCCGCCGATCACCGGATCAAGCCGCACGAAAAACACCGAGTCCATCCGCGCTGCACGCCACGACACCGCGATGGTCTGATCCATCCCAGGCATCTCGCCCGCGACATCCAGCTTTGAAACCGTCGTTCCTTCCGCCTCGCTCGGCATCCCTGCATTCCACTCCAGCACCGGCAGCTGCATCGTCGGTTCCGTCACTCGCTCCTCAGGCATCGGCACAAACCGCCTGAGATCCGAGTTGTGCATTTCCTCCTTCTTCGTTCCCTCCTCGCCGCCGCGTGCCATCGATTCAGCGTTCTCAGCACCGCCCTGCATCGCGTTCGGAGCAGTTGCAGGTGCCGCCATCCGGAAATACTCCTCCAGCGACGCCATCATCTTGTCGAGCCGTGCAATTGCCTGCGGAATATCGCGATGCAGGATCTCGTTCAATGGCCCACACCCGCCCTTGAACGACATGCTCTCGCGTTCCCACGCAGGGGCCCACTTCCGTACCTTGTCCTGCTTCGCAACCGCGGTTTCCAGCCGATCCTTCGCACGCTTGAGCGCCTTGCGCTCCATCACCGTGTCTGCAGGGTTCGGATGGGCAGCGAACTCCTTGCGCCGGATCTCCGCCTTCGCTGCTTCGACTGCTTCCTCGCGTCTGCGCACCTCGTGCTTCCAGTATGCAGGCCGCTCCAGCGTCAGCCACATCCCGGTCCTGCTCACGTCCGAATCAACCGACGTGATCGCCAGCGTCGCTTCTTTCGTGAAGTCCTGGAGCGCAGCCTTCACTTCGCGAAGAACGTCCACCGATTGAATCCGTGCAGAATCGCCCATGCAGGCAGTGTACCGGACAACGTCCGCGCGGATGCACCACTTCCCCGTGCCATTTGTGTCCGTCGCGTCCCATGCACCACGCCTCCCGATCACATACGCTTGCCGCATGTCGAGGCACGTCGTGATCGTCGGTGCAGGTTTGGCGGGTTCGCTCCTTGCAGTCTCCCTCGCGCGCCAGGGCTGGCGCGTCAGCGTCTACGAACGTCGCGGCGACCCGCGCGCCAAGGGCTATCTCGGCGGCAGGTCCATCAACCTCGCAGTCTCTGCACGCGGCATCGCGGGCCTCGCCTCCGTCGGCCTCGACAAGGAAATCTTGGAAGGCCACGCCATCCCCATGCCCGGCAGAATGGTCCACGGCAAGGACAGCTCTCGCATTTACGTTCCGTATAGCAAGAACGCGTCCGACGCCATCAACTCGTTCTCGCGCGGCGGCCTTAACCTCGCTCTTATCCTCGCCGCTGCACGCGAAAAGAACGTCCAGTTCTTCTTTGATCACCCCTGCATCGACATCGACTTCACTGCCCCTGCAGCCATCTTTGCAGGAGATGGCAAGCCCGCGCTCCGTGTCGAAGCGGATCTCATCGTCGGCACTGATGGTGCATATTCCGCAGTACGCCTCGCAATGCAGAAGACTGACCGTTTCGAATACTCGCAGACTTTCCTGGGTCACGGCTACAAGGAACTCTCAATCCCGCCAGAAGCAGCGGGCGCCATGAAGACCAACGCGCTCCACATCTGGCCGCGCGGCGGCGCGATGATGATCGCCCTCCCCAACATCGACGGCAGTTTCACCAACACGCTCTTCTGGCCCTTCGATGGCCCGCACTCGTTCGCCGCGCTCGAAAGCGGCTATCGCGATCGCCTCGCGCGTGACCCATCTGCAAAGCCGACGGCGGAGGAACTCGCCCACGTCCGCGACTTCTTCAGTGCGGAATACCCCGACGCAGTCGCGCACATGCCGACGCTCGCAGAAGACTTCTTTCGTAACCCTACAAGCTCGCTTGTGACCGTCCGCTGCTCACCGTGGCATCGCGGCAACGTCGTGCTTCTTGGCGATGCAGCCCACGCCATCGTTCCCTTCTATGGCCAGGGCATGAACGCTGCATTCGAGGATGTCATCTCGTTGGCGAACGAACTTGCAGGCAACCGCGACCAGCACGAAGCTCTCGAACGCTATTTCGCCTTCCGCAAGCCCAACGCAGACGCGATCGCGGACATGGCACTGGAGAACTTCATCGAGATGCGTGACAAGGTGGGTTCCGCAGACTTCCGCTACCACAAGAAGCTCGAGCAGGCCATCCACGAGATGTTCGATGGACAAGTCACGCCTCGCTACAACCTCGTGAGCTTCTCGACGGTCCCCTATACCGAGGCACGAAGGCGCGGCGACGAGCTTGACCGCATTGTCACCGAAGTCCGGCGGCAGATCCCCATCTCGCACGGTCTTGATGATGCAGCGTGGCAAGCACGCGTCCGTGCTGCAGCCACGCCGCTCATCAATGAGCTCTCGGCAAAGAAGCCTGCAGGCATCCATCTCCCCGGCCTCATCGATCTCTCGCCAAGGATCACAAAGACCACCAAGGTCTGGCCCGGCGACACTCCGCCCACGCGAGAAGTCCTCTGCGAACTCGAGAAGGGTGCCTCCGTCACGCTCAGCACGCTCAAGACCACCGTTCACCTCGGCACGCACGCAGATGGTCCCAACCACTACGGCATCGGTGCGCCATCGATCGAAGCGATGCCCTTGCGCCACTACCACGGGCCGTGCACGATCATCGATGCACCCGTTGCACGCAACACCCGCGTTCGCCCGCAGGATGCACCTGCTGCAGCGACCATCACGACGCCCATCGCCCTGATCCGTACCAGTACTTTCGATGGTGTCGATGTGTTCAACGAGGACTTCGCGGGTCTGAGCGTCGAACTCATCGACCTGCTCGCCTCGCGCGGCGTCATCACGATCTGCGTCGATACGCCGAGCGTCGATCTCTTTACTTCAAAGGATCTCGAAGCACACAACGCCATCCTGCGTCACGGCATCGCCATCATCGAAGGCCTTATCCTCAAGGACCTCGACGCCTCCGCCAGCTACGAGTTCACTGCGTTGCCACTCCCGCTCGAAGGCTTCGACGCCAGCCCCGTCCGTGCAGCAGTGCGCCGCATCTGATTTACAGGGTATTCATGTGGCCCTTTGGCCCTTTGCCCTGTGGACATTTCGCTAATGCTCATCCTCACTCGCAGAGCTGCTCGAGCGATTCACTTCCCGCGTGTACGGATCTTCCGCCATCACGTCCTTGGTCAGGATGACCTCTGAACGCTGGTTCTGCCGTTCCTCATCGCGGTCATACGTCCGCGCGATCATCCGCTCTGAATCGCCGCACGCCACCACGCGCATCTGCCGCCACGGCACGCCCTGCACCGCCAGTGCCTGGGCCACCGCCATCGCACGCTCATAACTGAGCTGGCGTGCACGCGTCTCGTTCCGCATCGTTTCCGATGGCGTCGTGTGCCCGCGCACCTCGATCGTGTATCGGAGCTGCCCGACCTTCGCCGCGATGTCCGCGATCTTCTGCTGACCTGTCGGGCTCAACACTGCAGACCCATCATCAAACGGAATCTTACCGCCGATCGCGGAGTATTCCGTCGGCTTGACCGACTGCGACTCGGGCCCTCGCTTCGATGGCCCCTCTTCATTGCTGTTACCTGTCGACTTCTGCTTGACGCGTTTCACAAGCCTCTGCTCGTGCGGCTCGGTCGAGTTCGGGTCGACCGGATTGTTGAACGCCTCGCGAATCTCGATCGCAAAGTCGTCCATCACATCCGCCTGCGATTGGGCTGCACTTGCAGCTCCCTCCACGCCCGATCCCTTCGGACCCATGTTCAGTGCAAGGAGAATCACGAACAGACCCATCATCAGCGCGGTGTTATCCGCGAATGAAATCATCCATTCCGGCACGCCTTCGTGCTCTTCGTGTGCCCCGCCCCCGTGCCCACCGCCGTGTCCGCCATGGCCACCACCGCCATGCCCGCCACTCTTGTGCTCTTCACCATGTCCATGCTCTTCATGCTCGCCCATGACACTCGCCTCTATATGGTGAAGCCTAACTCTGCTCGGGTGCCCTGCTCCGCTGCTCTGAGCGGGGCAGGGCCTTCTTCGTGCTAGCCGCTAGCAGCTAACCGCTAGCTGCCAGCCGCGCCAGCGGCTCACGCAGCAACTGCCTGCAGCTTCGCACGACCCACCGGCGGAACGAACGCCAGCATCCGGTCAAACGTCACACGCGGGTTATCGCCTGCCTGGATCGAGAGAATCCCCTGGAGCATCATCTCCTTGGTCAGGATCTCTTCTGCAGAACGCAATGCAAGCTTGTCGCCGATCGGACCCGCAAGTGCGTTGGCCACGACCGTTCCGTACATGGTTGCAACGACGGCCAGCGCGAGCATCTTTCCCATGGCGCCGACGTCACCGCTGCCGAGCTGACCGAACATACCGATCTGTCCGATCAGCGTACCGACCAGACCCCATGCAGGGCCGTACACCTTGATGAGGTCAAAGAGCTTCTTGCCTGCCTTGTGCCGGTCCTGCATCGCCAGCACTTCCATCCGCAGCGTCGACTCGATCGCGGACGGATCAACGCCGTCGACCGCCATCTTCAGCCCCGACGAAAGGAACTTGTCGTCGATCTTGGCGATCTCTGCCTCGAGCGCGAGGATGCCGTCGCGGCGAGCCTTCTCGCTGAACGTGTTGATGATCTTGATCACTTCCGCGGGGCTCTTGCCCTTGTGGAGGAGGAACTTCTTCAGGTATGCAGGCAGCGACATGACCTTGTCGAGCGGCAGCGCCATGAAGACGACGCTGATCGAGCCACCGATAACCGTAAAGCACCCTTCCTCGGAGTAGAACATCTCGAGGTGGCCGTGCGAGCCGTGCCACGCGACGTAGCCAAGGCAGATGGTGCCGATCAGAAGCCCGATGAGACTGGATTTATCCACCGGTGGACGCCTCGCAGAAGGACCAAACCCGCAGAACGACCAAACACGCAGAAGGACCAAACAGAGTTACACAGTCTTCCGGGTCCTGAACCCGAGAACACGTGCACATCTCATCGGTCGCGCCGCCCGCGAGGATCGGCCCGGCTGGGCAGTCTGGGGTGAACGAGTGGGCGGTTCGTAGCAAGTAGTCCGGTTAGGCAAGACAGGTAAAGTAGAAAAGGCAGCGTGGCCACGGGTAACCGTGGCCACGCTCGATCTGCATCCTTACTTATGGCGAGTCTTTGCGGCGTTCTTTACAGCCGCGCGGTGGTTATTTGGCCCCGACCGACGTCAGCCGGTACAGCTCGGGGGAATCCTTGAACCGCGGCGTTACCTTGTCGACGGTGAACTCAAACGTCCCGTTCGCATCGGTGTACATCGTGACGGTATAGGGAAGCAGCACGCCCTCAACGTCCCGATAATCGCTGTACCGAAGCGTCACCGGCAGGCGGCCCAGCCCGGGGATGAGCATGCTTGACTCCTCGCGGATCGGGAGGCCCGTCGAGGCATCGAGGTACTGCGTCACGGTCTTCTCCGGCTTGGTGGTGATGCCACGAAGGACGATCACCTGCACACCGTTGTCTTCGCGTGCGTCAATGACCTCCACGCGGTCAAACTGCTTGCGGGGGTCGACCGAGAAGAGCTGCGAACCGCCGCGGCGTACTTCTTCAAGCCGATCGCCCGTCATCTCGCTGAACGCCTCGCCAACCGACTCGGTCCAGGCCTGCGTGCCGTCATACGACGTGCGGATCACGCCAAACACGCCCAGGCTGATGTCCTGCAGCACGCGGCCATCGGTGTTGGCCACCGACTTGAACGTTCCCGTCACGCCCTGGTTGACCACCCGCACCTTGCCGTCGACCGAGATGTTGCCGAAGGCTCGCATCTTCTCAGAGTTTGCCGACTTCTCGCGCAGTGCCACGACATCGTCGAGCGTCGGCAGGGTCGATGGCGATGCATCGCCCGTGCGCTTCAGGACCGATTCGCCGCCCTGGAACCACGTCATCGACGTGACCTTGCCCGATTCGTCGCGGTTGAAGGTGCACGACGCGGGAAGGAGCTTGACGTTCCACTTCCCTGCTTCGTCGGGCCACTTGAGCATGAAGAGCCGCTGCTGCGGAACATCGATGCCGAGCTTGCCATCCTTGACGACGACCTTCCAGTCAAGGCCCGTCGGTTCAAAGTGGTAAGTACCTGCAAAGTCGTTGAGCTGTGCAGCAGTGAAGGGACCGGGCTTCTCTGCGTACGCGCGGCTGCCATCTTCACCCATGCGGGGAAGCTCAAACTCCATCCCCGACTGAAACAGTGTGACGCCCGAGACCTTGCCGTCGTCCGCGCGGTCAAACTTCACCTGGATCTGCTGCGGCAGCATCGCAAAGGCCCACTTGCCCTCGTCCGTCGGCGGCAGCAGCTCAAAGTTCATCTGGCCGGGCACGTTGATGTGCAGCTTGCCGTCAACAATGCTCACCGCGCAATTCGGTGAGCCGGGCAGGAACTCTGCCTGATAGTTGCCGAGATACTCCTGCATCGATTCAACGCTCGGCGATGCACCCGCGACAACCGCGGGCTTGGGGAAGAAAGTCTCCCACACCATCGGCAGCACTTCGCCCTGCAGTGGTGCGTACGTCGCGCTTCCCATGAAGATCACGCCGATCTGTTCATCTGGCAGCATACCGCAGGTTGTGAAGAACCCGTCGATGTTGCCGCCGTGATCGACCACCCGCTTGTCGTTCCACTTGGAGAGCATCCACCCAAGGCCGTAGCCGTGGTCGCCGCCCATCGAGATCTGCTGTTCCCACATCTTCGCGAGCATCTCTTGTGAGACAAACCGCTTGCCGTTCACCTCGCCACCTGCAGTGAGCATCGTGAGCCACTTGGCCATGTCGCTCGCGGTCGAGTTGATCGCACCCGCACCGTCGCAGGTCACTTTCCGCATCGGGAGGTGCTTGTACTCGTTCTTCTCCGTGTCCCATGCATACCCCAGAGCCTTTGCGGGGTTCTTCTGCATGTCGTCGATGTCCGTGTTGCTCGATGTCATGCCCAGGGGCGCGAAGATCCGCGTCTTGATCAGCTCATGCCACGTCTTGCCCGTCACGCTCTCTGCAGCCATCCCCGCGACCATGAACATCGTGTTGTTGTACTGCCACTGCGTCCGGAACTTGTGCGTCGGCTCTGCAAATGCAAGCCGCTCCATCATCTCGGGCTTGCTCGCCTTGCCGCTCGCCCACAACAGATCCGTGCGGGGCAGCCCGGTCTGGTGGCTGCACAGATCGCGCAGCGTCACCTTCTCGTTCGCCTCAGGGTCAAAGAGCTTGAAGCCCTTGACGTGCTTGGCAGGATTGTCATCCCACGAGAGCTTCTTCTCATCTGCCATTAGTGAGACGAGCATCGACGTGAACGCCTTGGTCTGCGATCCGATCGCGAATTGCGTGTTCTCGTCTGCAGGTGTCTTGCTCTCAAGATCCCGCACGCCAAACCCGCGAGCCATCACCACCTTGCCGTTGTGGACGATCGCGATCGCGGCCCCCGCGATGTGCTGCTCCTCCCGCTTGCGATCAATCTTCTGTGCGAGCTCTTCGAGCCGCTGCGAGAGCGGGATCTCTGCCTTCACTGCAGGGGCAGTGGGGGTGGGCGTCACCGGTGCTGCAGGTGCAGCAGGCTGGAACGCAAGCGCACACACCGGCAGCCCGCATATCGCAGTGAGGAGTGCGACAACGGTCAGACGAGAGCGACGGGTGATCCGATCCATGCGTGCATCCTCCACCAGTGGTGTGGTTCTTTCCCGTCGGCATCGTATGACGCGGCGGGCTCCTGAAAGTTCCCTGCACGGTGTCATTCGAACCCGACGCTCGTGATCAGGCACTTCTG
>JAESFU010000405.1_pt1 | contig 25731 bp, 27 predicted proteins | sample 9269461 | NCBI WGS metagenome assembly JAESFU01 (sample SAMN14502556, study PRJNA617107) | algae metagenome | isolation source: Stenomitos rutilans HA7619-LM2 and co-occurring heterotrophs from cave walls | place: USA: Waikapalae cave, Hawaii | collected 2009-07-28
CAACGGGGGAGGGGGACCGGCGAAGCTGGTGGAGTGGGCGGCCACCAGGCCATCCCATCAGTCGGGTCTCCCTTCTCCCCTTGTGGGAGAAGGCGACGACGGACAGGTCGTGCCCAATCAAGCCGCGAGCAGCTTCTCCAATTCTTCGAACTGCTCGGGATAGGCCCCCGTGCTGCCCGAGGCGATCGCTTCGTCCAGCGCTTCCTTGCTCGGATAGACGTCGCGCAGCACGAGGTAGGTCTTGCCGTCCCGCTCGGCGAAGGTGATCGTCGTCACCGAGCCCGCTTCGCCGCTTTCCTCGTTGGTCCAGACGATCCGCTTGTTCGGCTCCACCTCGAGGTAGCGACCGAAGAACGGCACCGGCTGGTCCATGTTCGGGACCTTGAACTCGAAGCGGTAGGTGCCGCCCGTCCGCGCATCGACCTCGCAGGCAACAAGGTTGATCCCGAAGGATTTCGGCGCCCACCAGCGCATCAGCAGCTCCGGGGTCGTCCACGCCTGGTAGATGAGCCGCGCCGGACCGTCGAACGTGCGGGTGATGACCAGCTCGCGATCGGAGGCCCGATCGGTGGTCGTCTCATACTTGCCGGCTTCACTCACTTGACCGTCCATCGGCCTGCTCCTTGCGCTTGAGTTCCTCGACGACCTTGTCCAGCTCGTCGAAGCGAGCCGCCCACAGCCGGCGATAATTTTCGATCCAGACCATTTCGTCCTCCAGTCGATGAGGCCCGAGCCGGCAGGTGCGGACCCGGCCGACCTTTTCGGTGACGACGAAGCCCGCCTGTTCCAGCACGCCGACATGCTTCTTCATGCCCGTGAGGGTCATGTGGAACCTGTCGGCGAGCTGCGTGATCGACGCATCCGAGCGCCCAAGCTGCTCCAGCACGCCACGGCGAGTGGCGTCCGACAGTGCGGCAAACGAGGCATCGAAGCGGGTTTGATAAAACTGAACCATGTAGTTCAGTTTATGGAGATGCGAAGGGGTCCGCAAGCGGATTCTGCGCTGGCGATCTTTCAGCTGAGAGTCAGGTGCCGTTGACCCGGTAGAGCCGCGCCATGTTGGTCACGTTCTGCACGACCCGCGCCCGCAGTTCGGGCGGGCCGAGCACTTCCACGTCGTCGCCGATCTTGGTGAGTTCGACGCTGGCCCAGCCGATCTCCTCGACCGGAATTTCGAACTCGGCCCAGCCATCGGCGTCCGGAGTGAGGGTCAGGGCCTCGAGCGCGTGCCGCACCGTCTCGCTCAGGTCGCGCAGCTGCCGTTGCCCGCGCGCCGATGCCCGCACCCGTGCCGAGCCGACATAGATGTCGCGCTCGAACTGCCGCGTCGATTCCAGCCAATGGCTCGGCAGGTCGAAATCCTTGGGCCGGGTGAACGTCTCGCCGGTCGGTCGGAGCGCCAGGATCTGGCTCAGCTTGTAGGTGCGGATATTGCCCTCGCGCTGGGCGACGACGTACCAGACGCCGCCCTTCAGCACGAGGCCGAGCGGCTCGATAACCCGGTCGCGCACGTCCTTCCAGCTCTGGTAGCGCACCGCGACGCGCGTCTCGCTCCACACCGCCTCGGCGACGAGCTTCAGGAATTCCGGCTTGTGCCCGGGCTGGAACCAGCCGCGCGGATCGAGGTGAAAGCGCGAGCTCATCCGCCGCGCCTCGGCCTGCCAGTCGGCCGGGAGCGCTGCCAGCAGCTTCAGCTCGGCCTGCGCCGCTTCCTCGCCGAGCCCGAGTTCGCCGGCCGGCCCGGGAAGTCCCGAGAAGAACAGCGCCCGCGCTTCTGGCGCCGTCAGCCCGTTGAGCCTTGTCTTCCAGCCATCCAGCAAGGCGAAGCCGCCATTGCGGCCGGTCTCGGCATAGACGGGGACACCGGCCGCGCTCAGCTGGTCGATGTCGCGATACACGGTCCGGACCGAGACCTCGAGCTCCTCGGCCAGCGTTTCCGCACTGGTCCGCCCGCGGGTCTGCAGGATCATCAGAATGGTCAAAAGTCGACTGGCACGCATAAAGCCGGTTCTACCCCAGTTACCCTGACAGCCGATGTCAGTGTTGTCCGGATAGAGTCATTTCGCAACTGAAGAGGAGATGAGGGATGACCACCGAGGATCGGCTGCTGGGCAGCCCAATCACGTCCGACCAACGCGAACGTCTCGAGCTGCTCCCACGCGAACAGCCTTCGGGCTTCATCGACTGGCTGCGTCTGTTCCTGCTGCGCCGGCGCATCAACGCCATGCTGAAGCGCACGGTCGGACCGGTGCGCTACGAGCCGGCCGCCAGGCTGCCGCCGCACCTCCTGCGCGATATCGGCCTCAACCCACCGATGTAGGGCGACGCATGGCAGAACGCTACCAACCGCCACGATGTCACCCCTGCGAAGGCAGGGGTCCATCTCACGGCCAGCGCCAGCAGGGAGTTGGCCCTGCCTTCGCAGGGACGACATTCGGAGCGTGCGGAGGGTTAAGCCGTCTGCCGGTCGAACTGGCCGTGCTTCATAAAGCGCCACAGGTAGCTCGGCAGGATGGCATCCATGCCGGTGGGCGTGACGCCGAAAGCAGCCAGCGTGCGCTTCTCGCGCTTTGCCTCATCGGACACGACATTGTCGAGCTGCAGCAGGTCGACCTGGTCGGAGGTCAGCAGCGGCGTCGGCAGCAGCGAGAAGGGAATGGCGGCGAGGCGGGCGAGGCCGGCCGGCAGCGGCACCAGCAGGTTGCTGCGCCCGGTATCGGCCAGCACGCGTTCGATCAGCTCGCGATGGGTGACGACGTCGGGGCCGCCCAGTTCGTAGGTCTTGCCGCCCTTCACTGCACCCTCGGCTGCGGCAACGATCGCGGCAGCGAGATCGCCGACATAGATCGGCTGGAATTTCGACTTGCCGCCGATCACCGGCAGCACCGGCGACATGCGGGCCAGCATGCCATAGCGGTTGAAGAAGCCATCGCCGGGGCCGAACGCGATCGCCGGACGAAGGATCACCGCCGACGGGAAGGCGGCCAGCACCGCGGCTTCGCCCTCGGCCTTCGAGCTCGCATAGCCGCTGACGCTCCGCGTGTCCGCGCCCAGCGCCGAGACGTGCACCAGCTGCCCAACCTTCAGCGCCTTGGCTGCTTCGGCAATGTTGCGCGCGCCCTCTGCATTCACCGCAGCAAAACGCTGGCGACCGCGCTCGAAACCGATACCGACGAGGTTGATCACGATGCCGGCGCCGCGGATGGCGCGCGTCACCGAGTCGGCATTGCGGATATTGGCCTGGATCGGCATCACCTGCCCCACCGTGCCGAGCGGCTTCACGTGACCGGAAAGATCGGGACGGCGCACTGCCACGCGGACGCGATAACCCGCCTTGGCGAGCAGTTGCACGACCTGCGTGCCGACAAAGCCGGCGCCCCCGAAAACGGTAACGAGATTGGGGTTGGTCTCCATGGCGCGATCGGCTCCGCAGCGGCTTTGGCGAGGGGTCAGGCCGCTTCTAGCGCCTGGCCTTTCGGCTGTCGAGGGGACCGCGTGCCGCGCCGCGCGAATGCGAGTTGACAGGCACTGCTGCTTACCCTAGGGAACGGCGCCCATCGGTTTGCCCTGGTGGCGGAATTGGTAGACGCGCACGGTTCAGGTCCGTGTGTTTAACGACGTGGAGGTTCGAGTCCTCTCCAGGGCACCATCGGTTCAAAAGCCTCCCTCCGGGGAGGCTTTTTGCTTTGGAGTCTGCCGTCATGGATCGTCCTGAACTGCCGCGCCTCCACCCCACCGGCCGGTTGATTCCATCCGGGCTCGACGAGGCCATGGTGCGCGCGGTGGTGGAGACCTTCTACGCCCGTGCCCGCCGGGACGATGTCATCGGCCCGGTGTTCAACCGGGTCGTTCCTGCCGACGAGTGGCCGGCCCATATCGCGACCATCACCGATTTCTGGAGCGCCATGCTGCTCGGAACCGGGCGCTACACCGGTCGCCCCATGCCCAAGCACTTTGCCATCCCGGAGCTCAGCGACGCGCATTTCGCGCGCTGGCTGAAGCTGTTCCGCCAGACCGCCGAGGAACTCTGCCCGCCAGAGATCGCCGCGCTGTTCGTCGAGCGCGCCGAAACGATCGGCAACAATTTCCGCATCCGCCTCGCCCAGTTCCGCGGGCAGGATCCGCGCACGCTGAAGCCCATCCGCGCCGGCGAGGAGCCGGGCGTGTGGTCACCGCCGGACGCCGACTGAGAGGGACAGCCCCCTCCCGGCCTCCCCCACGAGGGGGGAGGTGAAGGGGAGTGCGTGGCTCGATCGTGGCCCTGCGCACCAGCGGGGCACCTCCCCCTTGTGGGGGAGGATGGGAGGGGGCCGTCTCTATCAGCGAATGCCAGCCCATGAAAAAACCCCGCACACCTCATGGTGCGCGGGGCAGAGTGATCCGGCGGCGTAGGCCGAATGCTTTCGTCAGACGCGCCTTCGCATGAAGGCGCTTCCTGAGATCAGTAGTCGAACTGCTTGGAGAGGGTCAGCTTGAACGTGCGGCCCTTCGAGCGGTCCATGGAGAGGTTCTCGCGGTAGTCGGCGTCGAACAGGTTGTCGATGCCGAGCGTGGCCTCGAGACCCTCGAGCGGGCCGGCCTCAGGCTTCCAGCTGGCAAACACGTCCACCTTGGCCCAGCCATCGGGAACCGGGCTCGCGGGCGTCGTCGCCACCGCGGTCAGCGGATCGGCGGCGAGGGTCACGCGGGTGCCGTATTCGAGGTTGAGTTCGGGCGCACGGCCACCGACGGTCAGCACGAGCTTGTCCTGGGGGATCGAGCGGACGTCGTCGCCGGCATAGATGTTGTTGGCCGGATTGGTGGCCAGCAGGTCCTCGGTATATTCGCCACGAGTGTAGGTATAGGCGAGGCGGACGAAGGCCATCTCGCTTTCATACGAACCTTCGAGCTCGAGGCCCCAGATGCGCATCCCCGTGATGTTGATGAAGTAGGGGTTGCCGGCCGAGGTGATCGGGTTGGACTGGATGCCGTTGGTGATGGTGTTGTGGAACGCCGTCGCCTTGAAGCCGACCGAGTCGCCCGAGGTCAGGATGTCCTGGGCCTGGGTGCCGAAGCCGAGCTCGATATTGTCCGAGGACTCTTTTTCGAGGTTGAGGTTCGGCGTGCGCGAGTACTGGCCGGCATTGGGGCCCGACGACACCAGCGTGTACTGGTACATCTCATCCAGCGTCGGCATGCGCTCGGTATGGGCGAGCGAGCCGAACACGTTGAGATTGTCGTTGAACTTGTAGAGCGCGGCGAGCTTGGGCGAGAAGGCGGTGTCCTCGCTCGAGCCCGGAGCATCCGGGATCTGGGTCGGCGTGGTGGTCGATTCCGTTTCCAGCGTCGAGAAATCGACGCGGGCGCCGGCGATCACCGTGAAGTTGTCGTTCCAGGTCTGCTCGGACTGGGCGAAGATGCCCAGCGCCGTCGAGGTGCCTTCCGGGTGGGTGGTGATCAGGTTGCCGATGATCGGCTCGGCCGTGCGGATCTGCTGGCTCGCCTGCACGCCGTAGGTCAGGAAGTTCTCCCAGTTGTCGCCGTAGAACTCCGAGGTGTTCTCGACGTTGAACTGGGTCGTCGCATAGCCGTAGTCGGCGATGATGATGTTGGAGAAGTTGTTCAGCGACGGATCCGACGGATCGGACTGCGACACATCGGTGTTGGAGAACGAGAGCTGGACCTTGAGGTCGAGCATCTCGTTGGCCTCGGCCGGGTTCTCGTAGCTGATGATCGCGGTCTGGTCGGTAACGGCGCGGTCGATCGTGCCGAAGGCAGACCCGGTGTCGCCGGTCTGCGAGTAGTACTGGTCGTCGTTGTCGGTGCTCCACTTCTGATAGGAGAGCCGGACCACCTGCTCGGCGTCGAGATGGATGGTGCCCTTGACGAGGCCGGACCAGGCTTCGAACTCGGAGCCGATCAGGTCATTGCCGTTGGCGAGCTGCTGGATGTCGGACTGGCGGATATTGCCCGAGGCGAGGACCTCGAAGGTCTCGTTGATGCGGTGGGCGAGGATGCCGGAGACCAGCGTGCCGTTGCCGTTCGAATCGTAGCTGGTCTTGGCGCGCACCGCGCCCGTCATGCCGTCCTCGATGAAGTCCGAGGCGTCCTTGGTGGTGAAGTTCACCACGCCGCCCATGGCGCCGGCGCCATAAAGCGTCGAGGACGCCGGGCCGCGCAGCACTTCGACCTGCTTGTAGAGTTCGGGCTCGGAGAAGAACGAGCCCATGCGGTACTGCTCGTAGAACTTGCGCGCGCCGTCGACCGTCAGGATGATGCGGGCTTCGTCGCCGGACGTTTCGGCCGCGCCGATGCCGCGGATGTTGAAGCTTTCGCCCACCACGCGTTCCGAGCCGATCATGGTGATGCCCGGGGTGTCATCGAGAATCTCGCCGATGGTCGAGGCCTGCTTGGCGTCGATATCGGCCTGGTCGATCACGGTCACCGCCTGCGGCGTCTCGATCGCCACCTTGGCCTTGCCGGCGCCGATGACGATACGCTCGAGCAGCGTGATGAAGTTCGCATTCGTATTGTCGGTCGTCGCCTGAGCGAAAGCGCCCGATGCCCCCAGGATCGCGCTCAGCGCAACACCGCCGAGCAGCATCGTGGCGTGACGTGCCACCAGCCCCATTCTCATCTCCAGTTCCAATGACGGGATCCGGCTGCTGACCGGGGCCCACTAAACAAATGCACTGGCTGGCGGAAGGCTGGCTGGCATTGCGGTGACGGATAAAACATGACTCCGTCACTCCACTATTGCGTGGCTTATAAATCCTGATATGCACTGTCAACATTTAAGTAAGGGCGCTGCCAAGGGATTTCGGCGCTGTGCCCTTGCCGCAACGCCGCATTGAAGGACCCGCGCATGTCAGCCACAGGCAAGCTCCCCCCCGAAGAGATCCGGCGCCTGAGGGCGCTCCATCCCGAGATGCGCGAACGCGATTTCGCCCGCATCCACAAGATCTCCGAGGCCGAACTGGTCGCCGCCTATGTGGGTGAGGGCAATGTGCGCCTCCGCCCCGACGTCGAGACCTTCCTCAACAACGCCGAGTCGCTGGGCGAGGTGCTCTGCCTCACCCGCAACGAGAGCGCCGTGCACGAAAAGATCGGCCCGTTCGAAAAAGCCAGGTTCGGGCCGATGGCCTCGATCGTCCTCGGCGAGCAGATCGACCTGCGTATCTTTCCCAAGCACTGGGTTTCGGCCTTCGCGGTCGAAAAGAGCGACGGCGAAGGCGGCAAGCGCCGCTCGCTGCAGTTCTTCGACGCGGCCGGCGATGCGGTGATGAAGGTGCACTCGCGCCCCGCCACCGACCTTTATGCCTTCGGCGAACTCGTGCGGTTGCTCACCTCCGACAACCAGTCGCAGGTGGTCGAGACGACGCCCATCGACGATCGCGAAGTCGACGAAAGCGCGGCCCAGGCCGGCGCTGCCGAACTGCTCGAAGCGTGGAAGGGGCTCACCGACACGCACCAGTTCTTCCCCATGCTGAAGCGCCTCAACCTCTCGCGCCACCAGGCCGTCTCGAGCATCGATCGCGAATATGCCTGGCCGCTCGCCTCCGACGCAGTCGGCTCGCTCCTCCACGGCGCCAAGGGCACGGGCCTCCCCATCATGGTGTTCGTGGGCAGCCGCGGCTGCATCCAGATCCATTCCGACCCGATCGAAAAGGTCGAGGCCATGGGCCCGTGGATCAACGTGCTCGACGAGACCTTCCACATGCACCTGCGCGCCGACCAGATCGCCGAGGTGTGGGCGGTCCGGAAGCCCACCAAGGACGGCCACGTCACCTCGATCGAGGCGTTCGACGCCAACAACAAGCTGATCGTGCAGTTCTTCGGCCAGCGCCAGGAAGGCGTCGACGAGCGCGGCCAGTGGCGCACGCTGGTCGAAGGCCTGCCGCATCTCAACCAGTCCACCGCCGCCTGAAGGTTCCCGCCATGCGCCTGTTCAAGTCCCTCGCTCTCCTCGCCGCGCTCGGCGGCCTCTCTGCCCCCGCCCTCGCCCAGGAGATCACGCCGTTCCCCAATACATCGCGCATCGCGGTGATCGGCGGTTCGCTGCTCGAAATCGTCTATGCGCTGGGCGAAGAGGGCAAGGCCGCGGCCCGCGACACCACCGGCGTCTTCCCACCGGAAGCCACGGCCCTGCCCGATGTCGGCTACATGCGCGCCCTGTCTCCGGAAGGCGTGCTGGCCGTGAACCCGACCGGCCTCCTCGTCATCGAAGGCAGCGGGCCGCCGGAAGCACTGGACGTGCTCTCCAAGGGCTCGATCCCCTACATTTCCGTACCCGAGGGCTATAGCCACGAGGGCATCCTCGCCAAGGTGAAGGCGGTCGGCGATGCGCTGGGCGTGCCGGACAAGGCCGCAACGCTGGTCGAAAAGCTCGATGGCGAGCTAAAGGCCGCCGAAGCCGCGACTGCCGACATCCCCGATGCCGAGCGCAAGCGCGTGCTCTTCGTCATCTCGGTGCAGGACGGCAAGATCCGCGCCGCCGGCAGCCACACCGCCGCCAACGGCATCATCGATCTCGCCGGTGCCATCAACCCGCTCGCCGAAATGAACGGCTACCAGACGCTCAGCGACGAGGCGATCCTCACCGCCAACCCCGACTTCATCGTCATGATGGACAACGGCCAGGCCGATATCACTCCCGAGCTCAGCGCCAACGCCGCGCTGGCCGCGACGCCGGCGCTCAAGGAGGGTCACATCGTCCGCATGGATGGCGCGTTCCTCCTCGGCTTCGGCCCGCGCACTCCGGCGGCGATCCTCGAGCTCGCCACCCGCCTCTATGGCGACCAGGTGAACTGATGCTGCAGCCCGCCGTGCCGGCCGACTCCCCGTCCCTGACCGGCCTCGCCGCCGGCGACCGGACCGATCTCGGCCGCCTCGCCATCTGGGTGCTCGGCGGGCTGCTGATCATCGCCGCTCTGGTGAGTCTCCTCACCGGGGCGTCCGATGCGTCGCTGCCGCGTCTCGTTTCGGCCTTGCTTGGGGGCGGGCCGCTGGACGCGGCGGCGGCGCGCGACCAGCTCGTCTTCTTCGATATCCGCCTGCCGCGCGTGCTGCTCGGCATCTTCATCGGCGCCGGCCTCGCGGTCTCGGGCGTCGTGATGCAGGGGCTGTTCCGCAACCCGCTGGCCGATCCCGGCCTCGTCGGCGTCTCCTCGGGCGCAAGCCTGGGCGCCGTGCTGATCATCGTGCTCGGCGGCACCCTGCTGGCGCCGGTCTTTGCCATCACCGGCATCTACACCCTGCAGTTCGCCTCGTTCTTCGGCGGGCTCCTGACCACCATCATCCTCTACAAGGTCGCAACCAGCAGTGGGCAGACCCAGATCGCGACGATGCTCCTCGCCGGCATCGCCATCGGCGCCCTCGCCGGCGCGGTGATGGGGATCATGATCTACATCGCCTCCGACGCGCAGCTGCGCGATTTCACCTTCTGGAGCATGGGCTCGCTCGCCGGCGCCAACTGGCAGAAGGTGCTGGCCTCGGGTCCGATCATCCTTATCGCCGTCTTCGGCTGCCTGTTCCTCGCCCCCGGCCTCAACGCCCTGACGCTGGGCGAAGCGACGGCCGCCCACCTCGGTATCCCGGTCGAGCGGTTGAAGAAGATCGCGATCGTCGCCGTCGCGGCAGCCACCGGTGCGGCCGTGGCTGTTTCAGGCGGCATCGGCTTTATCGGCATCGTCGTGCCGCACCTCCTCCGCCTCGTCATCGGGCCCGATCACAAGTACCTGCTGCCGGCCTCGGCCCTGCTGGGCGGTGCCTTCCTGCTCTTCGCCGACGCCATCGCCCGCACCATCGTCGCGCCCGCGGAACTGCCGATCGGCATCGTCACCGCCACGGTCGGCGGCCCCTTCTTCCTCTGGATTCTCCTCAGCCGCCGGGGAGCGCTGCAATGGTAAGCCTCATCGAAGCGCAGGACGTCTCGGTCACCATCGGCAAGACCCGCATCGTCGAGGCTCTGAGCTTTGCCGCGCGCGCCGGCGAGGTCACCGCCATTGTCGGCCCGAACGGCTCGGGCAAGACCACGCTGATGAAGGCGCTGAGCGGCGAGCTCGACTATCAAGGCTCCGTCGCCCTCAACGGCCACGACATCGCAAAGCTCAAGCCCTACGAGACGGCGCGGATGCGCGCCGTGCTGCCGCAAGCGGCCGTGCTGACCTTCCCGTTCACGGTGCACGAGGTCGTCCGCCTCGGCCTCTCGGCCGGCGTCAGCGGCGTCCATCCCGGCACCGATCTCGCCGCCAAGGCCCTCGCCCGTGTCGACCTCGATGGCTTCGGCGGCCGCATGTATCAGTCGCTCTCGGGCGGCGAGCAGCAGCGCGTGCAGCTCGCCCGCGTCCTCTGCCAGGTCTGGCACGCCGTGCTCGATGGCAGCCCGCGCCTGCTGCTGCTCGACGAGCCGGTGTCGAGCCTCGATATCCGCCACCAGCTCCTCGTCATGCAGATCGCCCGCGAGTTCGCCGAAGCCGGTGGCGGTGTCGTCACCATCCTCCACGACCTCAACCTCGCCGCGCTCCATGCCGACCGCGTGCTCGCCATCTCCAACGGCCGCGCCGCCGCTTATGGCCCGCCGGCGGACGTCCTGACCCCTGAGCTCGTTCGCGACGTCTTCGGCTGCGATCTCGCCGTCTCGGATTTCGACGGCACCCGCCTGTTCGTCCCGGCCCCGCCGCGCCTGCTGGCAGCGGAATAGCTCGCGCTCAGCCGCGCTTTTCGACGAAGTCGAACAGCACCCGGCGTGCCTCGGCCTCGTTGCCGGCCTCGAGCGCATCGATCAGCTGCTGCATCGCCGCTTCGATCCCGGTCGTCCTCCGCGAGCCCGGCGGCGAGCGCAGGATGCGCGGCTGGGCCGTCGGCAGCGCATTGGCGGGGTCGAAGAACAGCTCCTCGTTCAGCTTCTCACCCGGACGGGCACCGGTCTCGACGATGGCGATATCGCCCTCGGGATTTTCGTCCGATTTCACCGACAGGCCCGCCAGCCGGATCATGTTTTCCGCAAGGTCGCGGATCGCGACGGGCCGGCCCATGTCGAGGAGGAAGATGTCGCCACCCTCGGCCATCGCCCCCGCCTGGACGATCAGTTCGGCTGCCTCGTGGATCGACATGAAATAGCGCGTCATCCGCGCATCGGTCAGCGTCACCGGACCGCCCGCCGCGATCTGCTCGCGGAACAGCGGCACCACCGAGCCATTGGAGCCGAGCACGTTGCCAAAACGCACAGCGCAATAGCGTCGCCCGGTCCGGCCGTCATTCTTCTGCCCGTAATGGCGGACGATGAGCTCGGCCCAGCGCTTGGTCGCGCCCATCACGCTCGATGGCCGCACCGCCTTGTCGGTCGAGATCAGGACGAAGCGCGGCACGTTCGCGGCCACCGCGGCTTCCACCAGCGTGCGCGTCCCCAGCACATTGTTGCGCACGCCTTCGAGCACATTCTCCTCGAGCAGCGGCACGTGCTTGTGCGCGGCGGTGTGGAAAATCACGTCGACCGCATGGGCGCGCAGCGTCTCGCGCACCAGCCGCGCATCGCCCACCGAGCCGAGCACCGGCACGATCGCGACGTCGTCGACCAGTGCCCGCAACCGCCGCTCGATCTCATAGAGCGCGAACTCGTTGGCCTCGAGCAGCACCAGCTTTTCCGGCTTCCGCCGCACGATCAGCCGCGTCAGCTCCGAGCCGATCGAGCCGCCGGCGCCGGTGACGAGGATCACCTTGCCCTCGAGCATCTGCTGCATCAGCGCCGGGTCGGCCGGCACGCCCGGCCGGCCGAGCAGGTCGTCGATATCGATCTCGCGCAGCTGGTTGACGAGGTACTTGCCGCTGACGAGGTCGGTGATCGCCGGCAGGGCGCGGATCTTGATCGGCAGCCGGCTGAGGTCGGAAACGATCTGGCTGCGGCGGCTCGCATCGGCCGACGGAATCGAGAGGATCACCTCGCGGATGCCGCGATTGCGGATCAGCTCCTCCAGCCGATCCGGCGGATAGACGCGGATGCCGCCCACATCGCGGCCCCAGAGGTTCCGGTCGTCATCGAGAAAGGCGGCGACATAGTTGCGCGGCAGGGCTCGAAGCGCCTCAGCAAGCTGCGAGCCGGCCGAGCCGGCGCCGTAGATCACCACGCCCGATTCCTGGCCGATATCGCGCTCGGGCAGCCAGAGCAGGTACTTGGTGGCGAAGCGCGAGCCGGCGATCACCAGCGTGCCGAGCACGAAGTAGATGAAGGGCACCGTGCGCGGGAACACGGCAAGTCGTGTCGCCTCGGCGATGAACAGCCCGAACACCCAGATCAGCGTCGCCAGCGCCATCGCCTGGATGATGGTCCACAGCGCCCGTTCCGGCAGGTAGCGGATCACGGCGCGATAGAGCCCGAGCCGGATGAAGACCGGGATGGCGACGACGGGCGCCAGCACCATCAGGATGATGTGCGCGGGCAGCGGCGTGAACTGGTTGCCCAGCCGCACCGAAAAGCTCAGCCACAGCACGCCGAGCAGCGCGAGTGTATCAAAGCCGATAAGCAGGACCTGCTTCCAGCTCCGCGGCAGCGAACTTACCCTGTCGCGGACCCGACCCAAAAAACTCATTCAAATCCACTTGCCGCTTGCCGCGGGGTGGCTCCGCACGGCCCCGAGGTTGTAGCGGCGCCACCCGGCCTTTCCAACGCCTTTATGCTGTGGCATCACACCCCATCTTCCGACCCTCAGGACCAGACATGACCATCAGGCTGCATCGCGGCGACCTGCCCGACCTTTCCCGCTACGGCCGGGAAGTGGCGATCGACACCGAAACCATGGGCCTCGATCCGCATCGCGACCGGCTCTGCGTGGTGCAGCTGTCCCCCGGCGACGGCAGCGCCGATGTCGTGCAGATCCCGCAGGGCCTCAGCGAGGCGCCCAATCTGGTGAAACTCCTGACCGACCCCGGCGTAACCAAGATCTTCCACTACGCCCGCTTCGACATGGCCGTGCTGAAGCACCGCTTCGGCATCGTCACCGGCCCCGTCTATTGCACCAAGATCGCCAGCAAGCTGGTGCGGACCTATACCGACCGGCACGGCCTCAAGGATCTCGTGCGCGAGCTGCTGAATGTCGATCTCAACAAGCAGCAGCAGAGCTCGGACTGGGGCGCCGAGAAGATCTCGGAGGCCCAGCTCGACTACGCCGCCTCGGACGTCCTGTACCTGCACGACGTGAAGCGGCATCTCGACCGCATGCTGAAGCGGGAAGGCCGCAGCGAGCTTGCGGCCGCCTGCTTCGATTTCCTCAAGCACCGCATCGATCTCGACCTGATGGGCTGGGACGAGACGGACATCTTCGCGCATAGCTGATGGCCGTCGGCGCCGTCAGCAGCGATCCGCGCGCGCGGCTCTACCAGCGCCTCAGCCGGCGCAACCGCATCGTCGGCGCGCTGCGCTGGCTGGTGCCGGCAGCCGGCGCGCTGGTGCTGCTGGTCGTGGTCGGCGGCATCGTCCTCGCCGGGTTGAGCCAGCGCTTCGGATTCTCCAGCATCCGCATCGACCGCGACAACCTCGTGGTCGAGACGCCCGAGCTGACGTCGACCACAGAGGACGGTACCGTCTATGCCTTGTCGGCGCTCTCGGCCAAGGTGTCTGTGATACAGACCGACATGGTCGACATGGTCAAAGCCATGTTCACCGCCACCGCGCCGACCGGCGCGGTGATGAAGGCCACGGCGGATGCGGCGCAGCTCCAGACCACCGACCAGCTGCTCGATGTGCCCGGCACGGCCTATATCGAGGGCACGGACGGGCTAAAGGGCACGATGGACGCCGTCTTTCTCGACCTGATGAACTGGACGCTGGCGGCGGGGGGAAAGGTGGACCTGACCCTCGCAGACGGCACGCACATCGAATCGGACAGCATGACCTATGATCGGAAGCTCCGCCGCACCACATTCACCAATGTGACGCTGACCTTGCCGATGATGCCCGGAGATACGCCGTGAACCTCAAGGCCCTGCTGCTCGCCGCGCTTCTCGCAATCGCCACTCCGGCGCTGGCCGCCGACCCGGTGAAGGTGACCGCGGACAATTTCGAGATCGACGACATGACCAAGAACGCCGTCTTCACCGGCGGGGTGGTGATCACGCGCGGCGGCCTCACGGTCTGGGCCGACAAGGTCGTCGTGGTCTACGGCGCCGGCGGACAGTCGGACATGGACAGCCTCACGGCGACCGGCAATGTGCGCATCAAGACACCGGACCAGGAAGCGACCGGGCGGCAGGCGGTGTTCGATCCCGACGCGCAAATCCTGAAGCTCAGCGACAATGTCACGGTCACCAATGCGCAGGGCACGGTGAGCGGACCCGAGCTCACCATCAACCTCGCCAACAACACCACCGCGTTCCGCGGCAGCGAGAGCGGGCGCGTCACGGGTGTGTTCACCCCGCAATGAACGAGGCCGCCTCCCCCAGACGCGACAAGACCGCCGTCGACCAGACCGGCTGGCTCGTCGCGCATGGGCTGAAGAAAAGCTTCGGCAAGCGCCCGGTGGTCGAAAATGTCAGCCTCGCGGTGCGGCGCGGCGAAGCAGTCGGCCTGCTCGGCCCGAACGGAGCGGGCAAGACCACGGTCTTCACCATGATCATGGGCCTCGTCAAACCCGATGGCGGCAAGATCCTGCTCGACGGGCGCCCAATCACCGACCTGCCGCTGTTCCAGCGTGGCCGCCTCGGCGTCGGCTATCTGCCGCAGGAAAGCTCGATCTTTCGCGGCTTGAGCGTCGAGGGCAACATCCTCGCCGTGCTCGAGCGGCATATCCCGAAGCGGGCCGAGCGCATCGCCCGGCTCGAAGGCCTGCTCGATGAGTTCGGCATCGCCCATATCCGCAAGGCCAACGCCATGGCGCTCTCGGGCGGCGAACGCCGCCGCGTCGAAATCGCGCGCGCCGTTGCCACCGATCCGGTCTTCATGCTGCTCGACGAGCCCTTTGCCGGCGTCGATCCGATCGCGGTGAGCGAAGTGAAGGCACTGGTCAAGCACCTGACCCGACGCGGAATCGGCGTCCTCATCACCGACCACTCGGTCCGCGAAACGCTGTCGCTGGTCGACCGCGCCTACCTGATCCACGCCGGCCACGTCATGATCCAGGGCAAGCCCGAAGTCATAGCCGCCGACCCGGAAGCGCGGCGGGTATATCTGGGCGACACGTTCGAGGTTTGAGCGTCAGGCGCCGGGGCTCCCGTGGGCTAGCCCCAATCCCGCCCCATCACCGGCTGTCACCCCTGCGAAGGCAGGGGTCCATTTCACAGCCGGCGCCAGCGGAGAAATGGATCCCTGCCTTCGCAGGGATGACGGCCGGTGGGTAGGCATCACTGTGGCAGTCGTCACTCCCTCCCCCTTGCGGGGGAGGGGGGACCCGCGAAGCGGGTGGGTGGGGGTGGCCCCACGCACCGGTGAGCGAGTTCCACCCCCGACTAACGCCGACTTCCCTCCGTCACGCCGCCGCACTAGCTTCGCCCCCGAATTCGGAGGATCTCACCATGGATTACCGCCTGCTCGGCCGCTCGGGCCTCAAAGTCTCATCCCTGTCCATCGGCACCGCCACGTTCGGCGGCGATGGGCTGTGGGGCGATACCGACCTCAAGGAGGCGCGGCGCCAAATCGATCTCTGCCTCGATCACGGCGTCAACCTCATCGACACCGCCAATGTCTATTCCGGCAGCGTGTCCGAGACGATCATCGGCGAGGCGCTCACCGATGGCCGCCGCGACCGCATGCTGATCGCGACCAAGGTGCGCTTCCCGCGGGGCAAGGGCCCGAACGATCGCGGCCTCTCGCGCTGGCACATCATTCGCGAAGCCGAGAACTCGCTGAAGCGGCTCAAGACCGACGTCATCGACCTCTACCAGGTGCACGAGTGGGATGGCGAAACCCCGCTCGAGGAAACGTTGGAAGCCCTCGACACGCTCGTCCGCTCCGGCAAGGTCCGCTATATCGGCTGCTCCAACTATTCCGCCTGGCACCTGATGAAGGCGCTGGCCGTCTCCAACGAGCGCAACTATCAGCGCTTCGTCTCTCAGCAGATCCACTACACCCTGCATTCGCGCGAAGCCGAGTACGAGCTGATCCCGGCCGGCATCGACCAGGGCGTGTCCCTGCTCATCTGGTCACCGCTCGCCGGCGGCTGGCTGTCGGGCAAGTATACCCGCGACACCAAGCCGACCGATGGTCGCCAGGTCCGCGGCTTCAAGGAGCCGCCGATCTACGATCCGGAGCACCTGTGGAAGATCGTCGACGTGCTGAACGTCGTTGCCGGCGAACATGGCGTTTCGGGCGCGCAGGTGGCGCTCGCCTGGCTGCTGCAGCGGCCGCTCGTTGCGTCGGTGATCATCGGTGGGCGCAATTTCGGCCAGTTCGAGGATAATCTCAAAGCCGCCAGCCTCAAGCTCAGCGCCGATCAGGTCGCCCGGCTCGACGCGGTCAGCCAGCCCAACCTCATCTACCCCTATTGGCACCAGAGTTTTACCGCGCAGGACCGCATGGGCGCCGCCGACCTGGCGCTCCACGCCCCCTTCATGGGCAAGTAACGACCCGACGCTCCGCGAACTTATGCCCCCGGCCAATGGCCGGGGTATGCTTGTTGCGCGCCACTTCCGGACCGCCACAATTCAGACAGGCAATTGCAGTCTCTCTGACGCAACAATCTTGAACGATGACGTCAAGTTTTCTTGACTAAGTTTAGAACCGTTATAAATTAGGCATCGGTTCCAACGCCCATCCAGCCGGGCAAACGCAAGTCGCATCAAGCGTTTGACCGTGGGCGAGCAGCAAGATCGGCAATGCGCCGAGTCGGAGATTCGATGAGACTGACACGCCAGTCGAACTACGCCATCCGTACCCTGATCTATTGTGCCGTGAACGACCCGGGCCTCAGCCGCGTGTCGGATATCGCCAAGGCGCACGGCATTTCCGAGCTATTCCTCTTCAAGCTGATCAAGCCGCTGGTCGAGAACGGCCTGATCGAGACGGTGCGCGGCCGCCGCGGCGGCATCAAGCTCGGCCGTCCCGCCGACGAGATCACCCTGCTCGACACCGTCCGGCTCACCGAGGAAAGCTTCTCGATGGCCGAATGCTTCGAGGACGGCGACGTCTCCTGCCCGCTCGCCGACAGCTGCGACGTGAATGCCGCCCTGCGCGAGGCGCTCGGCGCCTTCTTCAACGTGCTCGAGAGCCACACGATCGCCGACCTCGCGTCCAAGCGCCGGTCGCTGCGCCAGCGCCTCGGCCTCACGTTCGAGGAAATGGAGCCGGTGCTGATCGCTCAGCAGGCCCACTGAACAGCCATTCGCTGAAAAGACAGAGCGGATGTCGGACCGACTCCAAAGTCCGACATCCGCCCTCATCACCGCACACGCCCGACCCGGAGGGCGTTGTTATTCGTGCGGCGGAAACTGACAAATCGCCGGAGTGCGCCCGCCCGTTGCGGCAGGCCCGAACACCACGCGATCACATGTGCGGCACGATTGCGCCCGGCGGTTGAACACTCGCTGATTTCGCCGTTAAGCCGCCGTTCATGAGCTGTCAGAATCGAGGACGCGATGGGTCAGCGAGGCTGCCCGGACGCGCCTCGCGTTGATCTTGCCGGCCCCGCGTGCTCTATGCCGCCAGCCCCTCGAAATGGACTACCGCCTTGGCTCCCGCGCCCGTACTCACACTGCAGCAGATCAGCCTGAAACTCGGCTCCACCGACCTGCTCGAAAGCGCCGAACTGTCGCTGCTGCCGGGCGAAAAAGTCGCGCTGGTCGGCCGCAACGGCTCGGGCAAGTCGACGCTCTTAAAGATCGCCGCCGGCGAGATCGAACCCGATGGCGGCCGCCGCTTCCTGCAGCCCGGCGCCACCATCCGCTACCTGCCGCAAGAGCCTGATCTCTCAGCGTTTTCCACCACGCTCGCCTATGTCGAGGCCGGCATGCAGGCGGGCGACGACCACTATCGCGCCACGTACCTGCTGAACGCCCTCGGCCTCACCGGCACCGAGGAGCCATCACGCCTTTCCGGCGGCGAGGCCCGCCGCGCGGCGCTCGCGCGGGTGCTGGCGCCAGAGCCCGATATCATCCTCCTCGACGAGCCGACCAACCATCTCGACCTGCCCGCAATCGAGTGGCTGGAGAACGAGTTATCCTCCATCCGCTCGGCCCTGGTTATCATCAGCCACGACCGGCGCTTCCTCGCCGACCTGACCAACGCCACGGTGTGGCTCGACCGCGGCCTGACCCGCCGCCTCGATCGCGGTTTCGGCGCCTTCGAGGAATGGCGCGACCAGGTGCTCGAAGAGGAAGAGACGGCTCGGCACAAGCTCGATCGGCAGATCGTACGGGAAGAACACTGGCTGACCTACGGCGTCACCGCCCGCCGCAAGCGCAATGTCCGCCGCCTCGCGGGTCTGCACAATCTCCGGCAGGAACGTCGAGAGCTGAAGCGTTCGGTCGGCAATGTCAGCATCGTCGTCACCGAGGCCGAGAGCTCCGGCAAGCTCGTTGTCGAGGCCAAGGACGTGTCCAAGGCCTATGGCGAAAAGGTCATCGTCAAGGACCTGACGACGCGTGTCATCCGGGGCGACCGGCTCGGAATCATCGGCGCCAACGGGGCCGGAAAGACCACGCTGATCAAGCTCTTGACGGGCGTGCTCGCTCCCGACAGTGGCACGATCAAGCTCGGTTCCAACCTCGAACTCGCGAGCCTCGACCAGCGTCGCGCCGCGCTGACGTCCGACATGACGCTCAAGGAAGCCGTTACCGGTGGCGGCTCGGACACCCTCACCATCAACGGGCAGCCCAAGCATTTCATGGGCTATCTCAAGGACTTCCTGTTCGCGCCCGAGCAGGCCGGAACGCAGGTCAGCAAGCTCTCCGGTGGCGAGCGCGGCCGCCTGGCGCTGGCGCGCGTCCTCGCGCTGCCCTCGAACGTCATTGTGCTCGACGAGCCGACCAACGATCTCGACCTCGAAACGCTCGAGCTACTGCAGGAAATGCTGGGCGACTACCCCGGCACGGTGATCGTCGTCAGCCACGACCGCGACTTCCTCGATCGGGTCGCGACCTCGGTGATCGTCGCCGATGGCGGCGGCCAGTGGACCGAGTATCCGGGCGGCTATTCCGACATGGTCACCCAGCGCGGCTATGGCGTCACCGCCCCGAGCGTGGCCCCCAAGGCGCGCGCGGAGAAGGCTACCGCCACGGCGCCGGCCGCTGCCCCAGCGTCGAAGCAGAAGCTCAGCTTCAAGCAGAAGCACGCGCTCGAGACCCTCCCCAAGGAGATCGCCCGACTCGAAAAGGAGATCGCGCGACTCAACGGCGTCCTTGCCGATCCGGCCCTCTACGCCAAGGACCCGAAAAAATTCTCAGCGACGAGCGATGAACTGGGCAAGGCACAGACCGCGCTCGGCAAAGCCGAGGACGACTGGCTCGAACTCGAGGCCTTGCGCGAAGAGATCGAAGGCTAGCGCCAGCCGCCACCCTGCGCCATGATCGGTGCATGCTGTTTCGCACCAACGACCTGGACGCCATATTCGCCGGCCGCTGCACCCTCGCCTTCCGGCGCTGGAAGCGGCCCACCGTCAAGGTCGGCGGCACCGTGCGGACTGCCCGCGGGCTGGTCGCGATCGACGCGATCGAGCCGATCGAACCTGAAGCGGTGAGCGAGGACGAGGCCCGCGCGGCCGGTTACAAGGACCGCGCCGGCGTCCTCGCCATGTTCGCGAGCCAGGAAGGCACCTGCTACCGCATCACGCTGCATCCCGCCGGCGTGGCCGATCCGCGTGACGAATTGCGCGAACTTATCCCCGCAGGCGCCGAGCTTGATAAGATCATCAAGCGGCTGACAATGCTGAATGGGGAGGCGGCCTGGACCAAGGCAACATTGCTGCTGATTGCGAAACACCCCGGCACGGTTTCAACGACACTGGCCAAGGCGATCGGACTCGAGCGCGACGTGTTCAAGGATAATGTCCGCAAGCTCAAGGCGCTCGGACTGACCATCAGCCTCGATGTCGGTTACCGGCTCTCGCCACGTGGCGAGGCAGTGCTGGCAAAACTCTGAGTCGTTTCGCTGCCGTCCACTGGGAGGGCAGGAAATTCCGCTTTGATCCTAGTCATTTGGTACAATGCGGTCTGGCGCTACGCCGAAATGCGCCCTATCTTGCTGGCATGCCAACCAAAGCCGGATGGACCGGCCGGTTGGCGTGCCGTAGAACCATCTCGTGGCTGCCGCATGGTTGCCACACAAAAGCTGCGGGGGCCGAACCACAATCGCCCCCATCGGAATCACCCTGGCTGACCGCCACCGGAAAGGAGACGAAAATGCACATCGCTATTCGCACCACTCTCCAAACCGGGACCATCGGCAAATGGGTAAACCGCTCCAACTGGTGTCGCCGAACCAAACGAATGTGACTGCTGTCACCCATTCGTCTCACAGTTCAGCTAACACCCCGGCCGTCGCCAGAGACGTGCCGAATGGAGAGATTCCATGCAGCATGCCCATTTCGAAAAGCCCAAGAGTGCCAGGCCCATAGCCGTCGATATCGACGGTGAACCCAAGGGTGTCCTGGTTACGCTCTCAGAAGGCTTCAAGTTCATCGCGGTCAAGCTCGATGCCTTCGGCGTCGATGGCCAGGTGTTCGATACGGTCGAGGCCGCGGAAGCCGCGGTTCGCGACGCCATGCGGCCGGGCGCCTGACGCCCGGCCGATCTTCCCTAGTGCTGTACGCGCAACCGATGTTGCGTCGGGTTTCGCTCTGCGCGGTCGAGCCTCGCCGCAACGCCCCGATTCCGCGGAACACGTGGGTGGGGACTGCCGACCAGAACGGACGGCGCCTCGGCCTCGAACTGCGCGCATCCCTTCACATCGCCTCGGACAAAGCCCGGAATGTCGGCGCGATCGATCCCCATATCGGCCAGCAGCCGGTCATCGAGCTGGTTCAAGCGGTGGATGCCGTTCAAGACGGACATGCTGTCTTCGAGCCAGCGGACAAGATCCTCAAGCATCCTGTTTCTCCTTCATTGGTGCAAAGCGTCCCCGACGTCGAATCTCGTGGGTGAGATCCGGAACAGAGGCTTCGGGGAACGCTGCCATTGCGGAAAGCCCACAATCCCTGCGGCTTTTCCGATGACCCATACTTGCACTTTCGGCGCTTGAACCGATACAACAATGTCCGCAACGTATTTTTCAGGAATGAAAAATGGCGACGACGGACGCACTCTCCTGGGATGACCTGCGGCTCTTTCTGGATGTGGCGCGGCTCGGCGGGCTGAGCGCGGCGACCACCACCACCGGGCTCAGCGCCGCCACACTGGGTCGTCGGGTGACAGCGCTCGAGCACCAGATCGGCGAGCCGCTCTTCATCCGCCGACAGACCGGCTACGAGCTGACCCAAAACGGCGAGGAGCTGCTGCGCCGCGCCGAGGACGTGGAGCAGGCCATGCTTGCCGTCGGCCGATGGCGCGATGGCAATGTCGGCGAAAAGATCGTGCGCGTGTCGGCCGGGACGTGGACCTCGGTCTTCCTGTCACGGCATATCGGCGAGCTCTGGCTCGTCGACGACGGCATCCGCATCGAGCTGGTGACGGCCAACGAGAAGGTCGATATCGGCCGGCGCGCTGCCGATATAGGCCTGCGGGCAGCGCGACCGACGGAACCGTTCCTCGCCGGCAAGCAGATCGGCAAGGTCGCGCACGGGCTCTACGGGCGCCGGCCGATCGGCAACTACGAACCGGCGGAGAAGGTCAGGCACGACGTACCCGGCCACACGCTCAGCAATGGCGTCGAAGCCGGAATGTTCGTCGGCGTTGTCGGGGACGCGGCGAACCTGCAATCGGCGCGCTGGCTCATGGCGCATCACGGCGACCGGATCGGCGTTCGCGGCAACAATCCGCAGACGGTGATGGAACTGGTGGCGGCCGGAGCCGGGCTCAGCGTCTTCCCCTGCTTTGCCGGCGACAGCGAGGCGCGGCTGATCCGGGTGGCGGAGCCGATCCCCGAACTCTACCAGGAGCAATGGCTGGTAACGCACCACGAGGATCGGCATCGGCCCGAGGTGCGGCGTGTTGCGGATCGGATCACGGCGCTGATGCATGAAAATGCGCCGCTGTTTCGCGGCGAACGCCGCTGGCAGGGTTAACCCCGGAGCAACCGTGTTGGGCGAGGATGCGCGCGTTCGGGGAGAACCGCCGTGCCGCTACACGCTTCCGCCTTCATCGTCGGGCCAGACGACGGCCCGGGCGCCGCCCTGGGCGACCTGGCGCGTTCGATCGGCTTTGCCAGCACGCAGGCCTATGCCAGCGTGATGAGCGCCGAAGCGCAGGCGCAGCACACGCCGCTGATCTTCTTCCTGTTCGCCGCCGTCGAGGACGTGTCGCCACTCAAGCAGGTTGCCGACGCCATCCGCTTTTCGCCGAGCCGGCGCATCCGCTTTTCGCCTCTGGTCTATTTCGCCGAGAGCCCGTCGCTGGACGCGATCCGCGATTGTACCGCCATGGGCTTCGACGACGTCATAACCCTGCCCTTCACGCCGCGCCGGGTGCTCGAACGGCTGAACCGCCTGATCGACCGCACGCAGATCTACCACGAGACGGCGAACTACCTTGGTCCTGACCGTGGCTCGTTGATGAGCGACCGTCAGGTGCGGCGGCTCGAAATCTTCCGGAGCGCGCAGAGCGGGGTGAGCGTCATGCGCGACGAGATGCGGGCCAGCTGAGGCGCTGCTGCCCTTGTCGGCTTGAACCGATTTAACTAAGGTCCGCCCGCTTTTCCGGAGTGGGATCCCAGAGCATGAGATTCGGGCTTGAGCTGCCGCCGCAACTGCGGGTGTTCGGCGGCTTCTTCATCTATTCGTTCTGCATGGGAAGCCTGCCGCCACGCTTGCCCGACATCCAGCATGCCATGGGCATCGAGGAGGGGGCGCTGGGCTTCGGCCTGATCGGCACGGCAGTGGGCACGCTGATCTCGCTGAGCTTTGCCGGACCGTGGCTCGAACGCTTCGGCTACCGCCGCTCCATCCTGCTGCTCATCCCGCTCCTCGCGCTACTCTATGCGGTGGCGAGCTTTGCCAACGGGCCGCTGGTGTTCTTCCTGCTGCTCGTGCCGGTTGGCCTCGTGATCGGCGGTATCGAGATCATCCTCAACCTCGAGGCCGACCGAACCGAGCACATGATCGGGCACCGGATCATGAACCGGGCGCATGCGTTCTGGAGTTTCGGCTTTTTCTCCTCCGGCCTCGTCGGCGCGGCGATCGCGCAGACCGGGCTCGAAGTGCACCTGCACCTGCTGCTGATGGTGCCCATCGTCATTCTAGGCGTGGCGCTGCTGCTCGGCCGCTACGACCCGGCGCCGCACCGCACCGGCGGCTCGACCGACGAGACGCGGGGCTTTGCCCTGCCGAGCCCCGCCATCCTGATCCTCGTGATGGTGACGCTGTCGGCCATGATCATGGAGGGCGCAGGCATCGATTGGTCGGGCATCTACATGCGCGACGAGTTCCAGGTGTCGCCGTTCCTCGTCGGTTTCGCGGTGGCGCTGGGCGCGTTGACGCAGGCGCTGACGCGGTTCTTCGCCGACTATTTCGTCGAGCGCTACAGCCCCACGGACGTGTCGCGCGTGCTGCTTTCGGTGCTGTTCATCGGCACGCTGCTGATCTTTTTCGCCACCACGGACTGGATGGCGCTGATCGGCTTCGGCCTTGCCGGCGTCGGCACGGCGGTGATCTTTCCGCTCGCCATGTCGGCGGCAGCGCAGCGGACCGACCGGCCGGCTGCAACCAATGTGGCCGCGCTGGCGCAGACCTCGTTCACGGCGTTCCTGCTCGGGCCGCCGCTGCTCGGCTATGTGGCCGAGCATTTCGGCATCCGCTGGGCTTTCGGCATCGGCATCCCGCTGATTATCCTGAGCCTCATCTTTGCCGGCGCGCTGGGCAAGAAGCCGGTCCGGCACGAAGTCGATTGAGACCATGACCATTCCCGCCCATGTCCGCATCTACTCGGTGTTCTTCCTGTTCGCGCTGGCGCTGGGCGGGCTGTTGTCGCGCATGGCGGACCTCCAGCACCAGCTCGGCGTGACCGAGTCGCAGCTCGGGCTGACTCTGATCGGCATGGCGATCGGATCGCTGATCTCGCTGACCATCGCGGCGCCCCTTATCCTGCGCTTCGGGGCACGCTGGACGGCCTTCCTGACCGTGTTCGGAACGGCGACGCTCTACGCGCTGGTGCCGTGGCTGCCGACGGCGGAGGCAGTGTTCGTGGCGCTGTTCTTTGCCGGGTTCCTCGCCGGTGCGCTCGAGATCAACGTCAATATCGAGACCGACAAGCTCGAGGCCCTGCTCGGCCGCCGGATCATGAACCGGGCGCATGGCATGTGGAGCCTCGGCTTTTTCGTCACGGCGCTGATCGGCGCGGGAATGCGCCATTTCGGCGTATCGATCCAGGCGCATACCGGCATCATCCTCGTGGTGGTGCTGGTGGTGGGACTGTTCAGCATCACCGGCATGACCACCGCGCCCGACCGGCCGGATGCGCATGAAGGCGAACACCCGAAGTTCGCGGTGCCGACCTGGGGCCTCCTGCCGCTCTGCATGATCGGCATCGCGGCCTTCCTCGTCGAAGGCGCCGGCGTCGACTGGTCGACGATCTACATGCGCGACGTCTGGAATGCCGAACCGTTCGTCGGTGGGTTGGGGCTGACGCTGTTCACGCTCTTGATGGCGCTCACCCGCATCTTCATCGACCCGGTAGTCGATCGGCATGGCCCACGCCGTGTGGCCGGCACGCTGCTGTCCATCGCGGCGATCGGCATCCTGATGGTGGGCCTCGCGCCGGCCGACTGGGTGGCGCTCGTTGGTTTCGCCCTGCTCGGCGTCGGCTGCAGCGCGGTCTACCCGCTCGCCGTGTCGGCGGCAGCGCAGCGCACCGACCGGCCGGCGGCGGTGAACGTCGCAGCGATCGGGCAGGTCACCTTCATCGTCTTCTTCCTCGCGCCGCCGCTGCTCGGCTTCGTCGCCGAGTATCTGGGCATCCGCAATTCGTACCTGATCTGCCTGCCGGTGATCGCGCTCGGCCTGCTCGCCGTGCCGGCACTGCAGAGCAAGGCCAAGGGCGGCGTGCCATCGGTGCCGGAGCCGCTGACGCCAAATGGCTGAGCTGCCGCCTATCGTTGACCTCCGGCAGTCGCCCACGGCGCTGCGGGTGCAGCGCGGGGTGATGCGGTTCCTGCGCGGGGCACACGATTTCTGCTGCTATGCCGAGGTGCCGCTGGCCAATGGCCGGCGCGCCGACGTGCTGGCAGTGGGGCCGAAGGGCGAGATCTGGATCGTCGAGATCAAGTCGTCGCTGATCGACTTCCAGGTCGATCGCAAGTGGCCGCACTACAAGGAATTCTGCGACCGCTTCTTCTTTGCGAAGCCCCCCGAGCTCGACCCGGATATCTTTCCGGCCCAGGAAGGCCTGATGGTGGGCGACGGGCACGATGCGGCGATCCTGCGGTTCGGGGCCGAAGAGCCGCTGCCTCCGCCAAGGCGCAAGGCGATGTTGCTGAAGCTTGCCCGCCTCGGAGCCGACCGCATCCACACCCTGATGGATCCCAACGAACTGTGATCCGGCCGTGAAGCTCCCGCAGCCCATCGTCATGGTGTTCTTCCTGCATGCCCTGGCGCAGGGCGGCATGTTCAGCCGCATTCCCGATATCCAGCAGGGACTAGGGTTGAGCGAAGCGCAGCTTGGCCTCGCGCTCCTCGGCCAGCC
>JAESFU010000406.1_pt1 | contig 25720 bp, 32 predicted proteins | sample 9269461 | NCBI WGS metagenome assembly JAESFU01 (sample SAMN14502556, study PRJNA617107) | algae metagenome | isolation source: Stenomitos rutilans HA7619-LM2 and co-occurring heterotrophs from cave walls | place: USA: Waikapalae cave, Hawaii | collected 2009-07-28
AGGTGGATGCTTGGCAGGAACAGCGTAATCAAGAGAAGACTTGGATTGATTGGCGATTTACGACCGCAGATGCCAGGGTAAAACTGTATCGGCTCTACCCGTCAATTAATCATTGACTGACCACTAGTCTCAGTAGCTTATTGGTCAGTACCAGTAGAACACTGCACTCTGATACTAACGATGAAATTGACACTAAAGGCATTAAGACGACTGCTCACAGCGACTGGTTGGTTAAGCTTCCAACTCCTTAAGCAAGCGGTGCGAGTGGCGCATGAGCAACTCGCACCGCTTGAGCCAGGTACACCCACCCCGATCGCCCTGCCGCCTGCTGGTAAAACGGTGACAGTTGAAACGACGACAGTACCCCTTTCGCCTGTTGAACGAGAGCTGGTCGCAGTGGCAGAGCAAGCCGCCGCAATGGTTGAGTCTCAGAATCGCAATCAGAGATCGCTCGTTGTGACTGCCTTACTAGATGAAGCCTGGAGCCAGGGACTCACGACCTATCCCCAACTGCTGGAGTATGTGAAAGCACACACTGGTGAAGCGTGTAGCCGTCGCGCGATCGCCAACTGGAAACGTCAGCGTGGACTGTTGGTAGAACCATGTCAAGCAGCTTAAAGATCTACCGGACAACCGAGCAACGGCGAATTACAGCGGTACTACGTTCCAGTTCCAGTTTGCTGGTAGTGGGTGAGTCTGGTATCGGTAAGAGCATTCTGGGTGAGGCGATCGCTCAAGAGTTGCAGGAGGGAGGCTACTTGGTCGCCGTGGCTCAACCAGCCAGTACCAAACAGCTATTAACTCGCCTTGCGGAGCAGTTGGGAGTAGAGACACAGGACTTAGCCGGAAAGAACCTGACGACGATAGGGCTGCGAACGGCGATCGCTGATTTTCTCCGTGAGCAAACAGCGTTCCTCATCTGTGACGATGCCCACCACTACACGCCAGAGTTTCGGCGGTTTCTGGAAATTCTCCATGAGCAAAAACAATCATTGCTGCTGCTGGCAACGGCACCACCCGCAAAGGATATCTTTTTGAAACTCCCGCGTATGGAACTCAAGCCCTTCAGCGATGTGCAGATTCGAGATTTGATGGCGGCTCACTCGCTGGAACTCGGACTCAGTATCGGCACGGCACAACTGGCAGGACTCCAGCAGCGCTGCGGCGGTAATCCCATGCTGGCAAAGCGGGTCATTCAGGAAGAATACCTGGGACTGGAAGACACGGCACCGGATCATCAGCAGTGGGTGGATGGTACACCCTACCTCATTGCCGCCCTGATGGTCTTTGGTATCGTGCGTGTCATTGGCATCGGCTTAAACAGTACCTCGATGTACCTCATTGGCGGCATCCTCACCGTGGTCGTGGGCATCCTGCGGCTCCTCTTCTACTCACTGCCCAAAAAATCAACGAGGTTAGGCGGTTAATGCTCACGGTCACTCATGCGGCCCTGGCGATCGCCAGTACGTCTCTGTTTATGGGCACGGCTGACCCCTGGCTCTTAGGTACGGCTGCGGTTGCCTCACAGTTTCCCGATGTTGATACAACTGGCAGTGTCCCAGGCAGAATCTTTTATCCCGTGAGCCGCTGGTTAGAGGCAAGATTTCCCCATCGTTCCGTGACTCATAGTTTCATGGTGACGGCACTACTAGCGATCGTTCTCTTACCACTGTGGTACTTCGGTCAGCCTAATTTCTACTGGGCGCTGCTGATTGGCTATTGGATGGGTTGGTTTGGCGATGTGTTCAGTAAGTCCGGTGTCGCAGCCTTCTTCCCCAACCAGGCACGGCTCGTCATCCCAGCAAACCCCCGGCTCAGATTGTCTACTGGCAGCAAGGCAGAATCACTCGTCCTCGCGCTACTGGTGTTCGTGGCAGTCGTCAGCATCAACATCAATAGTGCAGGTGGCATACTACGGGCATTCGACCAGGCGCTGGGTTCCCAGTCTGGAGCCGTAGAAATCTACCAGCGAGAAGGCAGCAAGCATCAAATCTTTGCCCAAATTCAGGGACGGCATACCATCACTCAGCAGCCGATCGCGGGGAACTATGAGGTCATCGGTACAGTAGGTCAAGACTTGCTCGTGAAGGACAATCAAGCGCGACTCTACCGGGTTGGCAGCGGTACAGAGGCTCAGATTGCACCGGAGACGATACACGTCACAGTTGGAACATCCATCGCCTTGGTGACTCGTGAAGCGTTCCTTGATAACCAGTCTGCTAGAGCGGCGATCGTCCCACTAAAACTGCCCAACACCTACATCTCAGGACGGCTCACCATTGACGCGCTCGATCGGGATGATGTGAAACTGCATAGCTCTAAGCAGTACTTCCAACCCATACAGGCGTTCGGTGAGGTGCTGGAGCTGGAATCTGCCTCCCCTGGTGAACTGCTGGCAGTGTTGGGCGATGCCTTTGCGACCGGAAACCTAATCGTGAGGACCATCCATGTTCAGCCGTAAAGTCGAGAAGCCTTTACCGCCCGTTGCGACGTTGCCAGTGAAACGTACTGCCCAGGCAGAAGAGAGCCAGACCGCAGGCATTCTGTTAGGGAAAGGGGTGTACTGGAATCCTGAAACCCTGCCGAATGCCCACATTGTCTGTATTGGTGCTTCGGGTAGTGGCAAAACGCAAACCCTCAAAGGAATTTGTTTTGCGCTGCGAACTATATATATAGGCGCACAAAAAATTTTAATTGACTTTCATGGAGATCAGGATATCGAGGGCGAGACAGTTTTTCCGCTCCACATGGCTTCTCCGTGGGGCATCAACCCGCTCACGGTAAACCTTGACCCGGAAGGGGACGGACCGAATTTGCAGGCGATCGCGGTGGCAGCGGTACTGAAACGGTCGCTTCAAATGGGTCCCAATCAAGAGGGAATGCTGCTGGATGTGATTGGAACGTGCTATCAGCAGCAGGGCATTGTTCAAGACGACCAGGCGACGTGGACGAAGGAAGCGCCCAACTTTGCTCACATTGAAACGGAACTAGCAGCTCGTATTGAGGAAGGCTGTAAGGAGTCGCAACGGCTGAAGCTGAAGCTGGCGGCAACGTTTCAATATGGCGTGTTCAGTCGCTCACAGTTTCCGATGGAGGGCAAGCATATCCGGGTTGACCTGCACAAGCTACCTCCAGCAATTCAGTCGATCGCGGCTGAGTCGCTGGCAAAGCAACTGATGGACAATCATCGGCTGCTGGGTGAGATGGCAGGGAAGCTACCGCGCACGTTCCTGTTTATCGACGAGGCGAAGGAAATGCCCAAAGGCACGGGTTCAGCCTGCGATCGCATCATTGCTGATGGTCGGAAGTACGGCTTGGCATTAGTGCTGGCATCACAATCCGAACGGCATTTGTCAGCGGATGTGATTGGGAACTCTAGTACCAAGCTGGTGCTGCCAGTCGATCAAACGGAGGTGTCAAAGGTGGGGAAGAAGTTCCGGTTTGCTGAAGTGAAGGTTGCCGGGCTGCGACCACTCCAGGCGCTCTGTCGGTTGGGGACGGATGCCAAGCAGGTTGATATTGTTCCTTATTACGAGAGACTTCAGTGAGACAGTACGTGGCTCGTTATTGCTGGTGGGGTATTGCGCTGATCCTTTCAGGCTGCTCGGCTCAAGCTGTCTCGCAATCATTGCCCACTCCCAGCGCGACAGTTCCCGTATCACCTGAGAGTGTCGATACCGCGCCACAACGACGGTTTCAAATTAAGCTGACGCTAGCGGCTCTTGATGACCTGAAGGTGAAGGAAGGCGCTACGGTCATTCCCGGTCAGATTCTGGCGGACAGGGTACGCGATCAGACACGGTTGGCGTTCCAGCAGCGAGAGTTGCAGCAACGCATCAAACGGCTGAAGGCACAGATGGCGTTACCAGTGCCAGAGGTCAGCGGCTTACCGACTGCCTCAGTGTTGGGTGAGGTCGCTGATGTGGAACGGCTGAAACTGAAGGCGAAGGCTGTACAGCAGGCGAAGGAACAACAGCAGCGTAAGTTAGACCTGATTCAATCGCTGCCTAAGAACGAAGTACCAGAAGCGACCGTGCCCCATGAGCAAGCTGTACTTGAACAAAAGCAACGTGAGGTAGACCAGGCTCTTGCTGAGGTGGAACTGTCCAGGGGCAAGCTGGCGAAGGCTCAGAGCGATCGCCAGTTCCAGGAGTACCAGCACTCGTTAGAGATGTCGAAACGAGCGATCGCGCTCCGGCAGCAGGAAATACAACAACAGGGAGAGCTTGCCCAGGTTGAGGGGCAGTTGTCCCAGGTCGAAACCCAACTATCCACACTTTCAGCGGTCAGGAGTCCGTATGCAGGCAAAATCTCGCGTCTCAAGTTCCAGGGTCAGACTGATCAGAGCCTTGCTGTTGAGCTGGTGCTGGTTGTCACTGATGACAGTTCACGCCCTAGCGCAATCCAAGTCACCCCCAGTCCAACCGTCTCTCCCAGTTCCAACCCAGCAGACGGAGGCAGAACCCCTTGATGAGCCAGCCGAGCTACAGGGCGATACGAACCCCTTGAATCCAGCGGGGGACTCACTTGATAAGCTGATTCAGATGCGGGTGAATGATGACCTGTGGAAGTCGATGCTGGGTGATTTGCCCTGCCTGGAGGCTTCTGATACGTGCATTGGGCAGTTGCAGACAGCGGCGATCGACCGTTCCAAAACACTAAAAGCCATTGACCAGCGCATCGAGGTGATCAATACCAAGATTGAGGAAGCCCGCAAGAATAACCAGAAGACGATCGCGTTGGGGGTGTTTGAACCGTTGGTGCAGAGCTATCTGAAGCTGGAGGATGTGCCTGTACAGCAGGGGCAGCAACCCCGTAAGCGAGGCTTACTCGATCGGGTGTTTGATTTCTTTGTCAAGCCCACAGGTGCCATTAACGAAGTCCTCTCGTTGATTGGTGTACCGCTGTTTCGCAATGCCATCGGTGGCGATCCGGCAGCGCAGTCTCGGCAGATTGCGATCGCGGATTTGCAGGTGAAGGTGGCAGAGGTGGAGAAGCAACGGGCTGACCTGGCAGACAAAATCCGGGAACAGGTGATGTTGCAGGTTCTAGACTTTGACGTACTCCGGCGAGACTTTCAGGTAGCGCAAGAGATCTCAAAGCGTGAGGTGCTGCGGCAGCGGTTGATTGAGGTGGATTATCGGTTTGGGCAGGGCGAGACGACGCAGTTTTTGGGCAACCTGAATGCGCTGGACAGGCAGAAGGCAGAGACGTTTAAAGCGTGGGCGCGGTTGCGATCGCAGATGGCACGGATCAAGCTGCTGGTATTGGGGGCGGGAGAAGAGTAGGGGCGTGGAGCGATCGACTCCAACGCAGTCTGCCTCTCTATTTGAATTAGCAAATTCTAGAAAGCAGACAGAATTTTCCCGGATGACTACACAAAGTGTAGTATTTTCCTACGGATGGGTGATTTGGTCGCAAGACTTTTCCTGGGTAACGAGGGTATTGGTAGGCATCAAAGACCAGCGTGGAGTTTCTGTCGAACTTGAAACGAGGTGTTATGTAGAAAGTTTCTGCCGATCTCCCAGAGCAGCGTGTTATGCAGAATGATTCAGTCTATTCAACCAAATCAGCTAGCATAGGCAGAAAGTTTCCGTCTATTAATAGTTAGCCCCCTTAGATCTTCGGTGGTGGCGTGTTCGCAAGGTTGCTTATAGAAAGCCAGCATCTCTTCAAATACAGACATGCCCTAAAGCATCTTGCTCAAATCCTCTGGCTATAGGCTATACCTATGGATACAGTGCTGTTTGAGGTAGCTTGTGACGTTAGACCTGTTGACTGAAATTTACAGTTCCTTTGAACCTTTTCAGCCTCCATCGAAGGAAGCCTATGTCGAATGCCAAGAGGTTCGAGGTGGATGGGAGATTATTCGGGAACTGGGGCGCAAGATTACCCGCTCCAAGCAACCAACTTGTCAGCTTTACTCAGGGCATCGTGGCGTAGGCAAATCCACAGAACTTCTGCGTTTGAAGGAATATTTGGAACAGCAGAAATACTTCGTAGTTTACTTTGCAGCAGATGATGAGGACATCGAACCGCAAGATGCTGCATATGCAGATATTCTCTTTGCTTGTACCCGCCATCTTGTAGAAGCAATCAAGCTTCAAAATCACAATCCTCTGCTGAATTGGATGAAGGAAAGGTGGGAATCTCTCAAAGACTTAGCATTGACAGAAATTTCGTTTGAAGGTTTAAGTTTAGAAGGTCAAATTTCTCAGTTTGCCAAGATCACTGCTAACTTGAGAGCCACGCCAGACAAGCGGCGTGAACTTCGCCAAAAGATTAATGCGAATACCCCATCTTTAGTAGCAGCTCTCAACGATTTTATTACAGAAGCACAAAAGACTTTGCCCACCGATAACCGAGGGATTGTTATGATTGCTGACAACCTTGATCGAATTGTAGAAACACAAGAAGAAGGAAAACCAAGCAACTATGATGAAATTTATTTAAACCGTAGCGAGATGCTGCGCGGCTTGACTTGCCATGTAATTTATACAGTTCCGATTGCGATGATTTACTCAAAGGGGCGCGCAACTCAACTCGAAAACAATTATGACACCCCTGATGTCCTGCCTATGGTGATGGTACGAAATCGGGACGGTAGTGAAAACTCATCCGGGTTAGGAAAGTTGCGTGAATTAATCTGTCGGCGTGTGGCACTGATAGAGCCAAACCTTGTACAGACCCTAGAAGGAGGGATAAACGGGATTGATACTCCAGCTGTGTTTGATAGCCCTGATACTCTCAAATTACTGTGTCTGATGAGTGGAGGTCATGTACGAAATCTGATGCAGTTAGTCCAAAAGGCGATCGACTGGACAGACGAACTACCAATTACGGCAAAGGCAGCAAAACGTGCAATTGAAGAGACGCGGGAAACCTACCGAAAAACGGTGCAGGAGCATCAGTGGGAGGTTTTGGCACGGGTATATCAAGCTAGGGAAGCAAATAATGACGGGGAACACCTACGGTTGCTGCTAAATCGATGCTTGCTGGAGTATCGGTACTATGATGAGAATGAAGCCCTTCAGGTTTGGTGTAACGTTCATCCTCTAATTGAAAGGATTCCGAGGTTCCAAGATGCGCTCGCTAGGATTCAAACTCTATGAGTCTCGCCAAATCATCCGAAGATACTTCACCTTCTAAAGAGGAGGTTTACCAATCTCTTCTTCGCTCCCTCTCAAGACGTAAGGGCTTTGGAATTGTATTTGTGCAAGGCTCTTCAGCAGAATCTAATCGCGTGATCCAGCGAGTTCAGGATGACTTGCCTCAGAAACGGATAGCTGTTTTGAGACTAGATGAACCAATTGAAAACTTGTACGAGCTTATCAAAAATCGTCCTGGTCGGGAGAGCCTAAACATTCTCTTTATTCAAGGTTTGGAGGAATCTCTAAAGCCTTATGTTAAACCTGGCTACGGTGGTGAAGGCGATTATTACAACATAGATACTGTACCTAGTATTCTCAGCCACTTAAACCAAAGACGTGAGCTTTTTCGGGATCATTTCAAGAACATTTGCTTTGTATTTATTCTGCCTACTTTTGCTGTCAAATATATTATTCGTCGTGCGCCTGATTTCTTTGATTGGAGTGCTGGGGTTTTTGATTTTTCTTCAGATGTTGATTCTCAAGTAGTTCAGGGTCGCCAATACAACAATTATGGAAGAGATCAAATCAATATTAATAGTATTTCAGGAGACATTAGGATAGGAGGGGAGATCTCAGGGGATCAAATCAGTGTGGGTAGTGGTAGTCATTTAAAGTTAGACCCTAAGACTCAAGCCAATTCATTAAAGGAGAGAGCATATCGGTTGTTTATACAAAGCCGTTATGATCAAGCACTAGACTTTTATAAAGAAGCTTTAGCACTTTACAGAAACATAAAGAATCAGATTGAGCAGGCAAACACTTTAAAGTCAATTGGTGATGTATATCAATTCTTAAAACGCAGCTACGAAGCACTAAATTCTTATCAAGAAGCTTTGTCTCTATATCAAAAAATGACTGCTCGTAATGGCGAAGCAAACACTTTAAGGTCAATTGGTGATGTATATCAATTTCTAAGTCAATATAACGAAGCGCAGAGGTACTATCAACAAGCTTTAATACTTTACCAATCAGTTGAGGATAGTTTGGGTGAGGCAAACGCACTGCAAGCTATTGGTGATACATATCAGTTCCTAGGAAGGTATACTGATGCACAAGAGTATTACCAGCAAGCGTTGCTCTTGCATCGCTCAATTAGTAATCGTTTGGGGGAAGCCAACACCTTAAATTCGATTGGTGATGTTTTCCAGTTTCTTAGAAATATTAGTGAAGCTCAAACCTATTATCAACAAGCTTTAGAAATTTATCGCTTAATCGGCGATCGCTTGGGGGAAGCTAATACCTTAAATGCAATTGGTCATGTATCACAATCCCTTAGTTTATTCAATGAAGCCATAGCCTATTATCAACAAGCTTTAGAAATTTATCGCTTAATCGGCGATCGTTTAGGAGAAGCTAATACCTTAAAGGCTGTCGGTGATACTCATGTGTTTCTTAATCATGTTGAAGAATCGATGGCTTGCTACCATCAAGCACTGGAAACTTTTCAGCAAATTGGTGCGCGTTTAGGTGAAGCTAATACTCTCAAGTCCCTTGGTGATATTTTTGCGGCTCGTATTTTAGGTGAAAGAGCATCTAATGTAGAGCAGGCAATCACTTGCTACCATCAAGCACTGGAAATTTTTCAGCAAATTGGTGCGCGTTTAGGTGAAGCTAATACTCTCAAGTCCCTTGGTGATATTTTTGCGGCTCGTATTTTAGGTGAAAGAGCATCTAATGTAGAGCAGGCAATCACTTGCTACCATCAAGCACTGGAAATTTTTCAGCAAATTGGAGATCGCTATAGCCAAGCTATTGCTTTGGGTGCTTTTGGCAACGTATTACAGAACCTGAAGCAATATGAGCAAGCTCTCAGTTACTATGATAGGGCAATCAGTTTTTATCAATCAATAGAAGTTGATGAAAAACTCTGTTTTCAAATTCTCCTTAATCGAGGAAATGCTCTCAAAGCATTAGGGCAGTTAAAGGAAGCAATTAATAGTTACGACAGGGTGATTTCGATTGAACCAACTTTGTATGAAGCTTGGTTTGAACGCGGAGATGCTTTAGACCAATTAGGACAATTACAGGAAGCAATTGCTAGCTATAACAAAGCACTAGACATTAATCCGAATTTATGTGAGGCTCTAATGTATAGAGCCTCATCATATAGCTGGTTGAAAAATACTGATTTGGCACTTGCAGATTTGGAACGGGCAATTGAGTTGAGTCCCCATGATGTCCGAGAATGGGCAAAAACAAATCCAGCATTTAGGACACTGCGACGAGATAAAAGGTTTCAAGCATTGATTTGGGGTGGAGACAATACAGAAGATAAGATTGAACGGAATAACCATTCTTTGCAGTGGTTGCAGGGGCTAACAAGTCGATGGAGCGGACGGTTTAGAAATCCTGGTGACGATGCATAGGTCATCTGCCGCCGCTCATCTTGGTCGTTCGGCGGCTGCGCGCGGCTTGGTAGGATGCGAGATAATCAAAGTATGGAGAACAAGAAAGAGCCACGCTCTCAAATTGAGATTATCACCTGCAATGGCAAAGTCGAACCTATGTTCTTATTTCAAGAATACTCATTTCTTGACGAAGAACTAAAAACCGAGGTGTTCCGCTATTGTGTAGAAAGAGGTTGTGTCCCGCTCATTGATTATGAAGAAGAAGTGGGTTCGTGGATATTCCATAGTTTAAGCTGCGGGGACAGAATATGGAAAAAGCCGATTGCAGAAAAGTTTAAGAATTCTGTTGACAAGACAGGCGAAGAAGCGAAATTAGAACAAGAGTTCGTGCAACATCTCAAACAGCAAGGCATTGATACACAAACACAAGTGCCGTGTTTAGCTGGTATTGCTGACATTGTTACGCCAGAGATTATTTACGAGGTGAAGCACATTTTGTCTCGCTCCACCTTGTTCCACGCCATCGGACAAGTGCTTTTGTACAGACAGTGCATCAACTCTACAGCGCAAGCAGTCATAGTTTGTCGTCGCAGCACCGTATCTCATTTGCACGCACTAGCCGAATCCGCTGGAATTGCAGTCATCGAGTGGCGTTAAATGTCATCAACAGCCGCCGAATAAGGCGCTGCAACCCGACCGCCTACAGCCTACGCTCGTTCCTCGCTCCGCCTTCTGGCAGCAAGTGAGCTTGTCCGTTGCACTGGAGGTTCCGTTTTATTGCCTAGTCAGCTCAACAATTACAAGTGTTTTACTGTCGTAGGAAAGGTTTTGAGCGTTGCAACCCTCATCATCTCCATCTCTATCTACAGGAAAGACGACCAAACCCTTATTGCCTTATCCCAGAACAAGATATTAAAAAGCCGCTTACCTATTGTAATCAGCTTGAGCCTGTGAGCTTTGAAGCGGTTGGCTTGGCTCAACAGACAGCTCCGTGAATCGTGCGATCGCGTCGATCGCCATCCCTTCTCGCGGCAGCTTGAGGGCAATGCGCTTGGGGGACAAGCCATTTCAGGTTTTGCGATCGGGCTTGCAATCCACAAACCCGATCGCGTTTGGATCGAGGTAGCCTGCGATCGCCATTTCAATCACTGCCTCAATGGGATAATCGATTTCAGCTGCACGTGCCATGACAGCCTGTTTGATTCGTTCTGGTAGCTGCTCCAAAATGATTTGCCCAGCCGTGGATGAGAGTTGCTCGTATGGCTTCGTTTCTGGCATAACCTACTCCATTGGGATCTGGGCGTTGTAGGGTGGTTCGGTTGCTCTCAGGAGTGCCGCTTCTACCTCTGATAATAAAGCGGGATTTCCCCAACGATCCAGTGTGTAAAAGATGATTCGCACATCAGCCGGTGGATAACGATCGAGCCATGCCCATAGAAAGGCTTTGTGTCCACCATTAAAACGAGTGGCTAAATTGTTCGTCTTGCCAATATACAGAACGCCCTGGCTGCGGTGGCGGACGGCATAGACCCCCGGACGCTTCGGCAAGGAATCAAACTCACGCGTAATTTCAAGCGCTTGCTCAAAGGCTGAAAACGCAAGATAGTTCAAAATCTCCCTTGCACTCATTGTCGCTTGTTCAGCCTCTTTCACCCTGCCAGCATTGTACTCCTCCATAGCGTTTGGAGTGGGACGTTAGGACTGATCTTGTAGGGGTAGCATTGCCTATTTTGAATCGGCTTGAGCCTGTGTGCTTTGAAGCGGTTGGCTTGGCTCAACAGACAGCTCCGTGACCCGTGCGATCGCGTCGATCGCCATTCCTTCTCGCAGCAAATTGAGGGCGATGCGTTGGGCTTTCGCTTGTTCCCCTTCTTCCAGGATGTCTTGATAAATAACGGATTCCTGCATCAGATCCCTCCTGAGAATGCGCTTCATCAAGGCTCTATCTAATACTAGCCCAGCCAGAATCGCCGCCGATGCCGTGAGGTTGCTTTGCATTGTGCGATCACTGAGTTGATCGACCCGTTCAGACACTTGCCGCAGTGCTTGAGTGCGATCGCGGCATCACTCATTCGCTCATCTTCTGATGACTGTGGAAGAATAGAAGGGTAGCGCGTTCCTCCAACCCCTATGACCGTAGTGGAGCTATTTCCAACCCTGAGAAACCTGCCGCGTGCAGACAAACTGAAAGTGATGCAGTTTCTCATCGCCGAACTCGCTAAAGAAGAGGAACCAACCCTTCAGTCGGGGGCAACTTACTCACTGTGGTCTCCACTCGATTCGCATGGAGCCGCGCACCAATTGGCTCAACTGTTGGCATCGGAGCAACCCGCACCCAATGACTGACCTTCAGCGGTTCAGCTTCACCGAACGCCTGGATGCCTTCGGCGTACCCGATGCACTCCCACAACTACCGCTATCCCTCACCTATCGCGATCGTTCGGTGGACGTTTCAGCTCTGTTAGATACGGGTGCAAGCGTCAACGTCTTGCCCTATAGCATTGGGGTGCAGCTTGGTGCCGTGTGGGAAGAACAGACCACTTCTGTAACCCTGGCTGGCAATTTAGCAGCAGTTGAGGCGCGTGGTTTGCTGGTCGCTGCAAAAATTGGCGCTTTTGCTCCAGTGCGGTTGGTGTTTGCCTGGAGCGCCTCTGATGACGCACCGCTACTGTTGGGTCGGATGAATTTTTTCCTGGAATTTGATGTCTGTTTTTATCGATCGCAGCTTGTGTTTGAAGTTCGCCCCAAAGCATGACAAGCTCTGATGTGGCTTGCTCCTGGCAGGCAACGATTCTCGTTCGAGACGCTGCGCGAACGCTCCATATATTCAGATACGTCATCAAAAAGCCTCCCGATCGGGAGGCTCAAAGGCTCTTGGTAAAGACTGAAACTAGCTCCCCCCATAAGGTTGATACGTCACACCATTGGAACAGCGCCAGGGAGTCTTGGTAGACAGTTGCCCATAGGTATAGTTGGTTTCACCCACTGTAAAGACAGTCGTAGCTGTGAGTGGTGTAGACGCACTGCTACCCATCCGTGCAATGCCACACGCATTCGATTTCACCTTCCGAATTACCGCCGAGTTGTAGGCAAGCTTGTAGTAAGAGCCTGCTGTTTTGCCGACGATGTGAATTTTGCCGTCTGCCGTTTTGAAGTTAGTGGCGCGAGGCTGTTCCAGACTGCCATTCACACACTTGGGCAGGATGTCTGAGATGAGGGAGGCAGGGTTGACGGTGACACCATCGACCTTAAAGGCAGTGGACAAGGGAATTGAGCTGGAAGGAGTCAGATGGACGGTGCCGCAAGCATCTGCCTTGACATCCTTTTGCTTTTCGACCGACCCAAAGGTAACGGCAACTTCGGCATTGGCACTACCAGGCGCAAGGTAGACATTGCCCTCGGCATCCTTAAAGGGTGGATATTGAGCCAGTTGAGCGGAGGCAGAAAGTTGAGTCAGGGCAGGGGCGATCGCCAACGTCAGACCGAGAACTGCCGCTGTCCTCACAAGAGTTGTGTTCATGGATGAATGGATTGAAATAGGGTAAGTGTCCCCCCTTTAGGAATGCTAGAGAGTGGGGAACTCTCAAACCTGTATTCACCAATCCATTTGAGAGACATCGGGGAAGCTACGGAATGAAAGCCAAAGCGCTGCTGAATCTTCTGCCTATAGCTGCGATCGCGATCGTGGGTTGGCTCTACGGTTCCTCGTTGTGGCAGCAGTCGCAGGCAGGGCGATCGGGTGATGACATTCCCTCACCCGCGCTGGGATGATTGCCCCGTGCCCAAAGTGAGTTGGTAACGGTGATCAATGTGCATGATGGTGACACCCTTACCGTGCAGCAAGGCTGGCAGAAGGTGAAGGTGCGATTATGTGGGATTGACGCGCCAGAATTAGCGCAGTCATTGGGCGTGGAGAGTCGGAATCAGTTGCGTCAGTTCATTGCCAGTGCTGGGAATCAGGTAATTTTGTACGGCAATGACATTGATCGCTATGGGCGCAGGGTGGCAGAAGTGTTTGTTCCCGACCCAACCCCGCAGCAGCCGGAGCAAGAAAAAGTTCTGAATGACGAGATGGTTCGCGTTGGGATGGCCTATCACTATGCAAAGTATAGCGATCGCTGCCCGAATGGGCGTTCAGGGTTGGTTAAGGCGGAAGCTGAGGCGCAGTCGAAACGGTTGGGTGTCTGGTCTGTTGCCAATGCAGTCAAGCCCTGGGACTATCGCAAGCGGCAATAGCTTGCTCAAGATGTTTTCCAGGTGTGGACTTGTGAAAACTAAGGATGACATTACTTCATTGCAGTGCCAGGATCTGAGCAGGGCGGCATCTGCTTTCAATAGCAACTATTCAGGACAGGGTTAAATCGTGATGAATGAAGCTGACACCTGCCGCAGGTACGTCCTACCAAAGTTAGAGGAGTGGGAGGAAGTGCCCCACCTCATCACGGAGCAATATCCGATCGACGCGGGACGCATTTTGACTACTGGCGGGCGCGATCGCCGCCGCAAAAGGAAGTACGCCGATTACCTGCTCTGCTATACGCGCGACTATCCGTTGGCAGTCGTAGAAGCCAAACGTAAACACAAAGCGCCACAAGATGGGCTACAGCAGGCGAAGGAGTATGCCGTCCTGCTGGGGCTAAAGTTTGCCTACTCAACCAATGGTACGGGCATCGTAGAGTTTGACTTCACTACGGGGTTGATGACTTCAATGGAGGCATTCCCCTCTCCGGCTGACCTGTGGGTACGCTACAAACAGGCAGAGGGCTTGAGTGAGGACGTTGCCGCTAAACTCCTGACCCCATTTGATTTAACAGGTGGGAGAGTGCCCCACTACTACCAGCGGATTGCCATTAACCGAGTGGTACAAGCGATGCTCGGTGGGCAGCAGCGGCTGTTATTGACGATGGCAACGGGCACAGGCAAAACGTCTGTTGCCTTTCAAATCTCTCAGAAGCTGTGGACGATGGGCTGGAACGCCACAGATGAACACCGCAAGCCCAGAATTCTCTTTTTAGCAGACCGCAACGTGTTGGTGGATGATCCCATTCGCAAGGACTTTGCTGCCTTTGATGAGAACATCGTCCACAAAATTCAAGGGGAAGTGATCAAGAGTCGTGAGATCTACTTTGCGCTCTATCAGGCACTTGCAGGCGATAAAACTCGACCAGGCATCTATCAAAACTACAGCCCTGGCTTTTTTGACCTGATTATTGTGGATGAGTGTCATCGTGGCAGCGCCAGGGATGAAAGCAGTTGGCGAGAGATTTTGGACTACTTCCGACCTGCCTACCAACTGGGCTTAACGGCAACGCCTCAGCGAGATGACAACGTAGACACCTATCGCTACTTTGGCAATCCCCTCTACACTTACTCTCTGGCTCAGGGGATTGAGGATGGCTATTTGGCTCCTTACAAGGTGCATCGCGTCACAACGACCTTCGATGCGTTGGGCTGGCGGCCTAGTGCCGATGATTTGGATCGCTACGGGCGGACGATTCGTGACCAGGAGTATCAAACGGGTGACTTTGAGCGGGCGGTAGCCTTGAAAGCAAGGACAATGGCGATCGCGCGTCACATTACCAACACTCTGAAAAAAAATGGTCGCTTTGGCAAAACCATTGTCTTCTGTGTGGATGAGCCGCATGTGCTGGAGATGGTAGAAGCCCTCAACAACCTCAATGCTGATCTGGTGCAGCAGTACCCTGACTATGTGAGCCGGATGACTTCTGACGCTGGGGCAACGGGCAAGCAGCTACTCTACAAGTTTATGGATGTACTGGAAGAGTCTCCGGTGATTGCCGTAACGTCCAAGTTGCTTTCAACAGGGGTTGACGTGCCCACCTGCAAAAACGTGGTGCTGGTGCGGGTGATTCGCTCTATGACAGATTTCAAACAGATCGTGGGACGGGGCACCCGCGTCTATGAGGAGAAAGGGAAACTCTCGTTTGAGATTCTGGACTACACCAACAGCACCCGCCTCTTCGCCGATCCAGCGTTTGATGGGGAGCCTGCCCGGATTGAAAACGAGGCAATGGACGACGAGGGGCAGACGGTAGCGGGAACGGATGAAGTGATTGAACCTGCTTTACCAGAGGATGGGATTGACCTGGTAGACTTTGCAGATGATGCTGAGTTTGAGGCGGATGACGCAGCGCCCAGAGGCTTTACAGGTGTTCCAGAGGATGAGGACATCCTGCCGCGCAAGTTTTTCTATGATGGCGGGGCGTGCGAGGTGATTGGCGAGGTGGTCTATCAACTTGACCCTAACGGCAACCGTTTGCGATCGTTCAAGTTAGTGGACTACACAAAGGAACAGGTTCGCACGTTGTATCGCTCTGTCTTTGACATCCAACAGCGCTGGGTTAGCTCGGAGCAGCGATCGGAGATTATTGACCAGCTCAGCGATCGCGGCATTGATTTTGAGGATTTGAAGCGTGTGACGAATCAACCAGATGCCGACCCCTTTGATTTGCTCTGTCACCTTGCCTTTGACGCGCCCGTTTTGCCTGTCGGCAACGAGCAGAACGGCTGCAAAGCCGGAATCCTAGCTTTTTTGAACAGTACGGCAGCGATGCTAAGGAAATTTTAGAAGTGTTGTTGCAGAGCTATACCGAGAGTGGACCGGAACAGCTTGTGCTACCAGCCGCCTTGAAGGTGAAAGCGGTGGAAGCGAAGTATGGTAATGTGCGTGAGATTGCCGCCCTGTTTGGGGGCGCGGAGTCGCTGAAAGCGGCGATCGACGAACTCCAGGCTTTGTTGTATTCCGCGTAGAGGGTTCATGGCAAAACGGAAGACCAGTAGTGAGACTCCTGTTACCACGGCACAGCGTCTGGGCAGCGTGATTAAGTCAGCGCGAGACATCATGCGGAAGGACAAAGGGTTAAATGGGGAACTCGATCGCTTGCCGCAGTTGACCTGGATTTTGTTTTTAAAGCTGCTGGATGACACGGAGAAGATTCGGGAGGAAGAGGCAGTTTTAGAAGGCACCAGTGCGGCTTACGAGCCTGTGATTGATGCCCCCTATCGGTGGCGCGATTGGGCAGCCGATGACGAAGGGATGAGTGGCGATGACCTCCAGCGGTTCATCAGCAATGATGAGGCGACGTTACGGGATGGTACAACGTGTGCAGGCTTGCTGCCCTACTTACGCAGCCTTCAAAGCCAGACCGGGCGCGATCGCAAGGATGTAATTCGGGAAGTCTTTAAGGGTGTGAGCAACCGCATGGAAAGCGGCGCGTTGCTGCGCGATGTCGTCAACAAGATCAACACGATTCACTTTGACAGTTCTGAAGAGGTAAATATCCTCAGCAGCCTGTACGAGTCGATGCTGAAGGAGATGCGGGACGCGGCGGGGGATTCCGGCGAGTTTTATACACCCCGTCCGGTGGTGCGGTTTATGGTCAAGGCACTAGACCCGCAACTAGGCGATACCATCCACGATCCGGCGTGTGGGACGGCTGGCTTTTTGGTAGAAGCATACGACCACTTGAAGCAGCAGTGTCAGCCGAAGGACTGGAAGCTGCTGCGAACCAGCTTATCGGGGGTGGAGGCAAAATCGTTGCCCTATATGCTGGCGCAGATGAACCTGTTGCTGCGGGGGGTGGAGTATCCCGACGTGGAGCGGAAAAACAGCCTTGCCACAGCCCTCAACCAGTTGGGGGTAAAGGATCAGGTGGATGTGATTTTGACCAATCCTCCGTTTGGCGGTGAGGAGGAGGAGAGCATTAAAAAGAGCTTTCCCCCCGATACCCAAACTTCTGAAACGGCGCTGCTCTTTCTTCAGTTGATCATGCGCTTACTCAAGCGGCAACCCCAACCAGGGCGGGCGGGTGTAGTCATTCCCAACGGCACCCTCTTTGGGGATGGGGTGTGCGCCAAAATCAAGGAGAAGCTGCTGACCCAGTACAACCTGCATACGATCGTCCGCTTGCCCAATGGGGTATTCTCGCCTTACACCAGCATCCCTACCAATCTGCTGTTTTTTGATGCATCGGGACCTACGCAGACGATCTGGTATTACGAGGTGGCATTACCGGAGGGGAAGAAAAACTACTCCAAAACCAAGCCGATGCAGGATGGGGATTTTGAGGCGTGCTTGACCTGGTGGCATGACCGCACCGAGCATGAGCAGGCTTGGACGTATGACTTTGGAGCCATTTACCAAACGGCGAAAGCGGAGGCTCAACCCCACTGGGATGCGGTGAAACAGGCAGAGGCGATCGCCAATCAAGCGGTGCGGCAAAGCAAGGAGCTAGAAACCCAGATTCAGCAGGCAGACACCCCCAAGCAAATCCAGACGCTGAAGCAACGGCAGAAAAAGCTTCAGACAACGGAGCGAGAGCAGCGAGAGTTTGCCAAACGGGAGCAGGCAACGGGCGACTCGTTGTACTGGTATATCTACAACCTGGATCAGAAGAACCCCAATGCCCAAACCGACTTTGAACATTTGCCGCCAGAGCAGTTGGTTGCCGACATCTGGCAGAAAGAACAACGCATCTTAGAGATTTTGAGCGAAATTAAAGATGTCCTCAAAACCAAACCATCGGCAGAGGAGGAACCCTAGTGGCGCGAATGATTGCTGTAACGGATGCGGTGAAAAGCTTGGCAGAGGTGGAAGCCCGGTTTGGGTTACATCGGGTTGAGGATGAGCAGTTTTTTAGCGAGTGGCAGCAAGAGTTACCCGATCTCAGTGAGGCGGAACGGGCGAAGCTGCAAATTATGCGCAAACGGCTGCTGTACCATCGGGCTGAAGGCGATTTGCTGGAAGGCTCGGTGATGCTGTTGGTGGCATCGCCCTTGCTGGAACTGCCGGGGTTTTATGATCCGCCGTTTCGGATGCAGGCAGAAGCGGGTGTGGAAGTAACCGTGGCAGATGGGCAAGAAATTTTGCGAGGGCGGATTGATGTGTTGATTATGCAGCGACAGTTTTGGACACTGGTATTGGAATCGAAAAAGACGACGATTTCCACGCGATCGGCGTTGCCGCAGGCGTTGGCGTATATGATGGCAACGCCAGATTTAGAGAAACCCCAATTTGGGATGTTAACGAATGGGGATGATGTATTGTTTATCAAGCTCGTATTGCAACCAGAGCGACAGTACAGCCTATCGCGGGTGTTTTCGCTCTATACGCTGACCCAGGAATGGCAAGCGGCGTTGCAGGTGTTAAAGAAACTGGCACGGCTGATGGGGCAGTAAAAACATGAACCAGCAACTCTACGATCGCCTGCAACTATCACCCGCGCAAATCGAAACCGTTTGCCAGCAGTGGCACATCACTGAGCTTGCCCTGTTTGGCTCGGTGTTGCGGGATGACTTTTGCCCAGAGAGTGATGTGGATGTGCTGGTGACGTTTGCGCCCGATGCGGCGGTGAGTTTGCTGGATTTGGTGGAGCTGCAACACCAGCTTGCAGCCCTGGTGGGTCGAGAGGTGGATGTGATTGAAACACAGACGATCGAGCAAAGCCCCAATTGGCTGCGCCGCCAAGAAATCTTACATATGGCTACCGTAATTTATCAGGGAACACAATTCATTTTGGAGAAACGGCGATGAGTACTCTGATGATTGAATTACCATCTGGAATTTTGCCAGAGGACGCTAAGTTTTTAATGGCAGTCAAACTGTTTGAAACCGAAAAGCTTTCGATCGGTCAAGCAGCAAAATTGGCAGGCTACTCTAAAGCAACGTTTATTGAGCTAGTGAGTAAATTAGGGGTTGCAGTTGTTAATTACTCACCTGAAGACTTGGCGCAGGAGATGTTGCTTTAATGGCAGAGGTTGTCACCAACAGTTCTTGCATAGGTGATTAATGCCTAAGTTAACGGCATCTCAACAGCGTTATTTGGGTAATGCAACTCTGATTGCAGCCTCCAAACTGATATTTCAGGCATTGGAACAAGCTGGTACGCATGTTTACGTATTGGTTTCGGTCGCAGAAACCACATCAGGTGGAACCCCAGATCGAGGGCAAACTTCCTACTACGGCGGCTCAATTCCTTGGATCAAGTCCGGTGAACTAAATGATGGTTTAATTGATTCAGTTGAAGAGTACATTACCGAGGAAGGTCTAGAAAACTCTTCAGCAAAGATTTACCCAAAAGGAACTCTCGTTATCGCGCTATATGGGGCAACAGTTGGAAAGACTGGTATTCTTGGTCTTGATGCTGCCTCTAACCAGGCTGTTTGCGCTGTAACACCAATAGTAGATAACCTAAGCAATCAGTTTTTATTTTGGTTTTTTCGATCTAAGAGACAAGATTTTCTAAATATTAGTTTCGGTGGTGCTCAACCAAATATTAGTCAGAAACTTATACGGGAAACTTTGCTACCAATTCCAGACATTGAACTTCAAAATCAAATCTGTGAGTTTTTGGAAGCTGTTGAAACACGACAATCAGGTGATAAGTCATTAGAGCTACCAACTTTACCACCATTACTGGCAGATGTGCGGCGGATTGTGGCGCGGGTTGAGGAGTTGGCGGGGAAAGTGGAAGAGGCAAGGGAGTTGCGATCGACGGCATTAGAGGAAGCAGCATTGCTTCTCAACTCTGCCTTAGTACAAACCTTTGATCAGCAAATGCAAGTCTCTGGATGGGAATCTAAACCGTTAAAACAAGCTGCTGAGGTTGCGCGAGGAAAATTTACTCACCGCCCACGAAATGAACCACGATTCTATGGTGGTGAAATTCCATTTATTCAAATCGGAGATATTTCTAGCTCGAATCGATACATCCGACAGTACACTCAGACTCTCAATGAAGACGGGTTGAAAATTAGTCGATTGTTTCCAGTTGGAACAGTCGTTATCGCCATTACAGGGGCGACAATTGGAGTGACTGGGATTCTCACATTCGAGTCTTGTTTTCCAGACAGCATTGTTGGTATCACGCCATTTCAAGACAAGGTTACGCCAGAATTCCTCCACTGTGCAGTGAACTATACAAAAAAAGTTGCGCTGGAAGGTACGACACAAACAACTCAGCCCAATATGAATCTTAAGGATTTAGAAAAGCTTACTATTCCGATTCCACCACTCTCCGAACAACACTGTATTGTTGCTTACCTGGATGACCTGCAAGCCAAAGTCGATGGGCTGAAGCAACTGCAAACAGAGACAGAAGCAGAACTCAATGCGCTGTTACCGTCGATTTTGGACAAAGCCTTTAAGGGCGAACTTTAGGGTAGAAGCTCGACATCTTCATAGAGCAGTGCTAACGGGAATCGACAATCCAGACTGGCAAGATAAACTTTAGTGGTTTCGGGATTCGCTTCGCTGCCGATTGATTGCACCAGTTCCCAATTGCCCCGTTCATTCAGGCGATAGCATTCCAACCCTGGACGATCGGGATCAATCAACACATATTCTTGCAACGTTTCAATCCGGCGATACTGGCGAAACTTTTCCCCTCTATCAACCGCTTCGGTGCTAGGTGACAACACTTCCACAATTAAGCAGGGATAGCGAATGAATTGCCGTGCCGTGCGATCGCGATCGTCACAGGTCACAGACACATCAGCGTAATGAAACGGACCACTTTCAGACACGGCTACTTTGGCATCGCTGGTCAACACCTTGCAGCCCTTTCCCCGCACATGCGACTTGAGCAGCGCCGATAGGTTCACTGCCACTTGATTGTGCGGAATCGTTCCCCCGGTCATCGCCATGACTTCGCCGTTGAAGTATTCATAGCGCAGAGGTTGAGCTTCTTCCCACACTAAGTACTCTTGGGGAGTCATTCTGGGGAAGCCTGAATTTGCAATCATTGCGATTTCCCAATGTAGCAGCTTATCTAACTTTACCGAACCCGCTCATAAGGGTAAGCATTTTTAATATGGGCATGAAGATACTTGCCATGAGAAGCGGCGCTCATCAACCCTCGGTGTTCTCCAGCAGGGACACCGAAATATTGGTAGACAGTGTTATTTTTGAACTCAATTTCTAACACTCGGCTGGCTTCGTCGTAGCCGACACTCTGCAAATCGCTGGATACTACTGCTTGACGTTGCATGGTTAAATGCCTCTGATTTTCAGGAATGTGATCACATTAATGTCAACAGTTGGAGCTGTTTTTAGACGCAATCTCCGACTGTTTCGCATGGTCAAATCGATGACGCGATCGCGCACTACTGAACCGTTGCAGCAGGAGCGTATTGCTTAATCAAGCTGATGGCGTGTTGGCAATCAGAACGATTGATATAGCCTTCACCCGAATCAGCAATGATTTGACCGTTGCTGGCTTTGAGCCGCCAACGGTATTGGCGCAGATTGTCTTGATAAATTGAAAAGCTCAACATTGACAAAACCTCCAAATAATAGAAGATAGGGGTGTAAGTTGGACGACGAGTCTAGAGACGCTTGGCGTTACATTCCTGCTGATGGAGAAGCCAAAACGTGACTCAGTTAACTGAAGAACCCTTCCATTGCCTGATATCCTGAAATAAGGGCGATCGCTCAGTTGACGCTGAGCGATCGTTTGTTACCTAACAAAAAGTGGCTTGTCTCTCGTGCAATTTGGAGGGCAAGCCACTTATCGTTTGTGTTTGGTCGGGTCGGCGATCACATAGGTGTAACCGGAACTAGGCGCAGGGGGAAAGGGTTCACCTTTCGTCACTGTTACCTCTCGACCAGCGGATCGCCCACTAGGGGCAATCACTGTGTACTGCCCGCTCACAAGGGCGATCTGCCCTGGCGAATATGCCATAAACACCTCCTTCGATGTTATATTTAGTTAACAAAATCTATTATACACGATCAAAAAATGAATGTTGAATGTTAACTCAATTCGTGCCTGTCGAGAGCAAGTAGGGCTATCTCAGGAAGAGTTAGGGCAGAAGATTGGTGTGACTCGTCAGACCATTGCAGCTTGGGAAACGGGCGATCGAGATCCCTCATTGGTGCAACTGACAAAGATTGCCAAGCAGCTTGGTGTGTCTGTAGAACTTCTGTTGAATTTAGAAGCAGCGGATGAAGTAGCCCAGCCAGAAGTCTGTCTGTTATTCCGTGCAGATGAGCCGTCTGCTCTCACACCTACACTTCAAGCATCTTTGACTGAGAAAGCGACTAACTACGCAGCCATCGAGAAAATCTTGGAAGAATTGCCTGTTCTGCCAGAACAGCGCCCTTTGGAAGGCTACAACGATTACGTTGTTGAAGAAATTGCTAGGGATGTACGCGATTGGCTTGGGGTCAGTGAATCCTCACCCTTAGGTAATGCTTTGGCATTGCTGGAATCGAAAGGACTCAAAGTTATTCTGCATCCCTTACCAACGGCGATCTCTGGCTTTTCCGCCTATACCAATAGGTTAGGAACTGTGATTTTTATCAATCAAAATCATCCAACCGAACGGAAATTCTTTACTGCCTTGCATGAATTAGCGCATCTAATTTTTCATCGTCAAGAGTATAAGACTGGTTTAGAGCCATTAGTATCGACCCGCAATAAGAAAGATCCGCGTGAGAAGGCGGCAGACCATCTATCAGGTGCTGTTCTATTGTCGGAGAATATTCTTCGTAAAGAACTTCATTCCTACCGCAACCGCTGGCTACCAGAGCCACTTTTAGCTGATTTGAAACGTCGATACGGTGTTAGCTTGAGAACCGTTTTACGCCGTGCAGAACAAGTTGGCATCATCAGCCAAAAGCAGATGGGGCAACAGTTAGGAATACTGAACAAAAAGTATGGTTTTGATGCTGAGCAACCTACTCTACCTAAACCACCAGGTTTAACTAGGCTGGAGCGGTTGGTATATCTGGCGCTAATTAGACAGGAAATTACAGCTTCCAGAGCCGCAGAGATTCTAGGAAAGCCCCTTACAGATGTGCGGGAAGAATTGAATGATTGGATGGAGGAAAATACGCTTTGATCTTTCTCCTAGACGCAAACATTCTGATAGACCTGGGTTGTGTTGAGGGGCTAGATACTCTAGCTAGCTTGGGAATAGCAGAAGTCTTGGATATGGTATTGATCGATTGCGAACATCCAAAGCAACCCAGTTTAGTAGAAGATATTCGGCAGATAGGAGTCAAGGAAATTACAGTAGAGCAAAAAGGGGTTAAGGCTGCCCAGAAATACAGAAAAGGTAGATTGAGCCTTCAAGATGCCCTAAATCTCCATCATGCAAAGACCTTTGGACATACATTATTAACAAACGAACAGCCTTTAAGATCTGTCTGCATTGAAGAAGAAGTCCCCTTTCACGGGATGCTATGGATCGTTGAGCAGGTTCACAATCTTCAGCTAAGGTCGGTTGCACAACTATGTAACTGGCTTCAAATTCTTGAGCAATTGAACCGTTGGCTACCAAAAACAGAACTGGAAGAGCTACGACAAAAGCTAGGTTGCTCTGACCAGAAATCACTTCACTAAAGAATGATCTCGTTTGTGGCTAAAACCACGATCACCCCAGCCCTTACAATCAACCTTGCACCCTCATCTCCCTTCACCCCGTGCGACGAGACGCTATTTTCTATCAGATCTTTAAACGCTTCCCTGGACTTCTTTTTACCCTCCTCGATCAGCCCCCTCTCCAACTACGCGGCTACCGTTTCGAGTCCGTTGAGGTCAAAGAACCCACCTTTCGCATTGATGGCGTTTTCCTGCCGCCCGAAGATGCCACACCCAAAATTGTCTTCTTTTGCGAAGTCCAGTTTCAAAAAGACGACTCCCTCTACCATCGCTTCTTCTCGGAATCCCTGCTCTACCTCTACCGTAACCAGACCCTTTACGATGACTGGTACGGGGTCGTTATCTTCCCCTCCCGCAGCCTCGAACCAGAGAACACAACGATGCATCGATCGCTGCTCAACGGTGATCAGGTGCAGTGCATCTACCTGGACGAGTTGGGCGACCCAACCGAACAACCTGTAGGTATCAGCCTGATGCAACTGACGATCGCTCCCGAAAATCAAATGGCAGCGCAAGCCAGAACATTGATTGACCGGGTAGAGCAAGAAGAAGTAGGAATCCTTTCCAGAGACGAGATAATAGACATAGTCACCACGATCGCCGTCTACAAGTTTTCTGATTTAAGTCGAGAAGAGGTAGAAGCAATGCTAGGAATCAGTTTAGAAGAAACAAAAGTCTATCAGGAAGCAAAAAAGGAGGGGCAGGAAGAAATTTTGGCAGTGACTGTACCATTGCTGCTTAAGTCTGGTATGACGGCGGAACAAATCGCTCAACAGACTGGTATCAATGTACAAGTGATCCGTCGAATCGCTCAACAGCAGTCTTGAGACTGTTCAAACGACTGTCGTCTATAAATTTTTCAACTTAATTGAGAAGAGGTACAAGCATTGCTGGGCTTAACGTTGGAAGAAACCAGAATTTACCAAGACCTGGAGCGTCAAACCAGGCTCAAGGTAGTTTCCCGGCTTTTAAGTAAGGGTCTGAGCCTGGAAGAAGTCGCAGAGATCTTGGAACTGCCAGTGGAAGAGGTTAGACAAATCACTCAACGGCAGGCTTAGTTTGACTCTGGCGATCACAGCTATTCCGTACCATTCCCCTAGCCACTATGGGCAGTTGGGCAATACGTGAGGAGAACTTACCCACTCCTCACAGCCATGAAACGACTACTCATCCTTGCTGTTCTAGGGTACTTCCTGGCAATCGCTCCCCAAGCAACCCAGGCTCTACCCTCAAGCATCCCAACGGCTGATGCGGTCAACCCCTATCCAGCCTTCATTTACCCAGCGCACGGAACGCTCACCTCTGGCTACGGCTGGCGGTGGGGTAGGCTGCATCAAGGCATCGACATTGCAGCACCAACCGGAACGCCGATCGTGGCGAGTGCGGTCGGACAAGTAATCTTTGCAGGCTGGCACAGTGGTGGCTATGGCAATCTGGTGGAAATCAGGCATACGGACGGTAGTACAACCCGTTACGCCCACAGTAGCCGCCTTCTCGTTAAAGCGGGCGATCTTGTTGAGCAAGGAGAAGTCATCGCCCTCATGGGCAGTACGGGACGCGCTACAGGTCCACACTGCCATTTTGAACTCCACACTCCTACACAGGGAGCCGTGAACCCGATCGCCTATCTCGCTCACCCTCAGCCGCAGCAACTCACTGCTTCTCCCCAAGGATGACTTCGACACAACCTTATAGAACCCATTTGAGATCTCAAGGGGAGGCAGCAAGCCGCTTCAGCATCAGCCTGACAAAGCAGAGGTTGATTTTGGTCGTGGCGTTGTCCAAAGTTCGTTCAAAGTTCTTGACCAGGATTTTA
>JAESFU010000407.1_pt1 | contig 25715 bp, 18 predicted proteins | sample 9269461 | NCBI WGS metagenome assembly JAESFU01 (sample SAMN14502556, study PRJNA617107) | algae metagenome | isolation source: Stenomitos rutilans HA7619-LM2 and co-occurring heterotrophs from cave walls | place: USA: Waikapalae cave, Hawaii | collected 2009-07-28
CCAATTGCCGGCGCCGCCCGGCAGGAGATCGAAGATCGGCCAGACGATGCAGAAGTCATCGTCGGGGTGGAACGGCTCATCCGCCACGCGCAGGATCTTGCCGTTCTTGCGCGTGAAGATGGAAATGCCGGGCATCGGCCCGCCGCCCTCCTCATAGCCGCAGTCCTTGGCGAAGCTCGTGCCCTTGGTCGACACTATCGGGAAGCGCCAGCCGCGGCTCTCGGCGAATTTCTTTTGCGTCTGCGGCGCATCCGGCGTCGAGACGACGAAGGCCGCCTTGTCGGCAAGATGACCATAGACTCCATTGAAACCGTCGGCCCACAAGGTGCAGTGCGGACAGCTCGTTCCCATATTATGGATGACGATGAGATTGTCCTTGCCGTTGAAGAGTTCGGAGAGCTTCACGCTCCCGCCTTGCGCTCGCTCCAGCGAATAGTCCGCGAATTCGACAGGCTCGGTCTTGGCGCGCGCCGCTTTCATCTCCTTGCGCAACTTCTGGATTTCCCGGCGCATGCCGGCGATCTTCTGCGCGGTTTCCTGATACTGCATGTCACTCATCTCCTGAATCTTGCCCGTCCGGCTGGCGCGCCAACTCGTCGAGATAAAGCGCCAACGTGTCGAACTGGCCTTGCCAGTACTTGCTGTAACGGTTGAGCCAGATGGCGGCGCCTTGGATCGGTCCGGCATCGAGCCGGCAGCGGCTGATCCGCCCGGAGCGCTCCTGCGTCACGAGCCCTGCCCTGACCAGCACCTGGATGTGCTTCGACACGGCCTGAAGCGAGATCTCGAACGGCGCTGCAATCTCGGAAACGAGAAGGTCCTTGCCGTCGAGCTGTTCGAGGATCGCCCGGCGCACCGGATCGGACAATGCCGAGAACACCAGATCGAGCCGCTCGCTTTCGAGGTCGGTCGTGTCATCCACGAGTTTCAAGGCAGGCTTGGCCATAATCATCAACCTATCAGTTGATAATCAACCATATGATTGAGAATGAGTCAAGCACCCAAGTGACTCGGATGACGTTAGGGTATATGACTCCTACGTCAACTTGAGATGGGAGGTCATCATGCGTGCTTTCTGTCTATCTCTGATGTTGCTGGCGCTCTCCGCCTGGCCCGCCGCGGCGGGTGGCGGCATGTGCGGCGGATTCGTCGGCGCAGAATGCGCCGCCAATGAATGGTGCAGCTATTCGCCCGACAATGTGTGCGGCATTGCCGATGGAACCGGAATTTGCAAACCGCGCCCTGAAGTCTGCATCAGGATCTACATGCCGGTTTGCGGCTGCGATGCCAAAACCTACTCGAATGCCTGCGTGGCTCATTCGAACGGCGTGAGCGTCGCCTATGTCGGCACGTGCCGCGGCGACGCGGCCAGCACGCCGCAGACGACGACCACCACCACGACCCTCACCACCAGGGCCGACTGTGCCCAAGTGATTTCCTGCGGCACCAAGAACGGCGTTCGCAAGGAATATCCCACGCCCTGCGCGGCTGAGGAGGATGGCGCGACGAACATCTCGCCGAAGGTCGGCCCGAGCTGCGAGGCGACTCAGTAACGCTTTCATTGCCACGAACGTGGTGCTCGGCCCGACTTCTCCTATACTGGGCCGAGCATCATCGGATGGACTGTGGCAATGGCTCTGAAGACTTGGTTCGAATCGGCTCCGCATCTTGTCGATGTCGCTTCGGGCCGAAGCCCCGCGGATATGGTGATCCGCAATGGCCGCTGGGTGAACGTGAATTCGGGCGAGATCATCCCGGAGACATCGCTGGCCATCGCCAACGGCCGCTTTGCCTATTGCGGCCCGGATGCGAGCCACTGCATCGGCCCTGATACCGAGATCATCGAGGCCGATGGCCGCTACCTCGTTCCCGGCCTTTGCGACGGGCACATGCATGTCGAAAGCGGCATGGTGACGGTGACGGAATTTGCCCGCGCCGTCATCCCGCACGGCACGACGACGATGTTCATCGATCCGCATGAGATCGGCAATGTCCTCGGCTCGCGCGGCGTCCGATTGATGCATGACGAAGCGATGAGCCTGCCGGTCAGCGTCTATGTCCAGATGCCGAGCTGCGTGCCGAGTGCGCCAGGCCTCGAGACGGCGGGTGCCGAGATCGGTCCCGACGACGTCCGCGAGGCGATGACCTGGCCCAACATCATCGGCCTTGGCGAAGTCATGAATTTTCCGGGCGTCATCGCCAACGATCCCAAGATGGTGGGCGAGATTGCAGCGACCCTTGCCCGCGGCAAGACCGTCGGCGGTCACTATGCCTCCTTCGATCTCGGCAAGGACTTTCATGCCTATGCCGCGGCCGGCCCCGCCGATGATCACGAGGGAACCCGCGTCGAGGACGCGGTCGCCCGCGTCAGGCAGGGCATGCGCGCCATGCTGCGCTTGGGCTCAGCCTGGTTCGATGTCGCCTCGCAGATCAAGGCGGTAACCGAGCGCGGGCTTGATCCCCGCAATTTCATTCTGTGTACGGATGACTGCTTCGCCGCGACGATCGTCTATGAGGGGCACGTCAATCGCGCCGTGAAGCTCGCCATCGCGCAAGGTTTGAAGCCCGTCACCGCCATCCAGATGGCAACCATCAATGCCGCCCAGCATTTCGGCCTCGACCGCGAACTCGGCTCGATCGCCCCGGGGCGGCGCGGCGACGTTATCGTAACAAGCGACCTGGCGAGCCTGCCGATGGAGATCGTCATAGGCCAGGGCCGCGTGCTCGCCCGCGACGGCAAGCTTGTCGCCGATATTCCCGCCTATTCCTATCCGGCTTTCGCGCGCAGCACCGTGAAGCTGAAGGGAGCCGTGACCAGTGCCGATTTCGACATCAAGACGCCCTCCAATGCGCCGGAAGTCCGGGTGCGGGTCATCGGCGTGATCGAAAATCAGGCACCGACCCGGGCACTCGAGCGTACCCTCGAAGCCCGCGATGGCCTGGTTGCGATGGATCGTGCCAATGATGTCTGCCAAATCGCCCTGATCGAACGGCACAAGGGCACGGGCAAGGTCGTCAACGCCTTCGTCTCGGGTTTCGGCTACGACAAGCCTTGCGCCATTGCCTCGACGGTTGCCCATGACTGTCACCACATGCTGGTGGTGGGGACATCCAAGTCCGATATGGCCCAGGCCGTCAATCGCCTGGCCGAAGTCGGCGGCGGCATTGTCGTGATCTCGGACGGCAAGGAATTGGCACTGGTCGAGTTACCGATTGCCGGCCTGATGTCGGACGAACGGGCCGAGATCGTCGCCGCCAAGGCAAAGAAGATGGCCGAAGCCATGCAGGCTTGCGGCTGCAAGCTCAACAACGCCATCATGCAGCATTCCCTCCTCGCTTTGGCGGTCATCCCCGAACTGCGGATCACCGACATGGGCCTCGCCGATGTCACGCGCTTCGAACTGACCGATTTGTTTGTCTGACATTCGAAATGCGACCCCTTGATTGCCGCTCCACACCGGTTACGGTAGCGCGTTCTGTGTGTTAGTTCCGGGAGGCGACATATGAAGTCCACGGTTATTCTGGTCGGTGCCGACAAGGGCGGCGTCGGAAAAACGACACTGTCTCGCGCCCTTGTTGATTATCTCGGTCGCAAAGGCGTATCGACGCGCACTTTCGATACGGAATATCCCCGTGGCACGCTTAAGCGCTTCCACCCGTCCATCACCGAAGTCATCGATTTTTCGAACGTCGCCGACCAGATGAAAGTGCTGGATACGCTTGACACCGCCGGTGTCCGCGTCACCCTTGTCGATCTCAAGGCCGGCAACCTGTCCGTCGCGTTGGACACATTCGACCGCATCGGCGCGCTCGAAGCGGCGCGAACCGGCCAGTTCGACCTGGCCCTCTTTCATGTCATCGGCTCGGCGATCGCCTCTCTTGAAGAGATCAACGAGCTTGCCAAATACATGAACGGCATCGACTACATCATCGCCCGCAATTTCATCAACGAGACGAACTTCTTCGAGTGGGACCAGAAGACCTACAAGAAGTACTTTGCCAAGCTCAATGCCGCGCATGAGATCGATATTCCGCGTCTCAATGCCATGGCCTATGAGCAGGTCGATCTTGCCGCCGTGCCGTTCAAGGACTTCATCGACAACAAGAATGCGCAAGGCGAAGCCGGCAACTTCTCATTCGTGCTGCGCGGCTATGTGAAGAAATGGTGCCACGACCTTGACGAGCAGTTGGAGAAGTTGAAATTGATCCAGGGGCTACAGGCGGCACCGGCGCAGCAGGCGGGAGCGAAGCGCGCTAGCTAGCCGGAGTTGAGCGCCGCAGAAGGCCGTGCAATGGCGGAACCGCGGGCGGCGAGATACAGCATCATCTGCTCGGATCAGCCGCGCAACGGCAAGACGCTGGTTGCGCGGCTCGTCGCCGACTATCATCTCTTGTGCCAGCGCGAGACCGAGATTTTCGATCTCTCCTCCGATCCGCGCGGCTTGACGCTCTACTTCCCGGTACGCGGCCGCCGCACCGATCTCGCGAGGACCGCCGACCAGATGGCGCTTCTCGACCGCGCGCTCTCATCGCCGCCGCATGATTGCGTCGTCTACGTGCCCCCGCATCTCAACGGCGATTTCTTCAAGTATCTTCGCCAGTTCGATTTCAGCGCGGCGGCACGCAGTCATGGCATCGAGGTCATCATCTATTACGTGGTCGACAAGGCAAGCGGCTCGTTTTCGGCGGCGGAGACCATCCGCGTCGGCAATCCTGGCGACCGTTTCATCATCGTCTGGAACGAGGCCTTCATGCCGAGTGTCCGCGAGGGCTTCGCAACCGGATTGCTGAACACATTGAAGAAGGACGGCCAGCTCATCTTGCCAAAGCTTGCACCCAATCTCCTTAAGCCGGTCGAGGATCCGGGCTTTTCGTTTTCGAACTTCGTTCTCTCCGACGAGCCGCGTCTTCCTCCGGCTATGGCGGAGGCGCTCAAGGAATTCCTCGCCGATATTTTCAGGCAGTTGGACGCAATCGAGGATGGGGCCGAGACTCCGGCGGCCTGAGCGCTATTTGCCTGCGGCCTTTTCAACCAAGCCGATCCCGAGTTGATCGGAGAAATAGCTTCTGATGTCCTCTTCACTCACGCTGGTTCCGCAAAGTCCGATATAGCCGTCCGGTCGTAACAGATAAGTCGAAGGACGAGCGATATGGACCCGCCCAAGCTCTGCGTCATTCGCGGGATCGGCCGGGATCACATGGACCTGGAGAAGATCGCTTGCCAGGGCCAGGACGGCAGCGTCGGCCGTCCCCCCGAAAACAAGCAGGTTGAAGCAGGTATCTCCAAGCCTCTGGAAGAGATCCTGCGGCGCCTCGTCCGCCCGCATTTTCAAACTCAGCCAGGGGAACCGGTCGCCGGCGACCGGCGCCTCTTTCGGAAGTGCGGATAGCGTGCGCGAGATCGGGCCGTCGCGATACTGGATTCCGATTTGCGATATCGTGCGAAAGGCGAGCTTCCGCACCGCCTCGAAGGTCATCGCACGCGCCGCGATATGCGCCATGATGCGTGTGCGGAATAGCCCGGCGAGCCAGCCGTCGGAGACGATGAGTTGGAAGGCTCGATCCGTTGTCCGCAACAGCCGCCGCGCCACCGGAATGCGTTCGCTCTCATAGCTGTCGAGCAGCGCGGGCTTGGCGCGTCCCTTGACGACGAGTGCCAGCTTCCAGGCAAGATTATAGGCGTCCTGCAATCCGGTATTCATGCCTTGCGCGCCCATCGGGCTGTGGATATGCGCGGCATCGCCGAGCAGGAAGCAGCGCCGGTCGCGGAATTTCTCGGCCGCCCGATGATGGATGCGATAGGTCGAGAACCAGCTGCACTCCTTGAATTCAAGGTTTGCGCCGGCCTCGCGCTGTATCGCCGGCACCAGTTCCTGGAAGGTGAGATCGTCCCGCTTGCGAAGACCGTCGGGAAGAATGCCGATCACCCGCCAGCGGTCCTTCCCCCGCATCGGAAAGAAAAGGTGGAAGCCGTCCTGCCAGAGATAGACATTGAGCTCTCCGGGCTTCATCGATCCGGTCGCTTCGGTATCGGCGACGAAAAACACATGCTCATAGGGCGCGCCAGGGAATGTGATCCCGTTCATCTCGCGCACTGGGCTGCGTGCACCGTCGCAACCCGCAACCCATGCCGGCTTGAGATTTCGCGTGCTCCCGTCGGGAAGCCTGAGCGCGACATCGACATGATCCGGATGCTGCTCGAGCGCGATCAGTTCCGTGTTCCACTGCACATCCACGCCCTGGCTGTTCAGCTTCTCGCCCATGATCCGCTCATTGTCGTCCTGACCGAGCATCAGGATGAACGGGAACGGGCTCATGCTCTTTCCGATATCGCCGATCGGAATGCGCGCGGTCCAACGACCGTTCGCCCAGATGTTCGCCGCCGCACCGCGCATGCCAAGCGCAAGTGCCTGCTCGGCGATTCCCATCTTCTCGTAGATCTCGAGCGTGCGCGCCTGCACCGCCATGGCCCGTGTCTGCTGCGCCGGGCCGGAATGGCGGTCGATGATCGTTGCGGTGATGCCCCAGCGGGCAAGTTGATTGGCAAGCATCAGTCCGGTCGGGCCGGCCCCGACAACCAGAACATTCTCGCTCATCGGCGACCCCGATCCATTGCCGGGCAACCCTACTGTCGCGCGGCTACCTTGCCAATTGCAGCGCGAGCCCGACGGCCAGTGCCTGGGCGAGGCAGAGGGACGAGGCGAGAGACCGGAAGCCCTGCACCTCCGCCTCCTTCACTTCGAACACGATATCGGCATGCCGCGTCAGCGGGCTGACCACGCTGTCGGTGATGGCGATGACCTGCGCTTTGCGCTGATGCGCTGCTTCCGCGATCATCAGCGTATCGGGCGAATAGGTCGCAAAGCTCACAGCGATCAGGCAATCGCCGGATCTTATCGACTGCCCTTCCTCGACCAGCATGCCCGCGAGGCTTGAGAGAATATGCGCGGGCTTGCCTGCATGCGCGCAGGCATAGGCGAGATAGGAAACGACCGGGAACGACCGGCGCTGTCCGATGAGATGCAGCCGATCGGCGGCGACCATCGCTTCGACCGCCGTATCGAGCGTTTCGCCGGAAATCGAGTCCGGCAAATGATCCAGTGCCACCGTCGTTGCCGAAGCAAAATGGCGCAAGAGATCGTGGAGACCGCTGCCCTTCGCTTCGGCGCCTGCTGCGAGCTGGCGGACGCGCTCTGCATAGCTTGGCGAACGATCGAGCAAGGGCGACTGGAACAATCGCTGCAATTCGCGGAAGCCCGAGAAGCCCAATGTCTGGGCAAAGCGGATCATTGCCGAGGGCGGGACCCCGACCCGCTTGGCATTATCGGCGACCGTGTCGATGGCGATGTAATTGGGATGCTCGAGGACGAAGCGCGATATCTGCTGCAGGCGCGGCGGCAGGTCGTCATAGGTGTCGGCAATCCGCTGCCGGACCTGCGCCAGCGGATCGGACGCCTCATCCACTGCCGCCGGCTCCGATGTCATGCTGGACAGGATATTCCAGAAGAAGGAGGGTTTGGAAGAGCTATTCCATTCCCGCGAGGTAGATTCCGACCGAAGCGGAGCGTCCTTCGCCGTCAATCACGGTTAACGTTGAATAGCCCGTGCCTTGCGGCATCCATGAAATCTGCCTTTGCCGGGCAGCGGCGCCGACCGGCCGCCCATCGACCAACCAGTTGAAGGGAGCCGTGCCGCTTTGGAGCTTAAGCACGACGGGTCGCAAATCACCCGCGGCGCTCTTGGTGCGGGCGACCGAGGCGCCGTCCGGCGGGAAAATAATCGCGGGTGCGGCTGTAATAGTTTTGCGTGGGCCGTTCGGCCGGTCGAAGCGCTGCAAAGGCTTGGGTACGGCGCTCGCAACGCGAAAATCCTTGGGCGGCACGAGTTTCGTTGGTTGCGGTGAAACTGCATCGAATGTTTCGAACAGGATCGGCGCCGCGGCCGTGCGTCCGGTCAACTCCGGCACCGCCGTGCCGTCGGGCCGACCGACCCACACGCCTACCACCAGCCGTCCATCGAAACCGACCGCCCAGGCATCGCGAAATCCATAGGAAGTCCCCGTCTTATAGGCGATGCCGCGCTCTTTCATGCCGTCCGGCGGCTGTGTGCCGGAGAGAATATCTGCCACCTGCCAACTCGCCGTCGGTCCGAATAGGACATTCGATGGCGCATGTTCGCGCGCCTCGCCGCCCAGCGACATGGTTTCGCGCAACTGTGCCGGCACGCCACCGCGCGGCAAGGCGGTATAGAGCGTTACCAATTCTTCCAGCGTGACGCCTAACCCGCCCAAGGCGATCGCCAATGTCGGATTTGCATCGCGCGGCAGATGCGGACTGACCCCGGCATTGCGGAACAATGACACGAGCCGCAACGGTCCCGCCGCATCGAGAAGCTTCACCGCCGGGATATTGAGCGAGAGCTGGAGCGCCTCGCGCAAGGTGACGGTGCCGCGGAAATCCTCGGTGAAATTCTTAGGTCTGTAGCCGCCGAAATCTTCCGGCCTGTCCTCGATCAAGGTCCGCGCTTCAGCGATGCCATTGTCGAAGGCGAGCGCATAGATGAACGGCTTGAGCGTCGAGCCCGGCGAGCGCACGGCGCGCGTCATATCGATCCAGCCTTTGCGGCCTTCATCAAAGAGCGCCGCCGAGCCGACGCGGGCCAATATTTCGCCGCTGCGATGATCGGCGATCATGACCGCAACCGACAATTGCGGTCCCAGCGACTTTGCATGCCGAAGTGCGATTTTTTCCGCCGCTTCCTGCATGCCGCGATCGATCGTCAGGCGCGTTTCGCCGCTACTTTTTGCATCAAAACTCGCATGCGCGGCAAAGACCGGCAGGTTGAGCCGCGCCGCCGGCAAGGACTCCGCCATCGCAATCTCACCATCGCGAACGGCGATGACATTGGCAGCTAGCATGCGCTGCAGAACACGGCTGCGAGCCTCCGAAATCTGCGTTTTATTGCGATCGGGACGCCGACTTTCCGGCGATTGCGGCAGGGCAACGAGAAGCGCCGCCTCGGCGACACTGAGCTTGCGCGGTTCCTTGCCGAAATAGGCAAGCGATGCGGCGCGCACGCCTTCAAGATTGCCGCCATAGGGCGCCAGCGTCAGATACCACGCGAGAATTTCATCTTTGGAGTAGCGCCATTCGAGCTGTACGGCGCGCGCCATTTGCCGGAGCTTGGCGGCGATGGAACGGTCCTCGCGCGGTTCGAGTAACCGCGCCAATTGCATGGAAAGCGTCGAGCCGCCGGAGACGATTCTGCCATTCGTGACAAGCTGATAGGCGGCACGCGCCAATGCCAAGGGATCGACGCCGGGGTGGTAGCGGAAGCGCCGATCCTCGTAAGACACTGTCATGCTCACAAGAAGTGGATCGATATCGGCAATCCGCGCCGGCAACCGCCATTGCCCGCCGGGCACCGTGAAGGCGCGCAAAAGAGCACCGTTTCTGTCGGTGACTGTCGCCGAAACCGGCAGCGCGCGTGGGTCCGGAGGCGGGAAAATGCGGTCCAAAACGACGGCAAAAAGGGTAAAAAACACCCCCAGAATCGCACCAAATATCGCCGTTTTGCGCACGCTTAACGATCGATCAGGATTGAGCCCGATTTTTGTCCGTCAGTGGATTTCGGGCTCCGGAACCAGCGCCGAACCTTCGAGAAAATCATAGTCGCAGCCGCGATTGGCCTGCGAAACCGACCGGCTGTGAAGCAACCCAAAGCCCCGCACGTAATGCGGCTCGGGCGGCGCCCAGGCGGCTCGCCGGCGTGCCAGAACGGCTGGGTCGACATCGAGATCGACCCGCCGCCCCGGCACGTCGAGGGTGATGAGATCGCCCTCCTCAACCAGGGCGAGTGGCCCACCAATGAAGGATTCGGGCGCCACATGGAGGACGCAGGCGCCATAGCTCGTGCCGCTCATCCGGGCGTCGGAAATCCGCACCATGTCCCGAACGCCCTGCGCCAGGAGCTTCTTGGGGATCGGCAATTGCCCCCATTCCGGCATGCCGGGGCCGCCGATTGGCCCCGCATTTTTCAGCACCAAAACGCTGTCGGCGGTCACGGCCAAATCGGGATCGTCGATCCGCGCCGCCATGTCGTTGTAGTCGGCAAAGACCACCGCCGGACCGGTATGCTTGAGAAGCCGCGGCTCCATCGCAGAGTGTTTTATCACTGCCCCATCGGGCGCGAGATTGCCGCGAAGGACCGCCAGTCCGCCATCCGGCTTGAACGGATTTTCGCGCGTGCGGATGACCTCGTCATTGTAGCTCTGGGCATCGGAAATCACTTTCCCGAGACTGTGGCCGGAGACTGTCTTGCAATCGAGATGGAGATGGCCGGAAAGCCGTGCCAGCAGGGCCGGCAGGCCTCCGGCATAGAAGAAATCTTCCATCAGGAAGGCACCCGAGGGCCGCAGATTGGCGAGCAATGGCGTTTTGCGCGAAATCTCATCGAAGCGCTCGAGCGTGAGGTCGATCCCGGCGCGACCTGCCATAGCGATCAGATGAACGATAGAATTGGTCGACCCGCCAAGTGCCACCGCGGTGGTGACGCCATTCTCGAAGGCTTCGGCGGTAAGAATGTCGCGCGGCTTTAGATCCTGCCAGACGAGATCGACGATGCGCCGGCCAGACGCCGCGGCGAGCCGGGCATGCGCGCTATCGGATGCTGGAATACTGGATCCGCCCGGAAGGATGAGGCCCATGGCTTCGATGACGGCGGCCATGGTCGAGGCGGTTCCCATGGTCATGCAAGTACCGAAAGAGCGCGCGATGCCGTCTTCGACTTCCCCCCAGTCGCGCTCGTTGATTGTGCCGGCACGCAACTCCGCCCAATATTTCCACACATCGCTGCCGCTGCCCAAAGTCTTGCCATGCCAATTGCCGCGCAGCATGGGGCCCGCCGGCATGAAGATCGTCGGCAGGTTCATGGATGTTGCGCCCATGATCATCGCCGGCACGGTCTTGTCGCAGCCGCCGAGCAGCACCGCACCATCGACCGGATTGGACCGCAATAATTCCTCGACCTCCATGGCGAGGAAGTTGCGATAGAACATGGTCGTCGGCTTCATGAAGGTCTCGCCGAGCGACATGGCCGGAACCTCGACGGGGAAGCCGCCGGCCTGCAATACCCCGCGCTTCACCTCCTCCGCGCGAATTCGCAAATGCGCATGGCAGGGATTGAGATCGCTCCAGGTATTGACGATGGCGATGACCGGTTTGCCGCCAATATCATCTGCGGTGATGCCGATCTGCTTTGCCCGCGAGCGGTGGCCGAAGGAGCGCAAATCCTTGACGCCGAACCAGCGATGGCTGCGCAATTCTTCCGGCTTCTTGCGCGTCATGGCGCGGGCTCCTTGCGGCTATAGTGGATGCTGCAGAATGGTCCGCCTTGATACTTACGTGAAATCGGATGGTCGGGTTCGGCGCGTGCCAGACTGTTCGCGAAATCTTCAGAATTATCGTGGCGCGCAATACCAAGATCGGCATCATCGCTTTGCCACCATGAGCGGTCATTGTCCGAGACACCCCAGATGACGCGACAGCCGAGAGCGGGCGCCTTGAGTCCGGCTGCAAGCATGCCCGTCAGATCATCGAAACTGAGCCAAGTCGAAAGATGTCGCGGTTCGAGTGGCTTCTCGATCGAAGTCCCGATGCGCAAGGACAGGCTTTCGACGCCATGCTTGTACCAGTACATCTTGGCGAGCAGCTCGCCATAGGCCTTGGACAGTCCATAGAAACCGTCCGGCCGCATCTCGCAATCGACATCGAGTATTTCGCCGCGTTCATGAAATCCGATCGTGTGATTGGAACTTGCAAAGATCACGCGGGCTTTAGCGGCACGCGCCAGTTCGAATATGTGGTGGATGCCGCGGATGTTTGCGGCGAGGATGTCTTCGAAGGCCTGCTCGGTCGACACGGCACCGAAGTGCAGGATGCTGGAAATATCTGGCGCAAGGGCCAGCACCCCGGTGCGGTCATTGAGATCGAGCTTCCGGAATTCGGCGTTCGGCGGAAGCGCGTCGGGATAATCCGCAATGTCTGAAAGAAGGAGCGCATGTCCGCGCGCTGCAAGCCGCGGAGCGATGGCGCGGCCAAGCGCGCCGGAGGCGCCGGTGAAGAGTATCTTTTTCCGCATCAGTCCTGATCCGCAAAGCGCGCGACGGGGACGCCAACGACGCCGAGATCGAGCGAAAGCAGACGCCCCGCCTCAGGATGGCCCGCTAGTCTTGGATCGGCGAGGTTCTCGCGAAGGCTTGTCACATAGGCTGTGCGCATATCCTCGCCGGCAAACGCCAGCATGGTCGGCGCCGGAACAGGTACTTCGATCCTGTTCAGGAGCACACCGTCGCGATCGAAGCGGTTGAGGCAACCGGCGGAAACACCGCAGCTCCAATAGGTGCCCTGGTCATCGCAGGCGGCACCGTCGGGACGACCCTCTTCATTGGTGAGCGTGCGGATGCGCTTGCGACCGCCGATCTCGCCAGTGGCAGGGTCGAAATTCCAGCGATCGATCCAGGGACCGCGCGAATCCGAATGGAACATGGTGCGGCCATCGCCGGTCCAAGCAATGCCATTCGAAACCTTGAGGCCATCGATCTTGCGTTCGGCCCGTCCGTCGGCCGTGACGCGATAGAGCGAACCGATCTCTTCCTTCACCGGGCGATCATCCATGCTGCCGACCCAGAAGGCGCCGTCCGGCCCGACCTTGCCGTCATTGAGACGGAGCTTCGGAAAATCAGCTTCAAGTTCGGCCAGTATGGTCGAATGCCCGGTCTCCGGATCGAAGAGCAGCACATTGCCGGCGACCGCAACGACCAGTCGCCCGCTATCGGCCAAGCCCATGCTGCCGACCGGGCCATCGAAATGCCAATGCTGGTGCCGGCGCGAGGCAAGGTCGAGCTTGTGGACATTGCCGGCCGGAATATCGACCCAATAAAGCGCATCCTGGCGCTCATCCCAGACCGGGGATTCGCCCAATCGAAAACGCTCTTCCAGCAACCATTTCACCACGTCACACTCCCATTACCGCCAGGCGACATTCTTAGAAGGTAAGCTTATAGGTGAAAGCCGGCCCAGGGAGGAGACCCATGAAAACCAATGCCGTGACGCCCGCAGACCTTGCCGCCTCGGTTCTCTCGGTGCCGCCCTTGTGCCGCGAGGCCGATTTTGGCTTGAGCCGGGCACAGAATATCCGGCTCCTGGCGCATTTGCGCTCGCGCGGCGTCTCGACCTTCATGTATGGCGGCAATGCCAATCTTTATCACATGGCGCCGTCGGAATTCATTCGCTTCGCCGACCTGATCCAGGATATCGCCGATGACGCCGACTGGATCATCCCTTCGGTTGGCAGTGATTTCGGCAAGGCCTCCGATCAATTGGCCTTCTTGCGGGGCGAAGACTTTCCGACCGCGATGGTGCTGCCGCATCGCTTTCCGTTCACGCCGGCGGGTATCGCAACTGGATTGCGCAAACTGGCCGACATCTACGGCCGGCCGATCATCGCCTATGTCAAGGACGAGGGCTTCATCGAGCCGCGCGATCTTGCCAAGCTCGTGTCCGACGGCGCCGTCTGCGCGATCAAATATGCGATTGTCCGCGCCGATCCCAAGGCCGATCCGTTCCTTGATGAACTGCTCCAGCATGTCGACCGCAACCTCGTGATCAGCGGCATTGGCGAGCGCCCGGCGATTGCGCATCTCACCCACTACAGGCTCGGCGCCTTCACCTCGGGAAGCGTGTGCGTTGCGCCGGCCTTGTCGACTGCTTTGCTGCATGCGCTCCAGCGCGGCGATATAAAAGGAGCCGAGGGACTGCGTTCCTTCTTCATTCCGCTCGAGGATCTGCGCGACAAGCATTCGCCCTTGCGCGTGCTTCATGCCGCCGTGGCATTGACCGGCATTGCCGCGACCGGGCCCTTATTGCCGTTTCTCTCCCGGATCGAGGATCGCGCCCTGCTCGAAGCCATCGGCGAAGAAGCACGCAAGCTCTACGAATTCGACCGCCGCGCCGCCAGCTTGGCAGCGTGAATTAGCGGGCCTCATGGTGAGGTGCCCGCGAAGCGGGCCTCGAACCATGGCCATCCTTCGAGGCATCGCCTTCGGCGATGCACCTCAGGATGAGGTTCAGAAAAGTGCGCCGCCCGGACGTCCTACGAGAGGGGAGCGCAACGCGGAGCTTTCGCAATTTCAGCGGTAGCGCTCATTGCGCTCCAGGAATTCGATCCAGTTGCCATCGAGATCGGACGCAAAGAAGTAGCGCGCAAACGGCTTTCCATCGACCCTGTGGTCAACGATCGGCTCGCAATTCGGTGCAAGGCTTCTTACCCTTTCGTATTCTGAGTCGAGATCATCGACGCAGACGGCCAGATGCACGTCTTGCCCAGGCGGTTCATAATTGAGGCTGCCTTTCTCCCATGCCACGAGTTCCAGTTCCATCAACGATTGCTCGTTGCTCAGGAAACTTACAGTCCAGCCATTCGAGCTGTATCGATCCTTGACACGCACGCCCAACAACGCGGAATAGAAAGCCTCGGCTTTCTTCAGGTCGCGCGCGCCGACGCACATGTGTAGCAGCTTTGCTCCCATAGGGACTGGCTCTCGTGATGACCGGCTTTCAAGTATAAACAGGATCTGTCCGTAGTCCCACACAAACCGTCATGCCAGCGAAAGCTGGCATCCCCTGGCGCACCGCCGCTAGCGGAGATGATTCAGGGGACCCCAGCTTTCGCTGGGGTGACGGCAGAGTATTGTGACGAAAGCAGAAAACACCTGGCGCGGTGAGTGGCTTCGGGCGTGCTCCATTCCGGCATTTCCCGCGCGCAGGGTTCGATGCGCTTGCCGCAGCGCCCGGCATAAGGACAGCCATCGGAGACGATGTCGTCGCTGTCGCGCGCCAATGCCGTGCGGTCGATCACGTGATCCGTGTCAGGCTCAAGGACAGCGGCGATCAGCGCTTGCGTATAAGGATGAAGCGGCGTGCCGCAGACCTCATGCGACGGCCCGATCTCGACCAGCCTCCCGCGATAGAGCACGGCGATACGGTGCGCCAAGGCCTGCACCACCGCCAGATCATGCGACACGAGAATGCAGGCGACATGACGCTTGCTGCTGAGTTCGCGCAGCAGGCGCAGGACCGAAGCCTGCACCGAGACATCGAGCGCCGATGTTACTTCATCGCAGAGAATAACATCGGGTTCGGCCGCAAAGGCCCGCGCAATCGCCACGCGTTGGCGCTCGCCGCCGGATAATTGCCCCGGATAGCGATCGAGATAGGTTTCATCGAGCCTCACATCGCGCAGCAATGCCGCGGCGCGCTCGCGGAGCTCTCCACCCGGCACGTCGAAATAAAGCCGCAAGGGCTGGGCGAGGATTTCGCCGATCGTCTGGCGTGGATTGAGCGAGGCGTCCGGATTCTGGAAGACGAGCTGGATCGCCCGCAATGTGCCGCGCGACCTCTCATCGACCGGAACGCCGAGATCGACCGTATCTTCGAATTCGATCTGCCCGCGCGCCACCGGCCACAAGCCGGCTATCGCCTTGAGGATCGTCGACTTGCCGCTGCCCGATTCCCCAACAAGGCCCAAGACCTCGCCTTTGCGCAATTCGAGCGTGACGCCCTCGACCGTCATGGCTTGATGTTTCGGCGGCAACAGCCAATCGAAGAAGCCCGGTCGGCGATAAGTGACCGAAACCGCCTCGAGATCGATCAACGCATCATGGCCCATGATCGGCGACGGTCCCTCGTCACGACTCGAACCGATCGCGAGCGGGCCTGACTGCGGGTGGAAACACGCGACCCGATGCGCCGGTTTCACGTCGCCCAATCGCGGGACCGCCGCGAGGCAATTGGGCTGGATCTCGCTGCAGCGCGGCGCGTAGCGGCAGCCCGGCAAGACCTGGCCCGGCGCCGGCGGCCGGCCGGGAATCGATTGCGGAATCGCCGTCGTCTCAAGCCGCGGGATCGAGCGCAGAAGAGCGCGGGCGTAAGGGTGCGCCGGATGCGCCAGAAGCGTGGCTGTCGATGATTCTTCGACGATGTCGCCGGCATACATGACGACCATCCGCGCGCTAAGCCGGGCGATGACCCCGAGATCGTGGCTGACGCAGACCATGGCCATCCCGCTCGCATCGCGCAGTTCGGCGAGAAGATCGAGAATGCCGAGCTGCGTCGTGACATCGAGGCCGGTGGTCGGCTCGTCGAGCAGCAGCAATTCCGGCTCTCCGGCAAGCGCCATGGCAATGGCGACGCGTTGCAATTGGCCGCCGGACAATTCATGCGGATAGCGCCGGACGAGAAGATCGGGCGTCGGCAGGCGCACGCGCCGCAAGAGCTCGACATTGCGCTTGGCGCGCTCGCTCGCGTTGAGCTTCGTGTGCAATCGCAAGGCTTCGTCGATCTGCGCGCCGATGCGCGATGTTGGCGTCAAAGCGGTACCGGCATTCTGCGGCACGAGCGCCATGCGCCCGCCGCGAATATGGGAAAGCGCGGCATCGTCGCGGTTGAGGAGTTCAGTTCCTTCAAAGCGGCAATGGCCGCCGGCATGGATGAGCCCCGGCTTGATGATGCCCATCATCGCAAGCAAGAGCGTACTTTTCCCGCAGCCGGATTCGCCCGCAATGCCGAGCGTCTCGCCCTTGGCAAGCCCGAGCGATACACCATTGACGATCGCGGCGGGACCCTTCGCAAGCGGCATGGCGATCGAAAGATCGCCGACATCGAGCAAGGGCGTGGGCTTGCTCACGGCACCGGCGACCTTTGCACGCGATCGACACCTAAGACCTTCGCGAGCGAATCGACCGCGAGATTGATGCCGATGATGAGGCTGCTGAGCGCCAGCATCGGCCAGATCGCCGTCCATGGAGCGGCCGCCATGACGCCGCGTGCATCCGAGATCATCAAGCCCCAGTCCGGTGCCGGCGGCGCGACGCCCATGCCGAGAAAAGATAGCGAGCTGACGGCAAGGATGATCCACGACCATTGCATGGCGCCCTGCACCGCGAGACTGTCGCGGACATTGGGCAGCAGCTCTTTCATGATGATCGTGCGGCGCCTTTCGCCGCGCGCTTTCGCCGCCAGGATGAAATCGCGCGCCACGAAATCGAGCGCAGCGCTACGTGCAAGATAGATGACGGAAAGCCCGTAGGAGAAGCCGAGGACCGGGATGAGCGCCGTCGTGCCGGTGCCCAGCGCCGCGACGAAGATCATGACGATCAGAATCCATGGGATCGACATCAAGGCATCGGCACAGCGCATCACCATTTCATCGAGCCTGCCGCCGACCAATGCCACGACGATGCCGAGTATGGCGCCCCAGATCAGCGCAATGATCGTCGATGCGGTGCTGATCAGCATCGCCTCGCGGCCGCCCAGCAATGTGCGGGTGAAGACGTCGCGGCCGAGGCGGTCGGTACCGAACCAGTGCGCCGCTGACGGCGCCTGCAGGATCGCATCGACATCCTGCTGCGCATAATCATACGGCGCGATCGCCGGGCCTATGACGGCAATGATGATATGGAAGAGCACGATGCCGATCCCGACCGCGCCCGAGGGCCTCGAGACGAGATCGCGCATGAGGGCGACGGTGCTCATGCCCGCTGTGTGCGCAGACGCGGATTGAGGAACAGAGCGAGGAGGTCGGCGGCGAGATTGGTGAGGATATAGATCGCACCGAGAAGCAGCGCGATCGCCTGCACCAATGGCAGGTCGCGATCGGAGACCGCGTCGACCGCAAGGCGCCCGAGCCCCGGATAGTTGAAGACGCTTTCGACGATCACCACGCCGCCGAGCAGCCACGCGACGGTGAGACCGATGACGCTGATCGCCGGCAGCAGCGAATTGGGCAGGACATGGCGTAGGACGATCTGGCGGAAGGGCACGCCCTTGAGCCGCGCCATCAGCACGAAATCGCTGCCCATCACGTCGATCACCGACGAGCGCACCATGCGCAGGATATGCGCCGTGAGGATCAGGCTCAGTGTCGCGACGGGGAGCACGGTGCTGGCGAGAAGCTGCATGATCGGCGCCTTGTAGCCGGCCGTCACAACACCCGCCGTCCAGCCCAGCGTGACTGAAAAGACGAGGATCAGGATCGTCGCGGAAACAAATTCGGGGATCGTCATGGCGAAGATCGCGGTCGCCGAGACGGCAAGATCGAAAGGCCGGTCGCGATAGAGCCCGCAGAGAAAGCCCAGGAAGATCGCAATCGGGATGCCGACTATAGCTGCTGCGGCGGCGAGCACGACGGTGTTACGCAAGCGCCAGCCGACGATCTCGGTGATCGGCTTCTCGCGTTGCATCGAGGTGCCGAGATCGCCCTGGAGGACGCCGCCCGCCCATTCGAAGAAGCGTTCGGGCGCCGGGCGATTGAGGCCCATGCGCTCGCGGCAGTTCTCGAGCGCCGCCCCCTTGCCTTCGCGACCAAGGAAGGCCGTGCAGGCATCGCCCGGCATGAGTTCGAGGCAGGCAAAGACCATGACCGAGATGAAGACCAGCGTGAAGATCGCCGATCCGATGCGCTGGACGATCAATCGCAGCACGGCCGCTTGCCCTTGCGACTATTCAGCCTTGTCGACGAGATGCCAGCGTATGTAGTCCTCCGACAAAGGCTTGATTCCGCTGACCTTGCTTGTCAGGACGCGTCCATTGTTTTGAAGATAAGGAATGAAAGTGCCCCCTTCTTCGAACAACAACGTTTGCGCCTCGCCATAGGCCTTCTTGGCCTCGTTGAAATCGAGCGAACTCCGCGCCTTGTCGAGTGCCGCGTCGTAGTCCTTGCTGGCGAAGTAGCTCTCGTTCCAGGAGCTCCCCGTCCGATAGGCCTCGTTCAGAATCTGGTCGGCCGGACGCTCGCTCCAGGAAGTGACCGAAGCCGGCTTCTTCATCCACACATCGTCCCAATAGCCGTCGGAGGGAGCGAGATCGACCTTGGCGCGAATGCCGGCTTTGGCGACCTGCTGCTGATAGATTTCGGCAAACTGCACCATGCCGGGTTCGAGATCGGCGGTGCTGACTTCGATGTCGATGCCATCGGGAAAGCCCGCCTCGGCGAGAAGCTTCTTGGCCAGCTCGATATCCTGCGGGCACTTGATGTCGGCATGATAGGGATCGCTCGATTTTACCGGCACATCGCAGGTGACGGCGGCATTGCCTTCGCCAACCATCAGCTTGATCATCTCGTCGCGATTGACGGCAATACGGATCGCCTTGCGTACCTTGGGGTCCGTGAAGGGCGCGGTATCAGTGCGGAATGCAATGCCATACCAGTCGCCTGCCGGAAAACTCTGCACGACGAAAGCGGGATTGGCCTTATAGGTCGGTTCCTGGTCGCGGGTGACCGTGCTGAAATCGAGCTGGCCGGCGAGCATCGCCTGGTTGCGCGCTTCGCTGTCGGGAATGGCGGTGAATTCGACGCGATCGAGCTTCGGCGCACCCTCCCAATACTCCTTATTGGCGACGAGCACGGTGCGGCCTTCGGGATCATAGCTTTCGAGCTTGAACGGCCCGGTGCCGATGCCGAGCTTGTCGGTTGTCGGCCCCGCTCCCTCGGGCAGCATGCGCACGCGATAGTCGAGGAGTAGTACCGGCAAGCCGGCATGCGGCGAAGACAGCACGATCTTTGCGGTCAAGGGGTCGACGACTTCGACATGATCGATCATGCCAAGCACCGAGGCGACAGGCGATTCGAGAGCCGGATCCTTGATGCGCTCGAGCGAGTATTTCACATCCGTTGCGTCGAAGTCGCTGCCGTCGTGAAACTTGACACCTGGCTGAAGCTTTATCGTCCACTCCGTTGCATTCGCATTGGGCGTCCAGCTCACCGCGAGTTCGGGTACGGGTTCGCCGTTGTCGTCTTGCCGCACAAGGCGGCTATAGATCATGTCATTGACTTCGTAGAACCGGTTGGGCGAGATCGGATCGATGCTCTCCTTGCCGCCATAACTCAAGTCATTGGCGCGCATCAAAACCTTCTCGGCAGATGCGTAACCCGCACCCGCTGTCGACAGCATCAATGCCAAGGCGAACGCGCCGAACCGTCCTGCGAATGTCATGAAATCCCCCCTGTAATGAACTTCGGGGGGACTGGCGCCCGCCCTTGAGTTTGCCCTAATACGTGACTTACCCAAGCTAACAACTTGATGACGGGCTGGCAAATCGTCGCTGCAAATAAACGGGGGATCGACGTGCTGATTGCAACATATAATATTCAATGGGGAATGGGGCAGGATGGAATTGTCGATCTCCCCCGCATCGCCAGAACGATCGGCGAAGCAGATATCATCTGCCTTCAGGAAGTAGAGCGTGATTGGCGAAAAGGCCCCGATGCCGAGGAGGTATTGCGGCTTTGCGAATTAATGCCGCATCACTATTGCGCATTTGCGCCGGCAGTCGATCTCGACAACAGCCACGTCGAGGTCGACGGCCGTGTGATCAATGGTAGGCGCCAATACGGCAACCTGACGTTGTCGCGCTGGCCGATTGTCTCGGTACGGACATTCCCACTGACCAAGTATCCGGTCTACGGCCATGTCAACGATGCCTCGGTCCTGCTCGAAACCGTTATCCAGCATGCGGATGGACCCTTTCGCGTCTACAACACGCATCTCAACTATCTTTCGGCACGCCAGAGACTGATCCAGGCGAAGGAAGTGCTTTCCATCATAATGGATGCTCCGCGCCAGGGTGGCATTGTTGCCGGCCCGGGAGTGAGCGACGATCAATTCGCGGCCGATTGGATGGTTTTGCAGCGACACGAAATCCCAAGCATGCCGCGCCCTGCTTTTCTCATGGGCGATTTCAACATGCGCACCAATTCCGCGGAGTATGATGTCCTTGTGGGGGCCGCCGATCCATTCTACGGCCGCCTGTATGAGGGCGATCTATTGGCGGACGCGCTCACCCTCGCCGGAATGCCGGAAGGAGAAGGCATAACCCACCCCGAAGCCGACAAGACCGGCTTGAAGCGCATCGACCATATCTTCATGACGAGCGAACTCATTCCGCATTTCAAACGCGCCTGGATCGACAATGAAGCCGACGGCTCAGACCATTGGCCGGTCTGGCTTGAACTTAGCTATTGAAAAGCCATCAAAGCATGGCGCTCGACGGCTTATCATCTCACTGCCGCGGCCCGACCACCTCGATTGCACCCGCCGCCGTGCGGGCGTTGTAATAGGGCCGGTACATGTCTTCCACCATGGCCGGCGGCAAGGTGAAGCTGCCGGGCGTCACGGCGCGCACCACGTAGGCCAACGTGATGTCGGCGTTGTCGCCTGAATCGCGGGTAAAGGCGGCAACGAAGCGATCGTCGCGGAATTCAAGATGCGCGTAGTTGCTTATCTCCGGCAGCCAGCCGAAATTGGCAAGGTCGGCGCTGGCGACAAGCGCTGGATTGTCGATCTCAAATCCGGCGGGAAGCAAATCGGCGATCAGGATCTTCGCAGGCCAGGTATTGGCTTGCTTGATCTTGAGCACCACGACGACGCGTTCGCCCTGCGCGATGCCATCGCTCGGAACCGCCTCGCCGGAGAGCGAGAAATAGCTGCGCTCGATCGAGAAACCATCGCCGCCCGCCGGCTTGGATACCAACGGCACACCACCATAACTAAGGATCGCATCCACCGCGTGATCGGCGCGGTTAGTCACTTTCATGGAGCCTGTTGCCAACTGCTTCGCAGACAAGCGCCGGACGAAGTCGCCGGAAACCTGCTGACCATCGACGTCGAGTTCGGGCGATTGCGCGCCGGCGGCCAGAGCGCGGGCCGCGAGCAGCATCCAGGAATTCTCCTGTGTGCTGGTATAGCGCTGGCTTGCCTGATCGCGCGCCACCATTTGGGTCAACGCGGGGATGAAGGTGGCACTGGGATCGCTTTCAACCGCAAGCGTCAGGAGCGCCGCGCCATCGCGCAGACGTGAACCGTAGTCGAGGCGCGCATAATCCTCCTTTGCCTGGGCCGACAAAGTCATGAAAGCTGCATTGAGCACGCGCGCCGCCCTTTCGCGGTCGCCATAAAGGGCAAGTGCGGCCCCGATCTGCGCCTTCGCCAGCGGCGTTGCGAAGCTGTCGAGCCGGCTCTCCGCGTAATAGCGAAGATCGCCGACCGAGGCCTTCTTGTTGCGCGCCAGCACATAGAGCGCATAGGCGATGTCGTAACCGCCATTGCTGAAGTTCTGCTGGTAGGACAGGACGTTCTGGAGATTTGCCAGGGCCTGGTCGAACGGCAGATCCGGCACGTCATAGCCTTGCTCGCGCGCCCGTGTCAGGAAGTCACTAACATAGGCATCAAGCCAGAGATCGCCGCCGCCTGGACCCCACAAGCCGAAGCTGCCTTCGGACGCCTGGTTGGTGAGAACGCGATAGATCGCCTCCTGAACGCGACCCTTGATCGCCGCATCGGCATCCATACCGACGCGTGCCGCAACTTCGTCGAGATAGAGAAGCGGCAACGCGCGGCTCGTCGTCTGCTCGGCGCAGCCATAAGGATAGCGGTCGAGCGCCTGGACAATCCCGGGGATGTCGAGCGCACCCGATCGGGTGACCGAGACGGTGACCGCACCCGTTCCAGGAACCGTGTCGGCGAGAAGATCGCCGGTGACGGTCAGCGTCTGTTCCGGGGCCAGCGCGACCGTCCGCCGCTCAATCGCGGGAGGCTGCCCGGAACGGACGCCGAGCGCCAGATTGCGCTTGATGTCGAGACCCGACGGATGAGTCAGGCGCAGTTCGACTTCCTGCACGCCGACGGATGTTGCCGACAAAGGCAGCAGCACGCTCAGACGCTGGCCGGCCGCTAACGTGACCTTCTTGGGAAGGCCGGCAACACCAATGCCATCGGTTGTCGCGGCCGTCAGTTCGTAGTCGCCGGCCGGACCTTCCGCATTGGCGATATCGAGATGGATGCGCGACTGGTCGCCGGGTGCGAGGAAGCGCGGCATGCTGGCTGTCACCACGACCGGATCGCGCACGATCACGTCCTTGGTCGCGTGGCCCACGGATTTCGCACTCCAGGCGACTGCCATCACGCGCAATGTCCCGTCGAATTGCGGAACATCGAAAGCGACGCTCGCTTTGCCATCCGCGCCGACTGTTACGACGCCGGAGAAGAGTGCCACCGGCGCTTGCGCAGGCGGCGTTCCGTTCGGAGCACCACCCTCGGCATCATCGCCGCCGCCAGTCCGAATCTGGCCGGGCGTACCGAGCGAACCATCGATCAATTGACCATATACGTCGCGCCAGTCATAGCCGAGCTTGCGCTGGCCGAAATACCAGGCTTCTGGCGCCGGCGGCTCAAATCGCGTGAGATTGAGAATGCCGAGATCGACCGCTGCAACCGTGACATAGGCCTCCTCGCCTTGCGAGAGACCCGTCAATGTCAAAGGAACCGTCAGTGGCGACAGGGGCCGCGAGAGATCAGGGCTTTCGATTGCGACTGATAGCGTCCGATCGCTTGCATCCTTCTCCGCATAGGCAACGCCGATCGCCCGGCCCGGCAGATAGGAGGCTTGCGTTTCCATCGGCCGGTAGAGCGCCGCGGTCACATAGGTGCCATAGCCCCAGTCGGCGGTGACCGGGATTTCGACATCGGCACCATTCGCACCGACCTCGATCGACTTCATCGCGATGAGCTTCTCGCCCATCACCATGACGAGCGCGGTACCGGCGAAGCGTGGCGTAAGCTTGACCTTGGCCGTGTCGCCGACACGATAGCGTTCCTTGTCGAGCGCGATCTCGAGGAAATCCGGCGTGTCGGAGGATGATTTCGCGAAGTACCAGCCGGCGGTGAAATCGACGCTCGAAGCGGGGCCCGTCGTATCGGGGCTCGTCACTTCAAGGCGATATTTGCCCCAGCCGATCTTGCCGGCGACGCGCGCCGGATCGCCGGTGCCGACATCGACCGTACCATCGGCGACACGCTCGGTATACTCGACCGTATCGTAGTTCCAGCCATTGCCGGTCTGATACCATTGGTAGTCGTTCTCGACCTTGAGCAATTCCCATTTCAGGCCGCGGGCACTGCTGCGCGTGCCGTCGGCGGCAATCGAGATCACGTCGAAAGTCGCCGTATCGCCCTCGCTCAAGCCATCACCGTCGAAGAGCGGTTTGATGCCGATGCGCGGACCGTTCGGTGCGACGGGTATGGAAATACGGCGCTCGACCGCGCGGCCGCCGCCCTCGCGCATGCGAACCGAGATCTGGGCATCATAGACACCCGTGGTCTCGGGAAGCTCGCCGGGCTGAAGCGAGATTGTCGCCTTGCCTTCGGCGTCCGTCGTGCCGAGATCTTCGAGCGCGGCGCGATAAGGCTGGATCTGTTCGTCGACGAGGCCGAAATTATAGCCGGGATAGGCCTTGAGCATGCGGATTGGCGTATAGACGGCCTCTCCTTCAAGCCCGAGTTCCGAAGCGGGCGCGCCATAGAGAAAGCGGCCGGCGAGCTTGATCTCGGACGGCGCATCAAGCGGCAGGACTTCGAGATCGCTCGAAAGATCGAATTCGATGCGTTCTGGCAGGAAGTCGTCGATGAGGAAGCGCATTTCGGCAAGCGAGGCGCCCTTGGGATCGGCATAGGCCGCGGCGCGCCAGCTCCCGCGCATGGCTTCATCGGGAACATCGATATCGATGGCGCGACCGCCAAGCTTGGCATCCGTGCTGACATAACGCTGGAATTCAACACCATCCGGCCGGGTAACGACGATGGTGAGCGGCAGACCGGCAATCGCATTCGCCTGGTCGTCGCGCGCCAGCGCCGAGAGATGGACGGTCTCGCCCGCGCGATAGATGCCGCGGTCGGAATAAAGGAAGACATCGATCGGCCCTGGCGCATCGCGCCCGCCGACACCGCGATCGCCGAGATCGAAAGCCGTCCGTGTAAGATCGAGAAAGGCATAGTCGCCGGCATCGCCACTGACCGTGACGAAGGACGGCGCCGCGCCGCCAGTGCCGCGCAGCAGCCCCCCATCAAACGCCGCATGGCCGAGCGCATCCGTCTTGCTCGTGCCCAGGATGCGATTGTCGCGCGCGACAAGTTGAACTTCGCTATTGGCGATAGGCTTTGCGGTCCCGAGCGAGCGCACGAAAACGTCGAGGCTGGCTTCGCCATTGAGTGCGGTCAGGCCCAGATCGGAGACGATGAACCACTGGGTCGCTTGCGCATTCCAATTCTCGATCCGCTCGCCCTTGGGCCGCGCCATCATCACATAAAGGCCAGGCTCCGTCTTCGGCAGGATCTCGGCGAGCGAAATCGAGGTCGTCACTTCCTCATTGAGCTTCTTCTCGACTGCGACGCTTCCCGACCAGATTTTCTCGCCACGATCCTCGGCGAGATTGTCGGCGTCATAGCCCGACAATTGCGAAAGGAAGTCGCGCCCGCGCATGATCGGCCCCAAGCCCCGCGCATCGATGCGGTAAAGATCGAGATTGGCTTCGGCGACATTGACGGAAACCACAGGGATCGCCTGGCGCCCGGTGCGCGGCAGTACGAAATTGCGGCCCGTGAAGCGCACGCTCGGCTGGCGATCGCGCACATAGGCGGAAATCGTGACCGGCTTTTCCAGGATTTCGGAATAGATCGAAGGCAGGCCCGACCGGACTGTCACCGCATAGCGCAGTCCATGCTTGGCGCCATCGACGCAAAGCTGCTTTTCGCTGACCGAAACGCTCTCCGCCGGCTTGTCGTTGAGAAGAACGAAGGAGTCGTAAGATGCAGTGGTCTGGCCGAT
>JAESFU010000408.1_pt1 | contig 25689 bp, 24 predicted proteins | sample 9269461 | NCBI WGS metagenome assembly JAESFU01 (sample SAMN14502556, study PRJNA617107) | algae metagenome | isolation source: Stenomitos rutilans HA7619-LM2 and co-occurring heterotrophs from cave walls | place: USA: Waikapalae cave, Hawaii | collected 2009-07-28
GTAAGAACTAGCTGCTAGTTGGGGGCGATGTCGCGGCTGGCAGTTGGTTCGTATTATCTGCGACACTAGGCACGGGAAGTGGTTGAGGAGGAAACTCTTCATCAAGAATCACCGCCTCAGCTAGCTTCTTACGGATGGCGATAGTCGTTGCCTTTGTCGAGGTCTTAATCTCCGGTATAAGCATGTGGCCCGGTTCCGGCGGAAAACCATCTTCATTGATGGGATCAGAAACCAGCGTCAGCCCCAACTCCGTAAGAGTTGTTTTCAGAATGTATCCAGCCCAAGCTGGCTTGCCGCCAGGCATACGACGAAATGTCTGTGCAGCCTCCCGGGAACTCGTGAAAGCTGCGTCATACACCGAAAGCCCTGTAGTATCGTTGTCTGACGGAGAAAACGAACCTGCGGAAGTTACGCCACGCGACATCGATCCCACAGGGATACGACGGATCACGTAGTCCGCACGATTGAAGTCCGCCGGAAGGGTCACCCCGCAAATTCTCCCTCAAATCCTGCGGCCACCAAGCCACAAGTCAGCGATTGAGGCATAAGGACTGGAACGGACGAGCATGTCACAGTCTGTTCTAGCCTGATGCATGAGTTCCCCGTTCATAAGCATGCTCAGAGTGGCCGCCCCATTAGAGTTGATCGTGAAAAACAGATGACCGCCAAACCCCGCTTCAAACTCGATCTCTGTGCCCCGATCTGGAGTGGCAACGACACTGACCAAAAGCACACCACCCTTGGACGGGAAGGAAGCGCTGTACCAATTGATCACTTTCCGCGAAGCGCGGATGGCCTCGGCAGTCGGTGGCGCATCGTCATGGTCTTCACGCCCTTGGTCGAAGTCCCAATCATCGAGGCTTGTACGAGCTTCCTGAATTCGCATGGCCTGCTGCGTGATGGCGGGTACCGGGTCATCTGAATCCTGGGTCACGCCAGACGCAACCAGCGCCGGTACCTTCCAGGGCTTGATGTCTCGAGTCGAAACAGCCGTCTCCGGGCAATCCAGCATCATCATGAGTGTCCCCCCTTCCAGAACTTCAATGCTTCAGCCGACGCCATCTCTTCAAAGGTGCTTGTGACTCCTTCGTGAGCCGCATCAATGCTGTCCGCAACTGCCATTACATCGGGATTGCCAATTGGCCCTCGGGCAGTTGCCTGCATCACTAAGAGCTTCTTCGGCGTGGTAGTAGTCGACATCGCAGATTTGACGTGGAAATCCAAGCGACCGACAACCTTCTGAAGTTTGAAGCTCCAGTTTCCTTGCATGGCTTCAGGTCGAGCGGAAGCGGCTTGCATATTGCCGAGCAGCCCAGGGAAGACTTTGTGGAAATCCAAAGGCGACTGCCAGAGCATGCCCTCTTCAACATGATCGATGTAAGTGAGTTCCCAGAGATTGGGTACCGGCACAACGCCGACCGCCGTCTCAATGAACTGCGAGAAACGATTGAAATTGGCCACAAAGTCGGCTTGGACCGACTTGAAGCCCGGGTAGACGCTGTCCTTTCGCTTTGCCCAATTGACCAAGAACCAACCGTTCTGGATCTGGATGATGCGATTACGGTCCTCAGAACGAGCCCGAATGCGGCAAGAAACTGGCATGAAGCCCAACTCAAAGTCCGGGTTCACTCCATATTGCAAGGTGTCCTGATAAACAGCTGGCTCGACGGGGCGAATGTCCTCGGGATGCGGATACTCCTCCCGAAGAGTGCTCCAGAACCAGCCCAAATGAGCAGTCGAGAGCGTGGGAATCGGTTGGAACTGAACTCCCAGAACAACCTCTGTTATCGGAGGGTGTTTCCAGTTCTTTGCCGCTGCTGTCATCGATCTGTCATCCTCATTCGTTTACTTACTTGTCAGTCAAGCTTCCTGTCCAAGAGTATGCCCGCAGTGTTGAGGACGATGTCGAGGATAATTAAGGGTGTTAGCGTGGCGGCTAATCGATCATTCGACCCATTCGCGTGCAAAGATGAAGCGTGTTTTAGGATCGGCTGTATCCATCTGCCGGCGATACGAGATCGATCCATGTGTCTTCCGCTCTTCAGTGGCTCCGATCCGGGCTGGAGTGGCATTCGCACCCGTCGCGTCGGCCGCCCTCGCGGACAAGTTCCCAAACCTTCGATGCAACTTGATCCTTTACGCCGAACTACGTTCAAGTTCGCGAAAGTCACACCATGCCCACCCCTCCCCCCCGCTGCTCCTGGTCCACCTCCTCCCCACTCATGTCCTCCTACCACGACGAGGAATGGGGTGTTCCGCAGCACGACCCGCGCATGCTCTGGGAGATGCTCATGCTCGAGGGGTTTCAGGCGGGGCTTTCGTGGAGCGTGATCCTGAACAAGCGGGAGGGGTTCCGCAAAGCGTTCAAGGGGTTTGATCCTGCCAAGGTCGCGAAGTTCACCGAGAAGGATGTCGAGCGACTGATGCAGGACCCGGGGATCGTCCGTGCACGGGCCAAGATCGAGGCGACGATCGCGGGGGCGAAGATCTACCTCGACATGCACAAGCGCGGCGAGGACTTCGCTGCATACTGCTGGTCCTTCACCTCCGGCAAAGTCATCAAGGGCGACGGCAAGACCGTGATTGCCCAGACACCCCTCTCTCTGGCGATCTCCAAGGACCTCAAGAAGCGCGGCTTCAAGTTCGTGGGTCCGACCATCGTGTATGCATGGATGCAGGCAGTGGGCATCGTGGATGACCACATGGACGGCTGCTTCAAGCGGAAGAAGAAGCAGTAAAGGCAATAAAACCAGCCACGGATCACACGGATTGACACAGATCCGATCACACCAGATCGGGTCTGGCAAATACAAGCAGATTGGATCTGACCAATCCTTTATCTGCTCTATCCGCGTCGTCCGCGAAATCCGCGGCCAAATCCCTGCCTTGATCCGTCCAATCCGTGGCCTGCCTTTACCGCTCCGTCGCAACTGCAGTCAGGTCCTCGCCCTGCCAGGTACCCGGCGTCGGCTGCCAGTAATAGCGGTACGTGTGCGTGCCGCTGTTGCCCACCACGTTCAGCGAGTTGTCATCTGCTGCAATGCCGCGAAGCGGTGCAGAGATGCTCGGCGTGCCCGACGGCACTGCAGACGTCATGTCCAGCACATGCCACAACTGATCCGACTGCGGCGTCCACCAGTACACCTGCACCTTGCCCGTCCCGCGCTCAACACCTGCAATGTTCATCGCGCCCCAGTCCGAAACAAAGCTCGCGATCGAGGTCGATTCAAGGAGCGGGCCACCCGTGATCTCCGTCAAGTTCGACTGCGTCCACGTCGAGCCGTTCTGCGGCACCCACCACGTCACCATCAGCGACCCGTTCGCAGCGATGCCGCCGAGGTTGATCGCGTTCCAATCGGTCAGCCACACGTTGAGCCCGCCCTGAAGCGGATCTGCACCGTATTCCTCGCTGAGGTTGTTCACCGTCCACGTCGTCAAGCCCGGTGCCCACCACACCGCGAGAATGTCGCCCTGTGCATCAAGCCCCGCAATGTTCAGCGCATTCCACGAGGTGGAGAAGCTCACAAGACCCGTGAATGCAGGGGTTGTCAGGCCGTTGGGAGCAAGTGCAGTCTGCGAGATGTTCTCAAACGCCCACGCAAACCCGCCGCTCGCGACCGTGCCGCCCGTCTGGAAGTATCGCACAACATCGCCCGTCTGGCTCAGGCCGGTGATGTGCATGCGACCTGCAGTGTCGGTCATCACCGTCAGTTCGCTCGCGATGCGCACCGCACCTGCAAGCTCGGTCGTCAGGTTGCGGATCGTCCAGTTCTTCTGTGCATCCTCGCGGTAGAGCGTCGTGCCGCTGCCGGTGATCGCAGTGACATACGCAAGATCGTCCTTCTCATCGACGTAGCTCTTTGCAGTGCCCGTGATCGTCGGTCCGCCCTTGTTGAGAAGGTCCGTGCGATACCAGCGCTGGTCGCTGTCGCGCGTGTAGACGATCGGCCTGCCGTTCTCGATCGCATCGACCGTAAACACCGGGGCCTGCACCACCGGCTGCTCAACGATCTTCGTCGCCAGCGCAAAGATCGCTTCCGTCGAGCCATCTGACCTTGCCTGCGCGCCGACCATCAGCTTGCCATCCTCGCCAATGGTCAGGCGGATCTCATCGGTGCTCTGATCGCGATCCAGGAGCACCGTCGCGCCGTTCACGCTCCAGAACCCGCGTTCGATCGCCTCAAACTGTCCGCTGTCATACTTATCAAGGTCGTAGAACTTGTAATCCCCGTCGCTCTCAAGCTCCAGCAGCAACTGCGAGAAGTTCAGCGTGTCGCCATTCAAGACGCCCCACGCTACAAGGTACCGCCCGATCATCGCCTGCTGATTCACCGGCGGCGCCTCGCGCGTCGCGACGCCAATCTGGAGTGAACCATCCGCACCAGCCATGTCCGCGAAGATCACCGTGTCGCCCGACTCGCTCAGGTACATGTACTCATCGCGCGACGTGACCAGCACGCCGTCCGAGTTCACTGACGAGATGAAGCTGCCCGTATAGGGCTGCGAGCCGACCGTGCGGTTGTAATTGATGCTGCTGCCGATCGTCATCTGCCCTGCAGCGATGTACCCGCGATCGGTCTCTGCATTTACACCCACGAGGTTGTACCGGTACGTCCCCTGGTAATCGAACTGATCGGGCTTGAAGTCCGGCCGCTGGAGAAGGAGCTCCATCTCCTCCGTCGAGCCGTAATCCGCGAAATACCAGCCCACCGGATAACCACGGTCCGCGATGTACCTCGCGCCGTTCTGCTCGGGCGGATTGCCCCAGTACCCGCGATCATCATCGCGGATGTACCGACCGTCCGCGAGCTCGTTGATCGAGCTGTAATAAAGGTCTCGCTCAAACCGCCGGTCGTTGTCGCCCTCGCCATACACAGAGCCCGAGGCGAGATTGCCGTTCATGAATCCTTCGGTCGCGAACGTGTCTGCAGCAGGCCTGTTGTTGTTATCAGGACCCGAGATGATCCCGACGCTCGCGAACGACGCCAGGAGCTTGCGCGGCTCGAGCCCTTCAAAGGCTGCGGGCTGGCAATGGCTGGACTGATGACGCACGGACGCGGGTCGTGTGGTTGATGCTCGGTTCATGGGTGCTTTCATGGTAGGTCATCGAGTTCTCGGGCCAAGGTTGGCCCGGGCCCGTGAACGAATGTGCGGGATGAGCAGGTCTGGACCCGTCCGAGAACGCCGCGCGACGCCAACCGACCACGCTCCATGTGAAGCCACCCTCGATCTCCGCCGATGGACCTTGCAGCGTTTGGGGGCAAGTTCCGGAGCACAAAGAGCCATGCCGTGCATCGTTATCGCAGATGATGAGCATCCCGTCCGCCTGATCCTGGCGACCAAGCTGCGCTCAGAGGGCTACACGGTCCGGGAATGTCGTGATGGTGACGAAGCCTACGAGGAAGTCACCAAGTCGATCCCTGACCTGTTGATCACCGACTTCCAGATGCCCTCGATGTCGGGCCTGGCGCTCTCCATGCGCCTCCGTGCAGAGGAGCCCACGTCGAAGCTGCCCGTGCTGATGCTCACTGCACGCGGGCACGCCATCTCGCCCGAGGACCTGGCACGAACCAACATCAGGCATCTCCTTGCCAAGCCCTTCAGCGCCAAGCAGGTCGTTGAAAAAGTCAGGAGCGTTCTCCCTGCATGTCCGCCATCCGCGGCTGCATGAAAGAACCCACGCGTGCGGAGCCAGTGAATGCGTATACAGGACCATGCAGGCGTGCTTCTTTCCGTCCGCGAGCGGTGCAGGACGCTTGGCGTCTCCACGCTCCGCTGCGACCTCGTAGGCGCCATCGTCGCCGATGAAGCATCCGCTGCAAACGCCCCTGCTCTCGACAACGCCGCTTCTACAGACCTGCCCGCACTCCTCGCCGATGCCACAACGCAGTGGGCAAGCGAGCAGTCGCCGCGCCTCATCGAAACCACGTCCTGCTCGTTCCTGATCGGAATCCCCGAAGGTTCTGGCAAGAACCGCCAGGGCTATCTGGTCGCGATTCTTCCCCCGCGCGGCAATGCCGTTGACGGCACGCCCACCGGCTACGACCGCCCTGCTGCAGAACTCCTCCGCACCGCCCTTCGCTGGATGGTCGAGGACATCGCGCGCGGGCTTGATCAGCAGGACGCAGTGGGCGACCTGACCACGCAGCTCACGGATTCCTACGAATCACTCGACGCGCTCTACTCGATCGGCAAGTCGATGCAGGGCCTCGATGACCCTGCTTCTTTCATCGCCTCCTGTGCACAGCGGCTCCACGCATCGCTCCGGTTCGACACGATCTTCGTCAAGCTCGGGCACGACCCCGAATGGACGCCCGGCCTCAAAGGCCGCGTGATCACCGCGGGCCGCTCGCCTGCAACACTCGAAGTTCTCACTGCTGCAGCACTCTCTTCACTCGCAAACCCTGCATCCGGCCCCGGATTCCAGATCCTGACCGGCGACGAACGCATGACCGACGACGATCACCGCGAAGCGCTGGTGATCCCGCTCATGCGTAAGCAGGTGCAGATCGGCATCCTGGTCGGCATGCACAAGACCGGCCCCGACCGCGCGGTCAGCAGCTACGACATCCAGTTGATGGAATCCTCTGCAGGTTTCCTCGGTGCATTCCTCGATAACGTCGCGGTCTACGAAGAGCAGCGGCAGTTGTTCCTCGGAACCGTCCAGGCGCTTACTGCAGCGATCGACGCCAAGGACCGCTACACGCGTGGTCACTCTGATCGCGTGGCCCACCTCTCTGCAAAGCTTGCGGAAGCTTCGGGCATGACGCCCGAGCAGGTCCACCGCGTGTGGCTCGCGGGGCTTGTGCACGACGTGGGCAAGATCGGCGTGCCCGAGGCAGTGCTTTGCAAGCAGGGCAGGCTGAACGACGAAGAGTTCGGCGCAATCAAGAAGCACCCCGAGATCGGCCACACGATCCTCAAGGCGATCCGCCCGCTGGCGGACGTGCTCCCCGGCGTGCTCTACCACCACGAGAAGTACGACGGCCGCGGGTATCCCACGCAGCTCGTCGGCCAGCAGATCCCGATGCTCGCCAGGATAATCTCGCTCGCGGACACGTTCGACGCGATGAGCTCGACGCGGTCCTATCGCCCCGCGATGCCGCGCGAGAAGGTACTGGAAGAGATCAGAAGGTGTGCAGGAACGCAGTTTGACCCTGGCCTTGCGATGCTCTTTGTTGAGCTTGATTTCAGCGAGTTTGACGCGATGGTCGAGCGCAGCAGGGCTGCAGAAGCATGGGCAGCTGCTGCGGCCGCGACAGCGCCTGGAGCGGCCGCCACGGCTGCTGCTGCACCCCCCGCCGCTGCTGCATGAGCGAGGCAAGAAGCCACGCCGAATCACCACAGTTCCAAATGGCAAATGGCCACATCAGAACATTGCTTGCGAACGCACGCGATGGTTTCATTTGGCCCTGTGGCCCTTTGCTGCTTGGCCCTTTGTATTGGCCCTTTTTAATCCACACCCTTCGTCCACGTCGTCGAGTCGAGCTCGAACGCACGGGTCACGAATCCGGGAGGTGCATTTCTCAGGTTCCGCCAGAGGTGGACCACTGCACCTGATGTGATGTTGATGTTCCCGTCCGCGATCACCGATCCGATGATCGTCGAACGCTGCGTGAAGCGGATCTCGCCGGTCGAGTAGACCAGGCCCGTGATCGTGCAGGGGTAGGTATCGAGTGTGTCTGCGTCGCTCACGCCTTCGTACGGATCACCCGCAGGGTTGAAATTGCGGTGGGTTGCTTCCATCAAGTCTGTCGAGTACGTACTGAAGATGAGCGTTCCCGTCGTGAGAATGACGGGAAGACCCGGGTCCCACGGTGCCATGTTCACTGCACCTGAAACCGTCACGGTCGAGCAGTTGGTGATGACGAGCGTGCCGGTGATTCTCGAGTCCATGATTTCAAAGGCACCGCCGCCGCAATCGATTGAATAGATGCCGCTCGTGTTCGCGGTGCCGTACGGATTCGAGTTGCCACTGAGAACGATGCGGCGGATGCGTGCACTGCCAATCGACCCGAGCGTGATCGGCGTCGCCATGGCCTTGTACTGATTGATCACGTCCGTGCTCGGCATCGTCTTGGCTACCTGCGAGCCCGAGTTGGTCCCCGCGAAGGTCGTTCCGGTAATTGTTCCGCCTGCATACACATCGCAGCGAACCGTCGCGCCCGTCGCAGTGACGTTGCCGTTGGCACCGATCGAGCTCGCGCTCCGAATCCATGCGGTATTGATGCTGATGTTGCCACCTGCATGCATCACGCCCGAGAGCGAAGACAAGTAGCTCGGATTCACCGAAGCGCGGACCGAGACCTTCTGGCGTGCGTGCCCCACCCTGCCGACCGCGCTGATCAGGATCGGGTCGGTGATGTTGTTCGAGACGTTCGAATCTGCAGGGTCCGTGACACTCGCGGAGATGTATCCGCCGCCGAAGGCAAGTTCCGTGAAGATCGGCGATGCCTCGCTTGACCGCCAGCGAAGCGTGTTCTGGGCCTGCTGGATCGCGAGTTCCACCGCGGACACCGCGAGTCTCCGGGCGGTGAGCTCATCACGGGCCGCGGTTCTCGCTGCAGCAAGCGTGCGCTGCGTCGCGATCGCGCCCATGCTCAGGACAAGGACGATCAGCGTCGTCGTCATGACGATGACGTAGATGCTTCCGCGTTCACGGTGCTTTGTGCGTGCGGTGCGCATCGTCAGTTCCTTGAGGTGTCCCATGCATAGGTGCGAATGAACCGGACCTTTGCAAAGACGGTCGATCCCTTTGAAACCGTGATCGTCACCCGCTTGACCCCCGTTTCGTCGGTGGTCGTCGTGTCAGGACTCTTGGCAAGCACGCGTTCGACCACGGTGGACCGGCTCCAGCCGGTGGCACCGGAGACTGCAGTTCCCGCCCATGTGACCGGGGGAGACTCGGTCAATCCGTTGTACTGATCGATGTTCGTCGTCGTGGAGCGATTCCCCGCGAGCGCGGTCGTCAGGATCGATCCGCTGGTCGTGCCTCCGTAGAGCTTGCCTGCCATCTCCTCGGTCAGGTCAGAAGCAAGGAGCGATGCAAAGTCGCGTGAAGTCGTGGACTGGCGGAAGCGTGCAGATGCGCCGGCGGCGGTCAACGCAGCGACAAGCAGCACGCTGACGAGCACGATGCTGATGATCGTTTCGACGAGCGTGAACGCTCGCACGCGATGAGCCTGGTGTTGATGCAGGGTGTACTTCATGGCGCGATCACCCCGCCGCCGAGAAGCCCGCCGATGATTCCACCGATCCCGCCGATGATGTCCTCGAGGATGTTCGTGGGTGGGTCCGGCGGATCGTTGCCAAAGGCAGGCCGCGGCTCGACCACTGCAAGCGTGCGGATCGATCGCGAGCCGGTGATCAGGAGCTGAATATCAACCGCGTCGATCGTCTGGACCTGCGTCGTCGTCGTCGAAGTTGAGGTCACGCGGCCATAGACCTCGATCGCGAGGCCTTCATCCGCGTACGGCGTAAACGTCGGGCCCGTTGAAGTCATGAAGAGGCTCGTGCCGCGGTCCGCGACTGCGTCGGTCGCGTAGACGCCGCGACCACCCGTGAGAAGACCGCCGGAGTTGAGAAGGACCGTGCCCGATCCGGTCGTGATGCTGACCGCGCCGTGGGCCACGACGATCGCTGCGCCCTCCGTCGGCGCAAGCGACATCGCACCAAAGTTCACGGTTCGCCAGGCGAGAGATGACCCCATCAGGAGTTCAGAGATCGCCGCCATGGCAAGGCTCGAACCGACGGGCACGTTGTTCGCATCGGTCTTGTAGACGTTCAGGCGAACGCTTCCGGTCGCCAGGCCATCTGCTTTCACGCAAAGAAGAGCCTTGGTGATGCGCCACGAGGTCGCCTCGGGTGGAAGCACTGGGCGGAGCGTCTGGATCGCGGCAGAAGTCGAGTCGAACACGATCTCGGTGCCGGTTATCTCGTAGCAGCCAAAGAGAACCTGCTCAGCGCCCTCGGTCGCTGCGTTGGTCGTGGTCGACGTCCTGATCCCCGTCACATACCCAAGATTGAAACCCTTGGCGTGCGTCGCGATGTCGACCGCGCTTGCAGTGTTGACCTTGCGGGTAAGACGGTTGTCGTTGGTCAGTTCGTAGGTGAACGTTTCGGGCGTCGCGTCACCGGTCCGGTCAGGAACGGTGAAAACGATCTTGCCTGCAGTGGCTTCAGAGATCGTGATCGCCTGCGACACCTCGCGGGCGATCTCCTGGACTGCAGCGACGCCCTGGTTGTACAGATCTTCTGCGCTACCTGTACGCGGTGAGGCCTTTGCAGCGACGATCACCGAGCCTCCCACCGCGACCATGAGAAGGCCGATGATCGCGGAGGCGATGATCATCTCGATGAGCGTGAAACCGCGACATCCACGGCTGCTTCTGCGGAGATGGATGCCTCTGGCGTTCATCACTCGGGCCTTCTCACCTCGATACAGCAGCGACGACAGGAGCAGGAAGCGTGGGATCAACACTGACGATGGTCGACGCGGTGCCTGAAGCGAGCTCGACACGCCCGCTCTCACTTGCAATCCCGTGACCGTTGATGGTCAGCGCCTGATCGACACCGAACTCAACCGCGGACATACTACACAGGTATGGATCCTCGATCAGCCGCACCGCCCAGGTGACTGCAGTGCCCGAGGCATCGGTGCCGGTCACGGTGTACCTCGCTGCAGAGCGATTGAACGTGATCGTCCAGGTCCTGCTCGTCGAACGTGCAAGAGCAGAGACTCGGCTGATGTCAGACGCAAGACGCTGTCCTGCCTGGTCCGCACGCTGGCGGCAGAGGACGGTGTTGATCCTCGGGATGGCGATCGCGGCGAATGTGCCGATGATCGCCATCACGAGGAGGAGTTCGATGGCCGTGAAACCCCGGGAACGCCAAAGGCCCCGGCACGGGCAGCGAACGCCGTGGACGGGGCCTGCGTTGATCATGGTGAGTGTTCCCGGCGTACGTACTTGATCAATACGTGTTGTACTTCTTGCTGGTCTGGGGGCTCACTTCGGCGTCAGGGCAGTTGGCGTAGACGAGCTTGGCGTGCGAGGCGTCGTAGATCCAGCCCGTGCTGGCGGTGCCGAGGGTCGCGCCGAAAGCAGTCTGGCCCTGGTTTGCACCGACGGGCAGCGGAGGAACATCGCGGAGGTAGGGACCGTACGCGACTTCGCCAGCGCCGACAGTCGTGCTGCCGGTGACGTTGGTCGCGCCGGTCAGCTGGGCTGCGATCGACGCTGCATCGGTGGGCTTGGTGCCGCCGTGCTCGTTGGTGAACATGTCGACTGCGTTGCGGAGAACCGCGAGGTTACCGACGAGTGCCGATTCCTGTGCACCCTGCGAACCGCGGCTCATGCGGGGAATCGCGATCGCCGCGATGATCCCGATGATGACGACGACGATGACGAGTTCGATGAGGCTGAAACCACGACGTGAAGTAGGACGCATGCGAAACTCCCGAATTATCGGCCTTTTGTTGGACGACCCGGACGGAGGGCCGCACACCAGAGGTATCGGCGGGGTCCGGACGCGGGTTGAGTCCAAAGCACTAGGCACATACGGGAAGATTCTCGGTGCAAATGAGGATCGTTCTGCCCCTTAACGCTGCGAATGGGCTGCATCGTCGAACTTGAGGGTGAATTCCTGATTGTTCAACACAACCGTGACTTCCTGGCCCTTTACGGCCTTCAAGGTCATTCCTGCCTTGGTTGTGTGGCCGACCCGGATTACCTCGTTGTCGATGATCGCCGCGACCTGGTCGCCCCGGCCGACCACGCTGGTGACGCGTTTACGGATCGCCTCGATATCCGGACGTTCGACCGTGATGATCTTCTCTGCCTCACGCATCGCGGGGTTCTGCGCGACCTCTGCGACCACCGGTGCTTCCTTCTCAACCCACGCATCGGGGACGACAAATGCGTCTGCCACCGGCTGGCGCGAGGCGTACTCCTGAAGCCTCCGTGAGACGGGGACTGCAGCGGACTGCTGGCCCTGCGCCTGCGACAAGACCGACGACTGGAGCTGCAACTGGGCTTGTGCAGCGGCAGCATCAGGCATCGCGGGGTTGATCGCCGCGGAGACGCCTGCAGGTCCACCACTGAGGGCGAGGCGATCAACGGCAACGGCCGCGAGGCCAAGACCGAGGATGCCGACGTAGATCTTGCGTTCCTTGTTGAGTCTCACGAACCTAGCTGACGATTCGCGAACCCTGAATGCAAGGCCTGGTCGCGAGAATCTCAGCCCGTGGGGGACGGCGCTGCCGCAGGGACGGAAGGACTGTCAGGGGCTGCATACCAGTCAAGCTCGATCGAGAACGCGCCGACGGACTTGAGATCATTCCGCCGTGCATCGACCGTGAAGCCGTTGACGACGATGTCCGGAAACTTCTCGTGGATGCGTCCGAAAAACTTCGCGACCTGCGGATAGCCGCCCGTACCGGTGATTGTCATCTTCACCATGATCGACTGGCGGACCTTCACTGCAGGGACGTGCGTGACCTTTGAATCCGCAAGCCCCGCCTCGCCCGCGAGCTGCACGACCGACATCACCCGCGTGTTGAGGTGCTTGAGTGATTCGAGCTTGACCTCGGACTCCTGGAGCCTGCGTTCAACTGCAGCGCGGTCGGTATTCACCTTCTCGGTCGATATCGCGAGCGTGCGGGTCTGTGCAGAGGTGTCCTCGAGCTTCTGGCGGAGCTGCTCGCGGTTCATCGCCTGGACAATCGGCGGACCGACCCCCACCACCGCGATCACTGCTGCGACCGCGACGATGCCCACCGCGCCGAGCGTGTCGTTATTGGTCCAGCCTGCATGCACCTGCTTCCTGCTCATCGCGTATCTCCTGAGGGCGGCGGCAGTTCACCAGGCGCGACCTGCGGCGTTTCGGCCACTTCCGGCGCGCTGGTCTGAACTGCCTTGGGCTTCAGGCTCGACTCGAGCGCAGGTGCAAGCGTGCACACCAGGTCAAACTCCAGGAGCGGCTTCTTGCCCAGGGTCACTTCCTGGAGACGGTCCTGCCGCACTGCATCAAAGAGCCCGAGTTGCTCAAGCCCGAGTGCAAAGGAAGTGACATCAAGCTGTGCTTCCGCGCGTCCACGGATCGCAATGACAAACGAACCATCATCGACTGGTGACTTCGATGCACCGGGTGTTCCGACTGCAGGTGCAGCGACGGGTGCGGCCTTCTTCAGCGCCACGACGTCGATCGCAACCTTCTCAGTCCTCGATTGCGCGATCAACCCAAGAAGCGTCTGCCAGTTGGGACGATCTGAAAGCCCGCCAACCGCGAGGAGACGCTGGTCTGCAGATTGAAGCGTGGCCCGAGCAGCATCGAGATCAACCGCCGCACGCTGGAGGCGTGCGTTCTGGATATCAAGCTCTTCCGAGAGCCCGCGCGGATCCCGGAGCGTCGCACGAACGACCATCGACGCGACGACACCAGCGCACGCGAGCGCGATTGATGCAGCGATCCAGCGGCGCCGCCGCACCGCGACGCGACGGGTAACAAGGATCTCAACCGGCATGAGGTTGATGCAAACACTCATGCAGCTATCTCCTGTGCTTCGGGGCGATTCCAGAGCGCGAGCCCACGTGCAGCACCGTACCCCGCGGGCGCCACCGCCCAGCGCGAGTCGCCGTGCTCGATCATGGTCTGGATGAATCGATCAACCAGCCACGATTCACCCGTCACGACGCCGACAAGATCAGATTCCGCCAGCCCGTAGCGGTGATGGTGGTATTGCGAGCACTGGCTCACGCCGTGCACCGCAGACTGGACATACTCACGAACAGCGGCAATCACACGCGGCTGCGCAAACGACTTTGAACGCCGCTCGCGCGGTGCAGTCAGCTCCGTCATCCTGCAGAGAGCTTCCGCAACATCCGGCTCGGTCCTGCAATCATCCGCGACGCGCTGCATCAGGTGCGAAAGGACTGCTTCGGTCGCTCGATGCTCGATGACAACCGTTCCCTCGTGCGTCACCAGCACGGTCGGTGAACCTGCAGAGACATCGCAGAGAACCTGCCACTGTGCATGCGGGATTTCCGCGCCGCGAAGCCCACGTGCAAGAGCGTTCGACCGCGTATCGACCGCCACGACGTGGAGGCCCGCGCTGGACGCAGCCTCTGCAAGCTCGCGAAGCACGCCCGAAGGGCAGCCAACGCCCATCACCGGCCGCCCTGCAGCTGCACGCGTCGGCGAGGGGATATCCCACCATGCAGACTCGAGCGAACCAGGATCAAGCTTGTGTTCGCGTGCGAGTTCCATGCGAACGAGCTTGGGAATCGGCCCATCACCTGCTTTGGCAGGAACTTCAACGAGTCCCGTCACGCACGAATCGGTCGGTGCTGCGATAACGATGTCTGACCCGCGAAAGCCAAGTCGTGGCAAGACGCGAGCGATCCGCTTGAACGTGTCCTCAAGATCACCGTCTGCGTGTGAGAGCGACGCAGTCTTGGCGACCGGGCGTGAAGCAGAGCCCGTGAGTTGGAAGAGATTCACGCCGCGCTGCGTGATATCGACGCCGATCGGCGTTGAAGAAGCAAGCGGATTCATGGTGCACCTCCCCCACCTGCGGACATAGGACCTGCAGCAGCAAGATCAAAGAGCGGCATGAACATACTGAGCGTCACGACGCCGACGATCAGGCCCAGGACCGAGAGAATCACGGGTTCGAGGAGCCTGGTCGTCGCGCGAAGAAGCACGTCATTGTCTTCATCCAGTGCGTCTGCCACCGAGATAAGCACCGGACCTACCTTGCCGCTTCGCTCGCCGCTCCGGAAGGCTTCGATCACCGACGGCGGGAAAAGTCGCACGCCATCGACTGATTCGGAAAGGGCAGCAGCTGCACTCTCGCCTCGCGTCACTGCATCCTGCGCGTGCTGCATGACGCGGACGTACAGCGAGTTGCCGATCGTGCCCTGCACCAGCCGGAGGCACTCAAGAAGTGCAACCTTACCCTCGACGAGGATGCCCATCACGCGGGCGACGTGTGCAGCGGACAAGCTTCGGAAGAGATTGCCCATGAGCGGTGCACGGAGAAGTGCGTGGTCAAGCCAGATCCTGCCGGGCTTGGTCTTGAAGATGAACATGGCTCCCACGACGATCGCGATCACCGCAGCAAGCGGTGCCCACCAGTTGTCGCGGAGCCACAGCGAGATATCCATCAGCACGCGTGTTGAAGCAGGGACGGGGCGGTCGAGGCTCTTGAAGAGGCCCTCGAATCGTGGGAGCACGAACCCGATCATCGCGGTGAGCACCGCGATCGAAATCAGAATCAGCGCGAAGGGGTATGCCATCGCGCCGATGACTTCCGAGCGGATCCGCTGCTGCTGACGGACGAGCGTCGCAAGTTTGTTCAGGATGACGTCGAGGATACCGCCGGTCTCGCCTGCAGCGACAAGGTTTCTGCAGACGGGGTCGAAGTACGTCGGAAATGCAGCCATTGCCTCAGACAACTGCCTGCCTTCTTCCATCCTCTCGCGAAGCCCCGCGAGCACCCCGTGCCACTGCGGATCATCGGTCTGACGCTCGAGCGAGGAAATCGCCTCGACAAGCGGCGTGCCGGTCGAAACCAGCACCGACATCTGGCGAAGGAACCCGGTCAGGAACTTGAGCCGCTTGCCAGACGACGTGCTGGTGTCGATCGACTTGCGTGCATCTGCATCCGCGCGGAGTGCATCGCTTCCCGCAACGCGCACCTCGCAGACCATCAGCCCGCGCTTGCGCAGCACTTCCGCGGCATCCATGGGGTCGTCTGCTTCGACGATCTCCATGGCGCTGGTGCCATCCTTGCGATAGACCTCCGCGACGTACTTCACGCAGCCTCCCTTGAGTCGTCGTCAAAGTGATCGATCGCGGATGCTCGCGGCGCTGCATCAGTGTTTGCAGCCTGGCGAGCCATGCTCTCTTCAACGTCGTCGTTCTGCGTCACGCGCAGGATCTCTTCAAGGCTCGTCTTGCCTTCGAGCGCAAGAAGCACGCCTTCTTCACGGAGTGTCAGGCCGCCGTGCTTGCGCATCTGCTCGCGCAGTTCGTGCGTGGCCTTCTGGACGTGGATCATGCGCCGCAGTTCGGGCGTCACTTCCATCACTTCGTACACACCCACGCGGCCCTTGAAGCCCGTATCGTGGCATGCACGGCACCCTGCACCCTTGCGGAAAGGGCGACCGACCTTGTCCGCCAACACTGCGTCGTTCAGCACGCGTTCCGACGGGTAGTACTTTGTCGCGCACGAAGGGCAGATGGTTCTGGCAAGTCGCTGGGCAACGACACCGTTGATTGAACCTGAAAGCAGGTAGGGCTCGATCGACATCTCGATCAATCTGCTCACCGCGCCCGGCGCGTCGTTGGTGTGGAGCGTCGCGAGAACCAGGTGGCCCGTGAGCGCGGCCTGGACTGCGACGCGCGCGGTATCGTGGTCGCGAATCTCGCCCACCATGATGATGTCAGGGTCCTGGCGGAGAATGCTTCGCAGCGCACGCGAGAACGTAAGCCCAACCGGCTCATTCACCTGGATCTGATTGACCTGCTCGAGCTGGTACTCGACCGGATCCTCGACGGTGAGAATGTTCACTTCGGGACTGCGGAGGAGATCGAGCGCTGAGTACAGCGTCGTTGTCTTGCCGCTGCCCGTCGGGCCGGTGACGAGGTTCAGGCCGTGCGAGAGTTCGAGGGTCCTGCGGAACGATTCGAGTGCACCCTGACGGAAGCCAAGACTCTCAAGGCGAACGCGAAGGTTCGACTTATCAAGAATACGAACAACGATCTTCTCGCCCAGGAGCGTGGGCATGCTCGAAACGCGAAGGTCAATGTCGCGTTTCTCCGCGACGATACGCACGCGGCCTTCCTGCGGGAGCCGCTTCTCTGCAATATCCATCTTTCCGATGACCTTGACGCGAGAGACGATCGCTGCGTGCATGCCGACGGGGGCCTTCATGAGATCACGCAGGACGCCGTCGATGCGGTAGCGGATTCGCGTGCCCTTGCGGTCGGGCTCGATGTGGATGTCGCTGGCCTTGTCCTTCACTGCAGTCAGGAAGGCAAGGTTGACGAGATTAACCACGGGACTGCCCGCGACCATCTCGCCAAGGTCCGTCGTCGGGCCATCGTCGATCGATTCACGCTCGACGACCTCGACCTCGCGCTCGCCGAGGCTGGTCAGGAACTCATCGATGTCTGACCCGCCGCCCGAGTACTTCTTGATGTACTCAAGAACGTTGCTTTCAAGGGCAAAGACAGGCTGGATCTCGCAGCCGGTGATTCGCCGGAGCGTGCTGATCGCAGGCAGGCTCTGGGGCTCAGCCATCGCGACGGTCATCATGTTCCCGAGCTTGAACATCGGGATCGCCTTGAGGCGCTGGGCTTCGTCGGGGCCGATGGTGGCGAGAAGTGCAGGGTCGATGAGGCCGTGGCGAAGGACGCACCCGCGCAGGCCGATGGCTGCGGCGATGGTCTGAACGAGGACCGATGCAGGGATGAGCCCGCGCTCGACAAGGAGTTCGCCAAGGAGCTTGCCGCTGGCCTTCTGATCGCTCAGTGCCTGCTCAAGCTGATCCTTGGTGATCAGGCCCTGGTCGAGGAGCACGTCGCCGAGCCTGAGGCGACCGGGGACTGCAGGTGAACCGTTTGGACGCGGCGCGGCCGACCCCGGCGCCTGCACATGCGCGTGCGACGGATCAGGGTGTGAGGGCGAGGGGTTGTCCGCGTGCGAGGTCACAGGAAACTTCTGACTGCAGTATTCACATCAAGGCAGAATTCAAATCGCTCGGTAACACCCACAAGATCAAGCACTTCACGGACGGTTTCGTTTACATTGCAAAGGCGAAGCGGCTGACCCGATTCCGCCATGTCGTTGGAGATATGGACGAGTGCTTCGAGACCCTGGCTGTCGAGGTACGACATCGCGGAGGCGTCGATCACGAACCTCCCGAGGCTGCGAGAGCGTGCATCCATCGCACGGTTCTTGAACTCCTCTGCATCGCCAAGCGCAAGAGCACCAGACGGCTTGAGCACCGTGACCGCGCCTTGTCTTGATTCTGCGATGTCCATGCAGGGTCTCGAGCGAATCTACAAAGGAGTGACGAACGACGTGCGATTCAGGCTGCAGCACGGACATGGCTGCCGGACTGCGAACTGAGCGGGAGCGACAGGCTGAACGTGCTGCCCTTGTCGATCTGCGACGTCACGCCGATGTCGCCGCCGTGAAGGCGGATGACCTCACGAGCGATCGCAAGACCAAGACCAGAGCCGGTGATGCCGTTGATCCGCTTGTCCTTGGCGCGGTAGAACTTCTCAAAGACCAGCTCGGTTTCCTCGGGCTTGATACCGATGCCGTTGTCCTTGACGAGGATGACAAGCTGGCCGCCCTCTTCCGAGACGATGACGCGAACGTCGCCGCCGGTGGGTGTGTACTTGATGGCGTTGCCAAGGAGGTTGTGGAGCGCCATCGCGATCTTGTCGCGGTCGCCGTCGATAACGGGGAACTTGGGCGGGAGATCGAAGTGGAGCTGGATTTCCTTGTCCTGCGCGGTCGCGCGGTGGTCTGCTTCGAGTTCTTCCAGCAACGCGTCCATACGGACATCGTCGCGGCGAAGGGTGATCGAACCAGCCTCCATCTCCGAGACGCTGAGCATGTCGCTCACGACGCGCTCAAGCCTGCGGATCTCGCTCGATGCCACGTTGAGGCACCGTGCACGGACTGCAGGGTCGTTGCTCTCATCTTCCAGCAGGGTGTCGACGTAGAGACGGATGTTGGTCAGAGGCGTGCGAAGCTCGTGCGCGACCTGTGCGGCAAAGGAGTGGCGGGATTCTTCGGCCACCTTCTGCTGCGTGATGTCCTCGATCACGATGAACGCAGCGCCGTTGTCTTCCTTGCGAAGCGACTTGATGCTGAACCGCAGGATGCTGCTGCTTGCGCCGGGAACCGCGATCTGCTTCTCCTGCATCACCCGGTGGCGAAGACCGCCGGAAACCGCACGCTCGACGAGCGTCGAGAGCTCTACGTCGGTCACGAAGTCCTTTGCAGGGCGGCCGGGAAGCTCTTCACGCTTGGCGTGAAGGAGCGTCGCTGCTGCACCGTTGCAGTAGGCGATGCGGCCCTCTGCATCGAGGATCAACATGCCGATCCACATCGCATCGCACAGCCCGCTGAGTTCGCTCGTGGATTCAGAGCCCGAAGCGTTGAGGAGCTTGCCTGCCTTCTCTTCAAGATCGCGAAGGCGTGTAGCCTCGCGGTCAGAGAGGATCGAATTCCATGCGACTGCTTCGGGGCCAAAGGCTTCATCAAGCCGGAGTGCATCAGGCGAGGTCTCGCCCTCTGCAGCACAGGCCAGGGCATCGTGGACGTGGACGACCGGCGCAACCTTGCGTGCAGCGCGGTGCCAGGCACCCCACCACGCGAGCATAACAAACGCGGAGATCCCCGCGACGCCAAGGACTGCAGGGTCGTTCCACGCGAGCTGGGTAGGAACGAGGTCAAAGCGAAGGACGACCGTTCCGCGGCCAGGGAGCGTGAATTCACCGGTGTGCACCAGGCCCGCGCCGCGATCGACCGAGGCTGCAGGCCACGTGGCAGGCAGTTCGTGAACGACCGGCGCGGCAGGATCACTCGACGCGATGATCGAACCATCGGGAAGAATGATTTCCCACGAGTTCAGACCTGCAGACGTAGCGGTTTCAGTGATCTGGCGGCGGGCATCGGCGAGCGGGCTGGTTGTGAGGGATGCAGCGGCGGCGGTGCGGATGAGAGCCGAGGCGGACTGTGCACGGGCCTGTGCATCAGCGACTTCGTGCGTCTGGCGTTGCCACCAGACCCAGCCGACCGAAGCTGTAGAACCAACGCCAAGCAGAACGCAGACCGCAAGCCCCGCGGATGCGAGCAACGCATCAAGCCTGTGACGCACGCGGCGTCCGATGTTGGCGTTGTTCTTCACGTGGCGAGGCTCCAGAGGGTCCCTAAGAAACGAGACCTCATCTGGAGTATCGGCCCGTGATCGGGGCGTCTGAATCGGCACCGCGTGGGATGGGTGGAACACCGTATTTCACGGCGAATAACCCCTCGCGGACTCGTGCGGATACGAGCCTGGCCCGGAGGTCCACCGGGGATTATGCACTCTGCCGCATGAAGAACCTGCGTGCCAGCGGCGCGATGATGATCGCGGCGAGCGATGCACCGATGATCCCGTACTTGGTGTACGTCCGGATCTCGCGCTGGCTCATGTTCGCGGGGGTGAACTTGCTCCCCGGATCGAAGGTGAAGTTCGCGGCCACCGCCTCGATGCGGGGCTTGTCCTGCGCGGCGTCCTGCTCAAGCGCGTAGCCGTTGAACTGGATGATGCGATCACGCGTGAAGTACATGGTCATGTAACCATGCACCGGACCAACACCGTCGACGTTCATGTCGAGCTCGAACGATGCACGGGCGTTCTCGCGATCAAGCGTCGGCGCGCTGGGGAGCGCCCCTGCAACGCCGTCGATTTCCTTCTGGGTCTGCCGAACGCCGGACTGGATGTAACCCGAATCGATCACCTGCTGCACGTCTTCGTACGTCGCCGCGCGAAGGTCAACTTCGATCGCATGAATGAGGATGTAGGGATAAGTCAGGTCGCCGTCGGGGTCGGTCGTGAGACCGTGCGAGAAGCTCGGCGCACTCGCCTGCCCTGCATCGCGGACCATCTCGTTCACCGACTCGAGCACCTCGGGACGGATGAGGTGCCAGCCGTCGGGGATGTGGAGCCGCCAGCCCTGCGTGGCCTTGGAGATGGTGCGCGGGTCCTTCGCGGCGGGGGTCACGTCCGAGTTATCACGTGCCTGCCCGGGCGCGGGGATGATGTCGGGCGATTCGGCCTCTGCATCGGCAACCTGACCACCCGAGTCGGTTGCAGGCTGCTCCTGCGCATGGGCGATTGCGGGAACCGCGGCAAAGAACGATGCAGCGAGCCAGGTGAGGGCGGCTGGAGGGCGGTTGGCGGCTCTGCTGTGCATGTTTGGGGCCTGTCAGTTCGGTGCGTACTGCGGTTGTGCGTCCAATCGGACGCGGCCCCCTCTGCGAGAAGGCCAAGACCCATGACGAGGTTAGGCACCAGGGGCCCCACGCTTGAATCGGACGAATTCCGCACTGGGTGAAGGGCAGATCGGGTCCTGAACGCAGGTTTGGCGCGGAAGATGCAGGCTGGAGGGATCAGGAGGCGGTTGATTCAGCGGCCGGGCGCGCCATGTGCGCTCACGCGACGATGTCGTTGCTGGATGAACGCGGGCTTCATGGGGGGCTTCTGTCGTTTGTCATCTGGTGGGTTCGGATCCCGTCTAGCGGCCGCCATGCAGGGCGGATCTGCGTGCTTAGCATTGCTCTGAAACCCTGGGACGGCGGTTGTGCGGCTGGTACGCACGGCGGCAGTTCAAAGGTGGAGATACTCCGATGAAGAAGCTTCTGCTCTTGGTGGTCCTTCTTGTTGTGCTTGTGATCGGTGCTGCGATCGCGGTGCTGGTGTATGCCGATCGTGCAGTGAAGGTCGCGGTTGAGCGCGGCGGGACGTACGCGATGGGCGTGAACACGACGCTCGGGAACGCAAGCGTTGGTGTGCTTTCGGGGAGGCTGAGCCTCAAGGATCTTTCGATTGCGAACCCTGCAGGGTACAAGAGCGACAAGTTCTTTGGCATGGGCTCGACGAACGTCGCGGTCTCGCTTCCGACGCTTCGTCAGCAGATCATCGAAGTGCCGACGCTGGCGCTCGAAGACATCTCCATCAATCTTGAGAAGTCAGGCGGCAAAGCCAACTACCAGGTGATCCTCGACAACCTCAAGCGTTTTGAATCGGGCGAAGCCAAGCCCGAAGAGAAGCCCACGGGCGACGAGAAGCGGTTTGTGATCAAGGACCTGACGATCAAGAACGTCAAGGTGCACGTGAACCTGCTGCCCGAGGCTGGCGCGCTCACGACGCTGAACATTCCGATCGAGTCGGTCGAGCTCAAGGATGTTGGAACTGCAGGGAAGGGCGTTCCGCTTTCAGAGCTTTCGAACATCATCATCAAGGCCCTGCTCGCGACGGTGGCGGACAAGGCAGGTTCGATCCTGCCGGGCGAAATCCTCGGCGATCTCCAAGGCGGGCTTGCGCAGCTTGCGAACCTCGATCAGCTTGGCATCAAGCTCCAGTCGAAGGTTGGCGAAGAGGCGCAGAAGCTGATCGATGGCGCAAAGGGCCAGATCGATAAGGCTGCAGAAGACCTGAAGAAGAAGGCAGATGAGGCAGTGAACGACGCGACGAAGAAGGTGGAGGAGGGGTTGAAGAACCTGCTGCCGGGCAAAAAATAACCAAAGCGGCACATTGGCAAAGCGGCAAATGATGGTGGCAGGCGACGTGTGCAGCGAATGGTGACGTGTGCAGTGCGGGGGCGTGTGGGCGTAGAGATGGGGCGGCGGTGAATATTGCGCTCTTGTTTAATCCTGCGAGCGGGCGTGGGCGTCGCGGGGCGGCGGTGGATGCACTATCGGAGAAGTTGCGGCAGGATGGGCACCGTGTTTTGAAGATGCACGTGGGCGGGCCGGAGATGGAAGAGGTCGCAGCGAGGCAGACGCTTGCAGCGACGGATGTGCTCTTGATTGCAGGGGGCGATGGGACGATCAACCGTGCGTTGCCGATGGCGATCGCGTCGGGCGCTGCGGTGTATCACGTGCCGATGGGGACGGAGAACCTGTTTGCACGCGAGTTTGGGATGAAGGGGGATGCAGGGTCGGTCCGTAGGGCTATTGAGAAGAACGACGTCCGTGCGATTGACACTGCAGAGTGCAACGGGCGTCCGTTTGTACTGATGTGCAGCGTGGGACCGGATGCGGACGTGATCTACCGGCTGGCATCTGGACGCAAGGGAGGGATCTCGCACCTGTCATATGTCGGGCCGATCGTGAAGGAAGCGATCACGGGCAAGGTCGTGCCGATCAGCGTCGGCGTTGACGATCAGATCCTGTTTGAAGATCGGCGCGGGATGATCGTGGTGGCGAACTCGAAGATGTACGGGTTTGGGGCAAACCCTGCATCCACTGCGGATGTGCAGGACGGAATGCTGGAGGTCGTGTTCTTCCCTGCACCCTTCTCGCTCGCTGCAGGTGGGTGGCTCAGCGCCTGCATCCTGGGAATCTCGCAGGCGATGCCGGGGCGCATCGCGGCGAGGGGCAAGCACGTCATGATCGTGGCGTCGAAGGAAGAGGGCTTCCGCTGCCAGATGGATGGCGAGACGTTCGGCGATGGAAGGACGGAAGAGTTGGAGATCCGCGTGCGGGAGGGGTCGCTGCGGGTCTTGATGCCGTAGGAAATGGGCAAAGCGGCACATTGGCACAGCGGCACATGTTGGAGGGAGTGAGCGCGGAAGCTTTGGGAAGCGATTGGGCTGTTTGTGGGGTCTTTGTAGATAAAGGGATTCGTATTTGGGGCACCCTATAGTCGGTGCCTCTTTTTCTATAAGGACAGAACAGGAACCGATCATGCTTATCCGTACGCACACCTGCGGCCAGCTCCGTGACTCTGATGTTGGAACGACCGTTCGCCTGAACGGGTGGGTCAATTCGTATCGCGGCCACGGCACGGGGCTGGTGTTCATCGATCTTCGAGACCGGTACGGGATCACGCAGCTTGTGTTTGCTGGCGAGGATCTTGCCAAGGACGTGATGGACACTGCAGACCACATCCGCAACGAGGACGTGGTGGCAGTCGAAGGCACGGTCCGCATCCGCGCGGGCGGCGAGAACCCCAAGCTCGTGACGGGCAAGATCGAGATCGTCGTCTCGAAGCTCGAAGTGCTGAACAAGACGGCCAACCCGCCGTTCCTTCCTGATGATCTTGCCAAGCTCCCCAACGAGGAGCTCCGGTTGACGCACCGCTACATCGATCTGCGTCGCCCGAAGATGCAGCAGATCATGCAGACGCGTCACAAGCTGACCAAGACGACGCGCGACTACTTCCACGACAACGGATTCCTCGAAGTCGACACCCCGATCCTGTACAAGTCGACGCCCGAGGGCGCGCGTGAATTCCTGGTGCCGAGCAGGAACGTCGCCGGCGGGTGGTATGCACTTCCGCAGAGCCCCCAGCTCTTCAAGCAGATCCTGATGGTGTCGGGGTGCGACCGCTACATCCAGATCTGCCGCTGCTTCCGCGACGAGGATCCGCGTGCGGACCGCCAGGCAGAGTTCACGCAGGTCGATCTTGAGATGTCGTTCGTCCGGCGCGAGCAGGTGATCGACATGATGGAGGGATACGTCCGGACGCTGTGGAAGCAGATGGCGAACGTCGACGTCCCGCCGATCCAGAAGATGGGCTACCGCGAGGCGATGGAGCGATTCGGCATCGACCGCCCCGACACGCGGTACGGCCTTGAGATCACGGATATTTCGGAGATCGCTGAGCGCAGCGAGGTTGCATTCTTCAAGGATGCGCTCGCCAAGGGCGCGGACCGCCCGAAGTTCAACAGCCTGCGTGGCGTGGTGAAGGCGATCCGCGTTCCGGGCGGTGCAGAGAAGCTGAGCAGGAAGATCACCGACGGTTACAACGAGTTTGTCCGCGGCTTTGGCGCGGGCGGTTGTGCAGTGGTGAAGGTGAACGCGCAGGGCGCGTTTGAGACGGGCATCGCCAAGTTCCTTGAGTCGGTCAAGGGCGAGCTCGTTGGCACGCTGGGCCTTCAGCCGGGCGACACGGTGCTCTTCGTGGCCGACTCTTATTCGGTCGCGACCAAGTCGCTGGGCGAGCTTCGCCAGAAGGTCGCTCGCGACATGGGCGTGGTGCCCAAGCCCGGTGCAGAGGGCGGGCCCTGGAACTTCCTCATCGTGATTGACTTCCCGATGTTCGAGAAGAACAAGGACACGGGCAAGTGGGTCGCGATGCACCACCCCTTCACTGCTCCGCGCGACGATCAGCGTGATGCGTTTGTCAATGCGTCGGTCGATGACGACGTGACGATCGAGTCGATCGTCTCTGCAGGGTACGACATCGTGCTCAACGGCCAGGAGATCGCGGGCGGCTCGGTCCGTATCCACGACGGCGCAGTGCAGTCGAAGGTCTTCCAGCTTCTGGGCCTGACGGCAGAGCAGGCCAAGGAGAAGTTCAGCTTCCTCCTCGAGGCGCTTTCGTACGGCGCGCCGCCGCACGCAGGTATCGCGTTCGGTCTTGACCGCCTGGTGATGAACTTTGTCGGCACGGACAACATCCGCGACGTGATCGCGTTCCCCAAGACGCAGATCGGCGCGGACCTGATGACCAAGGCACCGAGCATGGTGACCGAGGAGCAGTTGAAGGACCTGTACGTGAAGTCGACGTTTGTGCCGCCGGTGAAGTGAGCGGAGCAGGGACTGGGCATCAGGCATCAGGCATCAGGCATCAGGCATCAGGCATCAGGCATCAGGCATCAGGCACTGATGAAATGCACGGAAACTCTGAACCCCCTTGGATGGCCGAGGGGGTTTTTGGTTTTTGAAGGCGGGACGTAGTAGTGCAATGCCAAAGCAGCACCGCCCGCCTTTGCAGGCGGGCGGTGAGTCATGCGTGCGTGAGAAGTGCGATCAGCGGCGTCTGCGGAGAGCACCCAGGCTAGGTTCTGTCTCACGGATCGAGTAATCGAAGGCATCGCTGGATCATGGCAAGTGTGACCATGGCCTTGAAGCTGGTGGCAAGCTTCTCGTGGCGGGTGGCGATCCTCCTGCAG